>Ga0307471_100002077_pt1 | contig 11382 bp, 7 predicted proteins | sample atmos_gasesAM3C__2_FD_204566 | JGI IMG/M metagenome (GOLD analysis project Ga0307471, IMG submission 204566) | Hardwood forest soil microbial communities from Morgan-Monroe State Forest, Indiana, United States - atmos_gasesAM3C_515 | ecosystem: Environmental > Terrestrial > Soil > Temperate... | reverse complement strand
GCCGCGAAGTCTACTCCAGCGTACGTCCTCCACTCCATGTACGCTAAAGATTGGGAGACGAACGGTTTCACTATCCAGGCCGGCAGCGGTTTAGACGTGAAACTCAACAGTGCCCTCTCTTACCGCATCGCCAAACTAGACTACTCTCACTCCTGGACCAAGGAATTGAATGGCATCAAATACCAAAACGGCTTGCAGTTTACCACTGGCCTTGTCCTCCGCATGGGTACGTGGTGACGGATTTACGAAGTCTAGTCTCCCACTTTAGTATGACCGTAAGAGCGCGGCGATTTTCCAACTTTGACGCGTCGACGAGCATTTAGGCTGGGCCGTCCATTTGCGCATCCCTTCTTGAATTTCTATTTGTGAAGTGGGCTGAACGCGTATCGCCGCATCCATGATGGAATTCTTTTCAAAGGGCAAGTGTATGGCGGTTAGAGCAGCAGCGCCCAGCCTCTTCTATGGCCAACACGTTCGTTTTCAGAATCTCTACGTCGCATCCTACTTCAGGTCTCACCAACATGGTCTCGCTCCGATCCTTCAGCAACGTCCCTCGCAAACTCAACTTTGTTCGACCTAGCGTCAGTTGCACCACGACCGTTTGTCCAATCCAAGGCTCAAATGCGCTTCCCATTTCCTCTCCTGTACATCTTTGTATCCGAGGCCAGGAAGCATCTACCACCGCTGAGGAGGCGAACACTGTTAGAAATGCCAGACAAGGACAGTCTGTGGAGCGCTGCCGCAAATGGGCTTGCGGCACTCTGCCGAATTGGAAAAAGGAAGCAAAAAACCGTGAAATTCAGGCGGTGTGGCTGTCTCGCAATTGTTGACCTTTGGCGGCAGACAAGCGGGAGGCGCTGGTGCCGCGAGAAGGCCGTGTTGATGACCCTTCGAGACGGTCAGTCACTCTTGTGTTTTTTTTACGTTCGCAGCTTGCGGCCCTTTCGCGCCCGCTGCGATCTCAAATTCTACGCGATCTCCTTCGGATAGGCTCCGGTATCCTTCCCCAAGAATTGCCGAGTAATGAACAAAAACATCCGGACCATCTTCCCGGCCGATAAAACCATATCCCTTCGCGTTATTGAACCATTTAACCTTGCCAATCACTTTCTTCTCCTCGTTGTTTACCCGCAGAATCTGCTAGAAGCCCAGAGTATAGAAAACGTAGTGAGCGCCTTCGGAGTAGTGACGTACACAGAAAACGACTCGAGAGCCTTGTAGCGACAAATCTGCTGTTGGATACTAATATCCATACCTGGTGAGGTCGTTGCTCTTGAGCAAGGAAGGGTCAGTAGATGTTCACGAGGTTCTGGAGGCTGACCAATCGAGGCAAAGCCGCGGGGTTGCCATCCGCAATTATGACTCTCGGCTATTCAGACGCTTGTCTCTCTAAGATGCGCGCAGAAGAAAAGTCGAAGAACGGTGGTGGACTACTCGCAGCCGGGGGATACGAAGCGACGCCCCTCATTTGCGAGCTCGATCGCTGAAATCAGATCGCTAGCCAATCGCGGTTTCAGCACGTAGCCACATGCGCCCGTCTCCATGGCAGCACGACAGGTATCAGGATCTCTGTTGACCGTGAGGAACACAATCTTGATGGACGCGTTGGCTTCTAGCGAGCATCTGGCTGCTTGGATTCCATTGAGGATAGGCATGGATACATCGAGTACGAGGACATCCGGAACCAGTTGGGCAGCAGCCTCTACAGCTGCTTGACCGCCAGTCACCGTGCCAACCACCTCGCAACCGTTGCCAGACAGAAACTCACGGACGTACTCAAGTACTTGGCTGTTGTCATCAGCTAACAATACGCGGATTTTGGACAAGCGCGCACACCGTCCCTACAAACAGATAAAACACGCTTCATTCGACAAAGTCTCTTGCTATGAAAGGGTCTAGGGCGCGGAAGCCCCTGCTTCCGCCCTGGGGATATGCAAGCTTAGGCAGCACGCATAGTGCCGAACGTTCAGGAAGATGTCAATTTTTATCTTTAGAAAACACAACTACTGTAGAAGTCTTTCAGGCGGACAACCGCAATTAATGAAGATATTTGACCAACAACACTTCGTTTCCCTTCTCGCTGTACACGAGCTCGTCCACTAAGTGCCTCGTCAGCATGACGCCGTAACCGCCAGGACGCAGTCCCTGCGCTTCGCGGAAAAGAGCGTGACGAATCGGATCATACGCCGGATTGTTGATAGCTGCGTGGTGTATTTCTCCCAGCGAGAAACCCTGGCCTGGGTCTTTAATCCTGCACAAAACCATCTTTTGTGTGCGTACATAGGCGACTTCGACGTATTGGCTGGAATCGAAATTACCTCCATGCTCGATGGCATTTAGCAGCATCTCTCGGAAGGCGGTTGCCACGTCGTACTTTTCGGGGTCCGGAAAATCCGACATCTCTTTGAAGAATTGCACTAATCTATCTGCCGTTCTCAGATCGCAACGGGCAATAACGCTAATCCAGTCCGGCGTGGCTGAAACAAGTTCGATGCCGTCGTCCCAGGCGGGTTCCAACATGGCGATGCGTACCATTTCGGCGAGTGATGCAGCGGAAAAAGGCTTGGAAAAATAGCTGAATGCACGTTCGCGCATGGCCTTGACGACGTCGGCCGGAGTACTTTGGTCCGTCAGAATGATGAAACGGACATGTGGGCGAAAATGGCGGATTTTGCGAAGTAAATCGACATCTTCTCTGCCCGTGGTCTTTGCCCCGGTGATGATTAGGTCGAAGGATTCTGTCTCGGCAAGCTTCAGGATAGCCTTGTTGTCCGCGGCGTGCACAATGTCCCATTCGGCAGACTTGAGTACGCTGCGGAGCACGTGAGTCACGTCCGGGTCGGCATCAACGACAAGCGCAAGCTTTAGTGGAGCCGTTGAAGCCTGTCCTGGCGCAGTGGCCTCCATGGTTTGTCTCCTCTAGATGCTTTCGTTCAAAAAAATGAAACACGGTCCCCGAAGATCGATACGCTTGGGCAGATGACTTGTGAACTGTCAAAAATGCCGGTGGTCTGAATCGTTTGCAGCTGCCCTCAGTTTGCCTGCCATGCAGCACTGAGAATCACCCGCGACAAGTCTCCTCGAAAATCGGTTGAGGCTCCCGATCGCCGCAACGACACTGACTCTTTTTTCCAGATTGCCAGTTCGCCTTCTAATGCTCGGCCGGTCAGGCTGTTAGTTTTGACAGTTCACCACCAGAAACGTACGGCCTAAGGTGACGTACGGCGAGCAAAGCACGAGTTTGAATGCGAAAACCAGCAGATCACAAGCAGCGTGTGCGGGACGCTCCTACGAAGGCTCGCTCAACGTTAGTTGTGGAGAAAGAATCAATAAAGTTTGGCTCGAGAGAGATAAGCGCCTGCGCGTTTAACGCCAAGGCCGATGAAGACATAGCTGCATACGGAGTTGATGCGCAACTCGATCTTGCGTAAGCCGCGAAAGCGAGTGAGGGGGAACCATCATGAGTGTCGCAGCAAGAGCATCGAACGTTCGAGTGGATCAGTTCTTTACCGGGGCAGAAGCGCGGTTCGATCGCTGGCGTTCGCTGCTCCAAGCAGCCCGCGCATGGGAAGGAGCCGCAAGCCAACAGCGCCCCGAAAATGAGAAATACCAGGCAGCCATATCCGATTCTTTTGCTGAACTGCGTCAGTGGGAAGATTTTTTTGCCTTCCCGGGACAAGCGCTGCTGAGGACGCTCGACGGACGTATCGCCTCGGGAGATGCCGTAGGAACGGCTCGCCTGGTGCAGTCCCTCAGCGCTGCACTGCTCACGCATTCCTATCGTTCAAACTTGGCTGACTGGGAAGGCGAGGAACAGTCCCCGATTGGGCTCTCCGAAAGGGTGCCAGGAGCCGGCGAAGAAACTGCACCGCACCGTCCTTATTTCGAAGTGCTTGTTGTAAGCCCCGCCCGTCCGTCAGCTTGGTCGGAACTGGCAAAGGAACTGCGCAAGCTGCGCAGGCCGCAGGACAAGTTCATTTACGAGCCAGTATTTGTCGGCAGTTTTGAGGATGGCGTGCTCGCAACGATCCTGAACGGCAGCCTCGAAGCGGTAATGATCTACGAGGGTATTCCCTTCGCTTCGGCCCACCACAATCCAGTCTTGCGTGAGGTTCTGACTTCGCACCTCGCCGCCAGCGGGATTGGCACAAATTCAGTGCAGTACGGCCTGGCGCTTGCCCAGGGATTGAAGCAGCTGCGTCCTGAGCTGGACATCTATTTCCTGAGTGATCGCGAGGTGGAGAAGATGGCCGGAGACACCAGCGCTGCATGCGTCCGGCGCGTTTTCTATCAAGTTGAGGAGCCACTCGAATTGCATCTGAGCATTCTCGACGGTATCGCCGACCGTTACGACACTCCGTACTTCGACAACTTGCAAAAATATGCGCAACGGCCAATGGGAACGTTCCATGCATTGCCGGTTGCCAGAGGAAAGTCCATCTTCAAGTCGAATTGGATCCGCGACATGGGTAAGTTTTACGGGTTAAACCTCTTTCTTGCCGAGTCCTCGGCAACAACCGGTGGCCTCGATAGCCTTCTGGAACCTACGGGAAACATCAAGGTCGCGCAAGAAAAGGCAGCCCGTGCATTCGGAGCGGACCACGTCTTCTTCGTCACCAACGGCACTTCGACATCGAACAAGATGGTCGAACAGGCGTTGTTGGCCCCGGGAGACATCGTGTTGGTCGATCGTAATTGCCACAAGTCACATCATTACGGCGCGGTGCTCTCAGGAGCATTGCCTCTCTATGTAGAGGCCTTTCCGCTCACCCAATATTCGATGTACGGAGCGGTACCACTACGGACAATCAAGAAAGCTCTGCTCGATCTAAAAGCAGAAGGAAAGTTGGATCGCGCACGGCTGTTGGTACTCACGAACTGCACATTTGACGGGCATATCTATAACGTTGAGCGAGTCATGGAGGAATGCCTCGCCATCAAGCCGAACCTGATTTTCTTGTGGGACGAAGCTTGGTTTGGATTTGCGAGATGGAGTCCGTTCTACCGCCGGCGGACGGCGATGGGAGCGGCAGCCATCCTTGAGAGCAAGTTCAAGGACCCTGCTTATCGCGCGGCGTACAAAGAGCAGGAAAAGAAGCTGGGCGCCGATCTCGATCCCAAGAACAAAACCCTTCTTGAGACTCGTCTACTCGCCAACCCGGACAAGGTGCGTTTGCGGGTCTACCAAACAAATTCAACTCACAAATCGATGTCTTGCCTGCGGCAAGGATCGATGGTGCTTGTGAAGGACCCGGATTTTCACTCTGTCGAAGAACAGTTCCATGAGGCTGTTTTCACGCACGCGTCCACCTCTCCCAACCTCCAGATCATCGCCTCGTTGGACGTTGCCAGGCGGCAGATGGAGCTGGAAGGCTACGAACTAGTGAATCGAGCCATTCAGTTGGCGCTGGACGTTCGCAGGGAAGTGAACTCTCATCCCCTGATCTCGAAATACTTCCGAGTGCTTGGAGCGGACGACATGATTCCCGCCGAATTCCGGAATTCGGGGTTTGTAGACTACCTGACTCCGGGAGCGAACTGGGCGACGGCAGTGAAGGCGCTGAAAGAGGACGAATTCGCTCTCGACGCAACACGGCTTACCCTCGTTTGCGGCTCGGCCGGTTTCGACGGCACGCAATTCAAGAACCTCCTCGCAGCGGACTACGACATTCAGCTCAATAAGACGTCGCGTAACAGCGTTCTACTCCAAACCAATATCAACAACACTCGCAGCGACATCGCACAACTGATCAAGGTCCTAGTGGAGATTTCGCAAGGAATCGAGAAAAAGCTGGCGGACGGCGGAGTAAAGGGGAAGGAAGCATTCGCGTCGCGCGTGAAATCCTTGATGACGGATGTTCCCAATCTTCCGAACTTCAGCTCCTTTTACAGCCGCTTCCGCGAAGATCCCTCCAGCAAAACCAGTGAAGGCGACATGCGTTCGGCATTTTTCGGAGCGTACCGCGAGGAGCAATGCGAACACTTGAAGCTCTCCAGTCCGGAGATTGACAAGCGTTTGAAGGAAGGGCCGGAACTGGTCTCCGCAAACTTCGTAATTCCATATCCGCCGGGATTTCCAATCATGGTTCCCGGACAGGTGATCAACACAGAAACGATTGAATTCATGCGCAAACTCGACGTGAAGGAAATCCACGGGTTCAGCGCGGCGCTAGGGCTGAAGTTGCTCAATCCGGCGGCTATGCAAGTCTCGAATCCGACAAGCAAGAGTGCTTCGCATATGTCTGGGAATACCAAGCAGAAACACGCGCGTGCCGCGGCAGGGGATTAGCCGCGACGCACCACACAATCGGTTTTGTAAGCAGAGGGCCACTACCAGCAGGCAGGTCATCTGAACTCGGTCCTCAAACAAGACCGTGACGAAACAGGGAGCAAAACGATGTTTATATTTACATGGTTCGCTGACACCCTCCGGCATTACCCAGAGATAGCAATCTTCCTTACGCTCGCTATCGGATACTACTTCGGAAAATTCACCTACAAGGGCATTGGCTTGGGGTCGGTCACCGCCACCCTGCTGGCTGGGGTCGTGATCGGACAAATCGGAATCACCATCTCGCAGCCTCTCAAGGCGACAGTTTTCCTCCTGTTCCTTTTTGCCGTCGGCTATGCCGTTGGGCCGCAGTTCGTCCGCGGTGTCGCCAAGGACGGCGTGCCGCAAGCGATCTTTGCGGTAGTCCAATGCCTGCTCTGCCTGGCGGTCCCGGTCATAATCGTCAAGGTAGCGGGCTACAACCTCGGGTTTGCAGCAGGTTTATACTCTGGGTCGCAAACCATTTCCGCAGCGATGGGGCTGTCGACCGACGCGATCAACCGACTTGGCTTGGCCGCCGACCAGGCGAAGAACCTGCTCGACTCTATGCCGGTTGCCTACGCCGTGACCTATCTGTTCGGCACCGTCGGCTCGGCGATTGTGATCGCACTGCTCGGGCCGGCCCTTCTCCGCATCGATCTGCCTGCCGCGTGCAAAGACTACGAGGACAAACAGGGAGGCAGCAAGGAAATTGGGGGGCCGGGGACGGCCTGGCGTCGTTGGGAAGTACGTGCGTTCCGTGTACAGCCCGGCGCAAGAGTCATTGGCCTTCGCGCCATCGAGGCCGAGGCGCTGCTCCCCCAAGCGCGCATTTTTGTTCAGCGCATACGCCGTAACGGGGTCATCGAGGAGGCGAATGCGGAAACGGTATTGCGCGAGGGCGACGTAGTGGCGGTCGCGGGAGCCCGCGAAGCGCTCGTGAGTATTATCGGCGAACGCGCAAAGATGGTCGCGGCCGTAGGTTCTCGCGAGACAATTGCGAGCGCCACCCAAGGAGTCGCGATAGAGGTTGACGATCCCGAACTCCTGAGCGTTCCCGTGGAGGGCGTAGACGTTTACATAACCAATAAGGAGGTGGACGGCAAGACTCTCGCCGAACTCGCCGAACTACCCAGCGCTCGTGGCGTCTTCCTGCGGAAGATCACACGCGGCGCAGTTGCCACCTCAATTCCTATTCTGCCAAATACGAAAATTTTCCGCGGCGACATCGTTACCGTGGCCGGCCGTACCCAGGATACCAATGCCGCTGTCAAGATCCTGGGTGTCCCGGATCGCCCGACCGACGTTGCTGACGTCGCGTTTATCGGCGCCGGAATCACAGTGGGAGCGCTGATCGGCGCGCTGGTCTGGAAAGTATCCGGTGTGCCCCTGACACTCTCAACCGCCGGCGGCGCGCTGATCTCGGGACTAATTTGCGGGTGGTTACGTTCGGTGCATCCCAAGTTCGGCCGCATCCCGACCTCGACGGTTTGGTTCATGAACTCCGTCGGCCTCAACATCTTCATCGCCATAGTCGGCATTTCGGCCGGCCCGGGCTTCGTCAATGGCTTGCGCACGCAAGGCGCTGGCTTGTTCCTATGGGGAGCCCTGGCAACGACGGTGCCCCTCATCTTGGGTATGTTCATCGGCAAGTACCTATTCCGCTTCCACGATGCGCTTCTACTTGGCATTGTTTCCGGGGCACGCACGACGACGGCTTCGCTCGGCTTGGTCTGCGACATTGGCAAGAGCCAGGTGCCCGCACTGGGATACACAGTGACCTATGCCATCGGCAACACCCTTCTTACGATCTGGGGCATGGTCGCCATCATGCTTCTGTCGTGACGCTCTCTGAAAGGTGATAATCATGGACCTCGTAAAGCTACGTAAGTTCGAGACGTTGGGCCCGTTTGAGATTAAAGATGAACTGATCAATCTTGCCAAGAAGACCTCCCGTACGACGCAGTCGGCATTCCTCAACGCGGGCCGCGGCAACCCCAACTGGATCGCCACCACTCCGCGCGAAGGTTTCTTCCTGCTCGGTCAGTTCGCGGTTACCGAAAGCAAGCGGATGATGGAACATCCGGCCGGCGTTGGTGGGATGCCGCAGCTTCAAGGCATCGCTAGCCGTTTCGAAGCCTGGCTCGCCAAGCATGCCGACATGCCCGGCGCGTCCTTTCTCTCGGCGATGGTGCCGTTTGCGATAAAGACGTTCGGGTTCGAGCCGGACGCCTTCGTCCACGAGCTCGTGGACTCGATCATCGGCGACAATTACCCCGTCCCCGACCGCATGCTGGTCCACAACGAGCGCATCGTGCACGAGTACCTGATGTGGGCGATGTGCGGGAAGCCGAGGCCGGCAGGCAAGTTCGACCTCTACGCCGTCGAAGGCGGCACGGCCGCGATGTGCTACATCTTCAAATCGATGAAGGCCAATCGCCTGCTGCGTCCTGGAGACACGATCGCCCTGGGCACCCCGATCTTTACACCGTACCTCGAACTACCCCATCTGGAAGACTACGGACTGCATTTCATTACCATACAAGCCCCGCAAGAGAACCGCTTTCAGTTTACGGACATGGAACTCAAGAAGCTGGAAGATCCCCAGGTCAAGGCGTTCTTCCTCGTCAATCCCGGAAATCCAACGGGCGTCGCAGTGAGCAAAGAAGTCATCGCCAAGATCGCAAATTTGGTAAAGACGAAGCGTCCCGACCTGATGATTCTGACAGACGACGTCTACGGAACGTTCGTTCACGATTTCCGGTCTTTGCTCGGCGAACTGCCGCAGAACACCATTGGCGTCTACTCCTATTCGAAGTATGTCGGCTGTACCGGATGGCGCCTCGGCGTCATCGCGGTCCACGAAGACAATATTTTCGACAAGATGATCGCGAACCTCCCGGATGCCGATCTGAAAGCGCTCGACAAACGATATGGCACGCTGGTTCTTGAGCCGCGCAAGATCAAGTTCATCGACCGCATCGTGGCCGACAGCCGGGATGTGGCCCTCAACCACACGGCCGGCCTGGCGCTGCCACAACAGGTCATGATGAGCCTGTTCTCTCTTGCTGAGATGATGGATGGAGCCAAGCTGTACCAGAAGGCCTGCCTGGAGATCGTGCACCGGCGCGCCAAAGCAATGATTGGCGGTCTCGGCATCGAGGTCACTCCGAACCCGTTGTACAACGCCTACTACGGTCTCATCGACTTCGAGTTCTTTGCGCGGAAGAATATCGGCGAGGACGCCGTCGAATACCTGAAGAAGAACGTCCACCCGCTCGATCTCGCCTTCCGTCTGGCCGAGGACCATGGGATCGTGCTGCTGAACGGCGGCGGCTTCGAGGCGCCAGACTGGTCGCTGCGCGTGTCCCTGGCTAATCTGCCCGACGAAGCGTATGAGGAGATCGGACGCGGAGTTCGATCGATCGCACGCGGCTACCGGGATGCCTTCGAGGCCTCGAAGGGCGCCCAAAAATCTAAGCAAGCGGCCGCGCGATAAATTAGTCGAAGCAATTCGGACCCAAGCGGCAGGCGATGCTATTGCGAAGTAGCTTGGGATATGCCTGCTTCGACCGGCAGCATCCGGGTCACCTACCAACTAGACCTCATTTTGGGAGGTTGCGCAAAGCGAGACCGCCGCAAAAGGGATGGCATATGGAATGGTTGGCGAAACTTTTTACCAAGTATCCCGAAATGGGAGTTTACCTGGCAGTGGGCATAGGGTACTTGGTCGGTCGACTAAAGTTTCGGGGTGTCGGACTTGGTGTGGTGACAGGGTCATTGTTGGGAGGAATCCTGATTGGAAACTTCTTTCACGTGCCCGTTTCCGACCAAGCCAAATCGCTCGTGTTCCTCTTATTCCTTTTCGGAATCGGCTACTCGGTGGGGCCTGGCTTTTTTCAGAATCTCAAAGGAGAGGGCTGGCGCTGGGCTGTGCTCGGTGTATTTGTTCCTGTCATTGGCCTCATAACAGCGTATACCGTTGCTCATTTCTTGAAACTCGACCCAGGCTATTCCGCCGGGATGCTTTCTGGCGCCTTGACGGAATCGCCCGCAATCGGCACTGCAAGCGAAACAATACGTTCCCTGTCCTTGCCCGACGAACTAAAGCAGCAATGGATCGCACACATAGCTGTGGCGGACGCGATCTGCTACATCTTCGGGACGTTGGGTGTGGTCTGGTGTTGCAGCAGCCTCGGACCAAAGCTCCTTCGCTTCGATCTGCGTGCGGAGTCGAAAAAAGTGGAAGCGATCCTGGGAATCCAACGCTCCAAGCTTGGCGTCTATTCCGCATGGCAACCGATCGGTTTTCGCGCCTATACAGTTACCCAAGATGGGCGCGCCGTTGGCAAAACAGTCGCTGAAGCCGAACAGGGGGTGCCAGGTGCCCGCCTCTTTATCGAGCGAATTCGCCGTAAAGGGGAGATCTTCTCACCTGTCGCCGCCACTGTGCTCGAGCCAAATGACACGGTCGCTGTGATCGGGCGTACCGAAATCATGATCAAGGCACTTGGTCCGACCGCAAGAGAGGTCGCTGACCCGGAACTACTGGCAATTCCAGTAGCATCCTTCGATCTATACATCACCAGCAAAACCTTCGCAGGCAAGACTCTCCAGGAAATCGTTGATGGCGTCGAGGAAGCTCGCGGTGTTTTGCTCCGAGGCATTACGCGCGGTGGCCACGGGATTCCGATCGGGACAAACACGGCCATCGAACGCGGCGACACCCTCCATTTAACCGGATCTGAAGCTGCAGTTCAGAAGCTGGCCCCTCTAGCTGGCCGGGTAATTCACCCAACGGATGAGAGCGATCTTGCGGTGCTCGGATTAGCCATCTTTATCGGAGTATTGGTCGGGGCGACGATCATAATACCCTTAGGCCACCTGAGAATAGCGCTAGGCACTAGCGTCGGTACTCTCCTAGCTGGGGTGATCGTTGGGTGGACGCGGTCCGTGCGTCCCTGGTTCGGAGTAATCCCAGATGCTGCGATTCTTTTTATGCGGTCAATTGGTTTGGCAGCGTTCGTGGCGATGATAGGGCTAAAAGCGGGCCCAGTCTTTGTGCAGGCCGT
>Ga0307471_100002076_pt1 | contig 11384 bp, 11 predicted proteins | sample atmos_gasesAM3C__2_FD_204566 | JGI IMG/M metagenome (GOLD analysis project Ga0307471, IMG submission 204566) | Hardwood forest soil microbial communities from Morgan-Monroe State Forest, Indiana, United States - atmos_gasesAM3C_515 | ecosystem: Environmental > Terrestrial > Soil > Temperate... | reverse complement strand
CGCTTTCCACCCACTTGCCGTTGATCAGAAGTTTGGTTGCGCTGATTTTGACTGTTGGTTCCATTACGGGCGTTGCCGTTGCCATGGATGCCTCCCTAATTTTTGCTCGCGTCCGCTGAGTGGTTACCTCGCGAACCACCGAGTATTGGCGTCTGCGCGGATGTCAGGTAGGTGCAGGGCAGACCCTCGGTCCCTGCATAGGCGCAAACGTGATGCCAGGAGAGCAATCTATACCCGTGAACAGGAGGATGCAAGAAGCGGAGAAGAAAGGGAATTGAGGAAAACGCGGAGCGTTCGGGAAGCCTGGGCGAATGCCGGGAAGGGCTACCCCACCCCCCTGTTTTTTGTAAGTGCGGATTCTAAAGAACTTAGTGTTTTCGTAAGTCCTTTGAAATGTGCACTTATGAGGAGCCTTGCAAGTGTGGATTCTAAAGGAGTTAGGAAGTGGTGAGAAAGAGAGTAAGGTAGAGGATTTCGGCGGCAGACCAAGAGAAAGCGGCGTCCGAATCACACGGAAGGGTAGCATGGATCGGGATGTTAAGTCAAGAGTAAACTAACCAGTATAAAAACTCCGAGTTTCATTTCTGGCCACTTTCCAGCGGAAAAAACTCAAAAAGATTGCAATAACTACCTGAAGATACAATTGCTTACATGAATTTGAAGCATGAGCATGTAGCGGTCTTTAGGTCGCAGGCTTTTCTTTCGGGTGCGGGCTGTAACAGATGCGGGTTATCCGCACCGTGCCATTTCTGCCCCCGAGGTCGGACGAGGATGAGACAGTTAACTCCCCCTGTTCTCAATTTAGACCCATGAACAGTTTCGCTAACTCCTTTCTGAAACTACACTGCAAAGAGTAAGTCAATTGTCCGAAAGAACAGAAGAAGTTCTAAGAAGAAAGGACAGGTGGGAGAAGGGAGATGTTGAGCGTGGCGCTGACAGGAACCCTTTCACAAGGATTGATTTCGGTGATAGCGAGCATTCTTATTGTCGCCGCCGTCTTCGGCCTCGCCATCGCGACCCTATGGGCTTTAAAGGAGAAACTCGGAGTGCGGTTGAACGCAAGATTTAGCGGAGATGCAGCCACAAACGGAGGCGGCTTACGGATCGTAGCGACCGGAGGTGGCGGCTATTTTCTCGCTCTCGTTGTCCTTGTTTTCGGCGGACTCTATTTTGTTGTGGAAGTTTTGCTCAAATAGAGCGCAGCCAGAATTGGCTGTGCACCTTTACGGCGAGTGCCAGGTCACCCCGGCACTCGCCGCAGAGGGGGGATTGAGGGATTCAGTCGACTATTGCCAGTGATGGACTTCGACGCGATGGTCGCCGTGAGCGTCGGTGACGGTGATATGGCCCGGCGGATTTGCCAGGGGCTGGCCGCTGGTAAAGCTCGCGACGTAGTACGTGACGAGTTGCGGAACGATGTCGATAGGGTGTCTTTCCAAAAGCTCCAGGTGAGTGGGTCCGGCCACCTCATTGAAGAAAATCGTGAATCCGGGAGTGCCGTAGAAACAAGTTGCCACCACGTAAAGCACTGCCGCGCTTTCGTTAGGCTGAAAAGCTCGGCAGTAAGCCTTGTATTCGAGAGCCTTTCCGGTAGACAACGGAGGTTTAGGTGTCGGTGGGGTTATGTTTGTTGCTGCGGTTGCCATTTTTCTCCTTCTTCAACCGGAGCTGGGCAAATCGGGCTAAGTGATTCCGGCTCCGGCTGTTCCAAGCGGTTTTCGGGTTATTTCGAAAGATGAATCAAATCCGCCAGCAGCATCCGGGTTGCGAAGCATGCTCCCTGCATTTTTCACAGAGGAGGAGGGCAGTCACGTTCACTGCAACGGGTTTTGCGCACCTTCGAGGAAGTAGTGATGCGAAAGCGGCGAACGTTACATGGATTTTAGTGAAATGCCTCGCCTTTGCGTAGCATGGCCAGAATCATTTCCATGCGCCGCTGCCTTGTCTCCGGCTTCTTTGCGGTTTGCAGCCGGTAGGCGATGGCGTAACGGTTCGCCTTGTTCAGCGACTCGAAGAAAGTTTTCGCTTTTTTGCTCTTCTCCAGTGCCGCCAAAAAATCTTTGGGAAGCGCCGCCTTGCTCGGCGAATCATAGGCCGCCTTCCAGCGGCCGTCTTTTTTCGCGGCATCGATTTCGGCCTGGCCCGCAGGCTTCATCCTGCCTGCGTTTATCAGCCTTTCGGCGTGCTGCGTGTTGAGCTTCGACCAGCCGCTTTTTGAGCGTCTTGGCGTGAACCTTTGCAGCCACGAAGCATCGTCGCCACGCTGCTTTTGTCCGTCGATCCAGCCGAAGCAGAGCGCCTCGTCCAGAGCTTCGGCATAGGTGACCGTGGGCTCTCTCGAATCCTTCTTGAAAATACGCAGCCAGATCCCCTCCGATTTGCGGTGATTCGCGGAAAGCCACTTGCGAAATTCAGCCGACGACCGAAAACGAAGGGTTTCATTCATGCGACGCCCGAAAAAACTCGCCAAAGCGCCTATAACTTTACCGTTTTCCCCGAACGAGCCGCTTCGTAGATCGCCGTCATGATCTTGAGGTCGCGGAGTCCCTCTTCGCCGGGAGTAAGCGGTTCCTTGTCCTGCATCACGCAGTTCGAAAAATGTTCCATCTCCGAAGCGAAGTGGTCACGCTGCTGCAGATCGGGCTCTTCAATATTGTTGCCGCGCCGCACGTGCATACGCAGCCCGTTGTACCAGGCTCCCGGATCGAGATCGACCCAGCCTTTCGTTTTGATCACCCGGAAATGACTCGTGGGGAAATAGCCGTAGCTTGAGGTGCAGTTGGCAAGAATGCCGCTCGGGAAGCGCATCTGGAAGTTAATCGTCTCTTCCACTTCCTTGAACCGTGGATCGCCGGGCGTTGTGTACATCATGGCGTTGATTTCCGTCGGCTCTTCGCCGGAAAGGTACCGCGCCGCTTGCAGCGCATAAATGCCGATGTCCATTAACGAGCCCCCGCCCGCAAGGTCTTTTTTTAGCCGCCACTGACTGGGGTCCCCGATGGGAAATCCTGCATCGGCGAGGATCACCTTGATCGGGCCAAGCTCCGGGTCGCGCGCGATGCGAGTCGCCTCCTGATTGACGGGTTCATAGTGGCAGCGGTAAGCCACCATCAGCTTACGGTTGGCCTTCTTCGCGGCATCGATCATCGACTGGCAATCCGCGGGAGTATTCGCCATCGGCTTCTCGCAAAGCACATGCTTGCCCGCTTGCAGCCCGCGAATCGTGTATTCGGCATGCATGCCGTTCGGCAGCACAATGTAGATGATGTCGACTTCGGGGTTGTCCTTGATCGTGTCGTAGTTCTGATAGTTATAAATATTCTTTGGATTGACGCCATACCGCAGCGCGAGTTTGTTGGCTTTGTCCGGATGCCCGCTCACGAACGCCACCACCTTCGACTGCTCGCACTTGGCGAAGGCGGGCAGGATTTGATACATGGAGAGATTGCCAAGCCCGACGATCGCCCATCCCAGTTTCTTGCCCGGTGGATCGGGAACCCGCTGCGAAAATTGCGCGGCATTGGCGTTCGCATTCGCCAGAAGCGCGACAGGGAGGTTGGCAGCGGCAAGGCCTTGCCCCACTTTCGTCAAGAAACCTCGCCGGGTAATTTCCTTGGGGGTGGATTCGGACATTTGCCAGCTCCTTTTCAGATAAAATTTCAACTCCATTGCCATTAGGCTTGCGATGCGTTTCTTGACGCTGGAATTCAAAACATTGCGCGAGGGATGATACCACCGCTCGCTCGTGACCGATACTTTGACGAAGAGCGAAGTTGCGGGGTTTCGCATTTGTTTCAGGTTGGATCACGGAGCGAAACATGGCTCATAGCATGGATTTTTGTCATGGCACCTGTAGCGGCCGCCTTTCGAGGCGGGCGCCTTTTCCATTCGTATAAAGCAAACGGAGATACCACTCGTTTCAGCAAAGGGAGCACCTGCTCAGGCCGCCATCTTCAACCCCTTGACGACTGATTGGACACGCCCCTGAAGATCGAATGCCTCCTGTGCTGCCGTGAGCGGTAAAGTCGGTGAAAGCGGTTGTTCTCCCACTAGCCACAAAGGAGTTCTTTCATGAAGACACGGAACAGCTACGCAAGAATCCTTGTGCTGATCGCGTTCGTGGTTGGTTGCAGCACGGTCTTTGCCGCGTATTTTGCCAGGAGCGTTGCGGGCCAGGAGCAAGGTTGGCAGATGGTTCGGGCGGATTATGGGTATAAGTCGCAGCGCAGGGATGTTACCGGTCTGGTTGGTGATTTAATCGCGCGCGGCGGAGTCAATGGCAGGGTCGCTGTCAATAACCAAACAATGGGCGGGGATCCCGCTGTGGGTAAAGACAAAAATCTGCGCATCTTCGCCCGAAACAGAAGGCGCGAAGAGCGCGAGTTCGACTATCCCGAAGGCGGGTCTATCGACGTGAGTTTGTTTGTCATTCGCAATGACGATTGGGATGACGATCGCGGTCGAGGCGGAAATTTCGGCGGCCGTGACCGTGACGACTGGAATGGCCTGCGCATCATCCGCGCCTACTATGGCATGCAAAGAAACACCACGAACGTGACGGAATTGCTGCAAAGAATGGTGCACGACCGCATGCTCTCCGTGCGCGTGGACAACAACAATCTGGGTGGCGACCCCGCCGTCGGTGCCGACAAAGTCCTGATCGTGATCTACCGCTACCAGGGACGCGAACAAGCCGTCGTCCTCGGCGAAGGAAATACGCTCACGATTCCGTAAAATAGTTTGTTGCGACCCTGAAACTAGAACCAATCGCTGCGATAAGCGATCCACCAACTCAACGCAAGGAGCGGAAGCGTAGCTCCCACAGCCCACCAGAACGGCAGAACAACGTCCGCAATGAGACCGACCACGCTGAAGATGAGCCAGAACATCTTACGCTGCATTCCACTAGTTTAATCGATGTTCGCTCCCGGAAGGGGCGGCTGTCGCTAAACGAAAACCATTGCATGGCAGGCAAACCGCTGAATTTCTTCCAGACAAGGCGTTTTTCAGAGAAAACAATGAAATCATGAGTCGCCCTGAAACGTTGGGGCATCGACTGTCACCATCTATTAACGCAATAGGCTCACCGTGTTTCCTGATGGCTAGGCAAGAGGTATACTAGCTCGCTATCTAACTGGAATGAAAAAACTTACAGAATTTCGGTTGCGGGATGGAACCTCCATTCAATTTGAAGTGGATGCCGTCGATCCCATTGCTGTGACTTCCGCGCAAACCTCCACCCAGCCGCCCGTTGTGCGGGGTATGGGCTCTGTCCAGATCGCGGAAAAGGCGGAAGAAACTCTGGAATCCGCTTTGGGACGAATCCGCCCAATTGCGGAAGCTCTGATCGATAAGCTGCGCGATCTCACTCAGCCGCCCGACACGGTGCAGGTCGAATTTGGCGTGAAATTGAGCGCCTCCGCGGGAGCATTCATCGCTGCGGCCGCAACCGAGGCCAACTTCAAAATAAATCTGACCTGGAAGCGAGAATCGGCCGGAAAGTGAGACGGCCATGACAGATACACCTTATTTCGATTTCGACTTGCACATCCAGCCCACGGGCACGGGATACCGTCTGCATGTCCTGAACTCTCCGGCTGGCCAGGCTTCGGGTGATTTCAAGCTGCCGTTTTCCGATCTGGAGATCGAGAATTTTCTGCTGAAAATTGGCCGCCCGCGTCGCGGCGTCCGTCGCGCCGAAACGCCAGAGGCCGAAGCGGTTAAAAAATTTGGCGGCAACCTTTTCGCCGCACTTTTCCACGACGAAATTCTTGGCTGCTGGCACTCCAGCCTGAACGAAGCGATTCGGCGCAACGCTGGCCTGCGCGTCCGGCTGCGTCTGACCGATGCTCCGGAACTCTGCGATCTTCCCTGGGAATTTCTCTACAATTCCGCGCGCAACCAGTTTCTCGCGCTCTCCCCGCGCACTCCCGTCGTGCGTTATCTGGAAATGGCCGAACCGATCCGGCCTCTCTTTGTAACTCCTCCATTGCGCATTCTTGTTGTGATCTCCAGCCCAAGCAATCATCCGCGGCTGGATGTGGAAAGGGAATGGGAGCGGCTCCGCGAAGCTTTGCAGCCTCTCAGTGAACGCGGCGTGCTGGAACTGGTTCGGCTCGACAAAGCCACGCTTGGCGAACTGCAAAAACAGTTGCGCCGGAACGAATTTCACATTTTTCATTTTATTGGTCATGGCGGATTTGACTCGAAGATGCAAGACGGCGTTTTGATCTTCGAGGAAGAATCGGAAGTCGGCCGTCCCGTCAGCGGGCAGGACCTCGGTGTCTTACTGCGCGATACCTCCGTGCGCCTCGCCGTTTTGAACGCCTGCGAAGGAGCGCGCGCATCCAAAAGCGATCCCTTCGCGGGGACGGCGCAGAGCCTTGCACAGCAAGGACTGCCTGCGGTGATCGCCATGCAGTTTGAGATTACCGACGAAGCTGCGATCCGATTCGCGCAGGAATTCTATTCCGCCGTAACCGATGGCTACGCGATCGATTCTTCCTTGGCGGAAGCACGCAAGGCCGTTTTCGCGCAGGGCTGCGGTGCGGAATGGGGAACTCCCGTGCTGTATCTGCGCGCTCCCGACGCGCGCATTTTCGAAGTACAGCCCGCGCAAGGCAAAAAAGAAGAGCCGCCTGCGAAAGCGGATGCCAGGGCGATGCGCGCCGCAGCCTCCGCGGAAAATTCTGCAGCAATCCCGGCGCTTTCGTCGGCAGCCAGCATTGTCGAGATGCAGTTGCCCACGATTCAACCCGTCGTCGAGAAAGCGACATTCGTTCCCGAAAAAATCGCGATCGATGCTTCAGAAAAATACCCGGAAGCTCCGAAGAGTCCGGTCAAAATTGCCGCGCCCGAAACCGCGAAAACCGCAATCATCGAAACCGGAGAAAGCAAAGTCGAAGCCACCGCGCTGAAAAACGCGACCGCGTACCTCGAACGCTTCCAGCAGTTCATGAAGAAGCCGTGGCGACCTTCCTTTATGTTGAAGTTCGGCTGGAAAACATCCTGGCTAACGCTGAGTGGCACCGTCGCCTTCATCGTCATTGCCGCCGTCGCATTGCACTTCAGGCGTCCGGCTACGACAGACCAACTGTCTCAAGCCAGCCAAACGCCTGCAATTTCTTCCGCGCGAATCGATCCGGGTCCAACCGCCACAAGTTCAACCGCAAACGCGAAGCCAATTACCGAAAATCCCGGCAACGCTGCACCTGTTGAACCGCCGGTGAAAACCGAAATCCAAGCCCCCCAAAAAACTCCGGCCACGATCAGCGCGCCCGCGAATCCGCCGCTCGCGAAGCCGGAGATGCATAGCGTAAAGTCGGTTCACCATCCATCTGCTTCCTCACCGCCCACTTCCTCGCCGATTGCTGCGCAGCCCGTGGTACCGCCGCCAGTCGTACCGAAGACTGTGACGCGGGACGAATCCGAAACCATGAAACGGCTGCTGAGCCATCCCACCTCCGAGTATCCTTCCGCAGCAAAGCAAGCGGGAGTGCAAGGCACCGTCGTGATGAACATACTCATTGGCGTGGACGGCTCCGTGAGACGCGTCGATCTGGTATCCGGGCCGCCGCAACTTGCTTCCGCGGCGATGGAATCTGCCCGCCAGTGGAAATATCAGCCGTTCCTTTCCGATGGCAAGGCCGCGCAAGTACAAACGACGGCAACAATCCGTTACAAACTCAACGAGGTGCCCGTAGCACCGCCCGTCGATCCAATGGTCAATCCCCGCCCCGAAGAGAAGGCTTGCAGTCTCAGTGTGTCCGCTCCTTCCGACCAGGGGCGCATCGTGAAATTCGCTCTTCATTACGAATACAAAGGAAAGCGCCCGCTCGACGACATCCTCATTCAAGGACTGGCCCTGGACTCCTCCTATAGAGCGATTCAGGGAATGATCGTTAGCTCCTTCACTCCACCCGGTGCAACGGGTGACGCCGTAATCACCATCGAACGGCCGCCTACACTCAACAAAGGCGGCGCGGTAAAGAGCGAATACCTCGCCGTCGCCGTCACCAGCAAATCCACGAAAGAGCTGATCTGCGGCGGCCGAACGACCTTCAAAAAAGAATGGTGATCGCCGGAGTTTCACGATTGGAACGGCAATCGTATCTTCACGCGCACGCTGTTTCACGCAAACTCATCGATATCAACTCAGCGATACGAAAGCTTCGGGTACCAATTTTCGCCGCGGCCTTCCGGCGTGAAATCGAGCATATTCCAGAGCGGCCAGATGATATCGACGTGGCGCGGGTCCTGGCCGGGTTCACTGGGCGCGAACATCAGCTCGGAATGAAAAAAATGATGGATCGCGCCGTCGCGGCGCACAAAAATGTTTAGCGAAGGCCGCTGATCGCCCTTGGCGTCCTCGCCAAAATAATCCGCGTTGTAACTGTTGTTGGCGGAAGAGAGCAGACGAAGGTTGCGCCAATTGCGTTGCAGCGCGACGGCGCTGATGCGTTCCATAGGAGACTTGGCGACCACGGCGAAATTCATGCGCTGCGAAATGTGCGGCGCGGTGCCGTTGAGTCCATCGAGAATGGACGTGCAGGAAGTGCAAGGCGCGGCCATCGCGGGACCGTACATATAACTGTAAAGGGCGAGAGTATCCTTGCCCGGCGCGAAGAGTTGCGACAGGCGCGTCGGTTGCGTGGCAGGGCATTCGAGTACGGGCGCTTCCTCGAAAACATAATCCTGCGGGACTTTGCCGCCGAGCGGGAGCTTGCGGCGCAGGGCCGCGACCTCCTCGGTGTGCTTGCGTAAGTCCATCTCCGCCTTCAGCAATTCATTGCGCGCGGAGCGGTAGGCGTCACCTTCGCCAGGAAAACGATGGTCATGCAGCAGTTCGGACATGAAGGGCCTCCCTATATAAAAATGGACAAAAATGGGCTGTGAAAAAGGGAAGGGCAGGATAGCACGGCCCTGGCCCTGTTTTGGTGAGTTGAAAAGTTTTTCGTAAATGGGAAAAAACGCTCCGGGTGCCATCCCCGGTATTTTTGCAAAGAGTGCGCAAGCGATTGATGGCAGGGAAGTTGCGCTTCGCTCTTGTGTGCAAGAGCGTTGAAGAGAGAGCGGAAACAGCCCACCCCCTATGCATTTTGCAACGATGTGATTCCACGGAAGTTACAGTCAGGGGTCGGCTAAGGATGTGAATCGGCGGGAGATACCGATTATGCGAGAAGCACAGAAGGCGTAAGCAGGGGTTGGGTCGATCTGTCACAACCCATGATAGCAGGCAACGCTAACGCTGTCAATAGCTAATGTTATAGTACTAGTTTCGAATGAAGCGCAATAGGACTTCGAACGATTGGTGGCCCAATTTTGGGAGAATTTGCCGTCGAGTAAGTTAGACAATGGTGACTTCTTTGATGAGCATTCTCAGGGAAGGTGTGACCAAGTCAATGTCGGGCTTGTCCACAACGATGGTGGAATGGTGGGCAACAATGTCACCGACAAGCTTGGCGCTTCTGAGGTCCTTGAGAGTGTCGACGATCGTTTGAGAAAACACCCCAACTGTTGAGATGCCGACATTGAGCTTGCCTTTCAGTCCTGGTGTTGATTTCACACGAGGGTCCGCAGCGTCTAGCGTGCGTTCAAGAACGATTCGCATTAGAATGCCACAGGCATTCCAGCATTCAGTGGCATAGCATTTTTGTGCCTCTCCTAACAGAACCTGTATCTTAGTGTCTTTGAACGTTCTGCCGGGAAATTCAAATGCTGGAATTGGTGCCATATGCAAGATCGGATGAGATCCGGCAAGCTTAGCCAATTCTTCACGGATCGCTCGTTCCACTTCGCGACGAAGTGAGTATTCGTCTCCTTTTTTGATTAGGCGTCCTTGTTTTCTGCATAGATGGGCCAAGAACTGAGGAAGATTGTCGGGGATAGGAACCCCTATGAAGTCGAAGAGTAACTTTAGTTCCTGTTGGGAAATTGTTTCACGTTGTTCTTCTATCGTGTGAAAGAATACGAGTCGGACGATTTGCTCTGTCGCAGGGAGTTCGTGAAACTCCGGAAATTGGTCGATCCATTCGTTTGCTCTAGATTTCATCTACCGACTGAACTCCCCTGAAGTTCGATCAACTTGCTATGCCGGGCTTGGTCAATTCATCTATCTTGCTTTGGCCGGTTTGGGTAAGTGCCCATGTCTTGCGTTTTTCATTTTCGGACGGCACTTCCATCATCCAGCCTTTTTGAATCGCTTTCAGAATTGCCAAATTGACGTTCGCAGGGGGGCTGACTTTGGCGCTGATTAGAAGATCTCTGATCTCAGCAATCGTAAACGCGGTGCTCCCGGAATAACGCTCAAGAAAATAGCCAGCTAAGGCGACCTTTTCAATCTCGGTGTTCCAGGTCTTGGAGGCAAAAAGCTCTGCAGCGGAAAATGGTTTAGATGCCGAGCCGTTGCGTTCACTCGGAACCTGACTTTGTGTTCTATTCGGTACGCTGACTGCACCTTGCGAGAGCAAGCTGGTAAACAGCACAGCGAAGTACGTTTCCTGCTTAAACTCCTCCGCCTTCTTTGCGGCATTTGACGCTACAGCAATCGATTTTTCTAAAACTAGTTCATCAATCATAAAAAGCCTCCCCCAAGATTATGTTTTATTAATCATTTGACAGACGTCGGCGATGGCCCATACGGGCACAAAATAACCCGAATCATTTTTGTCGAGCATCCGTCTCGCCTTAAGCCGGGACAAGTGCTCGCGGCAGCTTTTTAGTGGAACCGCGACCTCGTTTTCCAGTTGATCGGCAGTAGCTTCTACACGGGCATTGGGCAATTTGAGCCGTACCATGGCCTGTCGGGCAAGCAGTGCTGCCAATATTCTGGAAATATCTGGAAGCTTGAGTAGTGCGGATTTCGTGACCAATTTTCCGTCCCGGGTGAATCCGATAATGGGCTCAAGTGTGGCGCGTAGCATGCCATCTACGGCCTGCTCAGTGTCGTCTAGGAAGAGAGCTTCAAGTTCACTTCCCGCTTGTTTTTCCGCTGTCATCGTGGACCTCCTTTTGATTTTCCCGAAGTTTACCGGAAATTGCATTGCGTGTCAATCGAGTATCGATGATAGTAGCGCAATTCTGTAGAAAAGTATCACTGAGTGGAACTATTGGTGGCTAGGCCGAATCCAGCATGTTTCTTCTAAATAGGGATATAATTCAGAAAAAATCTCCAGAAACACGTCGAGGATTTTGGGGTAAAGCTAAAAGCCGCCCTTTCAATCGTGGAAATGGAATGATAGGGTGGCGGTATTGCATGGCATATATTAAAATGCCATGTATTCCTGTAACTGTAAGATATGTGAATAGGTGGAAAAGTGTAGAAAAGCAACTAACTGGAAAGCAACATGGAATGGTAAAAGATGAACACGAGTCCGCCAACTACG
>Ga0307471_100002075_pt1 | contig 11387 bp, 8 predicted proteins | sample atmos_gasesAM3C__2_FD_204566 | JGI IMG/M metagenome (GOLD analysis project Ga0307471, IMG submission 204566) | Hardwood forest soil microbial communities from Morgan-Monroe State Forest, Indiana, United States - atmos_gasesAM3C_515 | ecosystem: Environmental > Terrestrial > Soil > Temperate... | reverse complement strand
GCGATGGCCGGCGCAACGGCCAGGCGCATGATACGTTCGAGTGTGAAACGGGTGGACGCATCCTCGATCCGAGCAAGTCCGTAAACGGAAAGCGCCCGTGCGATCGCCAGCATGACCGTGATCAACGCCGCGCCGCGCAGGATTCGCTGAGCAATAGCAACACCATTATCCGGCAGCCGAATGATTTTTGCGCCGATAACGAAGTAAATAGCGACGCAGATGGCAAGAACAAGGGCATAGATCACGAACCAGAATCTGCCGCGGCTGCGGCTCTCGACTTGCTCGGGCCGTTCCTTCCCCGTCGCCCGCTCCAGCTCTTTGCGAACTTCGGGTCGTTTAGAAAGTTCCTCCGCTGTTTCGGCCATCATGATTGGAATCGAAGCCGACGCTGAGACAGGCCGCACACGCCGAGGTACTTCCCATTCTCAAAGCCGCTGGAAACGAATCTCAAATGTGCTTTCGAGACTCGTTAGACGCCACAAGCCGCTAGTTGCGTAAGAACTCGAATTTTTCGATAAAATTAGTGCCGGGGGAACCAGATCAAACAGAAGGTTCGAATCGTATGCGACAATTACCGTCGCAGCGAATGCCTAAGAACTGGCCCAATAGCACCGCACTGCACGAGACTGCTGAACAATTCCACATTCTGGTGGATAGCGTCGAGGAGTACGCCATTTACCTCCTGGATCCCAACGGAAACGTGATCACGTGGAACACGGGCGCGCAGAAAATCAAAGGTTACTCAGCGGACGAAATCGTCGGGAAAAACTTCGCGTCATTCTATACCGCGGAGGACGTTGCCGCCGGCAAACCACAACGCAACCTGCGCGAAGCTTGTCGTCGCGGATACGTTCGGGATCAGGGCCTACGTGTTCGCAAGGACGGATCCACGTTCGAAGCCGAAGTTGTCATCACCGCGCTTCGTGATGATGCCGGCGAGGTCCGCGGCTTTTCCAAAGTCACACGCGACATCACGGATCAAATCCGGAGCCGCGAGTTTGAAGCGGAAAAAATTGCAGCTCAGAAAGCCAGCAAGGCGAAAGACGACTTTCTTGCCGCGCTCAGCCATGAACTACGCACGCCGCTAACGCCCGCTTTAGCGGCAGCGACATACCTGCGCGACAACGCGGAGAGACTTCCGTCCGACTTCGTGGAAGACGTCGAAATTATCAAGCGCAACGTGCAACTGCAGGCCCGATTGATTGACGACCTGCTCGATCTCACGCGGATTGCGCGGGGCAAGCTTCATCTGGAGTTGGAAGAGTGCGACGCGCATAGCATCATTCAAAACGCCGTTGAAACTGCAAGCTCGGCCACTGCGGCAAAGCAATTGAACATCTCGACCCAGTTCGAGGCGAAAGCGTATCATATCCTGGCTGATTGTATCCGGCTTCAGCAGGTGTTTTGGAACTTGATCAACAACGCGGTCAAATTCACTTCGCAAGGCGGACAGATCATCATCCGTACGTTTAATGGCAAAAGTAAACGTTTTCATTTCGAAATCTCCGACACCGGAATTGGGATTGAACCGCAGCGGTTGGCCTCGTTGTTTCAGCCATTCGAACAGGCTGATCCTTCAGTGAGCCGACAGTTCGGCGGCCTTGGTCTCGGGCTCGCCATTTCCAAACGTCTCATCGATCTCCACAACGGTAAAATTGAAGCAGAAAGCCGTGGCCGAAGTTTCGGCGCGACGTTCAAGGTTACTTTGGACACCCTGCCACAGGGAACCGCAGCGGTTAGCCTGAACCATCGCGTCGGCGGCAAGACATCCAACCCGTTGCATATACTGCTCGTGGAAGATCACCAGGATACCCGGCGCACATTGTCGCGTCTACTTACCCATTTCGGTCACGACGTTGTAACCGCAGACAACGTGGAGCGCGCGATGGATATCATTGGTTCGAATAACATCGACGTGGTGTTGTGTGATATCGGTTTGCCCGATGGAAGTGGTTACGAAGTTGCCGCACAAGCGCGGGCAAACGGTGGAATCAAAGCAATCGCGCTCACCGGCTTCGGCACGGAGAAAGATGTCCGACGTTCCAAAGAAGCTGGATTCGATTTTCATTTGGTCAAACCCGTTAACTTTCACGAGCTGCAAACTGTTCTCGACCAGGTCGCCCCTTAACTTACCTGCCGGCGAATTCTGGCACGACCGCGCGCGGTGTTTCTTGTCATTGCAGTACGAGCATGATTGATCGCCTTCAGCTGTGCAGATCACAAACCGCGCGGAACGGGTGAGTCTTTCCGCGGTAGACCGGCCAGAGAGCGAATTCGGCGCGTCGAGATTCGCGTCGCTAAGCAGCCCTAACGGAAACACGATCAACATCGGGTGAATCGGGTGGCCGAGTAATATTGCCTTCGCTCTCATTAGTATGTTTCCCCCGTTAATAACCCTGCAGGTGAGTTCGATTGCCGGCAATGGACCGGTTTGATCTGCCAACCGTCGGCGCACACTGCCGTAACCGGCGCTTATTCAGAAGCTCGTTTGCCTCAGATTCCTCAGATGGCGAAGATTTCGTTATCGACGCAGGCATCATTTGACGTCCAGTAATATCTGGGCAGCGAAACTTACTTAAGATGCTGCTGAAACCGCCCATACCACCGATGGAAGCGCGCTCGGTCGAAGAAATTCCGGCCGGCGAAGGTTGGCAGTACGAGCCGAAATGGGACGGCTTTCGTTGTCTCGCATTTCGTGATCGCGATAAAATTTATTTACAATCAAAGGCCGGTCAGCCGCTCGCGCGTTATTTTCCCGATGTTGTGGCTAATGTGGCGAAGTTGCCGCAGCAACAGTTCGTTCTCGACGGCGAACTGGTGATTCCGGTTCGTGATGTACTTTCGTTCGATGAATTACAACTGCGTCTGCACCCTGCCGCGAGTCGCGTTCAGAAGCTGGCCACAGCGCATCCGGCCCTCTACATCGTTTTCGATCTGCTCGCCGAGAATGGGAAATTATATTTGAAACTGAATCTGCGCGAGAGACGACATCTTCTGGAAAAATTCGCGCGTTCAAATCTGCGGCGAGCTACGAACATCCGGCTCTCACCGGCAACGACTGATTATAATGTTGCGACCGATTGGTTCCGCAAAACCGGACGCGATCTGGACGGCATTATCGCTAAACGCCTGGACGCCGCATACGCGTCGGGCGAACGCATTGCAGCCGTGAAGGTAAAACAAATCCGCACAGCCGATTGCGTTGTAGGCGGATTTCGCTACGCGACCGGCTCGCGCGTAATCGGTTCTCTTTTACTCGGCCTTTACGGTGGCGACGGTTTGCTGCATCACGTCGGATTCATCTCCGGGTTCAAAGCATCGGAACGGCGCGCGTTAACAGAAAGATTTGAACGGCTGAGAAAGCCACCGGGATTCACCGGGAAGGCGCCCGGAGGACCGAGCCGTTGGAGCACGGAGCGCACCGGCGAATGGCAACCAGTCGCCCCAAAAATTGTCGTGGAGGTCGCCTATGATCATTTTACCGGCGGCCGGTTTCGACACGGCACAAGATTTCTACGCTGGCGACCCGACAAAGTTCCTCGCCAGTGCACGATGGACCAGGTCGAGCATCGCGAAGGTAGGGCCATCGCGCTTTCGTGACACGTTTACGATTCACGCGCATGCAGAAACTTAAAAACTGCTCGCTCCGCGGCGCGCAAATCAGGAGTGATTGATCCTTTGCCGACGCCATTGAGCCCGGCTATTCGCGTCCTGTTCAAGTAAGCCTCCACGATCACAGGGTGAACGTAGCACTTGCGGCAAACCGCCGGCGTGTTGCCAAGAAGTTCTGCGACAACGCAAATCGCGGTTTTGATGTTCGACTTCGCTTGTTTTTTCGTTTCGAAATCTTCCTGCTTACTAAGCGCGATCGCCGCCAATACGGTGCCGCCCCAGGTGCGAAAGTCTTTTGCGGTAAAATCTTCGCCAGCGATTTGACGCAAATACTCGTTCACGTCCTGCGACGTAATGTTCTGTACCTCCCCAAGCTCATCGACGTACTGGAACAAATCCTGACCCGGCAGGTCCTGGCATTCGGCAATGACTTTCGCCACTCGGCGATCGGTCACATCCACTTCGTGTTGACGCCCACTCTTGCCGCGGAACCGAAACAGTACCTGCGCGCCTTTGACCTTCACATGACAATTTTTAAGTGTGGTCAAACCGAATGATTTGTTCTCGCGCGCGTATTCTTCGTTGCCGATGCGTATGAACGTTCGCTCCAGAAGTCGCACGATGGTCGCAAGGACTTTTCGCCGCGGCAGCCCGGCCAACTTGAGGTCCTGAGCAACTCGCCGGCGGATGTTTGATAGGGCTTTGGCGAACTGAGTGAGCCGCTCGAACTTGTTTTCATCGCGCAGGTCGCGCCAGCGCTCGTGATACCGATATTGCTTACGGCCGCGCGCGTCCCGGCCAGTCGCCTGGATGTGGCCATTCGGCGACGGACAGATCCAAACGTCTGTCCACGCGGGCGGAATGGCGGCACGTTTGATCCGGAGCAGCCGCTGCTCGTCGCGAATCGGTTTTTCCTCAGTATCTAAGTAATCGAAGTGTTTGCCCTTGGCCTTACGAGTATAACCGGGGCGTTGGTCGCTGACATATTGCAACCCGGCTTCTTCCGCGGCAGCAACCAACTCCTCTACAATCGCGCCGTTTAACTTTGGTTCAGTGACCGCTCCCCTTGAGGCACCCATCGAGAGAATCAGTCCCTATTATCAGCCGCCCATGCGGCTGTTTGGCGGACTGTGCTTGCATCTATTGCGAGCGAGCGCATTACCTGGCGCAACGTGTCTTGGTCGGCGCGAATGTCGGTTTCGAGTCTGCCGAGAAAATTTCCAGGCGGCTCGGATTCGTGCTGCTCTCGCCAATGCTTAATGAGCTCCAGCGCTGCGACTGAGCCCGCGAGGTAATCGTTTAAATATACGTTTAGGTTTTTCACGGTAATCAAATTGAGCGGCCGATTTCAGTCAGAAGAGCTGCGCGAACACGTCGCAACACTGCCTGTTCGCGCCTGACGCGTGGTTCGGTTGCCACCGTCGCGGCAAACAGCCGGCTGTTTCGCGTACAGGACGTAACTACCCTTTTTAGTTACATCCAAGGGTGTTGCCAAAGGCGAAACCATTTTGTTATGCCAGAAGAAGAAGCAATTGAACGAGCGCGCGAAGATGAGCGTGAAGGCAAATCGCCTTCCACGCAGGCCGGCGAGTTCGTGCGCGAAGAAATGGAACACATTCGGGAAGGGGAGCATGGCGCCCGCTCGCCGGAGCAGGCGATCGCAATTGGTCTCTCCGAGGCCCGTCGGGCCGGAGTCAAGTTACCGCCTCCAAAACGCGGCAAGCAGCGAACAAGACGCAGGGCAAAGCGCGATCTCGCAAGGGGCCGCGCTGGTCGTCGCAAAAAGCCCTCTCGAAAACGCTCCCGCGCGACGAAACGCGCGCTCAAGCGCGAGAGCCGTCGCTCAGCGTCAAGGCAAGCGTTGTCGAGACACGCGAAGCGCGTAGCACGCCGACGCTCTCCACGGTCGCGATCGGCCGCCGCGAAGAAGGCAGCGCGCACACGAAAGCGCCGACGCTGAGATGTAGCACGACTCGCGACACACAGAAGAGCCTGTTAGGCAGATCCGGTTCGGTGAAACTGTGACCACAGAAAAACAACACGCCGCTGCGAAGCGAAACATTAAGAAAGCGGCGCGAGCGGCACGGCGAAAGAGAACGATTGCATCTGCCGAGAAGGACGCGTGCCGCTCTCGGAAAAGAAGGCGCTAAGGCTGCACGAAAGAAACGCAGCAGATCGACGTAACGGGACGCGTCTTGAACGGCTATGGCCACTGGCCGCTTCCAAAGAGATTGTGCCCCGTTCCTTGGCAGGAAGGGATTTCTGCTTGCACCACACGAACGCAAATCTATAAATGCCGCGTTCTACTAAGAAGAATCTACTAAAGCGCTTTTCGTCGGTTCTTGGGCCGGGTCTTATTACCGGTGCGGCCGATGACGATCCTTCCGGGATTGTAACCTACTCAATTGCCGGCGCGCAGCTCGGCACCGGCCTCCTCTGGACAGCATTTATTACATGGCCGCTGATGGCGTTCGTTCAGTTCATGTGCGCGCGCATCGGCATGGTGACGGGAATGGGCTTAGGATATTCACTCCGTCGCAAAGGACCACGCTGGCTGCTACTTATCGGAGCCATCGGGCTTTTGATTGCCAATACGATCAATGTTGGATCGGATCTTTCGGGAATGGCAGATGCAGCTGAAATGCTGACGGGGATCAAATCGCAACTTTACGTTTTCGTATTTGGCGCAGCGATCATGTACGCAACGGTGCGATTTCGTTATTATCAAATCGCAATGGTGATGAAATGGCTCGCAGCCGTGCTTTTCGCCTACGTTATCACTGCTTTTATCGCGCAGCCGGATTGGGCCAATGTATTGCGCGACACGTTTGTCCCAACCTGGCCCGAGAACCATGGTGCGTGGCAAAATCTCGTTGCAATCCTAGGTACGACGATCAGCCCCTACCTCTTTTTCTGGCAGGCTTCGCAGGAAGTTGAAGAGGAAAAAGCAATGGGGCGTCGGTTGCTAGTCCAACGCGAAGGGGCAACCAAAAAAGAAATTATCGATCGAAAACTGGATGTCGGTGTCGGAACATTCTTTTCCAATTTCGTGATGTATTTCATCATTCTTACGACGGCGATGGTGTTGCACAAACATGGCATGACCAGGATCGACAGCTCAAGACAAGTAGCCGAAGCATTGCGTCCGCTTGCGGGAGCGCTGGCTTCTCTTCTTTACACAATCGGAATTATCGGAGTCGGTTTTCTCGCGATTCCAACGCTGGCAGGTTCAGCCGCGTACGCGTTTGCAGAGACATTTCGCTGGCGACAAGGACTGGATCGTCCGCTGCGCGGCGCTCACCATTTCTATGCCGTGTTGATCTTTTCGATGCTGGTTGGTATCGCCTTGGATTTTCTGAAGGTTAATCCGATGGGTGCGCTTTTCTGGACAGCGGTCATCAATGGCGTGCTCGCGCCGTTCTTGCTCGTCGGAATTCTGCTGGTTGCGTCTGACCGCAAATTGATGAATGACCAACCTAGCTCCTGGCTTTCTCGCGCCGTGGTTGGACTTACAGCCGCCCTCATGTTCATCGCTGCTGGCGCAATGTTTTTTTTGTAGACTATCGATACCGCATTATTTCCGGCCGCCTTTTCTCCCACCTTTGCGGGGACTTGATTTGCTTCGCTTTTTTCCGCGGCCACCTGCGCCTTTTTTCCGGCGGCCCCGGTCTGATTTATTTACTGTCGCCCAGGCGCTTGCCGAGAAGACGGCATTCGATGCTGTTTTAGTAGCTATCATCGGCTCCAGATATGCGGCTCGAAGCGAAAACCGAGGAGCTATCAAAAATACAAGCGGCGCGCCTCGACCGCAGCGGTGGCATCAGCTTATCAAAACCGAACAGCATCAGAGCAAAGCGGCCCGGTATTTGGAACTGTTACAATCGTTTGATCAGTTCTATTAGTGTTAAGAGGAAAACATCATGCCTGCACAAAACTTAACAATCACGGACAATCGCACCGGCAAAGCCTACATGTTACCAATCGAGAATGGGACCGTGCGCGCGATGGACTTGCGCCAGATCAAAACAGACGCGGACGATTTCGGGCTGATGAGCTACGACCCGGCATTGATGAACACCGCGTCCACGAAAAGCGCAATCACCTTCATTGACGGCAACAAGGGCATTCTCGAATATCGTGGCTATCCGGTCGAACAGCTCGCCGAGAAATGCGAGTTTTTGCAAGTCGCATACCTGATTCTTTTCGGCGAGCTGCCTAACGAGGAACAGTTGGCGGCCTGGACCTATGACATCACGCATCACACCTTTATCCACGAAAATATCAAGACGCTGATGCAGGCGTTCCGCTACGACGCGCATCCCATGGGAATGTTCATCAGTACCGTCGCCGCGCTTTCAACGTTTTACCCCGAAGCGAACAAGGTAGCTGACGCCGAGAATCGGCTGGCACAAATCAAACGCATCATCGCAAAAGTGCCGACGATCGCCGCCTATACGTATCGCCACAACCGTGGCTTGCGTTATGTCTACCCCGACAATGATCTGACCTATACTGGGAATTTCTTGAACATGATGTTTAAGATGACCGAGACCAAGTACACCCCGAACCCGGCGCTCCAGCGCGCGCTCGACGTTCTTTTCATTTTGCACGCCGACCACGAACAGAATTGCAGCACTAACGCGATGCGCGCGATTGGTTCAAGCCGCGTGGATCCCTACAGTGCGATGGCTGGCGCGGCAGCCGCGCTGTATGGTCCGCTGCACGGCGGCGCGAATGAAGAAGTGCTCAAAATGCTCTCGCACATCGACCACACGCGCAACATTCCCGAATTCATCCAACGCGTTAAAAACGGCGAAGGCAAACTGATGGGTTTCGGGCACCGCGTTTACAAAAATTATGATCCCCGCGCGCGCATCATCAAACGGGTAGCCGACGAAGTATTCGAGGTGACCAGCCGCAATCGGTTGCTCGATATCGCCCTGGAACTCGAACGCATCGCTCTGGAAGACGAATATTTTATCTCACGCAAACTTTACCCGAACGTCGATTTTTATTCCGGCATCATCTATCAGGCGATGGGTTTACCAGTCGCCATGTTCCCAGTCATGTTCGCCATCCCGCGCACAGTGGGGTGGCTCGCGCAATGGCAGGAACTAATCACCGACCCCGAACAAAAGATCACCCGTCCGCGCCAAATCTTTATCGGGCACCCGCGCCGCGAGTTGCCGAAGCAGACAAGTTAACGACTGGAAACTGTAAGCCCGCTCTAAAAAATCACCAACGTGAGCGGCGTTGATGATTGTTCAGTGCTGTTTGCGGTGCGATTTGCGGAAAAAAACCACATTGATCTCGTCCGCCTTACATTCCTTCATCGCGTTTACGCAGTCATTTCCCGTGTCGCCAAGGTTCAACTTTTTCGCGCGCTCTTTCAACGCTTGCACCTTTTCATCCCACTGGGCCAGACTGCCCTTCCAGACTACTTGACTTCCATAATTTCCTGGGATAGCGCCATCAGGGTCGCTAATCTGAACACGCATACGCACAACGCTGACGTTAGACCGGCCGAAGGCGAACACATAAGTCTCGATGGGAAGGAAGGCCCAGTCATCCGGGGCGCTATTGCTGGAGATAATTCCCAGCGACCTTATCAGCGCCGACATCATATTGTCGTGCGAAACGACGATGGTATGGCTGCCTTTGGACCGGGACATCATGTAATTAACGGGAAAGACGCTCACCGCATCGCAAAGCGGAGACGGCTCGCTCGTGAAGAACCGGATTCCCAGGCTGTCCACCCCCAATTGTAGGACCGCTTTTCCCAACTCCACCAGCTGACTGGAATGGGATGACGGAAAGATTTGCGGCAGAGGCGGCCCTAGATCGGCGATCATTTCAATGATGGAAGCAAGCGCCGCGATGTCGTCATAATCCTTGGGCAACGAGCCATCGGGCGCATAAACTGCGTCTGGAATCACGACTGGAGAATTCAGGCCGATGGCCGCGCGCACCTTGTTCAAGAAATTTTGAAAGGTCGCCTTCAGCTTGGGCAGATCCGGCGAGGCTTCGAGAAGCTTCAGATAAACGTCGTTGGGGACGCAACTCGTGACGGGGTGGTCGCTGCTCACCACGTCAATAGCTTTTCCCGAAACAGTCTTGCATCCGGTGAACTTAATCTTTCGATTATGCTCTGCATCTCGCTCCTCGATCCCCTTTGTCAGATAGAGGCCTGTCCAAAAAGTGCGCTTGGCCGCGAGCTCGGCGCGAACTTCATCCCAGTGACGATCGAAAACTTTGTTTTCACCGATCGCCCCCACAGCGAGAGCCGCGGCCTCTTGCAGACCGGGAGCTGCGAACTGCTCCGCGATGATGAGGCCTTGTGGCGTTTCATCTTCACCATAGCCCAGAGTGGGAATTGGAATATCGATCCCGTATTGGGGGAGCGAGATTTTTTGCGGTCCCACATTATTGGAAATGCCGCGAAAAGTATGCCGGCAGAAAGCCACAAGAGTGGTGTTATCCGCAGCTGAGAGACGTTCAGCGTACGGGAACAAAAACAACATCATCAAGAGACTGAGTAGGCATAACCGCGTTGTTTTCATCGCGAGCGAGTGTCGCAAATGTCTCGCGGAGTCGTCGAGCCCGTACTTCTCGAATGGCCTCGGGTGTCGGCAGAACCTCGTTACGATGGAATGCACCTCTTCCAACCTCAGACTGATGCACCGCTTACTAAACGCCACAGAAACTGATCAGTGGGTTATTTCTTCAAACACAAGAAATGCAGTCAGCCTTTCATCGCTGTCTGCACAACAGACACGTGCCGACGCTGCGACCTGGCGGGCTTGACTCAGCACGGGTTACTATCCACTTATCAGTTGCTCGAATCGGGCGGTTAGCTCAGTGGTAGAGCGTCTCGTTTACACCGATACCCCGCTGATTTTCTCAAATTATTCCGACACGCTCTGACGTGCTCAACGCTAGGTAAATCGAGCAAAACCCATCATCTCATTTGCGCTCAAATCATGCCCAAAAATTTCCATCGGTGGATAAAACGGTGGATAAAGAACTGAAATCCGACATAAACCGCCATTTTGAAATCGGCGCTGCCGTCGATGCGCCCGCTTCACAGAATCGCGCTAGGCGTTGCAGATGAATCCGGGCTCAGTGAATGTAGTGCCGGATGTCATCAACGAATCCTGCACAGGTTTGTGACACTGGATCGCGTAAAGCACCGCCGCTAGGCCGTGCGCTCCGCATCCTCATCGGCCTTGCGTTGATTGCTTACGTGACACCCGTTTTCTTCCGAGTCCCGCTGCGATTTACGGTGGAAGTGTTTTTGCTATTGCTTGGGTTGATTGCCCTTTTCAGTCTCCTTCACGTTGCTTCGCAACGCATCGTGGCTTTCGGCTCATCTAGCGCTGTCGTAGCGACGGGATTGCTCGTGGCGCTGTACGTTGCTGGTACCCACGGATCATTGATCTTTGGCCACGGTGAAGGCGCATTAGCAGTAATTACGTTCCTCGGTATCTCATTAGTGATTGCCGGTGTGCGCGCCGCTCCGGGCTGCGAAATCATGGCGATTCCAAATCTGCTTTTTCGGAAGCACATCGAGCTTGCGTGCCTCATCTTCTCGCCTCTCGACAACCTTGAACGCAAGTTGCGAAACAAGCGTGGCTAGAATCGTTTTTGATTGCCGGGCGGCAATGGCCCAAAGTCGTATAGACGCCTTCCACCTGGCACGACAAAATGCACTCACATCAGGATCAACAAACTTGCCTGAGAGAATGAGGGGTTCTAGGACAAACCAAAGGAGACAC
>Ga0307471_100002074_pt1 | contig 11390 bp, 13 predicted proteins | sample atmos_gasesAM3C__2_FD_204566 | JGI IMG/M metagenome (GOLD analysis project Ga0307471, IMG submission 204566) | Hardwood forest soil microbial communities from Morgan-Monroe State Forest, Indiana, United States - atmos_gasesAM3C_515 | ecosystem: Environmental > Terrestrial > Soil > Temperate... | reverse complement strand
TGCCCTGGTTCCGAACTACTTACTTTTTACTCTTACTCTTTACTTACTTATTTAAGCTTAACTATTTTATTATCTAGTGCACACTGCGGCTAAACTCGCAGGGCCCGGGTACCCACCAGTTTCGCTTTGCCCGGCGTTTTTTATCAGGCCCTGATCCTTCTTCCGACATGGCTGCGTAAGGAGGAGAAATCCCTATGCGAAACCGCTATTGCGGCTTCTTAACTAGTCGAAACCCGTGTCATCGTGAATCACGGGCGCTGTATGAGTTCCCCGTAACGTTCCTCCTGTCCAGAGAAATCGTCCAACCGTAACCCTGCAGTGCAACCCCTCAAGAGGTGGAGCAGGCACTCGCGCGGGCGCATCGCATCCTGGCTAGGGAACTTCTCAAGATGCCCACACCTTCGAAGCGCATTCACCAAACCTGCGGGTCTGCGCAGACAACGGAGAGAAGGGTGAGCCTCGCCGTCCGACTGGCGGCGGTATTGAATCTCGCCCCCTTTAAGCTCGCAGGGCATTGCGGTCGTCCATGAAGGGAAATTCGCTTGTCGGTGCTAATCGGGAAAGATCGTTGGCTACCACTTGGACGAATACTCGGGTCAATTCGTAGGGCCCGCGACCTGCCCTAGAGTACAGGTGATTCCTTCGCGGTCTCCTTTGTAAACTATGTCGTCCCCCGGCCACAAATCACACTCGTAGGTGGTTGATTTGGAGGTCTCCTTATGAAGTTTTTCCCCTTGAATCTTAAGTTCGCAATCGCAAGTTCCTCGCTTTTGGCAGTTGCCCTTGTCGGATTTGCTCCGAGCAACAGTCTTACGACAGACCCAGAAATTAGCACGATCATTAGCCAGGTGGATCCCAATCGGATTCTAAACACTGCAACCACGCTCCAGAATTTCGGCACCCGTCAATCTTGCTCCACTCAACTGGCAGGGTCGGGACAGGGCGTGACCGCCGCCCGCGACTTCCTGTTTAGCCAGTACAGCGCAATTCCGGGGCTGCAGGTCCGGCTTGATCCGTTTGTGCATCTCAGATGTCCGAACTTGCCAACCTTCAACGTGATTGCGTGGCTGCCGGGGAAAACGCCCAACCGGCTGGTGATTATCGGCGGTCACTACGATTCAAGGACGACTAACGTCAATGACTTCTCATCCCCCGCACCCGGCGGCAATGACGCCGGCGCACAAACTGGCGTGGTTCTGGAACTCGCGCGTGTGCTTGCCGACCATCGCTTCGATGCCACGATTGTGTTCATGTCTTTCTCTGGAGAGGAGCAAGGATTGTTCGGTTCTGGCTCGATCGCGGCGAACCTCACACGCTACTTCCCCTCGCCACATGTGATCGCAATGCTGAACACGGACATTCCCGGCGGCGACAACACCGCCAACACGGCCGCCGACCTCCTGAATTTCCGCTTGTATTCATCGGGAATTCCGCGCGAACGATTCAGCACCGCTCCTGACGGCAGCACCGACAACACCTCTCCTTCACGCGGGGTGATGCGCTATATCGGAACCTGGGGCAGCGCCTATGTGCCCGATCTCACCATGGCACCAAAACTGCGCGAAGATCGGCCGGGCCGTGCCAGCGACCATGTCTCGTTCATCAATAATGGTTTCCCTGCTGTCCGATTTATGGAGACTTTCGAGTGTTCACCCTCTCCTGTCGACAACAGTTGCGGCATAACTCCGTTGCCGTGTCCTCCGCCCGCGCAGATACCCGCCTCGTGCAAAGACACCACCTTCATCACTACCCACCAACATTCCCCGCATGACCTCGTCGAGTTCATCACTCCGAGCTATGCCGCGCGCATTGCTCAAGTCATGGCCTCGGTGGCCGCCAGCCTGGCACGCGCCCCCGACTCACCCCAGAATTTCACGGCCACGGGTAACGCGATACAAGGGATAAAGCTTAACTTCAACGGTCCTCAGAACGGAGATGTCGACCACTTCGTCGTTGCCGCCCGATCTGTAAGCGAGAACTTTTATCGCCAGCGCATCATTGTTTCCGAAGGCGATGGTCAACTGATCTCACCGCAGGCGCTCGGCCTCAATCCCGGAGACAGCTTCTTCGTTTCCGTGAGCACCGTCGATAGCACCGGTCACGAATCTCTCTTCGCCTGGCCGGAAGTGCGGTGCGACTCCAGCGCCTGCGCGATCCCTCCCTACGCGACCGTTCCGACGTCGGCCGCCACGGACAATCAGAACGTCGACGAAGACTGACATCAAGGAGCGGGAGGAATTAATCATTCTCCCGTTCCTGTTTTGCCCGACAGAGTTCATCCGTCCCGATTCGCGCGTTGTATGCCGTTCAAACGGGATACTCGGGAAACTTGGTTCCAGTACCAAGACATCCGCCATGCTGTTGAAATAATTACATAGCTGAAAGGCTTGACCTCCCGAATCATCTATTTATTTTCAGTCAGTTACAGTCGAACTATCGGCATCCTCCCTGCTTAGTCACTTAGCGTGTCCGGGGGTTAGAAATGAACCGATCTTTGAATATTTGTGGTGCTGCACTTTTGTCGGTCGTGTTGGCGATGGGATGCAATCACAGCACGGCCTCGAACGCTGCTGCGGCCTCAAACGCCGACCAGAATGGTTCCAAGAAGGGCCTACTGGGAAGTCTATTTGAGACGAAGAAAGAAATCACGATCCCAGAAAGCTCGCCATTCGAGGTGACCTTGGACGAAACGCTTGCTAGCAACCGCAACCACGCGGGGGATCTCTTTGCGGCAAGCCTCTCGCAACCTATTGTGCAGGACGGAAAGACGATCATCCCAGCGGGTGCACATGTCGCGGGCCGCGTGGTTGATGCGAAGGATTCGGGTCGCCTGCATGTTCCGGCACGCTTGAGTGTCGCACTCAGTTCCGTGGAAGTTGATGGCAAGTCGTATGACATCGATACCAACACGATCCGGAAGACCGGGCAGAATCACAACAAACGCAACCTTGGTTTCATCGGCGGTGGCGCCGCGGGCGGCGCACTGATTGGCGGCCTGGCCGGTGGGGGCAAGGGAGCTTTGATCGGCAGCGCGATCGGCGCAGGGGCAGGCACCGCAGGGGCCGCAGCTACAGGCAAGAAAGAGATATCGCTGCCTGCCGAGACGCGTTTGAAGTTTTATCTGTTAAGGTCCGTGACCGTCAGCGTAAAGGGTTGACATTCGGAAATCCTTTGCAATACAGCCTAGTAAAAAAAACGGGCGACGCAAGCCGCCCGGTTTTTCTCCCGAAATAGATTGCTCGCGATTGAATTGGTCTTGCGCTACTTGTCAGAATTCCCGGGGTGGTTAAGCCCCAAAGTCCTGGTAAACGCTAGAGATTTATCGCTGTGACCTGAAGTAGCTGAGATGATTATCTAATAGAAAGGAGTAATTCATCAAACGTGCTGTCCCATCAGCACTACCCTACGAGGCATGGCGTGAAGGTAACGACTCGTCATGGAACCCTCTGACAACGTATCCCGCGATCGAAAGATCGGCATCGGAACCGCGAGGCGATGGTGCGGCTGCTAGCATCGGCGCAGCCAGGGGCCAGGGTTGATAGCATGGCTGGCGAACGTGACGGTTGACGAGATGAAAGCCATCGTGGACGAAGCCCACAGATCTGGAGTGAAAGTGGCGGCACACGCTATTGGCGACAAAGCCACTCGAATTGCGGCGGAGGCAGGAGTTGATTCGATCGAGCACTCCTATGTCGTCCCGGACGACGTGCTGAGGATGATGGTCGAAAAGCACATTTTCTTGGTGCCCACCGACGGGACACTGAAAACGTTTGTGGACATGAGCTTAGGCTCGCGCCAGTCGAGCAATAACGAACGAGCCGAGCGCGAAAAGGAATTTGCGCCGTTCGTTCAAAAAAGAGCAGGATCGTTTGAAACGGGCGCTGAAGATGGGGGTGCCCATCGCCGCCGGTTCAGACATGTACTTGTCCATGTCCGGGATGACTCGTGGGCAAGCGAGTTTACTGGTGTATGAAGCCTATGCGGAAGCGGGTATGAAACCGATGGAGATCATTCAAGCGGCGACGCGCAACGCCGCGGAATTGCTGGGCATGTCAGATCGCATTGGAACACTGGAAGCGGGAAAACTGGCTGACATCATCTCCGTGCCGGGCGACCCACTGAAGGACATCCGGGCGCTGGAACATGCCAAGTTTGTGATGAAGGGTGGGGTGGTTGTGGTAAACAACAAGTAAGAGTTTGCGGTTAGCGACTCTTTATCAGGGTTTGCGCCCTCCTCACACGGACAAGTTGACCCACTGGCAGCCGGAAGCGACCGAGACTCGGTTGCATTCGGGACACTTTGCGCATGCCGCCGCGCCGCAAGTTGATTTGTTCGAACTGCCACGCCTTCGTCACCGGTAAGCGAAAACTGGCGGACACTGCCGGCCGCGTCGAAGGCTTCCAGCCGCCGGGAAAAGCTGAACCCGCGAAGAAGTAGTCGCAGCTAAAACCCCGTTGATTCAGCTCTCCACTCAGAATCCGCCGTTGCACGAGTCGCGATCAGGGTGCTCCCTATCGCATCGTCGGTCATCGAGCGCATCGAACGGGCGAAGGAGCAGAATGATAAAAACAGAAATCAAGCATGCACGACTTGCCATTCGCCACATCGGGAATCCTCCTTACTAGGTGGGCCGTAAATTGACACACTTGAAACATAGTTATTAGACGTGTCAGCAGACCACGTCTCCAGTCGATCGGAATCCGAAGCTGGCTGACACACAATCAAACAAAATGACCACACTAGCCTGTCAGCATGCGGAGCCACGTCTAGCGGGCCGGCATCTCACACCGCGCCCTTGCCGGTGTCGGCCTGTACTTTCAGTCACTTACGCAATGATCCTTTGGCAATCGCTTTGCTTTTTGTATGGCATCGCTCGACGCACCGAAATTTTCGTAGCGACAGAAAAAGAGGAGAAAGCCGAAACTAGCGGCTCGCCGGAATAGCCGCCGCTGAATCGCGTGTGTACCGTTCTCTCGCGTGAGGCATCTGGTTTCGGAATCTCAAAAAGGAGGAATTATGAAATTGCAAAGCGTTGTGTTTGCTTTGATTGGAATGATGTTTTTGTTTGCGGCCAAGTCGCCGGCGCAGGTAAAAACCGACTACGATCACGGTGCAAACTTTGGTCAGTACAAGACCTACTCCTGGGAAAAAGTCCAAACGAAAGACCCGCTCCTGGTCGACCGCATCAAGAGCGCGGTGAACAGCGCTCTGGCGGCAAAAGGCTTGACGGAAGTTCCTTCGGGAGGCGACGTCGAAGTCTTTGCGATTGAAACGACGCAGAATCAACAAACCTTGGACACGTTCTATAACGGGTTCGCAGGAGGTCGCCGTTGGGGAGGATTCGGTGGATTTGGCGACGCAACCACGACTGTCGAAAGCTACAAAGTAGGGACACTCGTGATCGATCTCTTCGACGCAAAAACAGAGAAATTGATTTGGCGGAGTTCATCGAGCGATACGCTCTCCGATAACCCGGACAAGAACACAAAGAAACTCGATAAGGGCGTGAACAAAATGTTCCAGCATTTTCCTCCAGCTCCGCCGACAAAACACTAAGGTGAACGAGATGAACCGCTGTCTGATTTTCTCGCTCGCTTTCTTCATGACCCTGAGTACCCTGGCCATTCCGCTGCGCACGATGCAAATCAGGCCGGGAAGATGGAGACTTTCGAGGTTCGGCCGAGCGAACGACGAAACGCCGGAGTCTGCATCTGCGCCACCACTATACGTACAGACCCAGAACCCGGCGTGCTATGCCAGGCAGCCGGCGAAACTACGCGATGAACTCGAACGCAGAAAAGCTCAGCTCGGTGGATATAGTCAAGCGATCGAAGATGCGAGAAATCTTAAGACGATGGCGGGCGGGATAAACCTCGAGGAAGGCGACATCGGCATCACTCCCGAAGCCGGCATTGAGATCCTTCAGGAGCGCGTGGACGAAACAGAGTCGGAGCTCGACGCATATACGAAAAAGACCTTGGTCCTAACACAACAAAGCTTGCACAGGCGATGACTGTCTATGATCTGGAGTCGACATGGAAAAAGGTGGACTAACAACACAGTGCGTCAGGCTGCGGGCCAGGCTCGAAGCCACAGCTGGGGATAAACAAAGAACCCACTGCACGCTTGGCCGTGGGAAACGCTCATGCCAACCAAAGAAAAACTACCTGGGCCGATGAGACTCCCGATCAAGCGAATTCTCGTTTCGAGCGTGATCCTACTTCTCACGTTCCCTTGCCTTCTGCTGGCCCAAGAGCCAAGGCTGCACTGCAGAACATCTCCCGTCGATTCGGAAGTTCCTTCCGCGGCTTGCAGCCCCAATAAAAACGACTCGGAAGTGGACAACGGTGCAGGGACACAGAATCCGCCGATTCTGGCCACGAACAGCAACGATAGCGGTTGGGTGGATACTTGGATGCGTAAAGTCGATGAGGCCCGCGCGAGTCAGCCCCATTTTGTTTCGCCGATCGTTACAACTCACGTCATATTAGTTCAACAATACCGCTACGACATGTCGTGGCAGCAAGATTCCGCCGCTGGCACGTCGACCTCTAACTACGGCGCTTCAAAAGGCCTTGAAATCATTCCCGCAACCCGGCTAGAACTCGGCATCTTCCCGCCAAGCTATTTGGCACATCAATCCGCAACGACAGATGGGTTTGGCGATCTGTCGTTTCAAGTGAAGTTTCGAGCGTTTTCCGCAACGGAAGGCCGCGGGGACTACTTCGTAGGATTCTTTTTCGGTGGCTCGCTTCCTACGGGATCTCCGCCAAATGGCATTGGTCATACAATCCTTTCACCCACTCTCGCAGCTGCCAAGGGCATCGGGCCCTGGGATATTCAAACCACCGTTGGAGCAAACCTTCCTGCCGGCGGCACCAACCTCCTCGGCCGAGCCATCGTTTTCAATACCGCTGTCGACTACAAGATTAAGGGAAGGGTCTGGCCGATGCTTGAGCAGAACTCCGTGTTTTGGTCCGGCGGCAACTTGGATGGAAAAAAGCAAGTCTTCCTGACGCCAGGACTTGTCTTCAGCGGTTTTCCACTCGCGGAGAGACTGCACTTCGCCTTCGGCACCGGTGTGCAGATTGCTGTGACGCAGTTTCACCAGTACAACCACCGCTGGATCCTCTCAATACGCTTTCCTTTCTAAAACGTAGCGAGCAAGGGTCAAGCAATTTTCCTGGGAGCACGAGCGGGCGAATGATTCGCCGGAGAACAAGACTTAACGATCTTCCGACTATATAAGCCACAGGAAAATGAACGTTGATGAGAGGAGAAACAATACCGTGCATAATCGAAATCTCGCCGTATCGCTATTTGGTCTTCTCACATTCGGCGCGCTCTTGATCTTAGCGGCCGCTAAACCGCAGACTAGTGCGCCCATTTCCCGCGAAGCGAAGTCTCCGAGCAACCTCGACGGTCAAATGCCCCCCTCGTTCGATAGGGATGTGGCGAGGGTCGTTGCCGACCTCGATCGGATTGAGGCCGACACTCTCAGCCAAATGGACCGCACCACGCTCGCTCGCCAAGGACAGGTTCGCACCCTGGGAAAGTTACTGCTTTTCGATAAACATCTCTCGGTCAATCAGAACGAAGCGTGCAGTTTCTGCCATACGCCGGATACCGGATTCACCGGGCCGATTCAATCTTTGAACGAGACGACCGTGTCGTATCCAGGATCAGTCAGAAGGCGGTTCAGCAACCGAAAGCCGCAGAGCTACATGTACGCACCCTTCTCACCGGTGCTCCACTATAATGATCTCCAGGGCGACTTTGTCGGTGGGAATTTCTGGGATATGCGCGCGAGCGGCTACCGCCTGCAGAATCCTAGCGCCGAACAAGCGCAGGGACCTCCGACCAATCCCGTAGAGATGGGCTTGCCGGATTCGGCTTGTGTTGCGTACCGCCTTTCCCAGGCTCCCTATCGCAAGCTCTTTGAGACCGTGTGGGGCGCGGACTCGTTCACCATTCACTGGCCCCTCGACGCGGAAAAGGTTTGTTCAACTCCAGGGCCGCCGCCCGCGAATGATCAGTTCCCGGTCCACTTGAGTCCTGCAGACCGAGCTCGCGCCGACCATGCATATGACGAGTTCGGCCTGGCGATTTCCGCATACGAGTTCTCGCCGGAGGTGAGTCCTTTCACGTCGAAGTACGACTACGTGCAAGCGGGAAAAGACCAATTCACGCCGCAAGAAAAATTGGGCTATGAGCTCTTCCGCGGCAAGGCGCGATGCAACGAGTGTCATCGCGACGGCGGGCCCGGGGAAGAGCCCCTGTTTACGGACTTTACCGCCAGTAATCTCGGCGTCCCCAGAAATCCGGGACTGCAATTCTATTACGAGGGTGGGCCCGACCAACGCGGCTACACTCCCAACATCGCTGGAGCGGCATACGTCGATAGGGGAGTCGGCACCTTCCTGCGTACACTGCAAAGCGATAGCGGCCAACTCGATCCTGATTCTGAGTGGCTCAAGCGCGCTCCGAAGTTCGACGCGAAGTTCCAAGTGCCCACTCTGCGCAATGTCGACATGCGTCCCACACCCAGCTTTGTGAAAGCCTACATGCACAACGGCTACTTCAAAAGCCTGAAAGAAGTCGTGCATTTTTACAACACGCGCGACGTCTCGCCCAAGTGCAAGCCAGGCGATTCAGGCGAAAAGGTCACTTGCTGGCCTGCGCCCGAGGACTCAACTAATCTCAACAAACGACAACTCGGCAACCTTAAGCTCACCGACCAGGAGGAAGATGCTCTTGTTGCTTTCCTCAGAACTCTTACGGATGGCTACAAAGTGCCAAATCCACAAACGGTGAAATAAGTTTGGTTACGGAGTCCTGCACTCGCCGACACATGCGCCAATATCGTTGAGACTCATCCGAAATGGGGCGGGATCTTGTTGTTCGCCGTGCTCACTCTCGGCTAGATCGCTGTTCTCATTTGTCACCATCTTGATTGCACTGTTTGTTTTGACAGTCTCGACATATTCGCCGCGAGAACTAGTCTGGTCAGACTCGTCTTTGCTAATGGGGGCGGTCGCTCTCCTTGGCGGGAACCAGCCCGGAGCCGGGCTGGCGGCCGCCTCCCCGCTACCCGGGATCCCAAAATGGAAAATCCGGACAGGAGGAACAAACATGACAACCCCAGCGATACGCACTCTCCTTTTTGCAACTCTGTTGCTGTCGCCTTTGGCTGCAGCCGAGGACATCGGTCCGACGAAGTTCAACGAAGCGACCGTCGCCGATCTGCAGGCGCAGATGGCGGCGGGGACACTCACATCGGTCGCGCTGACCAACTTCTACCTCACCCGCATCCTCGTGTTGGACCAAAAAGGTCCCGGAGTTAACGCGGTGATCGAGCTCAACCCCGACGCGCTGGCCATGGCGCGCGACGCGGATGCGCTGCGTAGGCGCGGCGTAGTGTTAGGGCCCTTGCACGGCATCCCGGTACTACTCAAGGACAACATCGACACCGGCGACAAGATGCAGACCACCGCTGGCTCGTTCGCGCTCTTCGGGATGCCCGCTTTGCGCGATTCCACGATCGCCGCGAAGCTGCGGGCGGGTGGCGCCGTGATCCTCGGCAAGACTAACCTGTCGGAGTGGGCGAACTTCCGCTCCTTTTTCTCGACCAGCGGGTGGTCGGGGCGCGGCGGACTGGCCCACAACCCGTACTCCATCGATCGCAATGCCTGCGGCTCCAGCTCCGGGTCCGCTGTGGCGGCGGCTGCCAACTTCGCAGCGGTAAGTATCGGCTCGGAGACCGACGGCAGCATCGTCTGCCCCGCCAACGTTAACAGTGTCGTGGGCATCAAGCCGACCGTCGGACTCACCAGCCGTGGAGGTGTTGTCCCCATTTCGCATACCCAGGACACCGTCGGACCGCACGGACGCACCGTGGCTGATGCGGCCGCTGTTCTCAACGTTATTGTCAGTCGCACGCCCGACCCGCGTGACCCCGCGACAGCTGGCGTGCCGCTTGGATGGCAAGGCACGGGCCGCACCCGCCCGGCGCTCCCCGCGGACTACACCGTGTTCGTTGATCCCAACGGATTGAGCGGCGCGCGCATCGGCGTGACACGCCAGGGCATTGACAGCGCGCCGCCGCAGGTCGTTGCCGCGTTCGACGCGGCCATCGCCGCCATCGGAGCGGCGGGGGCCACGGTCGTGGACCTCGACGGTTCCGGCTTCACCTTTGCCCCGGCCGACGGCGAGTTCCTGGTGCTGACCTTCGACTTCAAGCTCGACGTCGAGAAGTACTTCGCCGCGCGCATGGGCGTTCCCATGGCCGGCAAGACATTGGCTGACGCCATCGCCTTCAACAACGCCAATGCAGCCACGGAGATGCCCTACTTCTTCCAGGAGATTTTCGAGCTAGCAGAGGCGCTGGATACCAGCGGCCCGGACCCGGGCAACAACCCTCAGCCGATCTTCGGCGGTATGACCTACAACCAGGCACTAGCGGTCGACCACAACGCGGGCGTGAACGGCATCGACGCCGCCCTCAGCAAGTTCGGCCTTGACGCCGTCGTAGCGCCGACTGACAGTCCCGGCTGGACCACCGATCTGATCCTGGCCGACCACTTCCTCTTCGCCAGCTCGGGGCTGGCCGGAGGGCCAGGATACCCCATCGTGCAAGTGCCTGCTGCCAATGTGCTAGGGATGCCTATGGGTATCAGCTTCCTCGGGACAGCGTTCAGCGAGCCGACACTCATCAGACTAGCCTCCGGCTTCGAGGCCGCTACCCACGCGCGCTTCCCGCCAACATTCACCGGAAACGTCACCACGGCAAACACTGCCGGTACAACGCTCACGCCGCGGAAATCCAAGCCACTCGACACTGGCAAACGGCCGCACAGGATGTGATCTGCTGCCCATGAGCGCGATTTCTTTGGGGAACCACAGCACAGAACAGGGGTGGCTTACCGGCCACCCCTTTTCTGCCGAATACGTAAATTCCTGTTCCCATCTCTTGTTCTGAATCGTCGAGAAAGGAGATACTCGCTCACTTGCCGTCGTCTTCTTGACTAGCGGACATATCCAGGTTCCAGAACGGCACACCTTGCAGTGGATTTGCGCATACCGCGCGATCATGATGGACTACTATCACCAGCCCCTCGCGCGTGCAGGTTGCGCGTGTGGAGTTCTACTTTCTCGCTTTCACCGTCGCGCTAAAGACTTCCTCCATCAGCAAGTTGGTTGAGCAGCCGCTGGACGCTTGAAGCTGGCGGCGGCTGTCCGTCCAAATGGGATGCGACACACCATTGAACGAAACGAGTCCCTCATAGTCGCCTTGCTGGTTGCCAAGGTCGATTGCAGGACACGGAAACACCCCGTTGCAATCGTGCTCGTTGGAGCTTGCCGTTGTTACCCGCACATTGGGCGACAGGAA
>Ga0307471_100002073_pt1 | contig 11392 bp, 9 predicted proteins | sample atmos_gasesAM3C__2_FD_204566 | JGI IMG/M metagenome (GOLD analysis project Ga0307471, IMG submission 204566) | Hardwood forest soil microbial communities from Morgan-Monroe State Forest, Indiana, United States - atmos_gasesAM3C_515 | ecosystem: Environmental > Terrestrial > Soil > Temperate... | reverse complement strand
GAACGGGGATTTAGAGGATTGAAATGCGACGCAGAATGGGGCCAATCCTCCAGAGAGCAGAACAGCGCGGGACATTAGGAGCGACGAAATTCCACAGCCAAGCGGTACCTGTAACTTGCCTTAATTCAAAGGCTATTTCTTCGCCTGCAACTACTTGCGAGCAGGAGTGGCGTCCAGATCGCGCCGGTACAGAAGATAAGCGCGGATAAATTCGTCGAGGTCGCCGTTGAGAACTTTGTCCACATCGCCGCGTTCGACTTTGGTGCGGACGTCTTTGATGAGCTGGTAGGGCTGAAGCGTGTAGGAGCGGATCTGGCTGCCGAAACTGATTTCGGGCTTGGAGGCGTCGAGCTTGCGCAGATCTTCGCGGCGCTTTTCGATTTCGAGCTCATAGAGTTGCGAGCGCAGCATCTTCATGGCGATTTCGCGGTTTTTGTGCTGGCTTCGTTCATTCTGGCACTGGACGACGATGCCGCTCGGGAGGTGAGTGATCCGCACGGCCGATTCGACTTTGTTGACATTCTGACCGCCATGACCGCCTGCACGAAACGTGTCGACGCGCAAGTCTTCGGGACGGACGTTGATTTCGATTTGGTCGTCAATCTCAGGAATGACGAAAACGGACGCGAAAGATGTGTGACGACGGGCGGCCTGGTCGAACGGGGAAATGCGCACGAGGCGGTGGACGCCGCTTTCGCCGACGAGCATACCGTAGGCGTTCTCGCCTTCGATGAGAACCGTGGCGGATTTGATGCCAGCCTCTTCGCCGGGTGTTGAATCCACGAGCGATGCGCGAAAATCTTTCTGCTCCGACCAGCGCATGTACATGCGGAGAAGCATTTCGGCCCAATCCTGGGATTCGGTGCCACCGGCGCCTGGTTTGATGGTGACGATCGCGTTGAGGCGGTCGTTCTCGCCGGCGAGGAGCGTTTTTGTTTCGAGGCCGGAAACATAGGCATCGGCTGCGGCGATTTCTTTGGCGACGTCTTCGAGGAGCGAGGCGCGCTGAGCGTCATCTTTTTCTTCTTCGGCGAGGTGGAAGTAGGTTTCGACGTCGCTCATTTTGCGGTTGAGGGTGTCTTCGGCGGTGACGCGGTCTTCGATTACCTTGCGCTGCTGGAGGACGGCCTGGGCCTTTTCCTGATCCTGCCAGAAGTTTGCGTCGCTGACTTTTTCTTCCAGGGCGGCTAGTTGCTGGCGGGCGGCTGGAGCGTCAAAGATAGCTCCGGACGAGCTCCATGCGCTTTTTGAGCTCGGCGTAGCGGTGCTGGATATCTTCGATGTGTTCTGGCATGGGGATAGAGTACAGAGGAAAATGGAAAAGTGAAAATGGAAAATGGACGAGCGACACTGTATGCTGGGCTCATTGGTCGCAGGATTGAGTATGTTCGCACCTCGACAATACGGCGGTCGTCGCAGAATTGCCTCGAAAGTATGGATTTTGGCTTTAGCAGTCACCTGCTGCGCGATGTGCGGATGGAGTAGCCGCTCCAAGCCCAACGATCCATTACAGAGATTTGCACGAGCCTGCGGCATTCCAAGCGCGATCCAGCAAAGCCCCCGCATCTTCGCCTCACCTGACGAAAGTTCCTGGCATGAATACCAATCTGTTAAAGAGATTCCAGAATGGCCCAGCGAGTGGACAGAAACGGCTTCGGTGTGGAGTCGCGCTGATTCACCCGTCTTGGTACGTGTTGTCGGTGTAGGGCGAGATTTTTCGGACTACTCTTATTATTGCTTTGACCGTCACGGAGTCCTTATTCGAATGGAGCGGCAATTCCGGACCGCCCGGCGGTGGGGATTCGCGGAAACGATTTCGTACGACAACAAAGGGAATGAGGAAGAACGTACGAGCAGCTACTTTGACACCAGGGATGAACATACGATTGAGCCACCCCAGGAATCCGATCTGGTGACACCAGCGAAAATATTTCGAAATGTGACGTCGCTTCCGTTTTCTGCCCTGCTCTCAGCTAAAGATCGCCATCCGTAGCGGGAAGACAAAGCCAAACACCCCTGAGATGGCCGCCACAACGTCAAAAGAGCCGGCAAGATGCCGGCGCTACGAGGGATTCGGGCGCGCTATCGCCAGTGCGACGATGCAGATTGAGGCGATGAGGCACAGCCAGCAGAGCCAGTCGCCGAAGCGGACGTATGGCGTTATGTCGGAGCGGAAATCGTAGGGGGCTTCGAGTTCGCCTCGGATGTCGGTAGGAAGGCGCGACACGATGCGGCCGTAGGGATCGACGGAGACGGTGAAACCGTTGTTCGTATCGCGCAGCATCCAGCGTCGGCTCTCGACCGCACGGACGCGCGACATCATCAGATGCTGCGCGGGGGCGGCGCTGCGGCCGAACCAACCGTCGTTCGAGATGTTGATTAGCAGTTCGGCGCCATTGGCGGCGAAGCGGCGAATCTCGTTGGGGAAAATTGCTTCGTAGCAGATGAACGTGCCAAAGGGCCGGTCGGCGTGGCCCACCGCATATTCGACGCCAGGGGTGAAATCGGAAATATCTGCGGTAAGGCGGCCGGCGAACGTGAGCCATTCGCGCAATGGAACATATTCGCCGAACGGTACGAGGTGGATCTTGTTGTAGGCATACGTGCGGCGCCCTGAGGCGTCGAGCAGAACGGCGCTGTTGTAAGCCGACCACTGATTCTTGGCGTTGGCGTTTGCATTCTTCTGCCAATCAACGACGCCTACCAGAAACTCGCTGCCCGACTCTTTTGCGATACGAACCATGCGTGACGCAAACGACGGATCCTGCATGCTGAACGGCGCCGGAACTTCGGGCCAGACGATAAGGTCCGGAGTCTTCTTCGCCGCATCGATACTGATTTGCGCGAGCTGATCGAGTTCGCCTGCATGAACCTGCATCCAGTCAGAGGGATACTGCTCGGACTGGGGGAAATTCGTTTGGATGAGATGCGCGATATGGTGTGGCGTTGCGATGGGTACCAGATAGCCGCTGATGGCGATCACAATGAGCGCAAGCGTTACGACGAGGGCGGATTTCCAGGCCTGAGGTTCTCGCATTAAGGCTACATAAGCGAGAAATGAACCATATGCGGCAATCATGAAGGAGAGGCCCCAAATGCCGGTGATGGGCGTCAGCTGCAGAAACGCGAGACTGTTACTCGCCGCGTAGCCGGTGAGATTCCATGGGAAGCCGATGTACGGAAGATGTGTGCGCGCAAATTCAAGCGTGACCCAAAAGAATGGAGCCAGCACGCACGCAAGAGCGATGCCTTTTCTTCGCGCTACGAAAGCGACGCTCATCGAGAACGTGGACCAGATGATTCCGCCCGCGATTCCGAAAAGGCTAAGGATTCCTGCGGAGAGCCACGGATCGACGTTGCCGTATTGACGCATCACTGTGGCGATCCACGGCAGGCAGATGGGATAGAAAACAAAAGCGTGAAGGAAACCATAGAGCGGAGCTTCGCGAGGCGGCGCGCCTATGGAAGCGAGGACGAGCATGCCGATCGAAACCCACGCGAGCAGGGGCAAATTGTAATCAGGGAAGGACAATGCCAAAGCAATGCCGCTGCCCAGGGCGAGCAGGACTCGCGTCTGCCGGCTGAATGTCATCTAGCGTTTGATTATAGACTTGAAACCGGCTTGTTCGAGGGCGCGCTTGGAAGCATCGGCGGATTTTTCGTCGGCATACGGCCCCACCTGGACGCGGTAGAAATTGTCGGCGGTGGGCGTAACCACGAAAGACGGAAATCCTTTTTGCTGGATGGCGTCGGCCATGGCGAGGGCGTCGCTCTGCCGCGTGAGAGCGGAGACCTGCAGTACGATTGAGCTCTTGCCCATCTTCGGCGGCTGGAAGCGGCCTGGAGGCGTTGTGGAAGCGACTGGCTTCGCTTTCGCCGCGGGTGATGAAGAATTCCCGGCGTTGCGGGTTCCGGCCGCTGTTTCATCGGCCGTGTCTGGATTCTTGGGTGACGACTTGCCGTAGAAATCCCAATCACCGGATGCTGAGGATGGCGCCGGATCGGATTGTTTCGATTTCGCTGCGACCGGCGCTGGCGACGGTGTCTCGCGAATTCGTTTATCCTCTGCGTGGACCGGGCCGCCGAATTGGTTGCGACCCATCACGTAGCCGAGCGTAAAGAAAACGCCGCAGAGCAGGACGACTCCGAGGAAAAGCCCTACCAAGTGCCGGCTCTCGAGCACTCGATCGCCGCCTCCACCTCCGCGTTGTCCTCTTCCTGCCATAAGCTCCTATTTTTTCGCCGCCGCCTGCACCCACTGCGAAATGATATCCACCGGCAGCGGGAACACGATCGTCGTGTTCTTCTCGACGCCGATTTCCGTCAAGGTCTGCAAATATCGGAGCTGAATCGCAGCGGGCTGCTTTTCCAGCACCTCCGCTGCGTCCGCCAGTTTCGTCGAAGCTTCAAATTCGCCTTCTGCGTGAATAATTTTGGCGCGGCGCTCGCGCTCCGCCTCCGCCTGTTTGGCGATGGCGCGCTGCATATTCTCCGGAATATCGACTTGTTTGACCTCAACCTTCGTTACCTTGATACCCCAAGGCTCCGTATCCTGGTCAAGGATTTGTTGCAGCTTGGCGTTAACCTTTTCGCGCTCGGAGAGAATCGAGTCCAGTTCAAACTGGCCTACCAGGCTGCGGAGAGTGGTCTGAGCGAGTTGGGAAGTTGCGTACAAGTAGTTCTGGACCTGTGAGAGAGCGAGATTCGCGTCCACCACGCGGAAGTAGCAGACCGCGTTAACTTTTACCGAGACGTTGTCGCGCGTGATTACATCCTGAGGGGGCACGTCGAGCGTTTCGATTCGCAAGGAGATGCGCGTTAACTTGTCGATCGGGAAAAAGACGAGGCGCAGGCCGGCGCCCTTTGCTTCGGGAAGCATGCGGCCCAGACGCAGAACCACGCCGCGCTCCCATTCCTTGATCACGTAAACGGAATTGAAGAACCAGATGAGAAAAATCAATATGCCAATGGCAAAAAACATTGTGCCAAATTCCATCACTGCCTCCCCTCGAGCGTCTCGTGCGAATGGGCCGGATGCGGTGCGTGAGCGGGTTCCACCTCAAGCGTAAGGCCTTTCACTTTTCTGACGCGGACTCGCGCGCCCTTTGGAATGCTGACACCTGCCGGAGCAGCGGCACGCCACAATTCACCATGCACGAAAACCATGCCGGCAGCATTGCCGGCTTCGACGGTTTCGGTGACTTCCGCTTCCTCGCCGACCAGCTCCTCTTTACCAGTGGTTTGTTTCCAATTCCGCGAACGAAGCACCAGACGCATCAAGATAACGATGATGACAGCGAACGGCAGCGCGACACCCAGAGCAGTGCTGAGGCTCACGCCCATTCCAGTGAATGGTGAACGAATCAGCATGAGCGCGCCGAGCACCATGGCGATCACACCACCCACTCCGAGCACACCGTGGGTCGGGAATTTCGCTTCCAGAACAAAAAATATGAACGCGACGATGATCAGCAGCAGGCCCGTGAAGTTCACGGGCAGCATGTGCATGGCGAAGAGAGCCAGGACAAGCGCGATGCCACCGATCACTCCCGGCGCAAACATTCCGGGATGCGAAAACTCAACGTAGAGGCCGAGAACGCCGACGATCAGCAGAATAAAAAAAACATCGGGCTGAACGATTCTTGTGAGGAACTTTTCGCGCGGAGTCATCTCGTGCGGAACGACAACCGGCTGCGAAAGAGCCAGCTGAAGCTTCGTGCCGTCGAGGCGCGTGACCGAGCGCCCGTTGAGTTTTGCGAGTAGGTCTTCGCGGTTGGCGGCCATCAAGTCTACGAGCTTGCCGTCGAGGGCTTCTTTTTCGCTGAAGGCTTTGGCATCGGTAACGGCAGTGGCTGCAAGCTCCGCATTGCGCCCACGCTGCGTGACATAGCTGCGAAGGTATGCCGTCGCCTCGTTGACGATTTTCTTGTGCAGGGTGTCGTCAATCTGCACCGGCTGGCCGCCAAGCGCCAGAATCGGCGAGGCCGCGCCCGTATCGGTGCCGGGAGCCATCGCTGCGATGTCGGCCGAAAGCAGGACGAAGAATCCAGCCGAAGCAGCGCGAGAGCCGGTAGGCGCAACATACGCGCAGACCGGAACTTTGGATGCGAGTATTGCCTGGATAATTTCGCGCATCGAGGTGTCGAGTCCGCCCGGAGTATTCATCGTGATGAGGATCAACGAGGCGTGATCGGCATTCGCGTCGTTGATGCCGCGGACGATGTATTCGGCGAGCACTGGCTCGATTTCGCCGTCAATGCGGAGCTCGACGACGCTGGGGGAGCTTGGCGGCGTTGGAGTGGATCCTGCGGGCTGGATCAGCGAGAGCGATAGTGCGGCAAGCGAGAAACAAATCACTGCATAGCGCCGCAATCTTTGGAACAGCATTTCAGGGACACATTATAGCAAGAGAATGGCGTGAAGACGCGAAGCGTTCACGGGGGAAGCTAGTTACACAGCTGCCGCAAGATCGAACGTTCTGTCGCCGCCGTGGCCCTGCTCGCTAGTCTTGCTGAGGCGGATCGGTGCGTTTTGCATCGCTCTGGTATGACGGCATCACGTGCAGAACTTCCTGCACGCGCGCATCTTTGATAACTTTGGCGAAAGCAGGGTCAGTTTCCGCGGACAGGAAATTTTTGTATCCGTCGTCCCGTGCGAGCCTCAAGAAGTGCGCGGCGCGCTCGGCGTCGCCCATACCGGCATAGGATTTCGCTACGAAAAAGTTGAATAAGCCAGGGTCGGTGGTGGTGCGCTGCTGAATGATTGTGCCGTAACCGCTCTTCCGCTCGAATAGCTGTGGGTCCATCGCGAGAGCCTTGTCAAAGGTCGCCATCGCTTCGGGATACTGTTTGTTCGCGAAGTAGGCGTAGCCGAGATTGCTGTAGATGGTGGAAGTTTCCATCTTCAGCACTAGCGCCTTTTTGTAAAGAACGATGGCTTTGCTGTAGTGTTTCTTTTCGTATTCGACGGTGCCGAGATTGTTGATGGGACTGGCGAAACTCTTATCCGCCTTCATCGCCCGGTGGTAATAACGCTCGGAACGGTTCAGGCTGCCTAGCTCTTGATAGGCGATCGCAACCTTGTTCAGAAGCTGCGCGTTCTTTGGTTCGCTTTCTAGAATCGCTTCGTAGGCGCCCGCCGCCTGGCCGAATTCCTTGCGAGCCATGAAAACGTCACCCTTCATCTCGGCAGCCTGGCGTGGAGTGAGTTCGGGCTTTGGCGGCACAACGTAGACAATATCCGATGAAGTGGCAGACTGATTAGACGCAGGCTGCGTGGACGTAGTCGCAGGCTGCGCAGATGCGGGCTCGACCTGCTGAGCACCCAGCGACGGGATGAATACAGACAACAGCGGAACGGCAAAAAAGACGAGTCGTCTCATTGCCCTGCTCCTTCCGCGCCTGACCTACGGTTGAGGTTTCGAGCTATCCGCAGGCTTTTTGCTGCCCCCAAAGATACCAAAAATCTTGTCCAGAAAGCCCTTTTTCTTTTCTGGTTCCTCGGTTGGCTGCGACCCGTTAGTACTAGGCGCGGTCTTCGCGTGCGATTTCGGCGCGTTTGAGCTATTGGACGCGCTCGATGGTGAATTGGGAGCCGCTGGCGGCTGGGGCGAACCTTTGCCGAACAGATGGGAAAGCCAGGAACCCGAAGTTTGGGCGAGACGGCCGTCGCTCTCACCGCAAAACTGGGTCGGTTCCGTGCCAGCGATAAAATACTCCTGTTCGGATTGAGGACACGTGTTATTAGCAAGCTCGCCCGTTCGCGGGTCGATGGCTTCCTGGATCACGCCGGGCGGCGGATCGAAGGCCTCGGTATTCACGTACGCGGGAAGCTTTACGGCGCGTTTCATGAAATCGGCCCAGATTGGGGCTGCCGTCTGGCTGCCGGAGAGACCAAGGTCACGATTGTCATCGAACCCAATCCAGATCACGCAAAGAAGGTTTGACGTGAATCCGGCGAACCAGCCATCGTGTGAGGTACCGGTCTTCCCTGCGGCTGGCGCAGTGAATCCAAGCGAGCGAACCGAGGCACCCGTCCCACGATTGAGTACGTCTTCCATCAAGCTCGTTGTGAGGTATGCCACCCGCGGATCGAGAACCGGACGTGTCTTTGGCGAATCCGACTCCTCCACTCTACCATCCGAGCCCACCACCCCGCGAAGATAGAGCGGTTCCGCGCGGGTTCCATTCGTCGCAAATGCCGTGTAACCAGCGGCAACGTCCACGGGCGTCATTTCGTATGCGCCCAGCGCAACTGCAGGTGTTGCCATGATGTTATTGCCAAGCCCCACCTGCCGCGAGAGTTCGACGACGCGTTGATAGCCAATCATTTCGGCAACTTTTACGGTGGCCACGTTGAGCGAATGGATCAAAGCATCGCGAACGGTCACCGTGCCGTAGAACTCCTGGCCGAAATTGTCGGGAGTGTAATCCTTGCCGTCGAATTGAAACGTCGTGGGAACGTCGTCGACCGTCGTGACCGGCGTAACAATGGGCTGCAAGTCTTTCACGGCATTGTCGAATGCCGCGGCATAGACGAAGGGCTTGAACACCGAGCCCGGCTGGCGATGGGCAAGAGCGTGATTCAGTTGACTCTCCCCGTAGCTGCGCCCGCCAACCAGGGCGCGAATCTCTCCGGTCCTCGGATCGAGCGCGACAAGCGCCACCTGTGGTCGTGGCGTGGCCTGGCCGGCCTTTTTCCAGATTGCGTAACGCTTGGCCAGCAGCTTATCCACTTGTTCCATCCCATTGTGAACCGCGGCTGTGGCCGCGCGTTGCAAACTGGGATCGAGAGTCGTATAGATGCGGTAGCTCTGGCTCTGTAAGTCGTTTCCCGAGAATTTTTCGAGGAGATGATCCTTCACCATGTCGACGAAGTAAGGTGAAGAGCCGCTGTCGATTCCGCCGGTTATGAATTTGAATGGAACCTTCTTCGCGGCAGCCGCCTGCTCATCGGTAGCGTAGTTATTCTCGACCATCTGAGTGAGGACGCGGTCGCGCGCTTCGATGGCGCGGTCCATGTGGGTTTCAGCGGTGGCGTAATGATTCGGCGCTCGAATGATGCCGCCGAGGAATGCCGCTTCGCCGAGGCTCAAATCGCGTACGTCTTTTCCGAAGTATGCTTCGGCCGCCTCGCCGAAGCCCCGAATCGCAAAGCTGCCGCGATTGCCGAGATAGACTTCATTGGCATAAAGCTCAAAAACCTGCTGTTTCGAAAACCGGTGGTCGATCTCGATCGCCATCAGAACTTCTTTTACCTTGCGGCGCCATTCGCGCTTGGTGGTAAAGAAGAAGCTGCGAGCTACCTGCATATCGATGGTGCTGGCGCCCTGGGCTTTCTGCCCCACGCGGAGATCGGCCAAGGCTGCGCCTATCACGCGCACCCAGTCGAGCCCGCCGTGCTCGAAAAATCGCTTATCTTCTGTGGCGATCACGGCATCGACCATCACTTTCGGCAGATCGTCGAAACGAACCACGCGCCGCTTCTCCCGTGAGCTGTCAAAGAGATTGGTAATCAACTCCGGTTCGATCTCCGCGGACTCTCGAGACACGCCGTTGGAGAGTTGCGAAATCTTTGTGATTGCAGTTGCAGAGAAATTCACGCGGAGGGCGTTCTCTTTGTGGAAATAAGAGTCGGCCGACGGACGTATTTCGACGGTGGTTCCAGACAGTTTATACACGCCCGGCGCACCAGTGACTTCGCTTTCCTGATAGCCCGCGCGCAGAAGGTAGGTAGCCAGTTCTTTGGGATGAAGTGTTTCACCCACGTAAATCACTGCCGGAGCGGCGTAGACTCGCGATGTGTTCTGGAAAATCTGGCCCGTAAGGCGTTCGTTAATCAGGCGGCCGAATTGAACGTAGTAGTAAGCGAAGAGCGATGTCCCCGCGAGTAACACCGCAAGAGCCATGCCGAGCAGCGCAATACCGTAGCGGGACGTCCAGAAGCCCGGCGCGATTCGAATTCTAAACCGGCGATTATTTTCCATCTATCAGCACGTGTGAAAAGGTCATTGTTCAAATGAAAAGCTGGCTTCCGACCAGCGCGCCGCCGCCAACGCATTTCCTGCCCCCTACTGTATGGATTCCTATTCTAAATCGAGCGGTTGTCCGCGTGGTCATGAAAATCGAGGGTGAATTTATAGACTAGCAAGTCGACCGGAACCGAGTAGTCGAGCGATATTTGAACGGCGCCCTGGTTGGCTGTAACTTTCAGGCTCTCTTGATCTGCCGGAATACCAATCTCATTAACCTTCTTCCAGACGTTGTCGCGAATGTCCTTGGCACCCAAGCGATTACCAATAGCGAAGCGAGCCTCACTCTCGATGGCGTCCTGCATCTGATAGTTGTTTACGTAGATAGGCAGGATCTTGATGCCGCCGAAAATCATCGAGCCCAGCAAGACGAGCAAGAGAAATAGCTTCACGCGGCTGCCGCCGCGTTCCGAATTGCCGTATCGTCGAGAGGTGACGAGATTCAAGTAGCCCTTCCTCTAAGTAACTTAGAGAAAAAGAGGACAATCGAATGCTAGCACTGCCTCGCGGGCGAAAGAATAAGGCGTCGAGCTGCGTGTTTTCGATGAGTAAACGTGGGGTTCAGAGAGTTTTCGGCGGCCCCGCGGTTCAGTCAGTAAGCCCGCGCGAAAATGCCTTTTTCGCGCGAAGGCTTCCCACAAAATATGCATGGACCCGAACCGCTAGGCTGTTCCAAAGGAATGCAGCGCATCGTGGCCTTCGTCTCTTCTTTAATCTTCGCTTCGCAGTCCGCGCTGCCGCACCACCATGCGAACGCAAAGCCGGTTTCGACAGCTTTCTTGAATTCGCCGTAGCCCGCAGGCTCAATCGTGCGCGCCCTGCGAAACTCGAGAGCTCGGTCATGGAGCGACTTCTGAATCTCCTCGAGTGATTGCGACACCGCCGTCCCAATGCCCTGCTGCGGCACGAAGGATTTTCCTTCCTTGCCGGGACGGTCGCGCCGGGCCAAAACAACCGATCCCTTCGCCACATCCTTGGGGCCAAGCTCCAGGCGCAGCGGCACGCCCCGCATTTCCCAATCATTGAACTTGAAACCCGGGCTCATTCCTTCGCGCTCATCCATTTTTACGCGTATGCCCGCATCGATGAGCTCCTTACGCAGCCGATGAGCATTTTCGAGGACGCTCGATTTCTCCTCGTCCGTTTTGTAAATCGGAACGATGACAAGTTGGAAAGGCGCGAGGCGCGGCGGCAGGATCAGCCCCTGATCGTCGCCGTGAACCATGATAATGGCGCCCACGAAGCGGGTTGAGAGGCCCCACGAAGTGGTCCAGCAGTGCTGCAGCACGCCACCCTTGTCGAGATAACGGATATCGAAAGCCTTCGCAAAATTTTGCCCGAGATTGTGCGACGTGCCGGCTT
>Ga0307471_100002071_pt1 | contig 11396 bp, 6 predicted proteins | sample atmos_gasesAM3C__2_FD_204566 | JGI IMG/M metagenome (GOLD analysis project Ga0307471, IMG submission 204566) | Hardwood forest soil microbial communities from Morgan-Monroe State Forest, Indiana, United States - atmos_gasesAM3C_515 | ecosystem: Environmental > Terrestrial > Soil > Temperate... | reverse complement strand
ATAGGTGTAGTCCAGTGGCATGTTGCGGCCGAAGCGCGTTCCGGCGCGGCCCATGGTGTGGTCGCGCAGGTCGTTGAACGAGCCGTCGGCGGTGCGCCAGCGCACCACGTCCGGGCTCACCGCCGGCAGCGGGCCTCCGGCATTCGACGGCAGCAGCGTAGTGTCGTAGAGGTTGCGTTCCCGCAACACAGTGCGCAGCATCGCGAGATTCAAAAAGCCCAGCACCTTTGGCAGCTCGTACCAGGGCCAACGCCGGTTGATCGTGGCGAACAGCAAGACGAGCGGGGCGGAGAGAATTCGGGACACCACCGTGCGTCGCGGCGTGTCGGGCTGCATCGCCACGGCGCGGGCCGCCTCCCGCCACACGTCCTGCAGCAGGCGCGGGACGATGGCGTGAGCCGGGCACTGGTTCCACTGGTGGCGGACGAACGCGAGATCATTGCTCTCGGTTCCGCGGTGCATCCGCTCCAGCCCGAACAGGACGAGCATGTCGGGCCGCAGCGAATGCTTCGTCGCGTGCACGCATTGCCGCATGAGCCTGGGCGGAGCGACCAGAGCTTCCTCGACGGCCTGCGCCGGCGTGGCGCACCATGGGCCGTCGGCGCGCATGGCTGCCCGCATGCGCGCGAGCGAGTCGACGATGTTGTGGATCGCGATCGTCGTCGAATGGATGACCACCGGATTGTCGTTCGCGAGCCGCCATAGCAGTGCCCGGCTCGCCGCCAGACGTCCTGAGAGTTTCCACCAGAGCGCTCGAGCCATGTCGACGGGGCACGAGCTCAGCACCGCATTCACGACGCGAGCGGCCTCGTATGACTCGCGCGTCGCCGTGTAGGACCGATCGAACATCCGGCCGACGATCTGCTGCACGATCACGCCGACCGGCGCCTTCGGATCGACGCCGGCGACGTACTGAGCCAGGGCCGGCACGGCGTCGTGGTCAAAGGGGTACGACATCGACGCCAGCGCGGTGAGCCGGACCTCGGTCTGCTGCTGCATCGCGGCGCGCGTGGCATCGTCGCGCGGCTCGAACGTCGGCAGCAGCCGTCCGTTTTCGCCGACGCTGAAGGTGTCTCGAATGCGCTTCGACAACAGTCGGTGCAGCAGGGGACCTCGGCCCGACAGGCCGCGCCGAAGAGCCGGCTCGTTGTCGAGCCGAGCCATTTCCGTGTCGTCCTTCGCAATCGCGATATCGAGCAAGAACGGGATCCGGAATCTTCGCGCCATCGGCGTTCTCCTACGCCAGCCCGCGATTACGTCGGCAAGAGATCCCTCAGGAATGGGGGCAGGAAGCGCCCGTCGGGATCCTCGAGCTGACGCGCCTTCGCGAGCGCATACCAGCCCGGCGTCCAGACTTGCTGCGCCGCCGACGGCGTGAAGCCCTTGGTCTGGTTGAGCAGAGGCCGCCCGCCGTGCTCGGCCGCGAACTGGCAGAATGCGCGGTTCATCGCCGCCCACTGCGCCGGCTCCTCGTCCGACCAGTTCACCATGTCGAGCGTGTAGATGTCCTCGTCGAACGAGAAGGACAGCAGCGCGGAGTCGTCTTTACGGATGAAGTACACCTCGGTCGGCAGCGCCGGCCGAAAGCCGGTCTGCCGCGTGAACTGCTCGCAGAACTCGAGATAGGCCGGGACGACCCTCGGCCAGCTGCTCACCGGAAAGGCCCAGAAGGTGAAGTCGAAATAGCTGGAGGCCGGCCGCTTGAAATCGATCATCGCGTCGGCCCGGTAGCTCTCGAATCGCCCGAGAAGACGCAGGAAGAACAGCTTGAGGACCCACGTCTCCAGGGCCGAAACGTAGAGGGCAATGGCGTGACGACGCAGCCTCTTCGGCAGCCGGCGCAACAGCGTGTTGAAGGGCCGGGCGCCCCACCGCCACGTGAACGTGCGCGCCCAGAGCTTGAGCGTGTCGCCGAAACCCGGCTCGTGACGTTTGGCCAGGCGGCGGCGCTCGACGATCAGCTCGCGACGGTAGGGAAGGAGGAAGCCCAGGAACCCGTCGGCGCCGCCGAGAATCTCCCGGCTGTCCGGAGACGGCAGCAGCTGTCCAGCCTCCAACCAGTCGTCGAGCTTGATCCGCGCGTACTCGTACGAGACCTTCTTTCGCGACTCGACCCGGAAAGTGACCTCGTAAATGATTCCGAGCAACCCATAGCTCGAGCGAACGAGGCGCAGCTGGTTCTCGCTCGTCACGTGGACGTCGCGCCCATCGGCCGTGATCATCCGGACGCCCACGACGGTTGAGCTGATCTGCCCCCGACCGGTCGGGCCGAGCGAGGAGTCCTTGGTGCCGCAGCAAGCCACCGAGCCGGCCGTCGCGTTCCCGATCTCCGGGACGACCGGAAGCTGCAGGCCGTGCTTCTTCAGCGCGTTCTTGAGGTCGATCATCCTGACCCCGGCGCTCACCGTGACCGTGTTGTTCTGGAGATCCGGCGTGCCGATCTCGTCGAAGTGAGTCATGAACACCGCGGTGCCGGTCGTCTCGATCGACTCGTTGAGCGAGTGCAGCTCGCCGAGAGCTCGCACCGGCGATCGGAATGCGGCCGTGTCGCAGATGATCTCGCGGAGCCGGGGGACGTTCCGCGGCGCCTCGGTGGCGGCCGGAGTGCAACGATTGGAGCCGTTCCAGTTCGAGATGGTCATCCCGCGTCCTCCAGGCGGCGCAGTCCCGCCGCCGCGTGCAAGGCGAAGAGCGCTGCCCCCTGCTCGTTGGCCAGTTCGATCGCCTGGCGGAGCGAGTGGCGCGCGCCTTCCACGTCGCCACGCTGGGCCAGGGCCTCGCCGCGCACGCAGAGCAGCGGGGCGACAAAGGCATGCTCGTCGGTTTCCCGTCGCTGCTCCATGGCCTCCGCGACGACGTCCAGGGCGGCGTCGATCGCGCCCGCGGCCAGCAGCCCGTCGGCCAGCCGCGCGCGGTGCGCGAGGCCGACGCGCTGTCCGACCGCCCGGAAGAGGTCGGCGCCCTCCTGCAGCGTCGCGGCGCCGCCGCTCACGTCGCCCAGGTGCCGCATCGCCCACCCGGTATGCGTCAGCCCGATCGCTACGAAGAACGCAAAGCTGTACTCGCGCGACATCGCCACCAGCTCTTCGCCCGCCGACCGAACCGCCTCGGCGTCCTCACGAAGCTCCCCGATCTCACAGGCCAGGAACAGTGCCAGGGCGAGCGTGAAGGGATGGCCGATCTCGCGCGCGAGCTGCACCGTCCGCTCCGCGCGGCGGGCGGCGCCGTCGAGATCACCGACCACGGCGTCGGCCCAGCCGAGAAATCCCCACGCGGCCACGCCCATGTCCTGCCCATAGCGCGCGGTCTGGGACGGGCTCTGCGCGTGGTCGTAGCGGGCGATCGCCTGGGCCAGATGCTCGCGCGCGTCGACGAATTGGCCGAGGTAGAACCGATCGACGCCGGCCGCGAAATGCGCGCCGACGCTCAGGACCGGATCGGGGTGATCCGAGGCGATCGCCAGCATCTCGTTCACCTGCGCCTCGGCGGCGCGGAAATTGGCGCGCGAGAACTCGAATCGCCAGACGCTCCAGTGAACGAAGAACTTCTGCGGGACGTCGGTCAGCCGGTCGGCCAGGAAACGGATGCGCGCCAGCGTGCGCTCGACGTCCGCGGCGGCGTAGCCACGGGCGGCCGTGAGCGACATGGCCATCGCGAGCTGCATGGCGATCTCCTGCGCGTCGCGCGTGGGACTGTCCGCCTGACCGGCTAGCAGTCCGAGCGCCTTGCCCAGGTGCACGAGCGCATCGCCGTGCGCGGATCGCTGGATCGCCAGCTGTCCCGCGCGGTGCCAATGCTCGATGGCCTCGGCGTGACGGCCTGCCTCGGTGCAGTGGTGCGCCAACGTTTCCGGACGACGCTCGCGGGTTTCCGGCGCCAGTTTCTCGATCGCGGTGACGACGCGGGCGTGCAGCAGAGGGCGCGCAGCCGGCGCCACGCTGTCGTAAGCGACCTCGTGGGTCAGCGCGTGCTTGAACGTGTAGGCAGCGTCGGCGCCCAATCGGGTGGCGTACAGAAACTCGCCCGCCTGCAGGCGTCGCAGGCTGCCGCGGACATCGTCGGCGGAGCGCTCGCACGCATCCTCCAGCAGCGAGCCAGGGACTTCGCGACCGATGACCGCCGCAACGTCGAGAACGTGCTTGTCCGCGGCCGCCAGGCCGTCCACGCGCGCAGCGATGATGTCGTGCACGGTTCCCGGCACGGCCAGGGCAGCGGACTCGCCGGGCTGCTCGCCGACCGAGCGCGCGAGCTCTTCCAGGAAGAACGGATTGCCCTCACCGCGGTCCAGGATGCGAGCCACCACCGTCTCGGCGACCGGGTGCGCCACCAGCACCGACTGCACCAGTTGTCGGCTCTCGGCGATCGAGAGCGGACCGATGGCGATTTGTGTCGCATTCGACCGCGTCCGCCATGGCGCGTGATAGACCGGGCGCGAGGTCGTCACGAGGAGCACGCGCGTGGTCATCGTCAGCTGGGCCAAGGAGGCCAGCAGCTCTCCCGACGTCTCGTCGATCCAGTGCAGGTCCTCGATGGAGAGCAGCACCGGCCGTTGCTCCTGCTGGGCGAGGAAGATGCGTCGGATGGCCTCGAACGTGCCCGCCTTGATGGCGTCGGGCGATCGATTGCTGAGCTCACCCATCTTCCGCGGGAACAGCAAGTACTGCAGATACGGCGCCGATGCGATGGCGGCGTCGCCCAGCGGTCGAAGCGCGGCGCGCACCTTGGCGTTGACGATTTCGATCGCGTCGGTTTCCTCGATCTCCCAGATGGTCTTCAATATCTCGATGAGCGGGGAATACGGCACGTGCGTCGCATACGATGCGCAGCGTCCCTCGAGCATGACGATCCCGTGCCGGACGGACCGCTGGAACTCGTGAAGCAGCCGCGACTTGCCAATGCCGGGCTCGCCCACGAGCGTCACGATCTGGCCCTGGCCCAGCATCGCGCGATCGAGCAGGCCGTGGAGCAGATCGATCTCGGGGTGGCGGCCGATGAAGCCCACGGGATGCGCGCCGCCCGGCGCAACCCAGCGGCCGACGAGTCGATGGCTGCCCGCAGGCATGTCCGGCGCCGGCGGCTTGACGTCGAAGTGGTGCAGGAGGAAGCCGACCGCCGACGCGCTTACGCCGATCTCGCCGGCGGCGATCGGCTCCAGGTCATCCAGTGCGGCCGAGGCCTGGCGGGTGGCGGCCTCCTCGATGACCGGTCGACCGCCGATCCGCGCGAGCGCGACGCGGTCGACATGGATGGCGAGCGTCGCTGCGACCTCTGGGCGCACGTCGCTGCCTGGTTGCTCGTGCGCCAACAGCTTGGTGACCGCGAGCGCGGCCGTCGCCGCGCGGCGCGGAGCGTCTTCGGCGGGCTCGTGCCCGAAGATCGCGCCGACGCGATGCTGGCTGATCTCGCTGACGTAGCCGCCAAACATCTGGACCTTCTCGACGATCGAGGTCAGGACACTGGTCGTGAGGGCGGGCGACGCGTCGGCGGCGGCGACGATTCGCGCTCGTAAGAAGGTCAGGCGGCGCCGTTCCCATCGAACGTCGACGACCGTCGTCCCAACCGCGTGCTCGGCGCTCGCCGGTGTCATGGCGCCCGCCGCCGCTGCGGATGCGGCTTCTTGGCCAGATGTGGCTGGCGGCCGCAGTCCGTAAAGGCGCATTCGCGCGCGCACGGTGTTGCGGGTGATGTCGAGCAGCGCGGCGGTCCGCGTGATGTTCCATCCGGTGCGCTCGAGCGTCTGCACGAGATGCTCGCGATTCTTCTCTCCGCTCGTTTCCTCCGATGTCGGCGGCATCTCGGCGTCGCGTGACTCGTCGGTCGAGCGTATGCCGAGGTCCAGCACGTCGGCCGTGATTGCGTCGGTGTCGGCGAGGAGCACGGCTCGCTCGAGGATGTTCCTGACCTCGCGCTCGTTGCCCGGCCATTTATACGTCCTGAGCGCGCTCCGCGCATCGTCCGTCAGCCGTCCGGGCGCCAGGTTGTAGTCGGCGTAGATGCGGGCGAGCAGACGCTCGGCCAGACGCTCGATGTCCTCGGGACGCTCTCTCAGAGGGGGAAGCTCGAAGATGAGCACGGCCAGCCGGTGATAGAGGTCTTCCCGAAATGCCCCTTTGCGCACGGCCGCGAGCAACGGCTTGTTGGTTGCCGCGACGATCGAGACGTTGACGAGCTCGCTCTTGGTCGCCCCCAGCCGGCGAACGCTGCCCTGTTCGAGGACGGTGAGCAGCTTGGCCTGCAGCCCGCGCGGAAGCAGGCCGACCTCGTCGAGGAACAACGTGCCGCCATGGGCGACGTGAAACAGCCCGGGCTTGGATTGCCGCGCGTCCGTGAACGCCCCGCGCTCATAACCGAACAGCTCCGCTTCGAGGAGCGTCTCCGGGATTGCCGCGCAGTTGAGATCGACGAACGGAGCGTTTGCACGAGGTCCGGCACGCTGCATCAGCCGCGCCAAAAGCCCTTTGCCGGTCCCGGTCTCACCCTCGATCAGGATCGGTGGCAACCGGCGCACACCTTCATGGCGTCGCAGAAGAGCCCGCACCGTCTGCCGCAGAGCGACGATCTTCGGATTCTCCCCGATGAAGTCGTCGAGAGGGTCCATGGAAAGCGTATGGTACTGCGCCGGGGCCACGGGAGCTATCGCTGGATGGTCAATTAACCGGTCAAATGACCACCTCCCGACCCTCGCTCAGCGCCTCCTCCACCGCCAGACACACCGCCACCGCCTTCCGCGCCTCCTCCGCCGACACCAGCGCGCGCCGCTCAGTGAACGCGCCGACGCATAGCCGCAGCTGCTCCTCCAGCTCGAACAGTTCCCCGGACCGGGCGAGCGGCACCGCGACCGGCACGCTCGCGCCGCGGCGCTGCACCGTCAAGCCGAAGTCCGCCTCACGCGTGCGGTCCATGCCGCCCGACCACCACGCGCGCAGCGCACCCTCGGCGCCGATCACGTCACACGCCAGGTGGTACTCGAAGCCGGTGAGCGTGAGCGTCACCACCGCGTAGCGGCCGCCGCGGAATTGGAGCGTGGCGGTCAGCACCTCCGTCAGCGCCGGATCATCGCCGCGCGAAAATCCGACCGCGCTCACTGCCACCGGATCGCCCCAGCGCGCGAAATACCAGAGCGCCAGGTCGAAATGGTGGACCAGCTCCTCCATGATCCAGGAGCCGATGCGACGGGGATCGTGGCGCCAGGCGCCGGAGCCGGGGCGGTAGGGGAAGCGGAACAGATTGAACGTGACGCAGCGGAGATCGCCGAGATCGCCGGCGTCGATCAGGCGTTTGATGACGCCCCACTGCTCGGACAGGCGCAGCTCGTGGCCGATGGACAGCACGCGGCCAGTACGCCGCGCGGTCTCGATGAGGCGGTCGCACGCGGCGACCGTGAGCGCCAGCGGTTTCTCGAGCAGCACGTCCTTGCCGGCTTCGAGCGCGGCGACGCCGATCTCCTCGTGCAGATCGTTCGGCACCACGATGTCGACGGCATCGATGTCCCGGCGTGCGAGCAGCACGCGGTAATCCAGCTCGATCACGGCGTCGGGCCAGTCCTTGCGCGCGGCCTCCGCCGTCTCCGGAGTCCGGCACGCGATGGCCGCGAGCGTGGCGCCCGGAGCCTGGGCGATGGCGCGGGCGTGATGGCGGCCGAAGAGACCGTAGCCGATCAGCCCGAAGCGCATCATCCCTTCAGCGCCCCGGCCACGAGTCCGCGGACGATGTACTTCTGGAGGATGAGCACCAGCGCCAAGGTTGGGAGGAGTCCGAGCAGGCAGATCGCCATCATGAGCGTGAAGAAGACGAAATAATCGGACACGAGGCCGGCCAGCACGACGGGCACGGTCATGACCTCCGGGCGGCTGACCACGATGAGCGGAATGAGCAGCTCGTGCCAGGACAGGATGAACATGATGGTCGCGCACGCGGCGAGGCCGGGCGTGGCGAGCGGCAGCACGATGCGGACAAACGCGCCGAAGCGCGTGCAGCCGTCGATGCGGGCGGCGTCCTCGAGTTCGGCCGGCAGCGCGGCGAAGTACGGCACCAAAATCAGCACGGCGTATGGCAGCAGGAAGCCGATCTCGGCGATGACCACACCCGAAAGCGAATTCAACAAGCCGTAGCGGCGGAAAAGGACGTAGAGCGGCACCATCAGCACGATCAGAGGCACCAGCCGCGAGGCGACGGACAGCGACAGCAGTGCCTTGACCCAGGCCAGCCGCAGCCGCGCCACCGTGTACGCGGAGAAGCTCGCGAACAGCAGCGTGAGCAGCGCCACCGACGTGGCGACCGCAACGCTGTTCATGAACGCCGCGGGAAAACGCTCGACGGATTTCGGCAGGTACGTGACCTGGTCGAAGATGGGGCCGCGGTGGGCGCCGCCGGTGAGAATCAGCTCGAAGTTGGCGAGTGTGGGCTGGCGCGGCAGCAGCGAGCGCAGGTCGGACTGGAGCGCCTTTTCCGATTGCAGCGCACCCATGACGACCGGCAGGAGCGGCAAGAGAAGAAACGCGATGACCGCGACGTTCGCCAGCGTCAGCAACGCGCGGCGCGTGCGGGAGAGCTTCACGCCCACCTCCTCATCAGCCCTCCAGCCTCCGTCCCACCATCCGCGCGTACGCGATACCGGCCGCGGCGAGAATCAGCGCCATCACCCACGCCGACGCGGCGCCGAGACCGACATTGAACGGCGGCTGGAAGGCGGCGCGGTACGTGTACCACGAGGCCGTCCACGTGGCGTTGCCGGGCCCGCCCTGCGTGATGGCGAAGATCTCGTCGAAGACCATGAAGCCGAACGTCGTTCGCAAAATCAGGCTCACGGCGATGATCGGGCGAAGCAGCGGCAATGTGATGTGCCAGAGCTTTCGCCACCCGGAGGCGCCGTCGACCTCGGCCGCCTCGTAGAAATCGCGCGGGATGCCGCGCAAGCCGGCGTGATAGAGCAGGATGTTGAACGGCGTCGTGCGCCACACGTAGGCGGTGATGACCGCGCCCATGGCGAGCTGCGGATGACCGAGCCAGTTCACCGGCTCGTGGACGAGCCCCAGGACCAGCAGCGCGCGGTTGAGGTAGCCGTACTGCGTATTGAAGATGAACGCCCACAACAGGCCGTTGACCACGGGCGGCACGCCCCACGGCACCAGCAGCAGCACGCGCGTCACGCGCGAGAGGCCCACGCGGTCGTCGTCGATCACCAGCGCCACCGCGAGCGCGATGACGACCTCGAGCGCCACCGACACGCCGACGAACACCACGGTGTTGCGCAGCGTGAGCCAGAAGATCTCGTCGGCGAACAACCGAGCGTAATTCGCGAGGCCGGCGAACGGCAGCTCGCCCGTACGCAGCTGGCGCAGGCTGACTTCGTGGATCGAGAGCCAGCCGGCGTAGAGCACCGGCCAGGCGAGGATCAGGAGCAGACACAGCCCGGACGGCAGGTTCAGCAGGACCGCGAGCACCCCCGCGGTCGGTTCGCGTCGCAAGCGTCGCTCTCCTTGCGTCGGGCGAAGCCGTCCGGCGCCACGCGAGTCTACGCGATGGCGGAGGCGGTTGGCAGGATCATTGGGTTGATTGTCATTGCTGACAACGGTATGGAATGTGACAAGTGAACTCCGCGGTCTGCCGGGAGAGGAGGCGCTATGGCGCTCCGACGCGTGGTCATGGTCGCGATGCCCTGTGATGAGGTCGTGGAGGTCGGCGGGACCCTCGACATCTTCTATGCCGCGAACCTCGTCCTCGAGAGTGCTGGCGCCTCGGATCTCGGCTACGACGTCGAGGTCGTCTCACCCGTAACGACCGTGCGTGCATGGGCCGGTCTTCGTCTCGCCGCCGACCGTTCGTACCGCGCCGTCCGCGGCGCGGTCGACACGCTGATCGTGACCGGTGTCGACGGTCCGGACGATGCGCGGCGGGACCCGGATCTGGTCCGCTGGCTGGCCAGGATGGCGTCGCGCGTGCGGCGGGTGGCTGGACTCTGCACGGGCTCGTTCGTCCTGGCCGAGGCCGGGCTCCTCGATGGGCGACGAGCGACGACGCACTGGATGTTTTGTAACGATCTGGCTGAGCGGTACCCGGCAATCACCGTCGAGCGCGATCCCATCTACGTGCGCGATCAGAGCGTCTACACCTCGGCCGGCAGCACCGCGGGCCTCGATCTCGTGCTCGCGCTGGTCGAAGAAGACCTGGGCCGCCGCGTGGCGCTCCAGGTGGCGCAGCGGATGGTCTTCTTCCTCAAGCGGCCGGGAGGGCAGGCGCAGTTCAGCGCCTTGCTCTCCACGCAGATCGCCGAGCGGGAGCCGTTCCGTGATCTCCAGGCCTGGATCGTCGAGCATCCCGAGGCCGACCTGTCCGTCGAGGCGCTCGCACGGCGCGTGGCGATGAGTCCCCGGAACTTCTTTCGCGTCTTCGTGCGGGAGCTTGGTATGACGCCCGGGCGTTTCGTGGAGCGCGTTCGGGTGGAGGCGGCGCGGCGGCTGCTCGAGGAGACGGCGCGCGGGGTCCAGGACGTCGCTGCCGCATGCGGGTTCGGCAGTCCCGAAACCATGCGCATCGCGTTTCGGCGCACCCTTGGCGTCAGCCCGAAGCGCTACCGGAGTGGCTTCTCGACGGTTTCCACTGCTTGATGGAGGACTGAGCATGGACGAGCGACGAATCCGAACGCTCGCTGGCGGCGACCGAACGCTCGACGAGTCGCTGATCGGCAAGTTCACCGGCAGGCTCCGCGGTACGCTGCTGGGCCCAGCCGACCCGGGATACGATGCGGCGCGCAAGGTCTGGAACGGCATGGTCGACAAGCGGCCGGGCCTGATCGCGCGCTGTGCCGGGCCCGCGGACGTGATCGAGTGCGTGCGGTTCGCTCGGGAGCACGACCTCCTCGTCTCCGTCCGCGGCGGCGGGCATAACTACGCCGGGAAATCGGTCTGCGACGGTGGGCTGATGATCGACCTGTCGCCGATGAAAGGCATCCGCGTGGATCCCTCACGCCGCACGGCGCGCGCGCAGGCCGGGCTGCGCCTGGGTGAGTTCGATCGCGAAACGCAAGCGTTCGGCCTCGCCACCACGCTCGGCGTGAACACCGACACGGGGATCGCCGGCTTGACGCTCGGCGGCGGCTACGGCTGGCTCGGCGGCAAGTACGGCCTCGCCTGCGACAACGTGGTGTCGGTCGACGTCGTCACCGCCGACGGACAGTTCCTCACCGCGAGTGCTGACGAGAACGTCGAGCTGTTCTGGGGCATGCGCGGCGCCGGGGCGAACCTCGGGATCGTCACCTCCTTCGAGTACCGGCTGCATCCGGTCGGGCCGGTGCTCGGCGGGATGGTGATCTATCCGATCAGCAAGGGCAAGGAAGTCCTCGGCTTCTTCGACGAATTCTCGGCGACATGCCCGGACGAGGTCAGCACCGCCGCGCT
>Ga0307471_100002069_pt1 | contig 11397 bp, 7 predicted proteins | sample atmos_gasesAM3C__2_FD_204566 | JGI IMG/M metagenome (GOLD analysis project Ga0307471, IMG submission 204566) | Hardwood forest soil microbial communities from Morgan-Monroe State Forest, Indiana, United States - atmos_gasesAM3C_515 | ecosystem: Environmental > Terrestrial > Soil > Temperate... | reverse complement strand
CGCAAAACCAGCGTTTTGAGACTGGGGGCAGGAAGAACAGCGGAGCGGGGGGCGGCGGGGCTGCTGCGAGCGCGCGTTGGCAGATATTGACACCATGAAGAGTGATGGTCATAGTGCGGGGCTATGCTCCTGGGGCATTTTGCGCTGGCCATGGCAGGGAAGAAGTTTGCGTCGACGGCGTCGCTAGGCACGCTGGTATTGTCCACGCAATTCGCCGATTGCCTTTGGCCGGTACTGCTTCTCCTGGGCATCGAACAAGTGCGGATTGTGCCGGGGACCACGCGGGTCACTCCGCTCGATTTCATCTCCTATCCCATATCGCATAGCCTGTTGCTGCAGTTGGTGTGGGGTTTGCTGCTCGGCGGAGCATATTTTTTCTGGCGGCGCGACCTTCGCACGGCGCTGGTGGTTGTCGCACTGCTCCCGACACATTGGCTGCTGGATTATTTTGCCCATCGCCCGGACATGCCGCTTTATCCCGGTGGCCCAAAAGTCGGGCTGGGAATGTGGAATTCGCTTCCCTTAACTTTACTGGTTGAATTTGGGCTCTTCCTAATCGGCTTGCTTGTCTATTTGAGAGCAACGCGTTCGAAAGGCCCCAGGAGCTATGGTCTCTGGTCTTTTGTCCTCTTTCTGGCCGCGGTCTATGCCGCTTTCCTGCTCGGGCCACCGCCTCCCAACGTTCGCATGGTGGCCCTGAGCCGTTGGCGCTATGGCTGGCGGTTCCTTGGACTGCTTGGGCGGACCGCCAGCGCGAACGGAGAATCGGCTAACGTCTGACCATGAAAAAAACATTTTGCGCAAAATGGATAAGCGGCCTTTGGGGGTTTTTTCGATGAAGTTTTGGCGCTTTGTCAGTGCTGGTCTTTGTGCTGCTGTGGCCTTGCCGGCAGCGGTTCGGCTGACCATGCGAAGGATCCTGCGGACTTGATGGTTTCTCGGCGCCTGCCCTGGCCATTGCGAACGGCTCGCGAGCTGGTGGACGACCCGGCGGCTGAATTTCAAACCGAGAATGGAAAGTCTTTGTTTCGTCGGAAGCTGACGGGGGATGGGATTTGGATTTTGGAACTGGAAGGCCGGTGAAGCGCGTTCCGTAAGACACGCGTCGGTTGGAGGTGAAAGGATGCGAAAGATCGCCACGGTTGTGCTTTGCGTTTTGGGTGCGGTAGCGCTGGTAACGGGGAATAGGCTCCCGGCAGCCGACGAGGCCGATGAGAAGGTGGACGCGTTGGTCCAGGGCGAGCTCGCAAGACAACGCATTCCGGGCGTAGAGCTGGGAGTGTATCGCGACGGAAAGTTGGCGAAGGCACAGGGCTACGGACTAGCGAATGTGGAGTGGAATGCGGCGGTAACACCGGACACGATCTTTCAATCGGGGTCCGTCGGGAAACAGTTCACGGCGACGGCGGTGATGATGTTGGTGGAGGAAGCCAAGGTGGGACTGGATGATCCCATCAAGAAATACTTTCCGGATGCGCCCGAAACATGGAACGACATCAAGGTGCACAACCTGCTGAGCCACACTTCGGGATTGAGCGAGTACGAAACGGGAGCGCGCACGAAAGCAGGCGGCCCGTTTTATGTGCGTCTGGACTACACGGAAGACGAGCTGTACAAGAAAATCACCGAGATGCCCATGGATTTCAAGGCGGGCGAGGACTGGGCTTACCGGAATACGAACTACGTGCTGCTGGGCATTTTGATTCACCGGCTGACCGGAAAATTTTACGGCGATTTTCTGCAAGAACGGATCTTTAAGCCCCTGGGGATGACACGCACGCGCATCATCAGCGAAGAAGACATTATTCCGAGGCGGGCTGCCGGGTACCGGCTGGTGAAGGGCGAATTGAAAAACCAGGAATGGGTTTCACCTTCGCTGAATTCGACGGCGGACGGCGCGCTGTATTTCACGGTGGAGGATTTGCAGAAATGGGATGGGGCGCTTTACACCGAGCGACTGCTGACGAAAGCGAGCTTGGAGAGGATGTGGACGGTCGAGAAGTTGAACAATGGGAAGCCGAACAAAGCGAATTACGGGTTCGCCTGGGAAATCGACAGCGCGAATGGACATCGGGTGATCGCGCACGGCGGAGCATGGCAGGGGTTCACCTGCTACATTGCGCGATACGTGGATGACCGACTGACCGTCGTGGCGCTGACGAATCTGGATTCGGGGCACTCGAATCCGAAAAAAATCGTGACGGGAGTGGCGGCGATCTATAATCCCGCGCTCAAACCAGCGGAAGAGAAGCCGATAAGAGATAAAGAACCTCAAGTCACGCTGATGGTGAGGGGGCTGCTGCGGGACATTGCCGATGGGAGAGCCAAGCCGGACGGGTTCACCGAAGGGCTGCAGAAACAGCTTTTTCCGGACGAGATCGCAGAGCTGGGGCCGGCGCTGAAGGAGTTTGGAGAGGTGAAGACGCTGGAATTGATGGAGAGAACAGAGGAAGGCGGGCAGAGGAATTACCGGTATCGGGCGAGGTATTCGCAAAGGACGATTATGCTTTCGATTGGGTTGACGAAGGATGACAGGATTGCAAGGCTGGATTTTTCGGGGGAGTGAGGAGCCTGGCGCCGCACCGGCTTGCCGTCAATGGGAACCAGGCCGTCGCGGTCGTGCCCCGATGTCTCCCATCTAAGTGACGGCTTTTAGTCTTTGGCGCTGGCGGCTTTGCGTTGCTTCAGTTCCCTTTCGTGTTCGAGATAGGTTTCGCCGTTGGTAATCCAGGCTTGTGCAGGCTCGTCCTTCAAGTAGTGGCCAAACCACTGAAATATGCGACGCTGGTAATCGATTTGATTGGCTTTTTTGCTCAGGCCGTGGTCCTCGCCGGCATATTCGATGAGGACAACATCTTTTCTGGCGCGTCGGGCGATGTTGTAGAGCTCGACGCCCTGGTGGAAAAACACGGTGCCGTCGCTGTCGCCCACTTCGATGAGCAACGGCGTAGTCATGCCTGCCACGCCGAAAACAGCGGAGTTTCGTATGTAGGCCTGGAGATCTTCATAAAGAGGGACCTCCATGCGCTGCTGTCCTGTTTCGATGTGGTCGGTTTCGGCAATGCCGGAGCTCCAATGATGATTGCCGTAATTGCTGACAAGGTCGGTGATGGGCGCGCCGGCAACAGCGGCGGCAAAGAAATTCGCGGTGTGGGTGGCCAGATACGTGGTATCGAAGCCGCCCCAGGAATGACCCATGATGCCGATGCGCTTCGGGTCAACAACCCCCATCTGGATGACGCGTTTGGCAGCGGCAGTGACGCAATCGACGACGGAGACGCCGGGATCGCGGGGTTTGAAGACGATGTCCGGCTCGAGAACGAAATACCCGTGACTGGCCATCGCGCTCAGGTTGTAATAGTTGCGCTCGGAAGGCGGGCTGTAGCGGTGAAGACTGTCGGAGAGCTTTTCGTACATGTAAACGATCATGGGATATTTCCTTGCGGGATCGTAACCGGCAGGATAGAAGAGCGCGCCTTGGAGGCGTCCGCCATGGCTGTTTTTGTACTCGATAAGTTCTTCGCGGCTCCAAGCGTAACGGCTTTGGAAGGGATTGGTTTTTGTGGCGGCCTTCGCGTCCTTGAGATCAGCGGTGGCAATGAAGGCGTTTGGTGATTCCGCAAAAGTTTGCTCGACGTATTCGAAAACATCGGCGTCCTTGGCTTTTGCGAGGTGATCGAGGCTTTTGTCGAGCAGCACCAGATGCTCCTCGGCGAGAGCGCCGGAGGCGCCGGGCCGGAGACGCGCAAAGCCGGATTTTTTTGACCATATGCCGAACAGGCTGAGGTAGATGGGCTTGCTCGTATCGATCCATTCCTCTTCCGGATCAAGCTTTTCGTAGCGATGGCGGACTTGATCGGCCGCACCGTCGGTCAGCCGTACGGCGCGCGAGCCGTCTGGAGCAACCTGCCAGAGGTCAAACTTGTCATAAAGAAGGACGGCGGCGTCATCCTTGGTCCAACCAGCGACGCCGAAAGGCGGCTTTTGTTTGATGGTCCAGTCGGATTCGCGATTGACGAAAGCGGTTGGAGCGTTTTTGGTGATATTGACGACCGCGCGCGTGGTGGTGTCGACGGTCCAATAGTGGTCGTCGTGAAAGCAGAGGAGGTAGCGGCCGCCGGGACTTTCTTCGAGGTAATAGTCATCGTTGAGATGATCCTGAATTTTAGTGCGCGCGCCGGTGGAAATGTCGACGAGAGAAATATCAGCCGCTGGGCGGCCGATGGAGCGGTCCATGGCGTAGGCGGACCAGTCGGCGGAAACGGCGAGAAATTGGTGCTTGAGAGCAGTGACGCGCTCGTCCAAGTCTTTGCCAAGTGGAATGAGAGAGTTCTTCTCGAAGTGCCAGGCAGCAAGCATGTTTTTTTGACGGTCGTTTTTTGCGCTGAGCTTTTGTTTGGGCATGACTTCAACGTCGCGCCAGTTCCAGACGGCGACCGACGGCGGCTCGTCTTCGTCCTTGTCTTTATTTTTGGCAGCCTCCGCGTCTTTTGCAGCGGCATCGGAGGCGTTCGAAGCGTCAGTAGACTTTGCGCCGTCGGCAGCAGGAGCGGCGGGCTTTGCGGGCTCGCCGATTTTGTCTTGCCACTTGGCGAGGCCGAGGAAAACGACGCCACCTTCGAGAGCCCATTCCGGCTTGTGAAAGGAAACAGTGCGCTGGCCGGTGGGAAATTTTGCATCGGCGGTGGGGTCATAGCGATGAGCGGATTCAGAGGCTTCGCCGAGATTGCTCCAGGCAAGCGCGACCTGGGTGGGGCCGTCGCGATGATCGTCGGATTTGGAGCGAAGAACAGCCAGGTCGGCACTTTTCTTGCGCCAGGAAAGGCCCGAATACACGGAGGCGGAGGTGTCGAGAACGCGGAGGGAACCGGTGTGCACATCGAAGATCTGGACGCCGTTGCCGGTTTTGTCATCCGCGTTGATCGTCATGGCGAGGAGAGTGCCGGTTTTCGGGAGGTCTTGCCAGGCGTACTCCGAAACGTTGCCAAAGGAAGTATCGCGTCCGGTGGAAAGCTGGCGCACAAGCATGGTGGCGCCGGCGGGAGCATCATCGGCATCGGAGGCGTCTGCGGAATCTTTCTTGTCGGAGTCCTTTTTCTCGGGGGGAGTGCGGCGCATCGCGAGCCACCCGCCGTCGGGACTGAAGGCGAACGATTGGATACCGTCCACGGTGGTTAGCTCGCCGGTCGCGAGGTTGAGAAGACCGATTCTCTTGGGGATGGGCTTTTTGTCTTTTTTCAGCTTTTCTTCCTGCGATTCGGAAATGCCGATGGAGTAAGCGACCCATCGGGAATCGGAAGAAAAGGCGGGTTGCGAGCCGAAAGCGATGGTTTTGGTGACGCCGTCGGCGATGCGCGTGACGCCGAGTTCGTTGTTGCGATTCGACCGATTAATGCCATAAGCGAGCCATTTGCCGTCGTGAGAAAGGCCGCCGTATTCGCGGAAGGTGACCAGCGCTTCCCACTGGCCGTAATCGGAGGGTGGAACAGGAGGTTTCGATTGGGCGCGGGCAGAGGCTGAAGTGCAAAGAATCAGTGTCATGACGGAGATGGTGCGTCGCATGGCCGGCCTTCCTAGGAAAAGAATCGAAAGCACCCGCGTCGCGCGTCGAGTCGGAGCGCGGGCAGCCGGATTGTGAACTGATTTCAGGACGTAAGCAAGGGCGTGCGCTCCGAAGCGCTGGAGGCTCGAGTCGTGCCGCGGCGGCTGGCACCGGGATGGCCATACTTACGTGGTTGGGAGGAGTGCTCGAATCTCGAATGAGGTTAGACGACGCGGCGGGGGAGCAAGGGATTGAGGTGCATGGTGAGGTCGTAGACCGAGGCACCGCAAGCTTCGGAAACATCTTCGGGACGCGAGCCGGATTGCGCGTCGAAAAGGGTAGCGACGTCGCCGATTTTGACTTTTTCTTCGGCGCCGATCTCGACAATCGAGTGACTCGCGGAAACCGTGGCAATGACGGGATAGACATCGCCGTTGATGCGCACCTTGGCACCTTTTGCCGCGGCGCGCGGCCAGCCATCGGCGTGCCCCACGGGAATCGTGGCCACCCAAACATCGTCTTTGGCCATGTAGGCGCGGTTGTATCCAGCGCTGTCGCCCTTGCGCAGTTTTTTCGCGTAAATGACGCGGGCCTTGAGGCTGACGGCGGGACGAAGGTCCATGATGCCCATGTGGCGAAATTCGTTTTCGGAATAGATGCCGTAGATGGCCATGCCGGGCCGAACCATGTCGAAGAAAGCATCGGGATGTTGGAAGAGAGGGAAGCTCGAGGCGGCGTGCTTCTTGCCAAGGGCGATACCCTCTTTTTCAAGAGCCGTGCAGGTTTGGTTGAAGCGACGGAGCTGCTCTTTGTCGAAGTCGGGATCTTCGGTGAAGGTCATCATGGTGCCCTCGATGTGGACGGAATGGCGGCCGGCGAGGTCGCCGAGGAGCGCGGCGGCTTGGTGGTAAGGTACGCCGACGCGGCCGATGCCGGTGTCCACGCAAACGTGCAGCGAAACAGGCTTTTGTTGTTTGGCGGCGATTTTCTCGAGAGCGGGATCGAGCGCGGTGTAAACCATGGGGAGGATTTCGCGGGCGACGGCATCCGCGAGATTTTGCTCATCGAACGGGCCGAGAAGCAGGATGGGCTTGCGAATCCCGGCGTCGCGAAGGGAGAAGGCTTCGTGAAGCTTGACGACGGCGAAGCCGAAGATTTCGGGCTGCGGTTCGAGAAGTTGCGCGACATGGACGACGCCCAGGCCGTAGCCGTTGTTCTTGATAACCGCCAGGATGGGGCGGGCGGAAACCCGGCGCGAGATTTCGGTGACATTGTGGCGCAGATTTTCGGCGTGGATTTCAACCCATGGATCGAAGGAGGAGTCTTGCGAAAACGCGGGTCCCGAGGACCGCCAACCGCCAGGTTCGGGAGCAGAATGCAGCACGGCGGGCAGGGCGACACCGGCTTCGAGAAAGGCGCGGCGAGAGCACTTCATGGCAGCACTCCTGACAGCACGAGGATATCAAATGTGGTCAGTTTTCAGCTTTCCCTGGAGAAGAGAATTCGTAAAGGATTCCGGAGCTCGCAACAATTAGGTCGGCCCGCGCCCTGCCCGAACCGTCGACCGATGGAAGTCTCCTGCCCCTCGAGGCGCTACTTTTTGAAGAGGTCTTCGAAGGCTTGGCGCGCGTCGTTCGAGCGCGGGGGCGCCGGTGCAGCGGGGCCTGCGGTTTGCGCGTAAGAAGTGGGCGCGGTGTCTTTCTCAACGGTCATGCGAAATTCGTAGAACGTGCAGTTGTTGCGGGCGTCCTTGGGAGAGATGCGCTCGCGAATCGGCTGGGTGCACTCGAACTGCGCGCCAGTATCGAAGAAGCGGCACTGCTTGCAGCAATGCAATTCGAACTGGCACTTGGGACATTTGCCGTTGGGATCGAAACCGGGAGCAAGCACGGCGCCGCAATTCGAACAGCGCGCGCGTGTGACGGTTCCGACCATGCGGGGGGTCCGGGGGCCGAATTGATCGGCGCCGCGCGGGCCGCCAGCAGGCGGCTTCTTTTCCTGAGAGCGCTCGCGCTTCTCACTTTTCTCAGAATCGCGGTAACCACGATGACTATACTTGCGATCCACAAACGCCTCCGCCCGCCAGTCCTGACGGACTGCAACGGCCACAACTAAACTTCAAGGCAACCGTGTGCCCACTTGGCTTGTATCCATTCGGATTGCTACACTCGGCCGGACTGCGCTATCCCTACTTGGATTCGCTTTGCAGAGTGACGTACGTCCGAGAGCAGGAGATGGGACCTCTATGTTTGTAGCGCTCTGGGAGGTCGAAGTCAAGCCGCGTTGCCAAGAACGGTTCCAGAAAGTCTATGGCCCCGGAGGGGACTGGGCCAAACTGTTCCAGAGTGATTCGAACGACCAGGAAACTCAATTATGGCACGATCCCGAGCATCCTGCAATCTTTCTGACTTTGGATTTCTGGACCTCGCGGCAGGCGTACGAGAATTTCATGGCATCGCATGCCGCCGAGCACGAAAGATTAGACGCGGTGGGAGAGGAATTGACGCGGTACGAGAGGAAGATTGGATGGTTTGAGAGCGTGGAGCATGGAGAGAGCCTGAGCAGGGGTTCAGGAGAGCCGAAACGGAGAGCGGCTGACACCACACAAGCCCGCCAAGGAGCCAGGGCTTTTTGCGTCAGAATTCGCGCCGCTGAGAAGCAGGTTTGCCGCCAAGCCACATTTGGATGAAGCCGTCTGGTGCGAGATCGCGCCGTAGAAAAGTCTTTGGGGCGCCGAAAGAGCGAAGAAGAGCCTCGGCAGCAAGGTAGCCGCTGCGAACCGCGCCTTCCATGGTGGCGGGCCAGCCGGTTTGCGTCCAATCGCCAGCCAGGAACAGCCCGGGAATAGCGGTTGATTGCCCGGGGCGCCAACGATCGACGCCCGGCTCAGGCGAAAAAGTGGCGGCCGCTTCTTTGATGACGGTGGCCTTCAGCAATTGTGCGTCACGAGCCTTCGGCAAAGCATGGCAAACCTCGGCGAGACAGAGATCGATGATTTCCTCGCGGGATTTTTGAAGCAAATCGTAAGAAGCGCTGATGACCAGTTGCAGGTATTGCGTACCTTCGGAGGAGTCTGTTGCTCTCTTCGGATCGCCGCCAGAACCCCCGTAGAGAGCGGTCTTGTTGAAGATCCACTGCGTGGTCGTGTCGAGGAGCGTCACGAAGGGCTCGTCCAGCACCGGGCGATCGAACCAGAAATGGACGCCGGTGATGGGCGAGGTTTTGATTTTGTCGAGATGAGCAAGGGATGGATCCGACCGCTTCAGGCTTTCCGGGAGGAGTTCGGCAAGCGCGGTGTGCGGAATCGCGAAGATGTAAGCGTCCGCTGATTCCTCGCGGTTTTCATCGAAGCGCACGCCGGCGAGCTGGCCGCTCTCGAGCTTCAGTCCGCGTACGGGCGAGCGCAGCACCACTTCCCCGCCCCTACGTTCGATTTCTTCTTTGCAACCATGATAAAGACTCGAGAGTGGAACAACGGGCACGCCCACGCGATAACCCGTGCTGTTGGAAAGAAAGGCTTTCCAAAAGACGTCCACGCCGAAACGCGCATCGGTGCGGCCGAGTTCTTCGTCGAGAGCACTAACCAGAACGACGCGCCAAAAGCGATTGATGGCCCGTTTCGTCTGGCCGCGGCGGCGGAGCCATTCGAGCATGGAGAGGCCGTCGCCTTCGCAAAGGTCCGGAGAACTGCCAGCGTGCCGGATGATGTTGAGCATGGCGCGGGCGATGGACAGCTTGTCGGGCAGCATGAGTGGCGCAAAGGATGCGAAAGAACCGGCAAAATGAAACGGGGCGGGAAGCGCACCCGCTTTCATTTCGCCGCGGCGGCCCTGAGGATCGAGAAAAAGGAGCCGGTCGAAAAATCTGATTTTGTCGGACGCGCCGACGCGTCGGTAAAAATCCTCAAGGTTCGTGCAACAGCCCAGGGTAACGTGCTGGCAATTGTCGACATGCTCGCCGTCGGGCAGCACATAGGAAGTTGCGCGGCCGCCGAGAAAGGGGCGCTGCTCGAATAAACGAACGCGCCAACCCGCATCAGCCAGCGCGACGCCGGCCGCCAGCCCCGCCAGCCCGCCGCCGATCACGATCACGTTTTTCAAGGATGTTCTCTTCCGGGTGGTGGCCGAAACGGGCCTTGGCCATGAATACCATTTTTTCCGCTTTGGAGAGGCGGATTTTTTCGCCAAAGACGGCGAAGTCGAGCGCTTCGATACGGCCGAGCAGCGCGCTGTAGGTATGCACCAGGAGCCAGAGAGCGCTACGGCTGTCCGGCTCAATCAAGCCGAGCAAGGCTGAACCTTCCTCGTAAAGCTGCCATGCGCGGTCGGATTCGAAGCGAAGCAACTCGTGCATGCCGAGCGTCGCTTCGTCGCGGCCAAAATCTTCCGGCGAAACGCCGTACCGCGCAAGGTCTTCTTCGGGAACATACACGCGGCCGAGCTTATAGTCCTCATGGACGTCACGGATGATGTTTGTGAGCTGGAAGGCCAGGCCGAGTTTCTCGGCCAGGTCCAGAGCGCGCGCGTCGGTGAAACCGAACACCTGGGTGCAGGTCAGGCCGACGGTTCCGGCGACGCGATAGCAATATTCGCGCAAGCGGTCGAACGTGGGATAGAAGCGGACGGTGAGGTCCATCTCGGCGCCGCTGATGAGATCGTGAAGATAGCGGGCGGGCATGTTGTAGCGGCGCATCGTATCAACCAAAGCGGGCAGAACTTCTGCCGCGCCGCTGAGGGCCGTCGCGGGTGAAGCCAAGGCGGCATTCCCGTCGAAAACTCGTTCCTCTTCGGTGATGGCTTGATCGAGGGCCGTGCGCCAATGGGCGAGCCCGCGCTGCTTGGCGGCAAGGTCCCGGGCTTGGTCGGAAACGTCATCGATGTGACGCATGAAGGCGTAGAGCGCGGCGAGAGCGTCGCGCTTGGGTTTGGGCAGCAAGAAGAAGGCGTAATAGAAGTTGCTGTGCGAGGCGCGGGCAATGCGATGGCAGTGCTCGTAGGAGTCGGCAACCGCCCGAGCGGGTTGCGGTTTTCCAAACTGCTTTTCCGTGCCGGCGACCAACCTTTCGGCTGCCTGATCCGCTGCCGCGGCGCTAGGTTCGATCAGATGCTTGAGCAACGTGCGACCAAGAAGCCGAGCCTGCTTGAGCTTGCTGATAGCGGGGCGTTTATGGAGCGTGTCGTAGCCGATGGATTCGATGGCGTCGAGAACGGCGAGGCCGCCGCGGCTGAACATTTCGAGGTCAACACGGAGACGTTTATCGACCATTTTTGCGAGCGGCAGTCCCCGGTCAAACAACGCGCGCGTGCGGGCGATAAGATCCCGCATCAGACCGACATAGCGCTCGTCAAAGCGGCGCTCCACGATGTCGCGCTCGGTGAGACCGTGGTTTCGAGCAACGTCAAGCGGAATGTAGATGCGGCCCTTTTCAAGGTCGCGCGAGACGTCTTGCCAGAAGTTGGCAAGCTGCAAGGCGGTGCAGGTCGCGTCGGAAAGGCGTTGGCGCTGCTCGTCACGATAGCCGCAGAGATAAAGGACCAGCCGCCCCACAGGGTTGGCGGAATAAACGCAGTAGCCAAGAACGGCGTTCCAATCGGCGTAGCGGTTGGTCGTCTGATCCTGTCGAAATGCCTTTAGCAAATCGGCGAAGGGCTGCTTGGGGATGTCCTTGGCGAGGATCGTCTTGCGCAGCGCGACAAAAACAGGGTGTGACGGCTTGTTCTCGTAGCAAGCGTCGAGCTCGCGCTCCCACCAGTCGAGAAGTCCAAGTCCGCGCAGGGGGTCGGGAACCTCATCGCCAAGGTCGTCGGCCCAGCGGCAATAGGCATAGACATTGTAGAAATGCTGGCGGAGCGCCT
>Ga0307471_100002068_pt1 | contig 11406 bp, 8 predicted proteins | sample atmos_gasesAM3C__2_FD_204566 | JGI IMG/M metagenome (GOLD analysis project Ga0307471, IMG submission 204566) | Hardwood forest soil microbial communities from Morgan-Monroe State Forest, Indiana, United States - atmos_gasesAM3C_515 | ecosystem: Environmental > Terrestrial > Soil > Temperate... | reverse complement strand
AGCATTGAGTGAGCGCGGGCAAGCTTTGGGTCCAACTTCAGGGCCTTCGAGGCGTATTCCTCAATCCTCTTGAACGTCACAACGGGCGGGAAGTCCCAAAAGAGGCGGCGGAAATAGGCTAGGGAAAGTTCTGCGTAACTAGGGGCGAACCTCGGGTCTCGCTCAATCGCTAAGTTCAGGTGCTCAATGCTCTTCGTGCTGTCCCCCTCGGTGGGCAGGAAATGGGACCTTCCTTCCAGGTAGGCATCGTGGGCCACAACATTGGGCAAGGTGATAGGACGGTGCCAACTTGAGCTCGGGGTCACGTTGAGTTCAGTAGACAAGGCATACGCCACGCGCCTGGCCAAGGTCTGTTGCGATGAGAAGACAGGAGGAAGCTGGGTCTCGTAGCTGTCCGCCCAGATGTGGGCTTGGTCGCGCACTGCCAGCAGGCGCGCCGTCAGGCGCACTCGCCGCCCGCGACGCCGAACGCCACCCTCAAGGACGTAATCGACGCCCAGCTCCTGCCCGATCTGCTCGATGCTCTTCGGCGATTGCTTGTACTGCATGACCGAAGTTAAACCGATAACTCGTAGACGGTCGGGGCAACAATGCCCAATCTCCGTAATGAGCTCATCGGTAAGACCGTCAGCAAAACTGTCGTGCCCCGCCTCGTCGCTAAGGTTTCGAAGCGGGAGGACCGCGATCAGGATTGGCCGACTCGACTGGTCCCCAGGATCCGCGCCCGCCACGATTCTTCTCCAGGGTTGGTTTATTTGGACCACTGACGGTGGACCAGGTTTCGCAGAACGGCCCGACAGCCATTCGTCGATCTCAGGCGAAAAGGCAAAAATCGTCGCTTGCCTGCCGTGGTGATGACGATGCACGGGCAGTCCTTCCTCGCGCTCCCAGCGGCGTACGGTCCGTACGCTTCGCCTCAAGTAGATTGCGATTTCCTTCCATGAGTCCAGGCGCGGTTGTTCGCCTGTCCCCGACTCTTTGTGGGTGGTTGAGTTGGACGTGGGTCGTGTTCTGGACTGCCTTGGCGCTTGCGCAGGACCCGTAGCTATTCCTGCACTCCGCATGAAATCCCCCTTTCTCGGGAACATACGATTGTGATGGCCATCACGTAAAGAAGTATTGGATGAAGTTGCTCGGATGTGGATGTTCTTGCTCAATCCTCAGCGCTAGCCATCTCTTTGAAAAAATTGCTCTTAGAGTAGATTACCAAGTGCGGAAACGGTCTATCGCCTTTTCGCACGTGCCGCACTCGGGGTCAAGCCGGTGACGCGCCGAAAATGCCTCGCCAAGTGGCTCTGGTCGGAGAATCCGGTCGACAGCGCGATTTCTGACAAAGACAAGTCGGTTTCTCGAAGGAGGCGCTGTGCGTGCGAAATGCGCCGATGGAGCAGGTATCTATGTGGAGGCATTCCAAAGGAGTGCGCAAAGGCACGAGTGAAGTGGAACACTGAGAGGCCAGCCCTTTCTGCCATTTCATTTAGGCCAATATTCTCGGCCAGCCGCAATTCGATGTACTCGCGCAAGCCTTGCACCAATCGGGGCGCCAACCCGCCCCGATTGGAAGTTGAGGTCTCAGCGCCCGGTATATCGCTTAGCAGACTAATCCGTGGGCGTAAGTACAGCCCGCTATCTCTAAGCAACTCTCTCAGCCCAGAGGCGGGAGGAGTAATTAACGCGCGCCACTCGCGTGAACCATCGGGCTCCGCGAGGCGCGCCGTAACATCTTGTCCGTTATTGCGCCGAATAATGGTAGGTTGGTGGCTGTACAATGCGGACAAATGAATGCCGTCAGCCAGCTGTTCGTCGTCCAGCGCGAACACCGAACGGGCGACTCGATCTGCGCCAACGAGCCGCCGATCCTTATCAACCGCAAGGAGCAAAGGCGGTTCGCCCTCGTCGGTAGGCGCTGCAGCTATGGTCCAGGCATCGGAAAAAGTCTGACGAAATAGTCTTTCTTCGATGGCACGTGCCGATACTTTGATCGCGGCGAGCGCAAACTCATGAGATCGATCTGATGCCTGCGAATTGAACGACGAGCCATCAAGGACAGATACCAGTTTGCCGTAGGCGTCAAAAATCGGCGCCGCGGAGCAGCTTAATTGTATGTGCCTCGCGCGGTAGTGCTGGCCATGGTGCACGACGACAGGGCGTCGTTCCGTGATGGCGGTTCCAATCCCGTTTGTGCCTTCTACGTCCTCCGACCAAACGCCGCCTGCCCAGATGCCCCAATATTTAAACTCGTCCGCGTCGGACTGGTTGCCCCGCTGGTGAACCGCTATCCCATCGGCATTGCACAGCAAGATTACGTATCCTGCCTCGCGAAAGACTGAATAGAGCCGATCCAACTCTTCTTGCGCATGGAGGATGACTCCTTCGACGGTCTCCTTGGAAACTCGCAGTTCGCTCTCAGTGAGTATGTTCGGCGGGGAAGGGCCGCCTGGATCGATGTCATATTCGACCTGCGACCGTCTCCAGGAGTCGGCAACTTCTTCGTTATCGAAAACTATCCCTTCACCACGGACAGCGGCGTCCACCTGGTCGACATGAGACGGCTCCAGAGGTTCACGTTTCCGATGCCGCTTGCCTGCGGTTGCCACGACGTCCTCCAACGTTCAGGAGGCCCCGGGGACCAGGGTATTTGACGGGGTATTTTAAGATGCGCCGTAGAGCACGCTACTCCTTAAGTGAACTCCGTGCAAGGTTTCAGGGGGCCAAACAGGGAAGAAGCAGGCCACAAAAGACCTGGCCCACTTTGCCTACTGAAATTTAGTTGTCTGTGAATCAACCTAATGTCGGCGCGAAGAAGAAAGGCATGGAAAATCACGAGAATGATCCCCTGTTCGTCGGAACCTCTCCGGCGATTCAATCTGTCCTGGCGAAGATTTCACGAGTCGCTCGTACGGATTCCACCGTGCTGATCACCGGAGAAACCGGAACCGGAAAGGAGTTAGTCGCGAGGGCGATTCATAAACAATCGAAACGAGCAGACCAGCCGTTCGTGAGTGTCAACTGCGCTGTACTGCCGGTCACTCTAATCGCATCGGAGTTATTCGGCCACGAAAAGGGCGCTTTCACTGGTGCCGAGCAGCGCAGACTGGGACGCTTTGAACTTGCCAATGGCGGAACAATCTTCCTTGATGAAATCGGGGAACTTCCCCTGGAAACCCAAGTGATGCTTCTACGGGTGCTGCAAGAGAGAACCATCGAGCGAGTCGGAGGCGGCCAGCAAATTTTTGTGGATGTTCGAGTTTTGGCGGCAACAAATCGCGACCTCCAGGCGTGTATCACCGGCGGAACGTTCAGATCAGACCTTTTCTATCGGCTTAACGTATTTCCAATTTCCGTTCCACCATTGCGGGAGCGGAAGGAGGATATTCCTGCGTTGCTCCACCACTTTGTGGACCGCTGTGCCATTCATGGAAAAAGAATTAGGACTGTCGACCCCGCGACATTGCCGGCACTTGAGAGTTATCACTGGCCTGGAAATATTCGAGAACTGCAAAACATAGTGGAGAGGTCTTTGATCCTTTGCGACGGGGGAACTTTTTCCGTGGATGTCGCTTGGCTGACTGGTGCCGCGCCACACAACGGGGGAGGTTCCCTTCCGGAACGGGTGATGGGCTACGAAAAGGAAATCATTGAGGGCGCACTCAAGGAATCCAAGGGCAAAGTGGCTGGGCCTACTGGGGCGAGCAAGCTGCTTGGAATTCCATCCACAACTCTCGAATCGAGAATCAAGATCTTGCGCATCAACAAAAATAGATTCAAATAGCAGTCTTTGGAGCCTTACGGCTCCTCGCATTTCTTCGAAATCTCGTAAGTTTTCCATGCCGTTTTTGCCCTTTATTCAACGACTTACGAATGGCCCACGCCTTGCTCACTAGCAGTCCGGCTCCCATTACGTGTCGGAATCGGTCAAGACTGCTTGTTCCGCGAAGAGAGATTGAGTGCAGGTAAGAGAATCCATCGTGAGATTCCTTGCGGTAGACGACGAACGCCGCATCGGCGAACTGTTGGTGCACATGCTGGCCGCACACGGATTCGAGGGCGAAGTCTGCGCCAGCGCGCACGAAGCTCTCCGATTGCTTGAGAAACGACACTTTCATCTCATCCTGTCGGATCTGAACATGCCGGGTATGGACGGAATGGCGCTATTGAAGCGCGTGCGAGCGCGGCATCCGGAGGTCGCTTTCGTGATGATCACTGCAACCGATGATGTCAGGCAAGGCGTCCAGGCCATGAAAGAAGGTGCCGCTGACTATCTGTTGAAACCCTTTCGCGCCGAGACCGTAGTCCCCAGCTTGGAACGCGCCATCGAGGCGAAGCGAAAGGAGGCCGAACTCCAGAAGCAACACCGCAGGCTGGAGGAACTTGCCGCGAGCGGCGCTGAGGAGATGAATGGTGCATGGGAACGTGTCCACCAGACCTATGAGCAGACCTTGGAAGTGTTAGGACGCGCCTTGGATCTGCGCGACAACGAGACTGCAGGCCATTGCCAGCGCGTAACGAGCTATTCGCTGGAATTGGCGAAAGCCCTGAAATGCACCGCATCCGAACTCCAGGAGATCGCCTACGGAGCATACCTCCACGATGTCGGTAAGATTGGCATTCCAGATTCCATCCTCAAGAAGCCAGGCCCGCTCACCAGCGAAGAAAAATCCGTCATGGAAGCCCATGCTCGCATCGGTTACGAACTGGTTAGTCGTATCTCATTCTTGCAAGGACCGGCGGCAATAGTACTCGCGCATCAGGAAAGGTTCGACGGAAAGGGATACCCCACAGGTCTAGCCGGGACAGAGATTCCCTTTGGCGCGAGAATTTTCGCCGTCGCGGACACGCTCGACGCAATGACCTCAAACCGCCCGTACCGCGACGCGCTTCCTTTCTCGGTAGCCAGGGGTGAAATCATTCGGGAATCTGGGCGTCAGTTTGATCCGCAAGTAGTTCACGCATTCCTCACCATTCCTGAACAGACGTGGGAGAAGATTCGCTTGAATGTTTTTTGTCGTGCTTTTCTCCCTGGAGGCCTTCGATGAAGGTGGGTGCCATGGAGTTTTCGATCACACGTCGAATCCTCTTGCAGCGAATTGACCTGCTCCTACTCGCTTGTCTTCACTTGGCCGTGTCTCTTTTCCTCTCTTGGTGGCTCTTGCGTAGCGAATTCACGCAGATTTCTTCGTCGCGTGCGGGAGGCTGGTGGTGAGCCACGAGGAAAAGACAATGCTCGCCCGGCGGGCAGAAGCCGGAAATCTGACTGAACAGTGGCGGCTCGTACTTGAGGCCACAGCTGAGGCAATATTTGTCGTCGATCTCGAAGGGAATTGCACGTTTTGCAATCCGGCTTGTCTGAAATTGCTTGGCTACCCGTCACGCCAGGACCTCCTGGGGAAAAGTCTGCATGGGGTCATTCACCCCAACTGCAGCAAGGAGGAATGCCTCATTCACAAATCCATTCGGGAGAGCAAGGGCGTTCAGATGGACGACAACGTTCTCTGCCGGGCGGACGGTACGCCCTTTCGAGCCGAAATCTGGTCTACGCCTTTGCGCATGCGCGATGAGTTGATCGGATGGGTCGTATCGTTCATTGATATCTCGCAGCGCATTGCCGCAGCAGAGGCGCTGCGCAACAGCGAAGCCAAGTACCGCTCTCTCGTGAACAGTATGCTGGGATTCATATGGACGGTATCCGAGCCCGGCGAGCTGTGCTTCATCACAGAAAACGTTCAGGAGATATGGGGTTACTCAGTCGAGGAGTTGAGCCTTCGGGGGAAGGAAATCTGGCCAGCGAACATTCATCTCGAGGATCGCGACAAGGTCCTGGAGGCGTTCTGCGCCCTGTTCCGCGACGGACAAACTTATAACGTCGAATATCGGTTTCGGAGAAAAGACGGGCAGTGGATTTGGGTGCACGCTTTCGCGTTCAACACTTACGAAAAGAATGGGCACTACCGTGCCGATGGAATATGCACGGACATCACCGCGTTGCGGCTGATGGAAGACAAGCGCCGACAGTCACACAAGATGGAGGCCGTCGGCCGACTTGCGGGAGGCGTCGCCCACGATTTCAATAATCTTCTCACTATCATCATGGGGAATGCGCAGATCCTCGCCGATTCTGTGGGTTTAGAGCAAGTTCAGAAAAAATGTGTGCAGCAGATTGCCAAGGCTTCGGAGCAGGCGGTTTCTCTCACGCGTCAGCTCTTGGCGTTTAGCCGGAAGCAGGCCCTGCAGCCCAAAGTTCTCGATTTGAATAACGTGGTCGCGGGCTTCGGCAAGATGTTGCCGCGGCTGATCGGCGAGGACATCGAGTTTCTCTTCGCGGCGGAAAAAGGACTTGGTCATATCAAGGTCGACCCCGGCCAAATCGAGCAGGTTCTACTGAATCTGGCAGTGAACGCTCGCGATGCCATGCCCACCGGCGGAAAGCTGATTATTGAAACTCGCAACTGTCAGATTACGGAGGATTACGCGAAGAGCCATCCGTCCATAACGCCCGGAAAGTACGTCCTGCTGGCGGTTACCGACACCGGTCAGGGCATGGATGCCGAAACCCAAAGTCGCATCTTCGAACCGTTCTTTACCACGAAAGTCCAGGGAAAAGGGACCGGCCTGGGGCTGGCGACGGTATATGGAATTGTCAAGCAAAGCGGCGGTTATATCTGGGTTTACAGCGAGGCGAAATTGGGAACCACTTTCAAAATTTACCTTCCCAGGGTTGACGAACCCGTGGAAAAGCATCGCACCAAAGAGAAAGCGTCGGCAATCACCGGTGGAACCGAAACGCTCCTGGTCGTGGAAGACCAAGACGATCTGCGCAAATTGGCTGCCAGCTATCTTAAATCCATCGGCTATCACGTATTGGAGGCCGGCAACGGCGTGGAAGGTCTGCAGATTGTCGAAACCCATGAAGGACGTATCGACCTGCTGCTGACCGACGTCGTGATGCCGAAGATGGGCGGGTGGGAACTCGCCGACCGCGCGGCCGTCATAAGACCCGAGATGAAAGTTGTTTACATGTCCGGCTTTTCCGAGTACGGCGTCGCTTTCGAGAATTTCCAGCAGGTTCGCGACTTCTTTATCCAGAAACCTTTCGGCATGCAGGTGTTGGGCCGCAGAGTGCGCGACGCGCTCGATGGAAAGCAAAAATAATTTCGTGGACGAGAAACATGACCAAATTCGGAGGGATAACGTGCTAACTCCTCGTGCCAGTCCCTAATCCAAGGGCCCTGCCACCTGGTAGTTCTTTCCAGGCCTCAAGCGTAGCAAAGACCTAACAGCGTCTCGACATAAGCCGGTGTCTCTCTTGAGGCACGCCGCTCCTGGTGTGTCTCGTCGTTACCAACAAACAAGTGATCGGTGCTCCGCACAGACAGGATATGCGCCTTGAAATACAAAACCGCACTCGCCCCGATACTCAGCGGCCTGATGTTCTCGCTATCGCCTGCGGTTACGGGCCAATCACCGAGCGACTCTAGATCCTCTCCTTCTGAGATTACGGAGCCGCGCTCAGGAAAGATCCGAAACCAATCTACGGACTTCAGCAAAGTCGTTGTGCCCATTACTTCGCTCCGAATCCTTCCAGGCGTTAAGATGGGATTAAATGCGCGGCCCGCGCCCAAGTTGACCGAGAGTGTGAGCTTTGGAACGGGCTTTTGTCTCGATCCTGTCTGCCGGCTCATCGTGACAAATTATCACGTCGCCAGACTCGGTACACCACGGCGAATTAGGGGACAAAGAGTCATCAATCGATATCTCGCAACGGGCCCTCAGGACCGTGACGCAACTATTCGCTTCGAACCTGATGGCGACGTCGCTCCATATGCGGTGAAACGCGACCTTGCCCTTTACGAATTAAGGCGTCCGATCCCCAAGCATCACGGACTCAAGTACAGTTTGGATGAGTTGGTGCCAGGCCAGGAAGTTGAAATTTATGGCTACCCGCTACTATGCATAAATCCGTTCCGCCACCTTGTGCGTGTTTCTGCGCGTTTCAAAGCTCCGACAACGTCCGGCCTGCTCGCGTTTGCGTATGACTCTTCGGACCAAGTGCACGGCGGAATGAGTGGAGGCATCGTCGTCGATAAGAAAACGCAGAGAATTGTTGCGGTGATCAACGGGAGAGGCGATGGAGGGGAGGCGTTGGGTGTCCCCATCAGGTCTCTCGTCGACTTTGTAAGTAAGGTCGAGCCGTTCGTCGCTGTGAAAACGTTTCCGGCAATCAACTCGCTCAACCCGATGGCCGCCGATGTCTATCCGGAGTTTGAACCGCTCCGCGACGTGAATGCGAAATTTGAACCGCAGCATTCAGGCGTTTTGGAGCGCCGCACGAAGGAGCCAGACGATGTAGGGATGCTGCGCGAGAAAGCACAACGGCTCGCAGACAGCATGCAGAATTTCATTGCGGTGCAAAGTTATTCGTGGGGCTCGGGAGATAAGGAACCTGAAGCGAAGGCTGAATACGAAGTACGCGTCATCGATGGAGCACAGAAATTCCGATGGTACCCCGACGGCAAAAAGGAACTTAAACGAGCCGAGTTTCCGAGGATAGACTCTTGGGCCTTGGGTTCCGACGAGTGGTCCGAGCTTCCCCAAAAAGTAGCGAAGGAATACAAGCTGAGAATTCAAAGGGCGCAGGACGCGGAAATCAACGGAAAGAAGCTGATGGTGTTTCAGTATCACGCTGACGTGGAAGACGAGGTGTGCGCGTTTCAGCCAATCGATGACTTCATCCTTTTCGAGATTGCAAAAATCGTTAAAGTTGGTTGTTACGGAGAGGCATGGGTGGATTCGGAATGGAATATTGTTCGCATTTCAGAGAATTTGGAACTCTCCGACAGGAAAAAGGAATACAAAGGCTGGTACGACTTCAGAGTAGTGGTGACGTACGGTCAGATCAAAATCGGAGACGAACCTGCTCGCCTGGCACCGCTGACGACGTTCGTCGAAGGTGAGAACGGTAAGAGAATATTTTGGTGCCGCGGCGCCTTTTCGAACTACAGAATGTTTGCTTCTCGTTCTAGACTCTTGGCAGGGACGGAAGATGATGGTCGGGCGAGACTACGGAGATAATATGTACGCGAACTTTTCGCTCCCCTGTAATCTATTTAAAATAAACAAGTTAATATGGTGGAGGCGGGGGGAGTCGAACCCCCGTCCGAAAAGCGCTACGCCACGGAGCCTACATGCTTATCTCAGTTCCGTTTGTTTCGCCGGCCGCGCTTAGAACGAGCAAGAAACGCAACCAGCTAGTCCGATGGTTCTCGCCGGAGCCTTACGGACCGAAAGGCTCCAGCCAGCTCACTGTGTGACGCCTCTTGCCGGGCCCATGAGCAAAGCCCGGGGAAGCGTGCGCTTAATTAATTAAGCAGCAAGTGCCAAGTTTGTGTTGGCAGTTCTAGTTTCCAGCCAGTTACGGACGGTTGGCCTCCGGCATGCCTCCGAGACGCGACAGCTTCCGTCGAAACCGTGTCGCCCCCGTGTGACACTCTATTTTACCACTTCCCCAAAAAACCCGCCGCCATACCCTTCACGCCTCAACAAACCCGTCTTGGTTACCTGACCTTCTCCCTTTCCGGGACCTCTTTTTGCCAGCCAACAATTAGGCACAGAAGTACCGCTGCGTGGTTGACGCCCGCGCCAACCCTCTTTCACAATGGCTAATCGGGAGTATTTGCAGTACTTTGCCCGAAAGACCGTATGCCACAGGAACCCACAGCCGTCGAACAAGCCATCGCGCGCGCCTTGCGCGATAACCTCGAGCGCCTCCAGCGCGCCTCCGAGGAAATGCACCACGCCGTCAGCGACGTTGTGTCCGCCTGCGCCAGCAACCGCCCCACAAACGCCCTCCCGCCGCTCCTGCGCGCGCAAACTGCTGCCGCCTCTCTCAACGCATCTCTAGACGTTCTTGCGAGATTCATCACCGTCGCCCTTCAGCCCGCGCAGCGTTCGCCCTTTGATGCGGAACTCGCCCGCCTCGCTTCCGCCGTTGCTTTGGAAGCGCCTCCCGCTCCGCCCGAGCCCGTCCGCCCCTCGCCCTCGCAACCGACACCCATGGCCGCCAAGCCCGTGGCCCCAGTTCAGGAACGCCGTCCCGCCCCGCCTCCCGTGCCTGTCGTTCAGGCGCATCTCGAACCCGAGCCCATTTCTCTGTCCGTCGAAGAGCCTGCCTCACTCTCCGCAGAGTTCGACGTCAACCAGCTTTCCGCGGAGGAACAAGAACTACACAGGCGGGCAAATCGGGTGGCGAAAGTTTCCATGCAAGATATTAAAATGTTGAGGCCGGATCAGGTGCGCCTGGGCCGTGAGAATAAAGATCTCTGCATCAGGTTGAAAGACGACATTGAGAAAGCTCATCGCGAATACGACCGACGTTTCAAACCCATCATGGATCACCCCGTGGACTATTTTTACCGCTGGATGGTCGAAATTCTCGCGGAAGGCGACGCCAGCGCGCTCGGCGAATACCCCTACGCCGCGCCCGTCCGCCAGCACTAATTTTTCCGTGAAGGATTTTTCTCGCGCCGCTGCATTTCGCTCCGCGATCGCGCTCACGCTGATTCTTTTCGTTTCCTTTGGTTTGGTCTTTTCTGTTTCCGCTCAGTCTTCGAAGAAAAAGAAGAAAAGCAAAAAGCCCGCCGCTGCTCCGTGCCGCGCCGGCTGCAAACCGGAAACCAGCACTCCCGACATCGCCACATCCACTGCAGATGATGCCGCCGCTCTCCAACAGCTCTCGGAACTCGCGCGCGCTCTGCACAACGCTACTCCCGGAGCTTACGACAAGCTCGCCGCATTCGCCGCCAAACACGCCGGGGACGTATGGGGAGCCCGCGCCGCGCTCGCCCTTGGCTACGACGACAATCAGAAAAATCGCACAGCGCAGGCATTGACGTGGTTTGCAAAAGCAAAAGGCGACGCAGTTCTTCAGGAATATGTTTTGTATTGGCGAGCGCAAGCGAATCGCGCGGCAAAAAGAAATTCGGATGCGTTTGCGGACTTGCAGAAAATCCTGACGGATTTCCCAAATACCGCAACCAAGGAACAAGTTCTGGAATTGTTCGCGCCCACTGCAAGGGAAATGGGCCGGCCGCAAGCCGCTGTGGACGCGCTGAATTCGTACCCGGCGGCCGGCAATAAACCTGCTTTGCTTCTCGAACGCGCGCACGCGTATCAATCCGCCGGCCAAGGAGTCCGCGCTGCGAAGGACTACCAGACAATTTTTTACAAATTCCCGCTTACCGATGAAGCAAAAGCCGCTGCATCATCCATAAGTGCTTTGCAAAAACAGCTTCGCTCCGAATTCCCTTACGGCACCGCGGAAATGCAGGAGTTGCGCGCGCAAGCGTTTTTCGATGCGCACAAATGGCGCGAAGCGCGTCCCGAATTTGAAAAACTCGTTTCGATGCTGCA
>Ga0307471_100002067_pt1 | contig 11407 bp, 13 predicted proteins | sample atmos_gasesAM3C__2_FD_204566 | JGI IMG/M metagenome (GOLD analysis project Ga0307471, IMG submission 204566) | Hardwood forest soil microbial communities from Morgan-Monroe State Forest, Indiana, United States - atmos_gasesAM3C_515 | ecosystem: Environmental > Terrestrial > Soil > Temperate... | reverse complement strand
CATCAGATACATTTTCTCTTCCAGGAAGCCCGGGGTAGGAAAGAACTCCAGAAATATCTTGAGCTTCCTCGCTGTGTAACCCGTTTCCTCTTTCAACTCGCGGGCCGCTCCTTCAATGGGCGTTTCTCCTGGATCGATCCGCCCTGCAACCAACTCCCATAGAAATTGTCGCGCGGCGTAACGGTATTGCTGGATCAGCAGAACGCGCTCGTCCGGCAGCACCGGAAGAACCACCACCGAACCCGGATGCGTGATCATTTCCCGCGTCGTTCGAACGCCCGTCGGCTCGATCACTTCATCCTGCCGGATCCCAAACACTTTTCCTTCATAAACCATCTGGCTGCTCAGCACCTGCGGCTCTTTCGTGGAACTCTTTCCTAACGCTTTTTGCACGTTTTCCTCGCCTTTCGTTCGAACGCCATCATACCCGAAAAACTGCTACCATCTTCCCATGCCCATCAACACCATCATCGTGGACGACGAGAAACCCGCCCGCGAAGAATTGGCGTACCTGCTCAAGGGCTTTCCCGAAATCAACGTCATCGGCCAAGGCCGCAACGGCGTGGATGCGGTCAATCTCATCAAAGAACACTCTCCTGATTTGGTCTTCCTGGATGTGCAGATGCCGGGGCTGGATGGGTTTGGAGTTTTGAAAAAACTTGTCGAACGGAAGATGCGCGTGCCACACGTGGTTTTTGCGACGGCTTACGATCACTACGCGGTGCAAGCGTTTGATGTGAATGCCGTGGACTATGTTTTGAAGCCGTTTGACAAGGCTCGCATTTCGAAAGCCATCCAGCGAGCGCGCAAGGAAATTGAAGCGCAAACCAGTCCCACGGAGCGGCTCGAGCAGTTGGTTAGCCAGTTGGGCAATTCGAAGCAGAGTTCGACGCAGCCGGTGAAAGTGCTGGTGAAATCGCAGCAGCGCCTGCTGCTCGTGGACGCCGAAGATGTGATCTGGGCTTCGATTGACGGCGGCATGATCACCGTGATGGCCAAGGAAGTCGAGGGCGTTTCTAATTATCACACCCTCGAGGAAATGGCCGCAGCGCTCGATTCCGATTCGTTTTGGCGCCCGCATCGCTCGTACCTGGTGAACATTCACCATATCAAGGAAGTGGTGCCGTGGTTCAAGGCCAGCTACATGCTGAAAATGAGCGACAAGAAGCAAACGGAAATTCCTGTCAGCCGCGGCCAGATCAAACGCATGCGCGAACTGTTCAAACTTTAGGGCGACGAAGAAAAGCCGGTGTCTACGAACTCGAAAAGTTCTCCGATCTCAAAAAAGTATCAACAGCCGGATTATTGTCTTCTTCACGTTGCTCTTTGTGTGGATGATCTTGGATCGAGTTACTGAATATTTGAATTTGTTCGCACTTCATCGTTCTTTCTGGCGAGCCCTGGTTCCTGGAATACTCTTCGCGGCGCTAATGGCATTTTTCAGCCTAGCATTCAGTGGACTTGGTTTTCGCAGGAGGCAACCATGATTCGAGCGCGCGCGCTGAAGGTCGTTCTGGTGCTGGTGGGTTTGCTTTTTACAGCTGCGGTTTATCCGCTGGTTGCCATGAATCTGGACGATCAGGCCTTGAAGATGATGCTGAGCGTCTACGCCACGTTGGGAATTTTCCTGCTGCTTGCGGCGCGGAATCCATCCGAGCATCGCAGCCTCATCGTGTTTACGGCCTGGTCGAGTTTCGCCCACGCCGGCGTCATGGCCGTGCAGGTTTACTACAACTTGATTCCCCGCAGCGAAGGGTTCGGTGTGCTTTTCCTTGGCATCGTCGGCGTAGTCCTGATCGCCCTCGCTCCGGCCAAGCCTTCGCGCGCACTGGTATCCGCAACCGCTGCATAGCGCTGACCCTCTGCAGAGGCACAAACGAAGCCGCGGCTATTGATCCAAGTTTTTCAAAAGCTCGCGCTCTTTGGGCGAGAAGTGGCTGTAGCGGCCCTGGTCGATTTCTCGCTCGCGAGCAAAAGGTGGCATCTCGCGAAGCGCGCGCATGGCCTTCAGCACTTCCGGGCGGGGCGGCGCAGAAGAGAGTTCAAGCCGGTCGCCGGTGAGGATGATTGCGGTTTTGGTTGCGTCTGGTGGTGCGGTTGATCGATAGGCTGCCGCGACGGTCACAGGATTCGCCCTGGAGGGACGGTCGGGCGATGACGACGGAGCGGCCGAATCCTTCGACCGTGGCGCTGGAGGCCGATTGGGGTCGTTGAAGTTTCGATTATCGCTGGGCGGCGGAGAATTGGTGTTCGGGTCATCTGGATACCGGCGAGCGGGAGGAGCATCGTAAGGATCATAGTAGGGATCGTATGGCGGCCAGCCGGGGTCGTACCCATATCCGTAAGGATAATAAGAATAGTAGGGATAGCCGTATCCGGGCCAATACCCGTAGGGCCAGCCCCAATCCCAGCCGAAGCCTAGGCCCCAACCCCACCCCCAGCCTCCCCAACCCCACCCTCGACCACGAAAACCAAAACCGCGGCGAGAGCCGTCGCCGCGAAAACCTCCACGGAAGCCACTGCGGAAAGCTCCTCCGCGAAAGCCGAATCCACCGCGAAACGCACTGCCGCCTCGGAATCCCCCTCCGCCGCCGAATGCGCTCCCGCCGCGAAACCCACCGCCACCACGGAATCCGCCGCCATGGAAACCGCCTCCGCCGTGGAAGCCCCCTCCTCCTCCGTGAAATCCGCCGCCACCATGGCCACCGCGCTGAGCGAGAGCAGGCGAGGGTGCGCCAAGAAACACGAACGTGAGGATTGCGAAAAGAGCTACAGGAAGGGTCTTCTTCATTTCAGTCCCTCGATGCGAGAACCAGGACTGCCCAGCAGGAGCAAACTTTTGTCAGACATTCAGGTTGGCAGTCCAACAACAGCATCCTACACCCAGGGCTTGCTTGAAGCGAGCCCCGTGAACGCGGGAGGCGGGCGTGAGACGCAAGGCATTGCGAGGAAGCAAGAAGTTGTGCACAGGCTTGAAGCCGGTGCACTTTCTAAGAGAGCCTTGCGGCATCATATTTTTTGCTCACGCAGCAAATCCATCCTTTGCCGGGCTCTGGAGTAATTTGAATGTCCGAGTAACCGGCGTTGGCGAGCATTTCCCGGTGCTCATCCACGCTCAGGAACGTCAAACCGGTCACTGGGGCATATTTTTCGCAAAGCCTAGCCATGGTTGTGTTCGCTCCTTTATAGATTTCCGCGATGACCGCGAAGGTGCCGCCGGGTTTCAGAACGCGGAAGACTTCGCGCAGGTCTCCGGGCAAGTTGGGCCACCAGAAGTGCGTCTCCACCGCGGTGATGAGATCGAACATGCCGTCGGGAAACGGCAACTGCGACACGGAGGCGTGGCGTATCTCGACGCGCCCCATTTCGATCCAGCGTGCGTTGGTACGTTTGCTGGCGGCGACACTTTCCTCGGAAAAGTCGATGCCATAGACCTTTCCCTTTGCCGCCATCGCGGCCAACTTAGTGACCGTTCTCCCGCCGCCACACCCTACATCGAGGACCGTGTCGCGCTCTTTGACCGATACGTGCGCCAAGCCCCAGTCCGTCACCTTGGAATGCCGGGAATTCATGTTCCACAAGGCCAATCGACCCAGCCATCCTCTGGGTTTTTGGCATTGACTGACGCGCCTGGTTGCAGCTGCCACGACTCTTTCTCCTCTCAAAGTCTTACGCCCCTTAGTTTTACGCAAAGATAAGCCGCTCCGCATCAATGAACAAGAGCCGGGCCGCCTCCGCGCCCTTGACGCCTTTGCTGCAGGCAAGCTCCGTCCTCTTCTCGTAACGGAGGCCAACCCGCTCCCTCGCAAAGACCGTCCGCCCCGTCACCCTGTAGCTCTCTGACAACGCGTGTGTCATTTGCTACAAAATGACATTAGGTCATGAGCTGTCACTTCTTATGTTGCATGATATATGCTACAATAGTGTCATAAAGGGGGAGTTACGTGAAACTAAAAACCCGCATGCGCGTCAACGAGAACGGGCGCGTCGTGATTCCTGCTTCTTTTCGCAAACGACTCGGTATCCGTGTGGGAGACGAGGTCGTCTTGCAGGTTGAAAACGAGGAATTGCGCATCACTACTTTGAAACGGCACATTGCGCGAGCTCAGCGGCTTGTTCGCAAGCACGTGAAGCCCGGCACCTCTCTGGTTGACGAATTGATTGCCGAACGCCGCGAGGCTGCCCGAAATGAATAAGGTCGTGCTGGACGCTTCCGCCTTGCTCGCTATTCTTAATCAGGAACCCGGGGCCGAAAAGTTGACACCAGAACTCTTGAGCGCCGCGGCAGCCAGCACTGTCAACTTAGCGGAAGTGCACGGCAAACTTGTCGGCCGTGGCCTCCGCCCTGACGATGCCTGGGAAGCTACGCTCAGCCCCATCCGCGAAGCTGTGCCCTTTAGCTCCGAGCACGCCAAGCTTGCTGGTGATCTGGTCGCTCAGACCCGCGCGCTTGGCTTGTCTTTGGGTGACCGTGCTTGTTTGGCGCTCGGTCTTGCCTTGAAGGTTCCCGTATACACGGCGGACAAGTCCTGGAAGAAGGTGAAAGTCGGCGCGCGCATCCACGTCATCCGTTGACAGGTCATTCCGCTCACCCGGCGACCGCCCCCTCCTCATTCCGAGGGCAGCGAGGAATCCCTCTTCGTCTTCTCCGCGCTTCCTCAGCGTTCGGTGCCTGCCCCGGCAGGACAAAGCAATATGCGGTTCATTGCAGCTTGAGCGTCATCTCGTTGGTTGGCTGGAAACCCATGGTTTCATACAGTGGCCGCCCCGCAGAGCTTGCGTGAAGTGAAACCGCGCGGAATCCCTTGATTCGGCACCATTCGATCATTGCTTGCATCAGCCGTTTCGCCACTCCGCGGCGGCGCGCGCCAGGCTCGGTATACATGTTAACAATCCAGGCGCGTGCTGCATGATTCTCGCCGGGATAGCCTGGCCAATCCGCAAGCACAATCCCGCCACCGCCCACGATCTGCCCGTTCAATTCTTCGGCGATCCAGCCTCGGTACTTGCCGCTCCGCAAAGCTTCGCTGAAATACTCCCGCGATAGGCTTTCCACACGGTCGAGCACGGCAGTGTCCTGGAATCCCATTTCTTCAAACATGGCTCGCCGGTGATGCAGAATGTCCTTCAAGTCTTCGACGCCCGCCTCGCGTATATAAATTTCCATCATTCCGATATTGTTGTCGGTTTGTTGCCAGTGGTAGGGACAAAATGGTCTAGCGTAAATGTTCGATGCGCTTATCGCAGACTATGTTGAGGTGGTTACGCGATTTGGAGTAATCGGTTATATGGGGCACTTGTGAGAATTACTTGACGAAAACCAATACGGAAGTCCTTCTTCTCGTTCGCACTTGGACGATCGACGCGCTAACCGGAAACTGGCCTACCACGCGCCTTCAGCCACTACGTGCTCACTCACTTCGTGTGTTAGCATCGTGCGTACACTTCTCGCGCTGAGTCCACCGGGCCGAGCGGGTACACGTTCAAGCGCACAGGCAAGAATGCCTGTGCCACCAAAGACACGATGGATTTTTCGCTTAACGACCACCAAAAACTGATTCGCGACACCGTCCGCCAATTCATGGAGACGGAAGTGCGCCCGTTCGTCAAGGAGTGGGAAAAGCAGGAAAAATTTCCCGCTGGAGCGATCCAGAAACTCGGCGAAATGGGTTGCTGCGGGATGCTCACGCCCGAAGAATGGGGCGGGCCCGGACTGGACACGATTTCCTATGTGCTGATGCTCGAAGAAGTGGCGCGCGTGTTCACCGCAATGTCCACGGCGCTCAGCGTGACGAATTCGGCGGTGCAGGCGCCGCTGCTGATGTTCGGCAACGAAGCGCAGAAGGGAAAATACTTGCGCCGCATGGCCAGCGGAGAAACGCTTGGCGCGTTTTGCCTGACGGAGCCGGCGGCGGGCTCCGACGCCGCGGGGATTCAGGCGCGCGCGGTGCGCGACGGAAATGTCTACAGACTGAACGGAACGAAGACGTGGGTGACGAACGGCAACGCGGCGGGCGTGCTGCTGGTTTTTGCGAAGACCGATCCTGCGGCGGGCGGCAAGGGCATCAGCGCGTTTGTGGTTGAGCCTTCTTTCAAGGGATTCAAGGTGGGCCGCCACGAGGATAAGATGGGCCAGCGGTCGTCGCCGTCAGTCGAAATTCTGCTGAATGATTGCGTCGTGCCGGTGGAAAATCGCCTCGGCGAAGAAGGGCAGGGGCTGAAGATTGCGCTGAGCGCTCTCGACGGCGGGCGGATTGGGATTGCCGCGCAGGCGGTGGGGCTGGCGCAGGGCGCGCTGGAAGAAACCGTGAAGTACGCGAAGCAGCGCAAAGCGTTCGGGAAAAATCTCGGCGAGTTTCAGGCCATTCAGTGGATGATCGCCGACATGCAAACGGAGATTGAGGCGGCGCGCGGGCTGACGCACTACGCGGCGTGGATGAAGGATGCGCATCCCACGAAAATGGGCGCAAGCGCGTCGAAAGCGAAGCTGTACGCGAGCGAAATGGTGAATCGCGTGGTGTACAAGGCAGTTCAAGTGCACGGCAGCGTCGGATATTCGCGGGAGACGGACGTCGAGCGGATGTACCGCGACGCGCGGGTGATTACGATTTACGAAGGCACGAGCGAGGTGCAGCGGATGATCATCGCCCGCGAACTGCTGGGCGCGCCGGAAAAGCAGAAAGTCGCGGCGAATTAGCTTCATCTTTTGTTATGGAGAAAGGGCAGTGGATATCGTATTCAAGTTCCTGTTCCCGACGTTCATTGGACTTTATCTTCTAATTGGGGGCGTTACTGGGAGGCTGGGAGGAGGGGCAGAGGGGCAGAGGAGGTCGAGGACCGACAGGTGGTCTTCCCATCCCAAGCTGGGCGCGACTTGTTTGCCTTTTTCTCGCAGGGTGTTTTGGTGCGCTATCTCTGTACGTTTTGTTGAGGCACTTCAATTTGTGACTTTAGCTGTGGGGGCGCGCTTTAGCGCGTCCCCTCTTGTAGTGGCCGGTCTTTAAGGTTGTAGGGGCCGGGCTTTAGCCCGACGGTTTCGCGAAAAGATTTGACACAAAGGACACAGAGTTCGGAGCACAGAGGGAGCGTAGAAGAGACAACCGCGGGTCTGAAGACCCGCCACTACAACGGCAAGAGGAGCCGAGATTGGCGACAACGGATAAGGGTAAGAAAGACGGCGGCGTAAAGCCGCCGCTACAAAGAGCGCGCGTGCTGAGCGGCATGCGGCCGACAGGGCGGCTGCACATCGGCCATTACTTTGGCGCGCTGCAAAATTGGGTGCGTCTGCAAAATGATCCTGCCTACGACTGCTTCTACTTCATTGCCGATTGGCATGCGCTGACGAGCGACTACGCGGACACCTCGGCGATTGCGGAAAACACGCTGCAAATCATGATCGATTATCTGGCGGCGGGGCTCGATCCGAAAAAGAGCGTGCTCTTTCAACAGTCGGTGATTCCGGAACACGCGGAATTGCATTTGCTGCTGTCCATGGTGACGCCGCTCGGCTGGCTCGAGCGCGTGCCGACGTACAAAGAAGCGCTCGAGAACGTCAAGGACAAGGACCTGCACAATTACGGCTTCCTGGGATACCCGGTGCTGCAGTGCGCGGACATTGTAATTTATAGCAATCCTGGTGCGCGCCTGTTGGTGCCAGTAGGTGAAGATCAAGTCTCACACGTTGAGATTTCTCGCGAAATTGTACGGAAATTTAATTTTCACTTCGGTCTGGAACTTCTGCCCGGTTTTTTTGAAGGCGGAAAGGAGGCTCCTGTTGTTCTTGTGCTAGCAAATTTAAAGGGAGGTATTGGAATCGCTAACCCGCCTGGCTGGCGTGCATTGGAAACTGAGCCTGTCAGAACGCAACTGGCAAAGATGGTTCTTCAACACGCGACTGAAGTTGGCATAGACAACTTTCTAGAGTCTGTTCCGCCTCCATTTCGAAAACACATCCGGCATGGAGGTCTAAACGAGCCGGAGTCCATGCTGACTCAGACGCCGAGGGTGCCGGGGCTCGATGGACGGAAGATGTCGAAGAGTTATGGGAACACCATCACGTTGAGCGAAAGCGACGCGGACATTCGTGCGAAGACGAAAGTGATGGTCACCGACCCGGCACGCAAGCGGCGTACCGATCCTGGAAACCCGGATGTTTGTCCGGTGTACGACTGGCATAAACTGTTCTCCGCGGAAGAGCCGGGGCGGCTGGAGTGGGTGCGGCAAGGGTGCACAACTGCCGGGATCGGGTGCATCGAGTGCAAAGCGGCGATGGCGGAAAACTTGATCAAGTGGATTGCGCCGGTGCGCGAGCGCCGCGTGGATTACGAAAAGCATCCCAGGCGCGTGCTGGAGATACTGGATGATGGTTCGAACAAGGCGCGCAAAGTGGCGCAAGGCACGATGGCGCGCGTGCGCGAAGCCGTTTTTGGCTGGGAGAAAAAACGCAAAGAAATTGACGGCACCGCGGGTAGCGCCAAGGCGTGAAGTTAGGCGTGGGTGATTCTGTGATTGGTGTCATCCTGAGCCAGCCTGCGGCAGGCAGGCGCAGCGAAGGATCTCACCTGATGAAACGTCTCAATTGAAGTCAACGTTGAGATCCTTCGACTATCCTCAGCGGATAGCCTCAGGATGACAACGACAAAGGGAGCAAATGGCGACGCCAGAGCACAAGTTGACGGGCAAGAGCGCGGGAAAGCACGGTGATGCGGGCGGACCGCCTCAGAAGGAGGTCCCTACAACGGCAGGAGGAAACCAAAGCGCAGAGGTGAGTAGCGATTCGAATGCCGGGAAGCCGGCTTATCGGATTCAGATCCCGATGTACGAAGGACCGCTCGATTTGTTGTTGGATCTCATTCGACAGCAGAAGATGAGCATCCACGACATTCAAATTTCTTCGATCACCGCGCAATATCTGGATTACCTGCACAAGCTGGAAGAATTGGACGTGGACGTTTCTGCGGAATTTATTTACATGGCGGCGACACTGATTTACATCAAAAGCAAAATGCTGCTGCCGCCGGACCCGCTGGGGAGTCCAGAAGAGCAAGCGGCGGATCCGCGCGCGGAGTTAGTGCAACGGCTGGTTGAGCACGAAAAGTTCAAAAACGCCGCCCAACTTTTGTATCAGAAGCAGCAAATTGAAGAAAACGTGTGGTCGAAGCCGGACAAATCGCTCTACCACGACGAAGGAACCGAAGGCGATTTGGTGGTTTCGCTGGTGGATTTGGTGAGAGTTTTTCAGCAGGTGCTGGAGCGACGCAAGGAAGTTTCGCGGATCGAATTGCAGCACGAGCAGTTCACCGTGGCGCAGATGATCGTGCAGATGCGGGCGCAAATTATTGGGAGCGCGGAAAATGTGGTGAACTTGATCCAGTTTTTCGAAGCTTGCCCGTCGCGGCACGCGATGATTGTGGCGTTTCTGGCAGTGCTCGAGATGGTGAAGCTGCAAGCCGTGGCTTTGGTGCAGGAACAAATGTTTGGCGAGATTCAGGTGAAGAAGGGCAAGTCTTTCGATGTGGTGTTTGATGAGAATGGGGCGATTCGAATGGTGGATGAGGACTACAGATAGGACGTGACCGGTGATTCGCGACTGGTGACTCGTGGGAGAGGATAAAGAGTAGTCTCAAGAGGAAAGGCAGTAGAGGCGCAAGGATGAAACCTGGTAGGCCGAGGAGCTTGAAATATCCGGACGGGACGCCGGTTGAAGTGGAAGGGGTGTCCCGGCAGCGGCGGTGGCAGATTGCGCGGCGCGCCGCGGGGAAGTGCGAATGGTGCGGCCAGCCGCTCAATCGTTATGTAGCGATGTGCGACGACTGCGCTAAAAAAATCAGGGAGCGCGCGCGGACGAGAGGCGGATTCAAAGCGTGGAAGCCTGGCAGCCGAGGAAGACCGCCCAAGGACGTGGCTAAGTCGAAGCCACAAAAGCGGAGGAGTTCCTGATGACGAATGAAGAACGCAAAGCGGCGTTGGAAGCGATTATTTACGCGGCGGATGAGCCGGCGACGATCGACCAACTGACAAAAGCGCTGGGCGAAGAAAAACTGGCGGTGCAGGGGTCGCTGGACGAGTTGGTGGCGAGCTACGCGGCCGAAGAGCGCGGGGTGGAGATTCGCGCGGTGGCCGGCGGATACAAGATGTACACGAAGCCGCAGCAGCATGACGTGGTGCGGCGGTTCATCAAGAGCTTGCGGCCGCCGCTGAGACTGTCGATGCCGGCGCTCGAGACGCTGGCGGTGATTGCGTACAAGCAGCCGGTGACATCGCCCGAAATTTCGGAGATTCGCGGCGTGAATACTTCAGGCGTGATCAGCACGCTGCTGGACAAGCATTTGATTGCCACAGCGGGCCGGAAGGAAGTGATTGGACGGCCGATTTTGTACAAGACGTCGAAAGAGTTTTTGATGCGGTTTGGGTTGAGCGATTTGGAAGAGTTGCCGAGCTTGAAGGAGTTTGAGGCGCTGGCGCGGGAAGCGCTGGGGAGCGATGAGGGGTTGGCGCCGGCGGATGAGAGTTTGACGAATGAGGCGAGCCTGAAGGAACCAGTGGCGAACAGCGAAAGCCCGGAGCACGCCCAGATGGAGGCGCGAGAAGAGTTGCTGGAGGAGACGGCGGCGAATAACGAGGGGATGCCGGAGAACGAGGATTCGGCGAAGACGGCAACGGCGGGAGAGTGAGAGAAGGAAGTAACGAAGTAAGGGCATAAGGAATTAAGGAAAAAGCGAAGAAAAGGATTTAACACAGAGAGCACAGAGGTCGGAGCACAGAGGACACAGAGAGGAAGAAAAGACAACGCAGAGCCTCAGAGCGCACGGAGATTCGCGGAGAAGATGGCCGCTCGCAGACAAGCTGGATTCATGAGCAGAGATTCGCGTGCTATCCTTCGTTTTGCCGTGGCGGGTACAGTGATTGCCGCCGTAATTAGCGCGGGCTTTTTTGCATATTTAAAGACAGGTCTCCCCAATAATTGGATAACAACTAGTGTCGTTCTCGTAGCAATTATGCTCTGCCCCGGCTTCATTCCATTTGCATGGGCTGCTGGTATTGAAATGGAAATCCCTAGCCTGTTGGTTGTTGGGTTGATCGTCACGGCGATCAATTTTGCGCTTTATGCTGCCATTGGCGTTGCCTACGTAAAACTGCGGAGTTGGAGAGAGAGAACTGCCGCGACCTAAGGCATCGTCTTCCTTATAAGGGCGGGATAAGCCTGCTGCTATGACGACGAGACTTCAGAGTGGGACGCGCTGAAGCGCGCCCCTACACGGAAAAGACAAGGAAACATGCAGGAGAGATTGCAGAAGATAATTGCGCGGGCGGGGATTGCTTCGCGGAGGCACGCGGAGCAGTTGATCCTGAACGGACAGGTGCGCGTGAACGGGCGCGTGGTGACGGAGCTGGGAACCAAAGCGGA
>Ga0307471_100002066_pt1 | contig 11407 bp, 11 predicted proteins | sample atmos_gasesAM3C__2_FD_204566 | JGI IMG/M metagenome (GOLD analysis project Ga0307471, IMG submission 204566) | Hardwood forest soil microbial communities from Morgan-Monroe State Forest, Indiana, United States - atmos_gasesAM3C_515 | ecosystem: Environmental > Terrestrial > Soil > Temperate... | reverse complement strand
GGTGAAGCGCCTGGGGTGCGCCGGTCCCATCGTGGAGGACATATTGAACTTCCTGCGTCGTGAAGGTCGCGTCGAGATTCGTGCGCGCACAGCCGACGATCACGGCCTGCGTTATGCGCTCACGGAGCGGGGCCGGGCCAGTGCCCAGGTGGCACTCGAGCGGAGCGGTTACATCGGTCCCGCCCCCGTGCCCCTTGCGGTCTACACGGAGGTCGTGAGAACTCAGACCGTGCGGGACCGGCTCGTCAGACGCGAGCGCATGCACGAGGCGTTTGCTGACGTCGTTCTCGACCGCGCGATCCTCGATCGCCTGGGTCCCGCGCTCAATTCCGGCAAAGCGCTGTTCATCTACGGCAGCGCTGGTACCGGCAAGACCTACATTACGCAGCGCCTCATACGGCTGCTGGACGATGCGGCACTCGTCCCGCATGCAGTGGCTGTGGGCGATGCGGTCATCCAACTTTTCGATCCCGCCCTGCACGTGCCACTGCACGCTGCAGAGCCCAGCACCCTGTTGCTGGACGATGGCTACGATGCGCGTTTCGTCCTGTGTCGTCGGCCGCTCGTCATGACCGGTGGCGAACTGACGGCCGACATGCTTGAGGTCCAGTTCGACCCGGCGACGCGACGTTACCAGGCGCCTCTGCAGCTCAAGGCCACTAACGGCATGTTCATACTCGACGATCTGGGCAGGCAGCGCGTACCCCCGCACGTGGTTCTCAATCGCTGGATCGTTCCGATGGAGGAAGGGACCGATCACCTCCGGCTGCACAGCGGTCAGCACTTCTCAGTCCTGTTCGATCTCGTGCTGGTGTTTTCGACCAATCTTGACCCGGAGAAGCTTGCCGATGACGCCTTTCTGCGACGCATCGGCTACAAGGTCCGCTTCACCAGTGTCACCAACGATCAGTATCACGAGATCTGGAAGCAGGTCTGCGAGTTGCATGCCGTCGATTACGATCCGGCGGTCTGCCAGACGGTGATCGACAAGCTCCACGGTCCCACCGGCACACCGCTGATGCCATGCCATCCGCGGGATCTCATCGACATGGCGCTCGACTACGGCGCCTATCTGGGCGAAGAGGATGAGCTGCGCACCGAGTCGCTGCGCTGGGCATGGCAGAACTACTTTCTGACGACGGACAAACCCCACAAGTGACGGAACTACCATGAAACGACGTGGACTGCTCTTGATCGTGATCTCACTCGCACTGGCGATCGGTGCGGCGTGGGTGGCAAGAAACTGGGTCCAGGCGCGACTCGCTGGCGGCACGGCGGCAGACCCTGTCAAGCAGGTGATTGTCGCCGCCATGGAGATTCCTTTCGGTATGAAGGTGGAAGCGCGTCACCTCAGGGCGATCACCTTGCCGACTAACGCCGCAGTCGGTGACCACTACGACAAGGTCGACCAGGTGGTGGGACTCATTGCGCTACAGAAGATCATCGCGGGCGAAATTCTGCTCAAGGAGCGCTTCGCCGACCGGAATGCTGGCAGCACCCTGGCCGCCATCGTCAAGCCGGACATGCGCGCAGTCACAGTCCGTGTCGACGATGTCATTGGTGTGGCGGGATTTCTCATGCCGGGCAATCACGTCGATGTGGTCGCCGCCCGCATGGTCGATCAGCGCGCCGAGACGCACACCGTGCTTCGCAATCTCAACGTCCTCGCCGTCGACCAGACCGCCTCCCAGGACAAGGACCAGCCCGTCGTGGTGCGGGCGGTCACGCTCGAAATGTCGCCGAAGCAGGCTGAGGTGCTGGTCAAGGCTCGCGAGGAAGGGAGGATTCAGCTGACACTGCGTAACCCGCTCGACAAGAGTCCGACGTCGGATGATGCCGATATCGTGGCGGCAGCTGCGCCCGTTAAAAAGCCCGCCAAGCACATACGCGAGGCACAGGCACGGCCCGAAGGTAGTGGTGTCACCATCATTCGCGGCACCAACGTCCACAACTCCGAGTCGACGACCTGATCAGAGCCATGCGGACTCCTATAATAACAAGGAATAACATCATGATGCGCATGCCGCTCTCGCTCCGGGTCTGCGGTGTGATTGTGCCCCTCCTGTTCGGTCTCGGCGCCGTCGCGACAGTCCGTGCGCAGGAGGCCTCCGAGGAGGGGGCGGTCCACGCCGAGCGCAGTACGAGCCTCACGGTACCCATCTACAAGAGTCGCGTCGTGACGCTATCGGCGCCGGCGAAGCGCGTTTCCATCGGCAATCCCGACATTGCCGACGTTCTCATCATCGGCGCGGGCGAGCTCTATATTCTGGGCAAGGATCTCGGCGGCACCAACGTGCTGCTCTGGGATCGCAACGACCATCTGATCGCCGCCATTTCGGTTGTCGTCACTCACGACCTGGACGGGCTCCGCAAGCTGCTGGCGAACACGCTGCCCGGCGAGAAGATCCAGGTGGCGAGCGCGCAGCGCAACATCGTGCTCTCGGGGCAGGTCACGAGCGCGATCAAGATGGACGCAGCACTGCAAATGGCGCACGGCTACCTGCAGCAGGCCGCGACCGCCAAAGAGAAGATCATGTTCAAGGAGGAAACCGGCGCCAGCATGAGCGAAGACAAGAAGGTCGGCCAGGTCATCAATCTGATGACCGTCGGTGGAGCGCAGGAGGTCATGCTGCAGGTAAAGGTTGCCGAAGTGCAGCGCAGTGTCATGAAGGACCTCCACGCTCAATGGAACGGAGTGCACAACAACAGCAACTGGACGTTAGGCGGAGTCAATGGCGGCGCAACCTTCCCACCGGCGGTCTTCGTCCCGCAAAACGCCAGCTCACCTATCTTCGGCAGCCCTAATCCGAGATTCCCTCCGCCCAACGGAGGCAATCCGATCGGTCCGTATGTCTCCCTGTTTCAGCCGACCGTGCCAAGCATCGCAAACCAAGGGCTTTTTTTCAGCTTCGTGGGTAAGGAACTCGCCGCCGCATTGATCATCGACGCGGCGGCTCAGCAGGGCCTCGCCAGGATCCTGGCCGAGCCCACAGTGACCACGCTGAATGGTCAGGAAGCGCAGTTCCTGTCTGGCGGCAGCTTTCCCATCCCCGTGCCCGAGCAGAACGGCACGATCGGCATCAACTACAAGGACTTCGGGGTAAAGCTCATCTTCCAGCCACTGATCCTGGACGCCGGACGCATCAACCTGAAGCTCAATGTCAGTGTGAGCCAACTCGTTACAACGAATTCGCTGGTCATCACACCAATCACCTCCTCTAGCGTGTTCGCCGTGCCGGCGCTGAGCGAACGGCGCGCCGTTTCGACGGTAGAGCTCTCGGACGGCCAGACCATCGGCATCGCAGGTCTCATGAACGAAAACATGAACAGCGCCGTGACCAAATTCCCAGGGCTGGGCGACATCCCGATCCTGGGACAGCTCTTCCGCAGCTCGAGCTTCCAGAAGGGGACAACCGAGCTGGTGATCTTCGTCACGCCGACGCTGGCCAAACCGGTCAGGCCGGAGGATGCGCACCTGCCGACCGATGGCCAGATCGATCCCTCGAACGTGGATTTCTATCTGCGCGGCAGGCTCGAGGGTACTCCACCGCCGACCACGGCGCCCTCCGGAGCCACGCCATCCACCACCACACCGCCCGCGCGATAAGTCCGCGAGGAGAGTCTCGACATGAACAAAATGGATGTCCTACTCGTGATCGCCGCCACGGCCGCCTGTGCCGGGTGCGAAACCGAAACGCCGTACTTCGATTCACAACTTGGATCATCCGCCGCACACCTGGTGCAGGCGCAGACCCTCGATCCGGCCGTGGCGGGCAACCCCGCGCCGCTCGCTCCAGCGGGAGCGGATGGGCAGCGCATCAAGACGGCGATCGACCAGTACCACAAGGACGTTCCGAAACCGGAACAGCAGGTGACGCGTCCGGTCTTCTTCGAGGTCGGCGGGATGCAACAAGGACAATAGGCGTAGGGGAGACTCGTCATGTTACTGCCCCGTGGTTCAGCGACTAAGCCGTTGCGCTCCCAGCGCGGTGTGGCGATGCCGTTCCTCGCGGTGGCTCTGGTAGCGTTGTTGCTCATGGTCGGACTCGCGCTCGATGCCGGGCACGCCACGCTCAACAAGACTCGCCTGCAGGACGCTGCGGATGCCGCCGCCCTCGCTGCCGCGAAAACACTGGATCAAACGCACAGTACCATCCTCGCAACGACCGAAGCACTGACCGCCTTCGCCGCGAACGCCAACGCCAGCGGAGATCAGGAATTGGCCAATGCGTATGCCAACGGTGCCGGAATGGTCACTGTGACCGTTTCATACTCGGCCACGCTGCCGCCCTTCACGCCGGGATCGGCGACCGGACCCTACGTGCGCGTGAGTGCCAGCGGCTTCGCGCGCCCCACGTGGTTCGCGAATCTGGCCGGCATCGCGCAGATGACGGTCGCGGCGACCGCGGTCGCCGGCCCGAGTCCCACGATTAACCAGGCGTGCGACATCGTTCCGCTGGTAGTTTGCGGCAACAGCGCCCAGCCCAACTTCGGCTACACCCTCGATCAGCCGTGGGTGCTTAAACAGTCCGCGCCTGGAAATCCCTCGGCGATCGGTCCGGGCAACTTCCAGCTTATCCAGCTCGGCGGCTCCGGAGCCAACATCGTGCGCCAGAATATGGCGGGTACCTACTCGGGATGCGCCACGTTGGGAAACAACGTGCAGACGCAACCGGGCAATGAAGCCGGACCGACCACCCAGGGCATCAACACGCGCTTCGGGGACTATACCGGTCCCATGGGAGGCACCGAGTCTCAGTATCCACCTGACGTCCTCACCACCGAGCAGTCGCCGCTCCTGACGGTGGGCAGCGGCGGACCGCCCTATCCCGTGGTGGGCAACATCACGTACGGCTACCAGCAGTACGTGTCGGACGAGGGCAACCCTGCAAGCTACAACAATCAGCCCGCGCCGAACGGGCCCGGCGTGTTCAATCGCCGCGTACTGCAGGTCGCCGTCGGCGACTGCACCGGCACTGCGGGCGGCCAGACCGGGGTCCCCGTCATCGGATTTGCCTGCTTCTTTCTGTTGCAGAAAGAGACGCAGCAGGGAATCAGCAGCTACATCATCGGAGAGTTCGAGGGTAGCTGCACCGTGAACGGCACGCCGGGACCGGCGCCGAACTCGGGGCCGGGACCCTACATCATCCAGCTCTACCACGATCCGGGCAGCGGAGACTCCTGATGCCAGCAGTGCTCCATCGTCCGCACGTTCAGCGCGGCACGGCCATCGTCGAGTTCACGATTGCCTTGCCCGTGCTGCTGCTGATGCTGGCTGCGACCGCAGAGATCGGCCGCATGCTGAGTCAGTACGACACACTCAACAAGGCCGTGCGTGACGGAGCGCGTTACCTGGCGGCGAATGCGCTACTCGGAACGACCGGCGTCGTGAGTATCAACTCGACGGTGCAGACCGCCACGGTCAATCTGGTCGTCACCGGCAACACTGCAGGCACCGGTACCACGCTGCTGCCCAACCTCACCGCCGGCAATGTCACGGTCGCGAGCCTCGCAAATGGCTACGTGTCGGTCTCCGCCGCGTACACCTACGTACCCATGCTGGGGACGCAAATCCCTACCTTTGGTTTCACGGCTCCGATAAGCACGAGCGTGTCGCTCAATGCCACGGTAGTGATGAGGCCACTATGAGACGACGCTTCCACAAAGGGATCACGACCGTGGAGTTCGCCATCATCGGCCTGCTCATGATGGTCGTGGTGTTCGGGATCATCGAGTTCGGGCGTGCGCTGTTTGTCATGAATATGCTCACCGAAGCCGCGCGCCGCGGCGCGCGCCTGGCGGCCGTGTGTCCCGTCGGCGACCCGGCACCGGCCAATGCTGCCGCATTCACTAATGCCGGGCCGGCAGTCGCAGGCCTCACGCCCTCCAACGTCCAGGTTCAATATCTCGACGTCAACGGAGCACCGATTGCCAATCCTGGCGGGAACTTCGGCAGCATCCGCTACGTGAGCGTGAGCATCGTCGGGTTCACGCAGCAGCTTTTCATTCCCTCATTCATGCTGAGTATTCCGATGTCGGGATTTTCCACCACACTGCCACGCGAGAGTCTGGGCGTTCCGCGCGCGGGAGCGGTGACCCCGTGCTGAATGGCGAGGACGTCGGTAAGCCAATGGACATAAGGCTGAACGTACTGCTGGTTTCGCGGCGCAAGGACACGCTCGACAGCCTCGAAGCAATCCTGCGCAAGTACCCGGGGCTGCGCCTGGAGCGCCGGCTCACGGTCAATGGACACCTAGACCCCCTGCACGATGTGCTCCAGCTTCCCGATGCGCTGATCCTGCACCTGGGGGAGACCTCTCACGCCGAACTGGACTCGCTGGCGGCACGGGCTGTCGACCGCCGTCCACCACTGATCGTAGTGGGCCAGGAAAGCGATACCACGGTCCTGCGGCTGGCGATGCAGGCCGGCGCGCGGGATCTGTTGCCGCTGCCGCTGGTGGAAGAGGACCTAATTGCGGCGCTGCAGCGCATCGAGCGCGATCACCGGGCGGGCGGCGCACGCCCCGACGGCGCGCTGCTGGCGTTCATGAACGCCAAGGGAGGCAGTGGGGCCACTCTGCTCGCGTGCAACGTCGCACACGCGTTGACCACCGTGTCCCATCGCCGGGTCACGCTGATCGACCTCGACCTGCAGTTCGGCACCATACCCGTTTACTTCGACCTCTTTCCCAAGCGCGGCATGCTGCAGGCTCTGGAAAACGTCGCCGGCCTCGATGAGCTCGCGTTCAACGGCTACCTGGTGCCGCACGCCAGCGGACTGAAGATCCTGGGCCATGCCGCTGAAGATGCTCTGCCCACTCAGGCGGTGGGCGCCCAACAGGTCAATCAGTTGGTGAACCTTGCCGTCAGGACCAGCGACAACGTCGTCGTCGATCTGCCGCGGCGCATCGACCCGGTGAATGCGCTCGTCATCGAGCGCGCCCACCAACTGGCGCTCGTGGTGCAGCAGTCGGTCGCGACGTTACGCGATGCGACTCGACTCATCGCCTGCCTGCGCCGCGATCTCGGGATCTCCAGGGATCGTATCGTGGTGGTCGTCAACCGTTACGACAAGCGTTCGGGCATCACCGCCGAGGACATCCGCACAGCGCTCGGCTGTGGCGAGCTGTCGCTGATACCTAACGACTTCGAGACCGTATCGGCATGCGTCGACACGGGCACGCCGTTGCTGATACGGGCGCGCAACGCCGCAGTAACGCACGCGGTGGTGACCTTGCAGAGCCGGCTGGGAGGCAGCGAGGTCGAGCGCCAGGGTCTTCTGGCACGTACGTTTTCTGGAATCCTCAAGCCGAGGTCGCCGTGACAATCGACGCCAAGCCCCCGCGTGACATCAAGCTCCCGCGCTCGTCGGCGCTCGGGTCCCTCCCCTCTGCCACCGAGAGCGAACTCGTGGATCGCATGCGGCCGCTGACACCGGCGGAGAAGGAGTGCAAGGAACTCGTCTATCAGCGCCTGCTCAAGGTGATGGACCTGTCGCTCATCAGCAGCTTGCCCGACCGCGAGGCCCGCAGCCAGATTCGTACCATCTGCGAGCGCCTGATCAGCGAGGAGCAGGCACCTCTCGGTCTCGCTTCGCGCCAGACCATCATCAAGCGGGTCGAGGACGAGGTGCTCGGTCTCGGCCCGCTCGAGCCGCTGCTGTGCGACAAGAGCGTATCCGACATTCTGGTCAACGGCGCCAATCAGGTATACATCGAGAGGCGTGGCCGCCTCGAGCTCACCGACGTGCGCTTCAACAATGACGCGCACCTGATCAACATCATCGATCGCATCGTTTCGGCGGTCGGCCGCCGCATCGACGAGTCTTCGCCGATGGTGGACGCGCGGCTCAAGGACGGCTCGCGCGTCAATGCGGTCATTCCACCCCTGGCGATCGATGGACCGTCACTGTCCATCCGCCGCTTCGCGGTGGAACTCCTGTCCATGGACGATCTCATCCGGCTGGGGACGCTCAACACGGAACTGTCGCAGGTATTGAGCGCCATTGTGCGGGGACGGCTCAACGTACTCATCTCCGGCGGAACGGGCGCGGGCAAGACTACGCTGCTGAATCTGCTGTCGGGCTTCATTCCGGAGACCGAGCGCATCGTGACGATCGAGGATTCCGCAGAACTGCAACTGCAGCAACCGCACGTCGTGCGTCTCGAAACACGGCCGCCGAACATCGAAGGCCGCGGCGCCGTGACCCAGCGCGAGCTGGTGCGAAACAGTCTGCGCATGCGTCCCGACCGGATAGTCATCGGTGAAGTCCGCGGTGCCGAGGCCCTCGACATGCTGCAGGCGATGAACACCGGACACGATGGCTCGCTGACCACGATCCATGCCAATACGCCGCGCGACGCGCTGGCGCGGGTCGAAAACATGGTCTCCATGACGGGAATTACCATTCCGCCCAAGGCGCTGCGCGCACAGATCGCCTCCGCCATCGACCTGATCATTCAGGTCGAGCGTCAGGAAGACGGTCGCCGCAGAGTGGTGAGCGTTCAGGAAACGAACGGCATGGAGGGCGAGATCATCACGACCTCGGAGCTCTTCAAATTCGAGCGTCGCGGCCTCGACAAGGACCGCAACGTCCTCGGCGAGCTCGTAACGACCGGCATCGTGCCCTCGTTCGACAAGCGCCTGCGCGAACGCGGCATCGATCTGCCCATCGAGCTGTTCCGACGTGGGCGCGATGTGCACCTCGTGAGGAGATAGGCCATGCTGAGTAGTCCGTGGCTGTTTCTGGGCCTGGTGTTCCTGGCAGTCTTCCTGCTGGTGCAGGGAATGGTGGTCCCGGTGTTCGGGGAAGCCACCCGCATGCGCAAGCACCTGCTCGCGCGCCTCAGTAACGTCTCCAGCACAGGCGAGCCGGACTTTGCCTCGCTGCTGCGGGAGCAGCACTTAAAGAAGCTGTCGCCGCTCGAGCGCAAACTCGAGACGCTGCCCGGTTTTGCGCGCTTCGCGCGCCTCATCGCGCAAGGCGGACGATCGACGCCGGTCTATCGGTTGGTGGCCGTGTCGCTAGTGCTCGCGGGAATATGCGGCGTTTTCGGCTGGACCATGACCCGGCAAGCAAGCTGGGCGGCGATGCTCGCGATCGGAGCTTCGACGCTGCCTTACCTCAAGATCCTCCGGGAGCGTACGGTTCGAATGGCCAAATTCGAGGAGCAGATGCCGGACGGGCTCGATGTCATCAAGCGGGCGCTCAAAGCAGGACATCCATTCAGTCAGGCGCTGAAGCTCGTAGCCGAGGACATGCAGGATCCCATCGGGGAGGAGTTCGACCTCGTCTTTTCCGAAATCAACTATGGCGGAGACCTGCGCAACGCACTGCTCGGCCTGCTGGAGCGCGTTCCGTCGGTGACGGTCATGGCTGTCGTGACGGCGGTGCTGGTGCAGAAAGATACCGGCGGCAATCTAGCCGAGACCTTTGAACGCATTGCATCCGTGATTCGCGGGCGCTTCAAGCTGCACCGGCGCGTGCGTACCTTGTCCGCCGAGGGCCGAATGTCCGCGTGGATCCTGGCCTTGGTGCCGCTGATACTGTTCGTCGCGATGTCGATCACCTCGCCCGATTACCTGACCCATTTGATCAAAGATCCGATGGGCAAGAATCTCATTGCCGGTGCCACGGTCCTGGGAGTGATCGGCATTCTGTGGATCCGACGCATCCTGCGTATCCAGGTCTGAGGAGCGGAGCATGTTCACATGGCTCGTAACTCTGCAAAGCTATCTCGGCAATGAGCCTTCCGCAGCCATCGCCTTCATAGTGCTGATCGGTGCGGCAGCGTTCGCCTTCACGCTCGGTATCTCGGCGCTGGGACTCACCATGGCCAGTCCGCTGCGCCGCCGGCTCGCCCGCCTCGGCCACCCCGAGGCCGAAACGGCTTCGCTGGCGGCCACCCTGGCTGATCTCATCCGCCCGTACACCCGCTTCATCCTGCCGAAAAAGGAGAAGGAGTTGTCGCGGGTGAGACAAAAGATGGTGCATGCTGGTTACCGCTCACCGAACGCCCTGCCGCTTTTCTTCGCGGTCAAGGCACTCCTGATGATCGGCCTGCCACTGGCGGTGCTGCTCGTTTCGCCCATGTTCCCCAGAGTCTCCAGCCACATGCTGCTGATCGCGGCTGTCGGTCTCAGCGGCCTTGGCTTTCTGGCGCCGAGCGTTTGGCTCGACCATCGCGCGGAGGGCCGACAGAAAGCAGTGCGCGTGGGTTTTCCCGATGCCATGGACCTCCTGGTCGTGTGTGTCGAGGCAGGGCTCGGGCTCGCACCGGCGCTGCAGCGCGTCGCGGACGATCTGATGATCAGCTATCCGGAGCTGGGCGCCGAATTGGCGTTGGTCAACGCCGAGATGCGCGCCGGCGTCGAGCGTACACAGGCCCTCAAGAATCTCGCCGAGCGGACCGGTCTCGAGGACATCCGCGGCCTGGTGGCATTGCTGGTTCAGACCATGCGCTTCGGCACCGGCATAGCTGATGCCCTGCGGGTGTATTCGGAAGAGTTCCGCGACAAGCGCATGCAGGCCGCGGAAGAACTGGCTGCCAAGATGGGCACTAAGTTGATTTTTCCTCTGGTGGTCTGCCTTTTCCCGTCGTTCTTCCTCATCGCAATCGGTCCGGCTGCCCTTGCGCTCATGGAAGTTTTCAGAAATATGCACTGATGAGCAACGAAGCTTCGATCAGGCCTGCTTCGCAGGCGGTGCGCATATGCCAGGCGGCGCTCAACATTCTGGTGGTGCTGCTGTTCCTGCTCTCCGTCTACGCTAGCTATCAGCACTTCCTCACCTCGAGGTCGATCCAGTCGTTTGGTATTCTCGCCGTGAGCAGTCTGTTTCTCGGGCTGTTTCTCGCCCGGCGGCGAGCCGTCGCCGAATCTCCTTCACTGCCGCTTTGGCTGCTCGCCGTCGCAGGCACTGCCTTACCCCTGCTGCTGCGCCCCAGTGACGCGCCTGGGCTCGTACGGCCCGGCACGGTCATGCAACTGGTGGGGATCGTCATGGTCGCCGCAGGCCTCTTGTCGTTGCGGCGCAGCTTCGCCGTCGTGCCCGGGAATCGTGGCGTGCGTGATGGTGGGCTGTACCGCATCGTTCGTCATCCCATTTACATCTCGGAGCTGGTGGCTGTGGTCGGTACAGTGCTGGTGTACCCGACCACCGCAAACTGGGTGTTATGGATCGCGCTGTGCGGCGTGCAGTTCGCACGTGCCCGAGCAGAAGAGGAGTTCCTCTCCAGCGACCCCTTATACCGCGCCTACCGCGAGCGCGTGCGCTACCGTCTCATCCCTGGAGTTCTTTGAAGTTTTTGAGGCGCGCACAGCCGCCCAAACAAGACAGAAAAACAAGACAGAAGAAGAAAGACTCTGGCAAATGTCTCGATTCCTGCGCACTCTTGCGGCTGGCGCC
>Ga0307471_100002065_pt1 | contig 11408 bp, 9 predicted proteins | sample atmos_gasesAM3C__2_FD_204566 | JGI IMG/M metagenome (GOLD analysis project Ga0307471, IMG submission 204566) | Hardwood forest soil microbial communities from Morgan-Monroe State Forest, Indiana, United States - atmos_gasesAM3C_515 | ecosystem: Environmental > Terrestrial > Soil > Temperate... | reverse complement strand
CTTAAGCCCGACGTAGCCGTGCTGGACATCGGCATGCCCCTTCTGAATGGAGTGGAAGCTACTCGCCAGATCCGCAAACTTTCCCCGCAAACCGAAATTCTTATTTTGACCATGCATGACTCCGATCTTCTGGTCCAAGAGGTTCTCGAAGCCGGGGCTCGTGGCTATATTTTGAAGGATGACGCGGATCGAAACCTGATTGCCGCGGTGGACGCCCTCCGCCGTCACAAACCCTTCCTCTCCCCCCGGGTGTCTCGGATTGGCTCGAAAGCCGTCCTGCAGGCTGGGGAGATGGCTTCTACCGACCGGTCGTCGCGAAACCGTTTGACTCCCCGCGAACGCGAAGTCCTCCAGCTTCTCGCCGAGGGAAAAAGCAATAAGGAAATCGCAGGCTTTCTCGGTATCAGCGTGAAAACTGCCGAGACTCATCGGGCCAACATCATGCTCAAGCTGGATTTCCACTCAATCACCGAGCTCGTCCGCTACGCCGTTCGCAACAAAATCATCCAAAGCTAAGAGCCTGCCGAATAGCCGAAAAACCTGTACCGGAAGTTTCCGCCGGTGCTCCAAAACTGCCTCCAAATGCCCGTCCCTTCGGTCTACAAGTAATCCCCTAGGGAATGAGCCGAATTTCTTACGTCCCCTGAATCCTCCACACTATCCGTCGGGTAATACTGCCCAGGCTGAACATGGAGTGTGCGGTGGGTACAAACAATCGCCGGATTCGCGTCTTGGTTGCGGATGATTCACGTACGGCACTGAATTCGGTTTGTAAGTACCTCGAATTCGAAGGCCGGTTCGAAATCGTCGGGACGGCACACGACGGCGCGCGTCTCTTACAACAAGTTGAGCGCTTCCGCCCGGATCTGGTTCTGGCGGATCTCAGCATGCCGCAAAAGAACGGCTTTGAGGCCACGGCCGAACTGCGGCGGTCTTTCCCGGAATTGCGCGTACTGATCTTCTCGGAATTGCATGGGCTTTCACTCCGGGAAGAGTGCCTCAAGTGGGGCGCGGACGGCTTTGTGGAAAAAAGTCAAATGCCCGAGAAACTCATGCAGGAAGTTCGCAGACTTTTTCCGGAGCATCTTTGATCGGTGTGGGTGCTGCCACGGTAGCTAGAGATTTCAAGTCAAATAGCAAGGAGAAGTAGATCGAAGCCATGTCGTCACAGCCTTATCGAATTCTGATGATCGAAGATGACCCCTCATTGGCCCAAGCCATCTGCGGCATGGTAGCGGGCTGTCAGAATTCTTATTTCCAATTCGTGCGCGCGGGTTCTTTGGTGGCCGGCATGCCGATACTAGCCGCGGAAACCGCAGATGCACTTTTGCTGAATCCGTTTGTTCTCGACGGTTCCGGAATCGCCACAGTGGCAAAGATTCACTCTCAATTCGATTCCTTGCCGATTGTCGCCTTGATCCCCCAGGAACAAGCAGCTCTCGGGGCGCAGTTTCTGGAGGCCGGTGCTTCCGAATACGCGGTGAAGGAAACCCTGAGCCTGGAATTACTTGAGAAGGTGTTGCTGTACGCGATTGAGCGCAAGCGCACGGAACGCGCGCTCCGCCAATCCGAGAAGCGGTTTCAGGACCTTTTCGATAACGCCAAGGACATTCTCTTCACACTCGACATGCAAGGAAACGTCACTTCCTTGAATAAATCCGCTGAGGACGTAATGGGATGGCCGAGAAACGAAGTCCTGCACAAAAGTATCAAGAACTTCGTTTCCCCCGAGCACCTCAACATCTGTGCACAGATGATGCAGCGCATCCTGGATGGCGAGCAGCTGCAACATTTCGAGATCGGCATGTTGCGCAAAGACGGTCGCAAGGTGCTTCTGGAGACCAGCGCGCGCCTGATTCGTTCGAATGATGAAATAGAAGGAGTTCAGGGAATTGCGCGCGACGTCACCGAACGCCGGGACCTGGAGAGCATGGTGCGCCAGTCCCAAAAACTGGAAGCCATCGGCCGGCTCTCAGGAGGACTGGCGCACGATTTCAATAACTTGCTGTGTGTGATCAGCGGGCACACCGAGCTGTTGTCAGAACGCCTGGAAGCGGAACATCCGGGCATCAAAAACATAACACAGATCAAGAAGGCCGTGGACAGTGCCACTTCGCTGGTGCGCCAACTCCTCGCGTTCAGCCGCAAGCAGGTGTTTCATCCGCGGACTCTGGACCTGAACTCTATCGTCGTTGAGACGGAAAAACTCCTTGGCCGCTTGATTGGTGAACATGTCGAATTCTTTACCTCCTTGCACCCTGCACTTGGCAGCGTGCGCGTGGACCCCGTTCAAATCGAGCAAGTTCTTATGAATCTCGTCCTGAACGCCCGTGATGCCATGCCCCAGGGCGGAAAACTCATCATCGAGACAAACAACGTGGATTTGGATGAGGACTGCCGCTCCAGGCGCGCTAGCATTCCGGCCGGAAAGTACGTCGTGCTCGCGGTGTCCGACAACGGATCTGGAATGGATGAGGAAACCCAAAATCGTATCTTCGAGCCCTTCTACACCACCAAGGAACTTGGAAAAGGAACAGGATTAGGGCTAGCCACGGTCTACGGGATTGTTAAACAGAGCGGCGGCTCCATCTGGGTCTATAGCGAGCCTGGACATGGTACGACGTTCAAGATCTACTTCCCTCGCGTTGACCAGACTCTTGTCGTTGAATCTTCTCGCAAAGCGCAGCTGGCCGTCCAACCGGGGACGGAAACTGTGTTGCTTGTCGAAAATTCGGAGCCTTTGCGGGCCCTCGCCAAGGAATTTTTGAGAGGTAACGGCTACGCCGTCCTGGAGGCTGAGAACGGTAAAGAGGCCCTTCGAATCGCGAAGGCATTTAGCGGCCCGATTCACCTGCTCTTGACCGACGTAATCATGCCTGGAATGGGCGGCAAACAATTAGCTAAACAGTTTGCGAGTCTTCGGCCGGCGGCGAAGGTGTTGTACATGTCCGGATATTCCGATGACGCCATCGTGCAATCGGGCAAGTTAGCAACGGAAATGGTTTTCCTCGAAAAGCCGTTTACTCGCGACATCTTGTTGCGAAAAGTCCGCAGTGTGCTCGACGAGGTGCCCCAGCCCGCTTGAATGCTTCGCTTGAGTGATCGGTCACGCGCCAACGTAACTTGAAACGAATTGAATTTTGGGAACACCGCTCCGGCGGTGTGGCCGATACGAGAACTTGTGAGGCCGTGAGGAGAAAGTGTAATGCCAGGAAAGAAAATTCTGCTTGTGGATGATCCCTGCGCCGTCCGGTTGGTTAACCGGATGATTTTCAGCCAGAAATCGAATTACGTCTTGATTAGTGCCGAAGACGGCGTTGAGGCAGTGGAACGGGCGCGCGAGGAAAAGCCCGACCTGATTCTGATGGAGATCGTTTTGCCGCGGATGACCGGTCTCGAAGCGTGCCGTCTCCTGAAAAAGGACCAGGACACCCGCAAGATTCCCGTCGTTTTCCTAACCGCACGCGGCGAAGAACAATTTGTGCAAGAGGGTTATGCCAGCGGATGCAACGACTACATGACAAAACCTGTTAATGACGTTGAGCTCCTCGATCTGCTGAAAACGTACCTCGGGGAATGATTCGAGTCGACTAGAGCTCAACGCAAATCTTATCCAGGAGCATTGAGGCAAAAGATGAGAAGCGCCGGAAATGAGAGTGGCTTGTCCCTTCAAGCGGGTGGCCGGACGGAACTGCCAGTGAAGCAGCAGGTTGCTTCCGGATCAGAAGAGCTGCGCCTGCGAGTGCAACAACGTTCGCTTCGCGAACAGTTGGAACGGCATCATTTTCTCCTTGAGCGGCTGTACACTGCCAGCGCGCGCCTCATTCAAAGCCTGGAGCGTGGCGACGTCTTTGAAGCCATCACTGAAATCATCGCTAATCTCATTGGCTCGCAGGAAGTTGCGATTTTTAATTATTACCCCGCTAAAGAAACCTTCTCTCTGGCCTCCTCGCGGGGTATTGAAGCAAGCGCCCTGCAACCTTTTGAATCCGGCGCCGGTATGTTTGGCCGCACAGTGCACCTGGGCATGAGCCAATTTCGAGAGCGGCAGCCAATCGGAGTTCTCCTTCCCTACGAACAAGACTTGACGGCTTGCGTAATTCTAAAGTCCAGCGCTGGCGTCGTCGGAGTCATTGCGATCTTTGGTCTTCTTCCAGAGAAGAACTGCCTGGAATGGGCCGATTTTGAATTGTTGAAATTTCTGGAAACCTATGCGGCCGTAGCCATCCAGTTTCAAAGGCTGCAGGGAAAACAAGGATTCTGAACAAGCTTGCGATAGAGGTAGCTGATGTTAGTTGAGGAAAGGCTAATCCAATATGTGGCGTAAAAATTGCCCTGTTTGCCGACAACCGCTGGCGAAGAAGCACCCCACGGAGACAGTTCACTGCCCTTGCGGGAAGTACGTTTGGAAGGGCTAGGTACCATGATTCAGTACTTCCGAGATTGCGGCACTTCCCTCTAAATCAGCGGGACTGCCTCCAGCCGCACCATTAGCATAAATATCGGTGTATGGGAATTCCTTCGCGTGCGTTGCCCCACCCTGTCTCCCAAGAAATTTTTTAGACGGAAATTGGCGGATTGGCGCGCTTCTGCACGGATAGGTGCTTACCCCCGGGCGAAGAGAGCGTCTATCGCAAGTGGGGTGGTCTGCCAGAGAAACTAAAGACATTGCGATCGTAATTTCTTGCGAAGGGGATGGTGTGACTATGCGTAGCGCGTGCAAATACGCTTTAGCGGTTTTGCTTGGGTTCAGCTGCTTTATGGGTACTGCCAATGCGCAGTTCAAGAACGGGAGCCAGCCGACGGAGTTGAACATTCCCCGCCTTAGCCAGCGCGGGACAGTTTCGCAGAGGCTTGGTCTGACGGATATCACGATTACCTATCACCGGCCGGCAGTGGGCGGGAGGGAAATCTGGGGCAAAGTTGTACCTTACGGAAAAGTATGGCGGGCGGGGGCGAACGAGAATACGACGATTACGTTTGCCGATGATGTTTCGGTGGAAGGGAAACCTCTCGCGGCAGGCACCTATGGCCTGCACACGATTCCAGATAAGGATCAGTGGACGATTATTTTCTCGAAGAATTCGACGTCCTGGGGCAGCTTCAGCTACGACGAGTAGGAAGACGCGCTGCGCGTCAACGTGAAGCCGCGCGCGGCAGAGCCGACGGAATTGGTAACCTATACCTTCGAAGATGTGAAACCGGATTCGGCGGCGGCCACGCTGCGGTGGGAGAAAGTCGCGGTTCCCTTTCAAGTTTCCGTGGATGTGAAAGCGGTGGTGCTGCGCAGCATCAAGAACGAGCTGCGAAGCGTCGGCGGATTCACGTGGGGCGGATACGATGAAGCGGCGCAATGGTGCCTGGACAATAACTACAACCTCGAAGAAGCTCTGAAGTGGGAAGAGACTTCGATCCAGAATGAGGATCGCTTTGAGAATTGGGAAACGAAGTCGCGCATCCTCGAAGCCATGGGACGCAAAGACGATGGCGCCAAGGCGCTTTCCACAGCGCTTGAAAAGGCTAGCGCGATTCAGCTCTATACGTACGCCCGCGGCCTGCAACGCTCGGGTAATGCAAAGCGCGCTTTCGAATTGTACCCGTTGGTTCCCAAGAAGGACCCGAACCACTGGATTAGTCATCTGGCGGTGGCGCGAATCGATTCGAACAAGGGAGATTTTCCGGGAGCCACAAAGGAAATGACGCAGGCGATCAGCGGAGCGCCTGTGACGACGAAGCCTTTTCTAGAGCCGTTGCTGAAGCGACTGGAAGCCAAGGACGACATCAACAAATAGCCGACACTAGAAAGCACGATGTATCGTACCCCAGCCAAAATAAAACCTACGCGGTGATGCCGCCGAAACAGAGGTATTTGACCTCGACGAATTCGTCGATACCGTATTTGGAGCCTTCGCGACCGAGGCCGGACTCTTTTACGCCGCCGAAGGGCGCGACTTCGGTGGAAATGAGGCCGCTGTTGATGCCCACGATTCCGTATTCGAGGGCTTCGGCAACGCGCCAGACGCGGGCGATGTCGCGGCCGTAAAAGTAGGAAGCCAGGCCGAACTCCGTGTCATTCGCCAGGGCGATGGCTTCCGTTTCCGTCTTGAAGCGAAACAGCGGCGCCACGGGGCCAAACGTTTCTTCTCGGGCAACGGCCATTTGCGGGGTCACGTCGGTGAGCACGGTCGGCTCGAAAAAACGCCCGCCGAGGGCATGGCGATGCCCTCCGACGAGCACCTTGGCGCCTTTCGATTGCGCGTCGCGGATGTGACTTTCCACTTTTTGCACGGCGGCGTCATCAATCAGCGGCCCCTGCGTTGCGCCGGTTTCGAGGCCGGGAGCAGGCTCCAACCCTTTAACGGCCGCGGCAAGTTTCGTGGCGAACGCATCGTAAACCGTATCTTGCACGAGGATGCGGTTGGTGCACACGCAGGTTTGGCCGGTGTTGCGATACTTGGAAGCGATAGCGCCTTCGACGGCGGCATCCAGATCGGCGTCCTCAAAAACAATAAACGGCGCGTTGCCTCCCAGTTCGAGAGAAAGCTTTTTGACCGTGCCCGCGCATTGAGCCATCAGAATTTTCCCGATTTCAGTCGAGCCGGTGAAGGACAGCTTGCGCACGATGGGGCTGGAAGTCAGTTCGGCTCCGATCTCCGTAGCCGAGCCGGTGACGACATTGAATACGCCCTTGGGAACGCCGGCACGTTCGGCGAGTTCCGCAAGAGCCAGCGCAGAAAATGGCGTCTGCGAAGCGGGCTTGAGCACTACGGTACAGCCGGCGCCAATCGCCGGACCTGCTTTGCGCGTGATCATGGCGAGGGGAAAATTCCAGGGAGTAATGCAGGCAACGACGCCGATGGGTTGCTTGATAACCACGATGCGCTTGTCCGCCTGATGCTGCGGAATGGTGTCGCCGTAAATGCGCTTGGCTTCCTCGCCAAACCATTCCAGAAACGCGGCCGCGTAGGCCACTTCGCCTTTTGATTCCGTGAGCGGCTTGCCCTGCTCGAGAGTCATGAGGCGGGCGAGATCTTCCTGGTTGGCCATCATCAGGTCGAACCAGCGGCGCAAAATCACCGCACGTTCCTTGGCGGTTTTCTTGCTCCACGCCGGGAACGCACGGTTGGCCGCTTCGATGGCTTGTTTTGCTTCGGCGCCGCCCAGCTTGGGAACCCTGCCGATAATTTCGCCAGTCGCAGGATTATCAACATTGATGGTCAGGTTCGAGGCCGCCTGGATCCATTGCCCATCTACGTAACAGGCTTCGCGGAAGAGCCGGGCGTCTTTGAGCTCAGAGGCTGCTGTGTCGCTCTTTGTCACTGTGTTTTGCATGTTCGAACTCCAGATTCTTGACAGGCTGCTGAAGCCTCAGAGACAGGCAGGATTGCCTGTCCTACCAGTCTACGCGTGGGAGAGCGCGGCTTGTTTTTGTTCGGCGACAGACGCCAACGCGGCTTCGATGACATTCAGCCCTTCGTCGAGCTGCTCCTCGGTAACAACGAGCGGAACGAGGATGCGAATGACGTTGTTGAAAGTGCCGGCGGTGATGGTAATGAGACCGTGCTCGTAACAGTATTTGGCGATCGCTTTGGTCTCGGTGTCCGCCGGCTCGCGGGTCTGCGCATCACGCACCAATTCCATGGCGCACATGCCGCCGAGGCCGCGGACTTCCCCGATCAAGGGCCACTTTTTCTGCCAGCTGCGGGCGCGCTGCTCGAAATGTTTGCCGACTACCGTGGAACGCGCGAGCAGGCCGTCTTTTTCAATGGTTTCAATGGCGGCCAGCGCGGCGGCACACGAAAGAGGGTGGCCGCAGTACGTCCCGCCAAGAGAGCCTACTCCGGGCGCATCCATGATTTCGGCGCGGCCGGTGACTGCGGCGATGGGCAGGCCCCCACCGAGCGATTTCGCCATAGTGATTAAATCCGGTTCGATGCCGAAATGTTCCGAGGCAAACCATTTGCCGGTGCGCGCGAAACCGGATTGTACTTCGTCGGCGATAAAGAGAATGCCGTGCTTGCGGCAGATATTTTGTAGCAGCTTGAAATAGTCGAGCGGCGGAATGATGAAACCGCCTTCGCCAAGAACGGGCTCAGCGATGACGGCGGCAACGGATTCCGGAGCGACGGAACGTTTGAAGGCGTCCTCGAGATGGTTCGCAAAAGTTTCTGCCGTGGCGCCTTTTTCGCCGCGATACGGATAGGCGAACGGAATGCGGTAGATGTCGCTGGCAAAGGGCTGAAAGCCAGCTTTATACGGATGTGTTTTGCTGGTCAGCGACATGGTGAGAAGCGTGCGGCCATGGAAGGCGTCCTCGAAGCAAATAACGGCAGGGCGCTTGGTGTAGGCGCGTGCGATCTTGACGGAGTTTTCGATGGCCTCGGCGCCGGAGTTGAGGAGGATGGTCTTCTTCAAAAAATTTCCGGGAGCCAGCGCATTCAGCTTCTCCGCGACAGCCACGTACCCTTCGTAGGGAGTGACAGCGAAGCAGAGATGCAGGTGCTTTTCGAGTTGCGCCTGGATCGCGGAGATCACGCGTGGCGAGCGATGGCCGATGTTCAGGCAACCGATGCCGCCGGCGAAATCGAGATAGCGATTGCCGTCGACGTCTTCGATCGTGGCGCCGTCGGCGCGCGCGGCAAAAACCGGCGTGGCGTTCGAAGGGCCGCGAGGAATCGCGGCTTCGCGCCGGGCCATCAAGGCGCGTGACTTTGGTCCGGGAACCTCTGTGTGGAGTTGGATTGTTTTCATCAGTGTCTCTCCGTTAGTGAACAGCGGTCCGCCTCAGAAGGCGTACCCTACAAAAACTAATACCAGCCAATAGGGGTTTCATCGAGATTGACGAACACCTGTTTAGTTTCGAGATATTCTTCCATGCCCCAGGGGCCGAGCTCGCGGCCGAAACCGGATTGTTTGTAGCCACCCCAGGGCGCTTCGACGTAAGTCGGTTGCATGTGATTGACCCACACAATGCCGGCGCGCAGGGACTTCACAACGCGGAACGCTTTATAGATGTCGCGTGTCCAGACGGCGGCGGCGAGACCGTAGGGCGTGTCGTTGGCGATCCGAATGGCCTCCGACTCGCCTTCGAAGGGGATCACGGAAGCAACCGGGCCAAAGATTTCTTCCCGAGCGATGCGCGCACTGTTATCCACGTCATAGAAAATAGTGGGCTCGACGTAATAGCCCTTGCCGAACTGCTTGGGGCGGCCGCCGCCGATGGCGACTTTGGCTTCTTTCTTGCCAAGCTCGAGGTAGGAGCTCACGCGGTCGTACTGCTCCTTGCTGACAAGCGGCCCCATTTTGGTTTCCCGTTCGAGCGGCGCGCCCAGTTTGATGCGCTTGGCCTTTTCCGTCATGGACTCGACGAATTTTGAGTAAATCTTTTTTTCGACGAGAATACGGCTGCCCGCGGAGCAAACTTCGCCCTGGTTGATGAACACGCCAAAGAGCGCGCCATCAACAGCGGCTTCCCAGTCGGCACCTTCAAAGAAAATGTTGGGAGACTTTCCGCCCAGTTCCAGCGTGACGCGTTTTAGGGTGTCCGCGGCGCTCTTGACGATGATCTTGCCGACGGCAGCGCTGCCGGTGAAGGCGATTTTGTCCACGCCGGGATGCGCAACGAGCGCTGCGCCTGCCGTTTCACCCATGCCGTTGACGATGTTCACGACGCCCGGGGGCAGGCCCACTTCTTCAAACCAGTTTGCAAACTCGAGCGCGGTAAGAGGAGTCTGTTCCGCGGGTTTCAGAACGCAAGTGCAGCCGGCGGCGAGCGCGGGAGCCAGTTTCCACGCGGCCATCAGCAGCGGGTAATTCCACGGAATGATCTGGCCCGCGACGCCGACGGGCTCGCGCAGAGTGAAGCTGAGGGCGTTTGCAGGGACGGGATTGACGGAACCCGTGACTTTGTTCGCAAGGCCGCCGTAGTATTCGAAGCACGTTGCGACATCGGCGATGTCGTATTCCGCTTCGACGATGGGCTTGCCGGTGTTGCGGCACTCGATGTCGGCAAGTTGCGCGGCGTTCTGCCGGATCTTCTCGGCGAACTTGAAAAGGATGCGGCCGCGATCCTGCGCGGTGGTGGTGGCCCATGGGCCGGAGTCAAACGCAGCCCGCGCGGCCTTCACGGCACGGTCGACATCGGTGGAGTTCGACGAAGCAACCTGAGCGATAACTTCTTCAGTCGAAGGGTCGTAGACGGGAAAGGTCTCGCCGGAAGAACTGCCGACCCATTGCCCATTGATGTAATTCTGATAAGTTCGAACGACTGTTTTCGCACTGCTCGACATCACTGCCTCCAAGACTTACTTCAAAGCGCGGGCGCCGCCGCGGCCAGCTTGCGCGCGGCTTTGCGTCGTCCGTACACAAAGAAGAAAAATGACGCGAGGCCAATAGAAAACAATGTGCCCCCGAACATCCAGACCTCATAAGAGAGCAGCGAGCTAATCTGCTGCGCCGGAAAAAATGCCAGCGTGATTCCCAAGCCAGTAGTGATGAATCCGCTGAAGCCGGCAAGAATCAACGTCGTTTTCCCATAACGGCCTCTTTCAAAAGAATCGCCGAGAGCGATCTTCAGCAGCGCGCCGAACATATAAAGGAAGGGGATCAGTTGTAAAACCACGGCGAGCGAGAGCAGCTTCTGAAACGTTTCCTGCACTCCCGCACCCGTAAAAGAAAAATTGATCACCACCAGAATCAACGACACGACAGCGTGGACGATCAGCGCGGCGTACGGTGTGGCGTACTTCGGATGAATATTGCCAAGCCAGGACGGCATGTAGGAATCGAGCCCCGCGACGAAAGGAATCCGCGCCGAACCGCCGAGCCAGGCGGAACCAATTCCCGCGATGGAAATGCTCAAGAGAAACGCGAAGGGTGCAACGATCCAGCTGACTCCGACGCGGCTGGCCATATGGCCCACGGCCTGCACGATGCCTTGCAGCACGCTGATGTCGCTCTTGCTGACCGCGATGAGCAACGTGAGCGTTGCTCCAATGTAAAGCAGGCCGGAGAGGACGCCGCCCCAGGCAACCGCTCCGGGAAGAGTTTTCTGCGGGCTCTCAATTTCGTCGCCCATGACAGAGGCGAGTTCCAGACCGACCAAACCGAAGCAAATTACGCCAAAGGAATTCAGAACAAAGCGTGGATTCGCGGGGATATGAAAATCCGCGGCGGTCACCGTGGTGCCGAAGCGCATCCAAATCACGAATCCCAAACCGATCAGGACAACAGCGGCCACTCCGGTGCCGATGGCGCCGAGATTGTTGAGCCATTTTCCGACGCCGAGACCAAGAATGTTCAGCACTACCAGAAGGACCAGCAGAACCAGGGAAGCCGTTAACGCAAAGGGTTTGTTTTCCGCAAGCGATTCGTGCCCGGCCCCCAGAACGAAAACGGAAACGCCGACG
>Ga0307471_100002064_pt1 | contig 11409 bp, 11 predicted proteins | sample atmos_gasesAM3C__2_FD_204566 | JGI IMG/M metagenome (GOLD analysis project Ga0307471, IMG submission 204566) | Hardwood forest soil microbial communities from Morgan-Monroe State Forest, Indiana, United States - atmos_gasesAM3C_515 | ecosystem: Environmental > Terrestrial > Soil > Temperate... | reverse complement strand
AGTTCATGAAATCACACGGCATCAAGAACAATGAGGGGCTGCAGGCCTATTTCAGCCAGCGCCTTCAGGAACTGGTGGTCAAGCACGGGAAGACGCCGATCGGCTGGGATGAAATTCTGGTGCCGGGAGTCTCCAAAAGCATCGTGATTCACTCCTGGCGGGGAACGGAAGCCTTGGCGACAGCCGCGAAGCAGGGTTATCGAGGAATTCTTTCAAATGGATATTACATCGATCTGGGATGGAGCGCGGCGCGGCACTATTTGGTCGATCCGATGGGTGGAGCGGCGGCAACTCTTACGCCGGAAGAGAAAGAGCGCATCCTGGGCGGCGAGTCCACCATGTGGTCGGAATACGTCAATTGGGAGAATATCGATTCGCGGATCTGGCCGCGAAACGCCGCAATCGCGGAGCGGTATTGGTCTCCGCAAGACATAAACGACATCGCTTCCATGTATTCGCGCGTGGAGGCCATGAGCACGCGCTTGGAATGGCTTGGGCTGACACACCGGAGTTACCAGCGGCTGATGGCGCAGCGCACGGCGGGCTCTGCATCTACAAATGAAATTGATGCGCTTCGCAGACTAATCGAGGCGCTGGAGCCGGTGAAGGATTACAACCGTGAAAGCACCCCAGGCGAGGAACCGACAAGTCTGAAGCCTTTGAACCGCGCTGTGGACGCGGTAAGCCCGGAAAGCGAAATTTCCCGCCGCTTTTCCGTGGCCGTGGATCGACTTGTGGCCGCAGGCTGCAAGGATGGGGTGAATGCGGCTGAACTACGCGCGCAACTTTCGCAATGGGCGGAAAATGATGGGCGGCTGCAATCGCTGGTGCAGCGCTCCGTGCTGGTGAAGGATGCCGCGCCTGCGTCCTCCGCGTTTTCACAGGCCGCGGAACTTGCCCTGGCGGCGCTCGATCGAACCGGACATAGCCTGCCGCTGCCGGACGGTCTGAAGAAGCAACAGATCGAGGCCCTAAACGCATTTGAACTGCAGGCTCACAAGTCTCAGTTGACGATACCGACACTCGCCGCCTTCCAGAAATTGATCGAGGCGTCTAGCGTCAGCGGGGCGTGTACAGCCACGAAATAGATTTTTAACCTGAAGACAAATTGGGCTCTTTCAATTTGTGGCTGCAATGGGATTGTGGCAGATGCCTTCACCCGAATCGTGAAAACTCTTTCCAGATTCAGGAATGAACTCCCATGTGAATTTTCCCGGGGAAAGCGTAAGTTTTAAGACGCCGAACGTGTCCGAATTCCGTACCTCGCTGTTTTCCTGGGGATAACCAAGAAAGGTGTGACTCCTGCCGCCGGTGCCGGCGGTAATCTGCCGGATACCGCGATCGGCATCCGGATGTCCGTTGGGATCCTGAGGAGCAAATCGCTCGTAAGAATGTTCGTGACCGGCGAGAACCAAGTCAGCATGTGCAGCGTACAGGGCTTGCCAAAACGGCCGAAGTTCCGGATGCCGAGCATGTTTGACCAGCACTCCACTGCTGAACAATGCATGATGGCCGTAGGCCAAAATACAAGCATTCGGGTGCTCTGCGAGATCCTGGCGCAGCCAGGTTTCTTCGGGCGACCCTTTTGCGCAGCCTCCCAGTTGTTTAACACTGCAATTCGTATTCAGAACCAGGATGTGCCAGGCCCCCAGGTCATAACTGTAGTAACCCTTGCCTGGGTCACCGGCCTGGTTGCCCCAGTAGCGGAAATACCCGGACGCCTCCGTACCGATGTAATCGTGGTTGCCCGCGGCTGGCCTAGTCCGATTTTTGAACCGTCCCCAAGTCGGCTGGTAGCAATTCTGGAATTCCTCGTAGGTTCCTTTCTCGTAGACAAGGTCGCCATCCGCGAAAACGGTACCAGGAATGTTGTCGATCAGTTTGGCAGTGGCTTCCGCTCCGGCAAGGTTGGCGCACCAGGCGATATCTCCCGCTCCTACCAACGTGAAGGTGCCCGGATCGTCACGCGTGGCCTTGGAAGAGAGTTTCCTAGGTGACGTCTTGAATTCCGCTGCGGTGTTTTGGGCATTCACGCCGGTGATAGTGAGTGTGAGGCACAATGCCAACGCCAAGACTTGGAAGTTCAACCTTCCTCGACAATTCTCAGGCAACATTGGATCGGTCCCCCCAGTTGTTTGCCTTTCTAGCATACCCTTGGGATGCCAGAAACCGCCCTCCATTCAATGTGAAAAAATACCATTTCAGTGTTGCCAGGAGACCGCCCAGGGGGGATTTCTTGAAATCCGACTATTTTAGTCGTACTGTAAGTGTACGTAAATTAAGGGGTTGGTATAGAAAGTGAGAAGAGTGGGGTTGACAAGAGGAGCGCCGAGGGGATATAGTTTAAGTGCGACCAATTAGGTCGTATTAGCATCTTAAGAGATGCTGGAGGCTCGTTTAGAAGGAACATGTTCAAGCTTTCCAAGAAGGCGGATTACGGATTGATTGCGATGAAGCATCTCGCCATCCACCGGCAGGAAAGCAACTGCAGCGCTAACGATATCGCTGAGGAATATGGGATCTCCGCAACCTTGATGGCCAAGGTGCTGCAGAAGCTGGCGAAGAACGGATTAGTCGCCGCCAAGCACGGCTCGACGGGCGGGTATCAGTTGGCGAAGCAAGCCGACCGCATCAGTGCACTGGAAGTACTGACGGCGATTGATGGACCGGTGCTGATCACCTCCTGCGTGACCAGCCATGGCAATTGTGATGCAACCGAGCGCTGCACCGTCAAGGAACCGTTGCAGCGGGTGAATGAAAGCATACTGGGAGTTTTGAGCACGGTGTCCATCGCGCAACTGAGCGAAGACAGGCAAGAACCGGCTCTTGTGGGATTGAAGGGGATGGACCGGCTGGCGGTAACACGCTGAGCGGGGAAGTCTGAAGCGATAGGAGAAGAACATGGCTGTCAAGCTGCCGATTTACATGGACAATCACGCCACCACACCGCTGGATCCGCGGGTGCTAGAGGCAATGTTGCCCTATTTTACGGAGAAATTTGGCAATGCTGCCAGCCGAAACCATTCGTTTGGCTGGAGCGCCGAGGAGGCCGTCGAAAAGGCTCGCCAGCAGGTGGCTTCCTTGATTAATGCCACGGCGAAGGAGATTATTTGGACGAGTGGGGCGACGGAATCCGACAACCTGATGATCAAGGGCGTCGCGGAAATGTACCGCGAAAAGGGCAACCACATCATCACGCAAGCGATTGAGCACAAGGCGGTGTTGGATACGTGCAAGAACCTGGAGAAACACGGTTTCGAAGTGAGCTACCTGCCGGTGCAAAAGGACGGGCGAGTGAATCCAGAGGATGTGCGCAAGGCGATCCGGCCCACGACCATCCTGATCTCGGTGATGTATGCCAACAACGAAATTGGCGCGGTCAACCCGATCGCGGAAATCGGCAAAATCGCCAAGGAACATGGGGTTTTCTTTGCCGTGGACGGAGTTCAGGCGGTTGGGAAAATTCCGGTGGACGTGCAGAAGGACAACATTGACCTGCTGGCGATTTCCGCGCACAAGCTTTACGGGCCAAAGGGCGTTGGCGCGCTGTATGTGCGCCGCCGCAACCCGCGCGTTCAGCTTTCCGCGATCATTGATGGCGGCGGACACGAGCGTGGCATGCGCTCCGGCACGCTGAATGTCCCCGGGATCGTTGGACTGGGCAAGGCCTGCGAAATTTGCCAGCAGGAGATGCCGCAGGAATCCAAGCGGCTACTCGGGTTGCGCGAACGCTTGAAGGCCGGCCTGGAGGCCAAACTGGATGAAGTTTATATTAACGGATCGTTAGAGCATCGCCTGCCGAACAATCTCAATATGAGCTTCGCCTATGTTGAAGGCGAATCGCTCCTGATGGGAATCAATGACGTGGCGGTTTCGAGCGGTTCCGCATGCACCTCGGCAACCCTGGAGCCCAGCTACGTACTCAAAGCTCTAGGCGTAGGTGAGGATCTGGCGCACACGTCGATCCGCTTCGGCCTGGGGCGTTTCACGACCGCAGAAGAAGTCGATTATGTGGTCGACAAAATGGTGCAGGTCGTTACCAAGCTTCGCGAACTCTCGCCGCTCTACGAAATGGCCAAGGAAGGCATCGACATTTCCAAGGTCAAGTGGCAGACTGCGTAAATTTTGAAGGATGAAGAGAAGAGGCAAAATGGCAAGCGCAATTGCAAGTGAAGGAACACTCCGTATTCACCGGTCGATCGCCGGCACGTCCGCGCCGTTTCGCGTGACGTACCAGGCGTATCAAGACGGCGACGAGCCGGCGCCGGCCGCGGAGCGCGCGTTTTATCACCTCCAGGATGTCCGGGAATTCCTGGACGTTCTGGGAATTGGCACACAATACGTTCGCGAGGCGTTGAGGGAACTCACCGCCGGACGTTCGGCGTTTCTAACCAATATCGCCTTGACGGAAAAGGCGATGAAAAATGCGGGTTTTAGCGGTCTTCTCGCTGCGGCGAGGGGCTGAGGATTTTCGGAACACACGAAACTGAAGGAGAGAGGGGCCCATGGCATACAGCGAAAAGGTAGTCGATCATTACAATAACCCGCGCAACGTCGGCAGCCTCCCCAAGGAAGATCCCAACGTCGGGACCGGCCTGGTGGGCGCGCCGGAGTGTGGCGACGTGATGAAACTGCAGATGAAGATCAATCCGGAGACCAGAGTCATTGAAGAAGCCAGGTTCAAGACTTTTGGCTGCGGGTCGGCCATCGCCAGCTCTTCTCTAGCCACCGAGTGGGTGAAGGGCAAGACGGTAGACGAGGCCCTGGCGATCAAGAACACGGACATTGTCCGCGAACTTTCGCTTCCGCCGGTCAAGATTCACTGCTCCGTGCTCGCGGAGGATGCCATTAAGGCAGCCATCGGCGATTGGAAGAAAAAGCATGGAGTGGAAGTTCCCGCGCACGAAAAGTCTTCGCACTGAGCGAAGGATTGCGCGGCGTTAGTGGCGTCTTCCGGCGGTACTCACTGGCCGTCGGAGGATGCTGTCGAGCTAGAAGCTCGGATAGATTTTGAAGGAAGCGAAGCGTGGCGAACGCAACGGAAGTCAAAACCGAGACTGCAGAGAGGGTTGGGCCGGTCATTCACCTCACCGAGCAGGCGGCGAAGAAGATCGTGACGCTGCTTGGCAAGGAAGGCGTCTCTCCGGAGAGCGGTGGCCTGCGCGTCGGCATCCAGGGTGGCGGCTGCTCCGGGCTTTCTTATGCCATGCGGCTGGATACCCAGGCGCGCGACCGCGACAAGGTGTTTGAGGAATTTGGCGCGCGTATTTTTGTGGACCCGAAGAGCCTTCTGTATCTCAATGGCACGACCCTTGATTACGAAGAGACTCTTATGCGCCAGGGTTTCGTGTTTGTGAATCCGAATGCCGCGCGGAGTTGCGGCTGCGGAAGTTCCTTTACGGCGTAGCGGCTAGACGGGCTTCAGTCTGTGCCCTGATTGGTGCTGACTCGGTTTGACAAGTGGTTGGCCACCGCAATCGCCAGCCACTTTTTTTATGCTTGGGGGCAGCACGGAAGAATTTCCATGAGCACGTCATTTCCCACCACGAATCCGCCGCTGGTTTGCTGGAACTGCCACGAGCGCACCCTTGGCACCCATTTTTGTCCGGGGTGCGGCAAAGTCCTGCAGGTTCCCGAGCGCAGCGATTATTTCGCGATGTTTGAGATGCCGCGCAAGCTGTGGATTGAAATGGGCGCGCTGGAACAGAAGTTCCTCCAGTTGAGCTGGAAGCTCCATCCGGACAATTTTGTGAACGCCACGCCCGTGGAGCGGGAAATTTCGCTGAAGCGCAGTTCGGAGCTGAATGACGCCCACCGCACGCTGCGCGATCCGGTCGGGCGCGTCGAGTACCTTTTGGCGATCGAAGGGGCGCGCAAGGAAGGTGAAACTAAACAGCAGGCACCCCCGGAATTGCTGGAAGAAGTTTTCGAATTAAACGAATCGCTGGATGAATTGCGCGAAGCGAAGGCTTCGGGAAGCGACACGGCTTCGCTGAAACACCGTTTAGAGGCAGCCGAGAAGAATTTTGAGCAGAAACTGGGGGAAGTGGATGGTCAGTTACAGGCGGCGTCCCTTGAATGGGACAAGGCTACTGACGAGGGTGCGGATGAGCCTCGCCGTAAAGCGGCTATGAGCAAACTGAATGAGCTGCTGAACCGTCGCTCTTATGTTCGGAATCTGGTGGTCAACGTACAGAAGGAATTGTCGTAACGCCTATGGGCAGAATCGTCGGAATCGATCTCGGAACAACGAACAGCCTAGTCGGCTATATGGATGCCAAGACGGGCCAGCCGAAGTGTATCCCCGGGCCTGCCGGTAGCACGCTGTGTCCTTCGGTTGTCAGCCTCGATGCGGACGGCAGCATTATCGTGGGCGAGCCGGCGCGGCGCCGTTTGCTTACTCAACCCGAGCGCTCGATTTATTCCGTGAAGCGATTGATGGGCCGCGGCCTCGCGGACGTGCAGAGTGAGCTGAAGCTGTTTCCATTTCGCATCGATCCCGCCAGCACTCATGTGATTCGCGTCCAGCTCGGCGAACGGTTTTTTACGCCGCCGGAAATATCTTCCTTCATTCTTCGCGAGCTTAAGAATTGGGCGGAGGCCTATTTTGGCGAAGCCGTGGACCGGGCGGTCATTACCGTTCCCGCATATTTTAATGATGCGCAGCGCCAGGCGACCAAAGATGCGAGCAAGTTGGCTGGCTTGGAGGTTTTGCGCCTTGTGAACGAACCCACGGCCGCAGCTCTGGCTTACGGTTTGCACGAAAAGCCGGCCGCGGCGGGCGGCAAAGTGGCGGTCTTTGATCTTGGCGGCGGCACATTTGATATTTCCATACTGAAGCTTATCTCCACGAGCGAAGGCGATATTTATCAGGTGCTGTCCACGAATGGAGATACGCACCTGGGCGGGGATGACATCGATCATTTCCTGCAGGCCTTTGTGCACGAGCAGATTCTGCAGACCGACAAGATCGATTTCTCTCCTCACGGCGAACTGGCGCAGGAGCTTCGCAAGGAGCTGATCGCTCTAAAGCACAAGCTCTCGGAAGCGGAGTCCGTGACGCTGCGGTTCACGTTGCCGAACGGCAAAGTTTTTGTGCACGAATTTACGCGAAGCGCATTCGAGGCGCTGATTCGCGCGGTGGTGGACCGCACAATGCCGCCGGTGAAGCAGGCGCTGGCGGATGCAAAGCTGACTCCAAATGAGCTGGATGAGGTGGTGCTGGTGGGCGGCACGACGCGCACGCCAATGATCCGGCGCACGGTGCAGGAATTTTTTGACCGCACGCCGCACACCGAACTGAATCCGGACGAAGTGGTGGCTCTGGGCGCGGCGGTGCAGGCAAACATTCTGGATCATGGCGTGCAGAATATGCTGCTGCTGGACGTCACCCCGCTTTCGCTTGGGATTGAGACGTACGGCGGTGCCGTGGCGAAAATCATTCCCCGGAATTCGACGATTCCAGCTAGCGCGCAGGAACTGTATACCACCGGCGTGGATAACCAGACCGGTATCGACATTCACGTTTTGCAAGGCGAACGGGAACTCGCCAAGGACTGCCGCTCGCTTGCGCGCTTTACGCTGCGTGTTCCGCCTGCGCCGGCGGGACTGGCGCGCATTGAGGTGAAATTCCTGATTGATGCAAACGGCATACTGCAGGTCAGCGCGAAGGATATTCGTAGCGGGAAGCAGCACACCATTGAAGTTCAGCCGAGTTACGGCCTGAATGACAACGACATCGAGCGCATGCTGGAAGAATCCATCGAGTATGCGGAGCAGGATTTTGCGGAGCGCCAGGTGATTGAGGCGCGCACCGAGGCGGAAGCTATTCTCACCGCCACCGCCAAGGCGCTGACGAATCCCAAGGCAGGAAGTTTGCCGGCCGCGGAGCGAGCCAAGATCGACAGTAGTATGGCTGGTTTGATGGAAGCAGCGCGGGGAAACGATTACAAGCAAATTCGACGGCAGATCGACGAATTGAATCATGCAACCGAGCATCTCGCCGAGGTGCTGATGAATTCGGCGCTGCAGACAGCACTGGAAGGCAAGAACCTGGCGGAAGTTTAGGGAGAATCTTATGGGCGGCAGCAATCCATACATCGAGGAAACAAAATACAAGAAGGCCACGCAAAAATTTAAGGTTACGTTCCTTCCGAGCGGCAAAACGGTCGAGGTCGACCCGGAAAAATTTCCCTACGGTCACAACGGCCTGCCCGGAAGCATCCTGGATATCGCTGAAGGCTTCAAGATGGGCCTGGACCATGCCTGCGGTGGCGTCTGCGCCTGCTCCACGTGTCATGTGATGGTGAAGGAAGGCCTGGAGTCCTGCAATGAAGCGACTGATGCGGAACTGGATGAACTTGACGAAGCACCCGGTATCACGCCGAAGTCGCGCCTGGGGTGCCAGACTGTGCCGGACGGCACGACCGAAATCGTGGTCGAAATTCCTGAGTGGAATAAGAATTACGCCAAGGAACTGGACCACTAAGGATCAACCATGCCGAATACTTTCGATTGGGATAGCCTCGACGACATCGCCATCAGCCTAACGGACAAGTTTCCGGATGTGGATCCGCTGACGGTGCGGTTTACCGACATGCACAAGTGGATCACGGAACTGGCGGGTTTCGCGGGCGATCCGCAGAAATCCAACGAGAGCAAGCTCGAAGCCATCCAAATGGCCTGGCACGAGGAATGGCAGGACCGCCAGAAATAGGCTGGAACTCCGGGCACTCGCGCCGGCCGCTGCGCTTCTTTTCCGTCGCAGATTTCAACCCACCACCGCCGAATACCGTCCCCCCCAATTACAGAATCCCAATCGCACCTCTTCGTGTTCATGAACGGAGCCGCTCGCGCCGGGGAAATGCCGCGACCAGCGTTCTCCTCATTTTCGTTTCGCAACTTTTCTTGTGCTATCATTCGCTTCCAATTTCCCGGGAGCGAAATTCTCCCAAGGTGCGGAGCGATGAAAATCGAAAATGCGGGCAAGCGTCGCCGCATGCGCAGAGAATTTGAACCCAGGCGGGCTGTGCGTAGAATTGCTTGGGCGTTTTCACTGTTGCTGATTGCATCGGGTGACGCTTGGGCGCAAGAGACAAATCCCTTCGCCGGTGACGCCAAGGCGGCCAAGGCGGGAGAATCGCAGTTCCGTTCGAACTGTGCGTTCTGCCATGGGCTAGGGGCACGCGGCGGAGGGCGCGGTCCGGATTTGACGCGCACACAGAAACGTCATGGGAAGACAGACGCGGATCTTTTTCGAACGATCAACGATGGAATTCCGGGCACCGCAATGCCGCAGAATGGAACAACCGGCCAAGGCGTGGGAATGACGGCGGAAGAGATCTGGCAGGTGATCACGTACATCCACAGTGTGGAAAAGAAAGCGGCCGCGGTGCCTGCGGGCGATTCGGCGCGCGGCAATAAACTCTTCTTCGGTTCTGCCGGGTGTTCCATGTGCCATATGGTAAGTGGAAAGGGCGGGCGGCTCGGCCCGGAGATGACGAACATTGCCGGGGCGCGTTCCGTGGAGTCGCTCGTGGATTCCGTGCGAAATCCGAGCCAGCGGCTGGCCACCGGGCTCATCGAAAACACCAAAGAGTTTCCGCAGGAATACGAAACCGTCTCGGTTGTGACGCAGGACGGGCAGGCGTTCACGGGGGTCGCGCTCAACGAAGACAATTTCAGCGTGCAAATGATGGATATGCGGCAGGAGATTCATCTGTTTGAGAAAGACAAGCTCAAGTCATTCAAGAAAACGCGGGAATCGCTGATGCCGGCCTACGATGAGAAGACACTCCCCGATCGAGATCTGCATGATCTTCTGGCTTATCTTTTCGAGGTGAGTACGAAGTGAGGAATTTCCCGATGAAGAAAACATTTATTTATGTATTTGGGCTGGCGGCGTCCGCCTTTATGGTTTCTTCCGCGCAAGCACAAGTTACGTTTGACCGTATTCTCCACGCATCGAAAGAACCACAGAACTGGCTGACATATTCCGGCGATTACTCCGGGCGGCGGCACAGCGAATTGACGCAGATCAATATGGAAAATGTGAAGAACCTGACAACGCGGTGGGTCTATCAGACGGGAGCGCTGGGAAAATTCGAGACCACGCCGCTGGTTGTGGACGGAATCCTGTATGGTACAGGGCAAGACGATCGGGCGTACGCGCTCGACGCGCGCACGGGGCGGCCCATCTGGCAGTATCAATATATTTATCCGGCGGACATCCGGCCTTGCTGCGGGCATGTAAACCGCGGGTTCGCGATACTTGGTGACAAAGTGTATTACGCGACTCTCGATGCGCACGTCATCGCGCTGGATGCAAGGAAGGGAAGCGTTGTCTGGGATGTGGCGGCGGTTGACTATCGAAAGGCCTACAGTTTCACACTAGCGCCGCTTGCGGTAAAAAGCATGATCGTCGTGGGAATCTCCGGAGGCGAGTATGGTACGCGCGGATTCATTGACGCCTACGACGCGAACTCCGGTGAGCGAAAGTGGCGGTTTTACACGACGCCGGGGCCCGGCGAACCGGGCCACGAAACCTGGGCGGGAGATTCCTGGAAAATCGGCGGGGCGCCGGCGTGGATTACCGGAGTGTACGACCAGGACACCGATCAATTGTTCTGGACGACGGGAAATCCGGCGCCATCCAACCGAAAGGCGCAGCGCGAAGGCGACAATCTTTACAGCAACTGCCTGCTGGCGCTGAATGTCGATACCGGCAAACTGAACTGGCATTTTCAGTACACGAAGCACGACGAACACGATTGGGACTCCACGCAAGTGCCGGTGATGGTGGAGCTGGACGGCAAAAAGCTCATCGCTCATGCCAATCGCAACGGCTATTTCTATCTGATCGATCGGACCACCGGAAAACTTATTTTTTCAAAACCGTATTCAACCACCACGTGGAGTAACACAAACGATGCGGAAGGACGCCCGGTGGCCACGGCGGATAGTTCACCAACGCTGGAAGGGCGCAAAGTGTGCCCGGGTGCCGCGGGTGCAACGAATTGGATGTCGCCCAGCTTCGATCCGCAAACAAAACTCTTTTACGTGACCGCGCGGGAGCAGTGCGACATCTTCAGCACCGCGGAACAAACGAATGAAGAAGGGCATGCCTACTATGGCAGTGCGTATTTCCCTGCCGCCGACGCGGAACCGTACTGGGGCGCACTTCGCGCGCTGGACCCGTTGACGGGAGAAAAAAAGTGGGAGCTCAAGCACGTATCGCCCAGCTGGTCGGGGGTTTTGACCACGGCGGGCGGGTTGGTGTTTACTGGGGATTCGGAAGGAAATTTCATCGCGCTTGAGGCGAGCACTGGCAAGATACTTTGGCATTTCCAAATGGGCGGAGCCGTGTACGCTGCGCCGATGGCATACGCGGTGGACGGCAAGGAGTACATT
>Ga0307471_100002063_pt1 | contig 11410 bp, 3 predicted proteins | sample atmos_gasesAM3C__2_FD_204566 | JGI IMG/M metagenome (GOLD analysis project Ga0307471, IMG submission 204566) | Hardwood forest soil microbial communities from Morgan-Monroe State Forest, Indiana, United States - atmos_gasesAM3C_515 | ecosystem: Environmental > Terrestrial > Soil > Temperate... | reverse complement strand
CCAAAATCGACTGGGCGATGTACAGCTAGTAGCTTATTTTGTGCCTCGCGGTGATCTTGCGCCGACGGTCAGTAGCCTCAGAAATTTCTTAAAGGAGAAACTGCCGGATTACATGATTCCCGCGGCGTTCATTAGGCTCAATGAAATTCCTCTCACAACCACGGGAACTGCAAAGGTTGATCGGCGTGCGCTGCCTGAGCTCGGCAACACGCGACCAGAACTCGATATACCCTATGTTTCAGCTCGAACTCCTGTGGAAAAAGCGGTGGCGGGGATCTGGGCCGAAGTGCTTTCTCTTGATCGGGTAGGTATCCACGACGACTTCTTCGATTTAGGCGGCCATTCCCTTTCGGCAACACGTGTCGTTTCACAAGTGTTTAAGCAGTTTCACCTGGACATCCCGTTTAAATCTTTGTTTGAGTCGTCCACGGTTGCACACATGGCCGCTGTGATTACCGAGCGGCAAGCAACAATGATCGGTGAATCGGAGTTGGAGCGAATTTTAGCTGAAATCGAGTCAATTTCGGAGGAAAAAGCGAGGCAGTCCCTCGCAGATGCAACGGCACCAAACAGCGCGAGACAACCGGATGAGTGATTCCTTCAACTATCCTGCAAAACTTCCTGCCGAGCAGCAGGCGATTCGGGCGAAGTGTTTTCACCCAACGGGCACGTTCGTCGAATTCCCAAAAAAGGAAGTTGAGCAATCGATCCCAGCGCGGTTCGAAAAAATCGTGAGCAAATACCCGGACCGGATCGCGATCAAATCACGGGACCAGACTCTCACTTACACTGAGCTCAACCGGCAAGCCAATCGGCTGGCCCGCTCAATCATCGATCAGGTGGGAAACAAACCGCAACCTATCGCGCTTTTTCTTGAAAACGTGGCGCCGTTGATCGCCGCTACGCTCGGGGTTTTAAAAACCGGAAAGTTTGTTGTGCTTCTGGATCCTTCTTTCCCGGATTCTCGCAACGCGGCCATCTTGGAGGCTTCTCAAGCGAAAGTGGTGATCAGCAACCGACAAAATGCTCCACTACTCAGCGGAACGGCCAAACGTGATTATCGGTTAATGGAAATCGAATCCGCCAACTCAGGAATTTCCGCCGATGACTTGCGGTTATCTGTCGCACCGAACGAGCTCGCATTCCTTGTGTATACGTCCGGCTCCACTGGACAGCCGAAAGGCGTCATGCAGGATCATCGGAGCCGCTTGCACCAATTTATGTGGGGTACAAACACGTATCACATTTGCGACCACGATCGGTCAAGCCTTCTAACTTCTGGTACGTCAAGTGCAGCGGTCGTCAGTCTTTGGACTTTGCTTAATGGCGCGATGCTTCTTCCATTTGATGTTCGTCGCGAGGGAGTGAACCGCCTCGCTAGCTGGCTCTTGCGCGAGAGAATCTCAATTTGCGTAATCAGCTCGCCGCTTTTCCGCAGTTTTTGCGAAACTCTGCCAGGCAACGAAGGCTTTCCCGATCTTCGCCTCATCCGATTGAGTAGCGAAACAGCTTTCAAAACTGACTTTGATCTTTACAAAAAACATTTCTCGCCCAACTGCATCTTAGCCAATGGGCTGTCTGCAACTGAAACCGGGGCGTTGGCGGACTATTTCATGGATCAAGATACGGAGATCCCGGGCAACGAGATTCCCGTCGGTTATCCATTGGAAGACGTAGAGATTCTAGTACTCGATGACCAGAACAACAGGCTCGGGCCTAATCGCGTAGGCGAGATAGCGGTGAAGAGTCGTTATCTGTCGTCCGGTTATTGGCGTAGGCCAGATCTTACCGGCGAAAAATTCAGACCTGATCCCGATGGCACTGGCGCGCGTCTTTACCTAACCGGCGATTTGGGACTCATGCTTCCTGACAGTTGCCTGTTCCATAAAGGACGCAAGGACTCCCGCGTGAAGATCCGCGGCTATGGGGTGGAAATCGATGAGGTAGAAAATGCTCTGCGGGAATATCCCGGCGTCAATCAGGGAGCTGTGCTGGCGCGGCAAAATGAATTGGGTGAGGCCTGCTTGGTCGCTTACTTTACCTGCCGGGAGCAGCCCGGCCCCAGCGTCAGCGAGGTGCGCCGATTCCTCAGGGGCAAATTTCCCGACTATATGGTCCCTTCAGCGTTTGTAATGTTGGATGCAGTCCCCACAACCCCGAGCGGCAAATTAGACCGAGACGCGCTTCCTGATCCAAAAAACTCACGGCCCGATTTAAATACTTCCCCCGTTGCACCTCGGACGTCTAACGAGGAGAAATTGGTAAAGATCTGGGCGAAAGAGTTGCGCATTGATCATATAGGTACTCATGACAATTTTTTCGACCTTGGCGGCGATTCTCTGTTAGCGATACGAGTGATTTCGCAGATTCACGACGATTTACAGGGCGAGTTATCCCTGAGCAACTTTTTCGAAACCCCGACCGTGGCCGCTCTCGCCAGTTACCTCGAGACGCTTCATTCACCACGGGACGGAGCAGAGATGTTCTCTATACGGCCCGCTTCGCGGGACACAGAACTCCTTCCCTCTTTCGCCCAACAGAGCTTGTGGTTCATCGACCAGTTAGAGCCGGGAAGCCCCGCGTACAACCTCTTTTCTGCTACTAAGCTTAGGGGTCCCGTCAACGTGCTGGCCCTCGAGCAAAGTTTCAACGAGCTCATTAGGTGCCACGAGTCCCTGCGGACGGTCTTTAAGTGGGTTAATGGACAGCCATTCCAAATCATCGTGCCAGCGCTGACTATTGCCCTCCCGGTTGTGGATTTACGAGATATTACTTCTCCGATAGAGCGAGAGGCTGAGATCCGCCGCCTATCTACGGCGGAGGCTCGGCGGCCCTTCGATCTGGAACGTGGTCCTCTACTGCGCGCCACTTTATTAAGATTGACGGAGGACACGTACGTCCTATTTCTGACTTTACACCATATTATCTTTGATGGTTGGTCTAGAGAGGTCCTGGTTCGGGAACTTTCGACAGCCTACGAGTGCTTTTCCAGTGGAAGGCCTGCATTGCTCCCGGCGTTGCCGATTCAGTATGCAGACTTTGCTCAATGGCAGCGGCAGTCGCTACAGGGCAAAGCGTTCGAAGAGCAACTCGCCTATTGGAAGAAGCAGCTTGAAGATCTCTCCATCTTAAAGTTGCCGAGTGATCGGCCACGACCAGCGGTTCGAACCTTCAAGGGCGCAAGACAATTTTTGACCCTTCCCGAAGATATTTTTGCGGGACTCAAAATACTTGGGCGCCAGGAAGGTGTCACCCTTTTCATGACGTTGTTAGCGGTATATCTGACGTTGTTGCACCGCTACACGGGGCAGAACGATATCGGGATAGGTTCTCCCATCTCCGGTCGGAACCGCAGCGAGCTCGAAGGTTTGATCGGTTTGTTTCTCAACATGTTGGTCTTGCGCACCGACCTGTCTGGCAATCCAACGTTTCGGGAACTACTCTCTCGTGTTCGCAAGGTTTGCCTGGAAGCCTACGCCAACCAAGAAGTCCCTTTTGAAAGAATCGTGCAAGAACTGCAGCCAGAGCGCAGTCTGAGTCACAATCCTCTATTTCAAGTGACGTTCGCGCTCCAGAATACCCCGACGTGCCCTCTCAAACTGGCCGGTGTGACAACACAAGACCTTGAGCTTGGGTCGGGAATAGCAAGTTTTGATTTGCACCTGTTCATGATCGAGCATGAGACAACCCTGACCGGCTGGTTGGTTTATAATACGGATTTGTTTGATGCGTCGTCGATTGCCCGGTTGGTCAGCCATTTTCAAATCCTACTGGAAGGCATCGTCGCTAATCCAGACGAGCGAATCTGCGATTTACCGATCCTCACGGCATCTCCTACGGTCGCAGAGATGGCCACTGTGATCACGGAGTTTCACGGTAAGAATTTAGGCGAAAAAGATCTGGATCGGATTTTAACCGAACTCGAATCGCTATCAGACGAGGAAGCAAAACGCCTTCTGGCTGATCAAAGCGAAACAGCAACCACAAAAAATTGACATGGGCGATCGTTCAAAACCACCCTCAAATCTTCCACCCGAGCAGGAAGCAATCCGGGCGAAGTGTGTTCACCCGACGGGAACGTTTGTTGAGTTTCCGATCGAAGATGTCGAGACTTCGATTCCGGCGCGCTTTGAAAAATGGTCCGTCTGTTTTCACACCATAGAGTTGCAGCTTGCGGTTTCCCAACTAGCTATAGGGGCTAAGCGGGGCACAGTTGTGATTGTCCAAGAAAGGGGAGGTGTTCATGCAGAGCTGTGAATCCGTCGCGCGAAGCCAGCGGCAAGCGTTCCATAAGTTGCTGCGTCACGCGTGGCTGAACTCGCCGTTTTATCGTGATCTCTATAGCAGCACCGGGATTAAATACAGAGCGCTAGGAGAGGTCACACCGAGCGATCTACCGTTGATCGACAAAAAAATGCTGATGGACAATTTTGACCGCGCTGTCACGGACACTCGACTGCGTAAGCGAGACTTGGAACGGTGGATGTACGAAAACCGCAATCCAGCGGCCTCCTATCTCAACGAGTTTGTCGTCTTTCATTCATCGGGGACTTCGGGTCGCGCCGGTGTGTTTGTTTACAGCCAGACTGAACGGCGGTTTGCCGGAAGCATTGTGGCGAGCCAGCTGCCGCCACCGGCGAACTATGGCAACGGCAGAACCAAGGCCGCTTTTTACATTATCGCGCATGGCAACCGGAGCGCAGTCTCGCGCGCAGTGCGCATGCCGTCAAGTATCTACGAGACGCTGATTCTCTCCGTGCTCGATTCTCCGGACGTTGTCGCGAGAAAACTAAATGACTTTCAACCGCATCAACTTCACGGTTATGCCAGTAGCGTCCATCAACTGTCGCGACACGCGCTGTCGGGAAAGCTAAAAATTTCTCCGCAACGGATCCTTGTCGGCGGCGACAAGCTTACTACGGGCATGGCGATGGCGATCCGGCGGGCGTGGGATGTGCCGATTTATGATTTTTACACCGCTTCGGAGTCGAGCTGTATCGCTGTCAGGGAATCGAACGATGCCGCCATGAACGTTCTCGCGGAATTGAACCTGCTTGAAGTTCCCGATGCCGAGAACCGAGGAACGGAAGACGATCGGAGTGGCCGGCTCGTTCTCACTAATCTTTACAACCATACGCTGCCGATCATCCGTTATAGCCTGGGCGATGAGGTTATGCTGGGTAAGCCAACCGACCATGCGCCGGGCGGCACGATCAAGAATCTCAGAGGTCGGGCGCATGATCGGTTGTCGGTGACGTTGCACGATGGGTGTGAAGAGGCCATCGAAGCCATCGTATTCGACCAGTTGTATGTGCCGGGCCTTGAAAGATTTCAAATTACTTCTGTCCGTCCAGATTTTGTCCGGATTGAGTACGTGGCGACTGACAATCTGGATAGTACGCTGCGCCTGGAATTTCAACGCATCCTCGATAGCAAGGGTGCTGCACGGACTAAATTCGAAATTCGCCGTGTCACACGAATCGCGATCGACCCGCAGACTGGCAAATCGCCGCTGATCAGAACTCAGGATGCCGCGATTCTTGATTGGGCTCAGGAAGCTGGCGGCACCAGTGAGCAGCCACGGGTTGCATGGGGCTCGCGCCAAAGCCCATCACCGGTTGAAACCAAGCAGCCACTCCGGCGGGTTCCAAACCTTCCACTGGAGCAACAGGCGATTCGGGCGAAGTGTTTTCATCCGTCGGGCGAGTTCGAAGAATTTCCAAGAGAGGATCTCGAAAAATCCATACCCGATCGATTCGAAAAGATTGTAAAGCGGTATCCCGGTTGTATCGCAGTTAGAGCTGGAAGTCAGACTGTGACTTATGCCGAACTCAATGCGATGGCTAATCGAGTAGCGCGTTTAATCGTAAACGACAGGGGCAGCGATGCGGAAGCTGTGGGGCTGTTCTTCGAGAAGGGCATTCCACTGATGGCCGCGATGTTGGGCGTCCTTAAGTCTGGCAAGTTCTTTATATTGCTGGACCCTTCCGTGCCGATAGACCGGATGTTAGCCACTCTGGATAATTCTGAAGCCCACTTAATACTAACTGGCGAAGACAATTTTGAACTGACAAGACTCGCCACGATGAGTGGCTATCAGATGATGGAGTTTAACTCGATTGATTTGGGTATCTCCACTGAAAATCTTCGGATGCCTATATTACCCTCCGCGCTTGCTTACATTATCTATACATCAGGTTCCACAGGCGTACCCAAAGGCGTGGTCAAGAATCACCAGAATCAGCTGCATACCGTGATGCTCCGAACGAACGCAAATCACATATGCGTGGAGGATAGAATCGCACTGCTGCCCTCAGGTACTGCAAATGCTGTTGCGAATACATTTCTCGCCCTGCTGAACGGCGCGGCACTCCTTCCATTCGACGTCAATAAAGAAGGAGTGCCCTCGCTGGCTAATTGGCTTTCGGATCAGCGAGTTTCAATTTGCCAGATCGCCAGTCCGCTATTCCGTCGTCTATGCGAAATTTTGACTGGCAAAGAAGATTTTTCTGCTCTTCGCATACTGCGAATGAGGAGCGAATCCGTTCAGCAGTCAGACTTTATCCTTTACCAAAAGCACTTCCCGCCTTCCTGTCTATTCTTGAATGGATTGTCTACCACTGAAACCAGCGTGTTGACAGAGTATTTGATGGACCAGAGGAGCATAATCACCGGCAATGAAATTCCGGTTGGGTATGAAATGGAAGGAACGGAGGTGCTGTTGCTCGACGATGACGGTAAGAGCGTTGGCTTCAACCTGATAGGGGAAATCGTTGTGAGAAGCAAGTACCTATCTCCGGGCTACTGGAACAACCCAGACCTTACCGCGACAAAGTTCAAACCTGATCCATACAACCGAGAGAAGCGGCTGTATTACACAGGCGATTTAGGCTTGATGCTTCCAGATGGCTGCTTGGTCCACAAAGGCCGTAAAGACTTTCGAGTCAAGATACGAGGCTATGGAGTTGAATTAAGCGAAATCGAAAAAGCCTTAGAGAGGCATCCGGCTATCAAAGAAACAATAGTGCTCGCGCCTCGTATTACATCTGGGGAAGCCCGTCTCGTCGCATACTTTACGTGCCATGGAGAGCCGGCTCCAAGTGTTAGCGAGCTGCGCAGTTATCTCAAAGAGAAGCTGCCTGACTTCATGATCCCTTCAGCATTCGTCCGTCTTGCGACTCTGCCCCTCACACCTAACGGTAAGGTGAACCGGCTATTGCTTCCGGAGCCTGGCAGTTCGAGACCTGACCTGGATACTCCTTTTGTCGCTCCCAGGACTTTAGTGGAGGAAAGACTGGCAAGTATCTGGGCTGAAGTACTTAATCTCGAACAGGTTGGGATTCACGACAACTTCTTTGATTTAGGAGGACACTCACTCGCAGTCACTCGGGTCGTGTCACACATCATCAAGCAATTTCAGTTAGAAATACCTGTTCAATATTTCTTTCAATCTCCCACAGTGGCTGCGCTAGTTACTTACGTTGAAAGGGCTGCTTCGGGAAACCGCAGCGCAAGCGGCCTCTCTGTGAAACCAGTGTCTAGAGACGGGAAACTTCCGCTCTCGTTTTCGCAGGAGAGACTCTGGTTCCTTGATCAACTGGAGCCAGGCGGCTACACGTACAATCTTTTGGCAGCTTATCGGCTTAACGGCCAGGTCAACATAACTGCATTGGAACAGAGCATCAACGAGATTATCAGGCGCCACGAGGTGTTGCGTACAGTCTTCAAGTCCGCAGGGGGTCAACCAGAGCAAATTATCCTTCCATCGATGACCGTAAAGATCCCGTTGTTAGATCTGAGAGGGTTGGCTTCTGAGGCAGCGAGAGAGTCTGCGGTTCGGCGACTAGCCAAAGAAGAAGCGCAAAGGCCCTTCGACTTATCCCGTGGTCCGTTGCTACGAATAAGCCTGTTACAGCTTGCGGACGACGAATACTTACTGTTTCGCGCAATGCATCATCTCGTTATTGATGGTTGGTCCGGTGGCGTCCTGTTTCGTGAGCTTGCTCAGTTTTACGAAGCCTTTTCAAACAGGCAACCGTTGCTGCTTCCCGACCTGCCAATCCAGTATGCGGACTTTGCCACATGGCAAAGACAGTGGCTTCAGGGCGAAACCTTAGAAACCCATTTGTCCTACTGGAAAAAAAATCTTCAGAATATCCCAACGCTGCAATTAGCCACCGATCGGTCGCGGCCCGCGATTCAAACTTCTCATGGTGCGCACCAAACCTTCGTACTTTCCGAGACGCTCTCCGCTGGAATCAAGAGTTTGAGCCATCGTCATTGTGTTACTCTTTTCACGGTGTTGTTAGCAGCATTTCAAACGTTGTTAGCCCGTTATACTGGGCAGACTGACATTGTGATCGGTTCTCCAATCGCCGGTCGAAACCGCGGCGAGCTTGAAGCCTTGATCGGTTTCTTCCTTAACATGTTGGCGCTCCGTGTTGATCTATCAGGCAATCCAACATTTCTAGACCTTTTAGGTCGCACCAGAAAAGTCTGCTTAGAAGCCCTAGCCCACCAGGACCTACCTTTTGAAAAGCTTGTTGAGGAACTGCATACAAAGCGGGATCTGAGTCATCATCCGCTGTTTCAGGTAACGTTTGGTTTCCGGAATACACCAAAGTTTTCCATACACTTGGCTGGTCTCGAGGCAGAAGAGGTGGAAGTCGACAGTGGAATCGCAAGATTCGATATTAATCTGTTCATGGAGGAAGAAAGGGATCACCTCCGGGGCTATGTAAACTATAATACAGATCTATTCAATCCCGATACCATCCGACGCGTGATCGATCATTTTAAGAACCTGCTGGAAAGTGTTGTCAGGAATCCTGGGGAACGAATCTTTAATTTATCCATGCTTTCCGAAACCGAAAGGCATCAATTGCTGGTCGCGTGGAACGATACCGAGAGAGACTACCCGACAACTAAGTGCATCCACCATTTGTTTGAAGAGCAGGTGGAGAAGACTCCATACGCAACAGCGCTTGTGTTTCAAGAGCAGCAGTTGACGTATTGGGAACTGAATCAGCGCGCCAACCAATTAGCCCACTATCTTAGAAAGCAAGGAGTGGGGCCGGAGGTGTTGGTAGGGATCTGCCTGGAGCGATCGTTGGAGATGGTAATAGCACTATTGGGCATACTCAAAGCAAGCGGAGCATACGTTCCTCTGGACGCCGAATATCCCAGAGAACGCTTAGCCTTCATCCTAGAAGATGCCTCAGTTTCGGTTTTGTTGACTCACCTGAAATTGCTTCCACAGTTCCCTGACCTCAAAGCCGGCGTGATCTGCATAGATAAAGATTGGGAAAAGATCGCTCAGGAGAGCGATGGCAACCCTAACAATTTAGCGACGGCGGGAAATCTCGCCTATGTTATTTACACCTCAGGCTCCGCCGGACAACCTAAGGGAGTTCAGATTCAACACAGCAGTGTCGTTAACTTGTTAAGCTCGATGCGACGACGACCAGGACTGACTAGCCGCGATACGCTGCTGGCGGTCACCACTCTATCGTTCGATATTGCTGGATTGGAGCTTTACCTCCCGCTGACGGTGGGTGGGCAAACAATTGTCGTAACCCGCGAAGTTGCTTCCGACGGTGGTTGGTTAGCAAATAAACTATCTGGCACCGAAGCCACCGTAATGCAAGCGACGCCAAGTAGTTGGGCGATGCTGCTAGATAACCGATGGGAAGGCAGTAGTCAACTAAAGATCCTGTGCGGCGGTGAGGCCTTGCCGAAAAAGTTGGCGGATCAGTTATTGTGCAGAAGTTCCTCTCTCTGGAATATGTATGGTCCTACAGAAACGACAATTTGGTCAGCCAATTGTCAAGTTTCTGCCGATTGGGAGAGGGTTCCTTTGGGACGTCCGATCGATAACACCCAAATGTACATTTTGGATGCAAATTTTCAACCGGTGCCCATTGGAGTACCAGGCGAGATTTACATCAGCGGGGAAGGTTTAGCGCGGGGCTATCTTAAGCAACCTGATCTTACCGCGAAGAAGTTTCTTCCTAATCCTTTTAGCAAGCAAGCTGGAACACGTCTCTATAAGACGGGTGATATAGCTCGATATCTGCCGGATGGAAGTATCGAGTTTCTCGGTCGCATGGACAGCCAGGTAAAGATTCGCGGCTACCGGATTGAGCTGGACGAGATCGAAGCGGTGCTAAGCGAACAGCCTGCCGTCTTGGAAGCCGTGGTGGTGGCACAAAACGATGCTTTGGATAAGCGGCTGGTTGCGTATGTGGTTCATTGTCCCGGGGCTGATATTTCGGCCAACGAACTGAGAGGGTTTCTTAAGCAGAAACTGCCGGACTATATGATTCCTTCGGCCTTCGTAGTGTTGGATGCTCTGCCTCTGACCCCGAATGGTAAAGTGGATCGCAAAGCGCTTCCCGCACCAGATCATAGCCCGCGCGAGGTGGAAGAAAGCTATCAAGCACCACGTACTCCAGCGGAGGGGATGTTGGTAGAAATCTGGGCGGAAATTCTCAAACTGGAAAGAATCGGCATCCACGACAACTTCTTCGATCTCGGCGGTCATTCCCTACTTGCCACCCAGCTTATCTCCCGCGTGCGAGCCGCCTTTAAGATAGACGTCGCATTGCGCACTCTGTTTGAGATGCCGACAATAGCCGAATTGGCCAACGCTATCTTGACGCAACAGGCGTCAACGGTAGACGGCAGCGACCTGGCCGATATTTGGGATGAGATGGAAAAATCTTCAGAGGCGGAGGCTGAACTCGAGGTCGCGGAGCGCCACAACTGATAAGAAGCGTACTTTAAGATGGAACACAGGCCAAGACTTCGCGCAACGGAAATGAACCATCTCGCAGCAAATCAGATGCGGCTGTCGGCGGAACAGGAGGCTATCCGGGCGAGGTGTTTTCACCCTACGGGCACGTTCGTGGAGTTCCCAAAAGAGGAAGTTGAGCAATCGATCCCTGAGCGCTTGGAAAAGATTGTTCGAACACACCCGGACCGACTGGCGCTTAAGACGAAAAATCTTTGCTGGACTTACGATGAGCTGAATCAAGGTGCAAATCGCATAGCGCACGTCATCCTGAAGGGGTGCAAACAAGGCACGGAACCGATCGGACTGTTGCTCGAACCAGGCGCGTCACCGGTTGTCGCCATGATCGGCGTATTGAAAGCCGGAAAGACTTATGTGCCTTTAGACCCTCATTATCCCCGCTCGCGTCTCCAGTTCATGCTGCGGGATTGCCGGGCAAGAGTTGTTGTCACCGACAGTCAAAACTATTCGTTCGCTCGCGAATTGGCCCCAGATACGAGCGAATTCATCAACATCGACAAGCTAGATTCCAGTCTCCCGACGGATGGCCCTGACTCGTCCAGGTCGCCCGACAGTCTCGGTTACATCATGTATACCTCCGGTTCCACGGGCCAGCCG
>Ga0307471_100002062_pt1 | contig 11411 bp, 9 predicted proteins | sample atmos_gasesAM3C__2_FD_204566 | JGI IMG/M metagenome (GOLD analysis project Ga0307471, IMG submission 204566) | Hardwood forest soil microbial communities from Morgan-Monroe State Forest, Indiana, United States - atmos_gasesAM3C_515 | ecosystem: Environmental > Terrestrial > Soil > Temperate... | reverse complement strand
GCGCACAGTCGGGCAGCCTCAATTCGGAGGGCGTCCGCGTTCGCGTGCTTGACGGTGCCGAGGCTGAGCTGGCACGTCCATTACTTCTACAACGGCCAGAGCCGCTCATGCTTTTTGTTGATCCGCCCACCGCGCCTGATGGACAGCGGTGGCACGTGTCCATTGGCCGCGCTGACCGGTCGGAAGGCCACCCTTTCGAAACCGATCTGGACGTTAGCGGCGCGATTCACCTACCGCGCGTGGTGCCCGGCAGTTACCGGCTAACCCTGACGACGTCGGCCGGACAGTGGTACGCCGGCACAGTCGACGTCGTGGGTGGAAGTCTGCCCGTAGAAATTCATTTGCCGTTTGTGGCGACACGAGGAACCGTGCGCATAGCGGACACACCGCTGGCTGCGGTAATCACGTTCGGTGGCGAGCACGGCTCAGTCAGGATAGCGATGCGGTCGGACGCTGAGGGCAAGTTCCACGGGTTCCTACCGCACGACGGAGTGTGGTCGGGGCAGGTGACCTCGGCAGAGCAGGGGGTCCACTCCGCGCCCTTTGAAACAACAGTACGACAGCTCGAAGGCGCCGACTCTGCGATCGTTGATATCGCGCTATCGCCGACGCTGGTCTCCGGCGTCGTCCTGTTGAATGGCAGCCCGGTTGAAATGGCACTAGTGACAATCAATTCGGGTGGCTCCATCGCTCAGGAGAACACCGATCACGACGGGCGGTTCAGCTTTGACGCTGTTCCCGCGGGAGACTCCGATATCCGAGCGGAGTGGCATGGGGAGTACTTGTCAAAGGCGGTGTCGCGGCACCTCGTTGAAGGCGACGAAGTGCGAAGCATCACCCTCAACCTCGAATCCGCTGACGTCATCGATGGCACCGTCGTCTCGGCCGGCGGGCCGGTACCCGGCGCGGTCGTCTACGCATACAATTCGGCAGATAGCGATCCAAAGCTCTCGCCCACGGCTTGCGGCATTGACGGGAGCTTTCATGAGCGCCTCTCGCCGGGCAGCAGTCAGGCGAATATCTACGTCACCGCGTCAGGCTTTTCATTTCGCGCGCTCCGTGCGCCAGTGAACGGCGACCTCGTGACCATCAATGTGCAGCAGGATGGAGGCCGTCTCGCGCTGGATTTTTCACGGCCGCCTTTCTACGACCCAGTAGTTTTCATCGGCGCGGTCCCGGTCCCATATGGAATCCTCCGCATGTGGTCGCAGTCAAACGGCGGCTCAGCCGCCGGCGGGCAGCACCTTACGCTGATGAATCTCCAGCCAGATACCTACACGGTTTGCATGCCCACGGGCCGCGCGTCGGCGCTCGCGTTGTGGGCAGGCCAGAAAACCGGTCAGTGCGTGAGTGGAACGCTTGAGTCGTTATCGGAGCTGCGGCTGTCGATTGCCGTTGACACGCCTGCGCCATCCGACACACAGACGCGTTGATCTGCGGTCGTGGGCCGCGCGGCAGCGGCGCTCTGCTTCGGGTTGACGTAGCGACCGCGCGCATCAACAACACGCCTCTTCCTCTGGAACGCATTGGCGACTGCTTTTCCGTGAGGTAGGTCTTTCCGGCCTGCGCACACACCCATGATGTGAAGCCTAGATACGGCGCACGAGCGGGCGTGCCCTGGGCGCGCCTGCGCCGCTTCTTCAATGACCGGAGTGAGGTAAGCATCCGGGAGGCGGTAGCTCTACTTGGCCGCGATCCGGCATGGATCATCGCGCAGCTCGACCAGATTGCCGTTCCGCACCCCGAGCAAGGGATCCCGTGGGGCGAGATCGCGGCGCTCGTGCGAGAAACGCTCACACCGGAGGAGTTGGAGGCGGCCGCGGGCAGCGCACCCGCGTTTCCCGCTCTACTCCGGGTCTCGTCGGTAGAGTGGAAGCTCCCCGCGTATCTGCTCATCGCCATCGAGCATCTCGTGGCCAACGAGCGGGCCGTCAATCCCCTCGCGTCGCGGCTGACGGTCGAGGCGTATGTCGCGCGCCACCTGGACCTGACACTCGACAGCGAGACCTTAAGTCGCCTGTCTATCGAGTCCGCGTTCCGCGAAGCCTTTCACTTCCCGGATGAGGACCCAAACGATCAATGAGAGCTCGCAGCGGCGAGGTCTCGCCGCGTCGCATCAAGACACCGATCCGCGTCATCGAAGCTCAAGAGAAGGAGCAGGAAAACCTCATGCTCGCGAAAACACCGAAAACAGGCACAGTCACTCTCGCGCCGGCCGCGGACCGGATTCCTTCGCCGTGCTCGCGCACCTGGACGATCGCTGTCCACGAGGCCGGCCATTGCGTGATGGCCTATCTCCTCGGCGTCGGCATCGTGCGCGGCGTGATCCGTCCGGATGAGAATACGGGCAACGTGTGGTGGCGGCATGCCGGGAAGCGTTATTCGGCGCTCGGCAAAGACCCTCACAGCCGCGCGGAGGTGGAAGCGGATGCTCTCGTGGCCCTGGCCGGCGCCGCGGCTCAATGGCTCTACAAGCAGGGCAGCGTTCGCGGCTTCACCATGGCCTTCGACGATAGCGTGGCCATGTCGATTCTCAAACAGGTCGAAACCGAGAACGCCGTTGCGTCGAGATGGCGCGAGTATCTCCGGCAGCGCGCTCTGGTCATGTTGACGCCGCAGCGATGCCAGGCGCTGATCGCGCGCCTTGCCGGCCGCTTCATCGAGCAAAAGCGCCTGCGTGGAGACGCCATCGAAGACTTCCTCCGGCAGCAGGAAGGCTACATCCGCCCTCTCCTCATCCAGGATGGCACCGTTGAAGACTATGTAGGTCTGATCGGAACGGATGCCTTCGCGAAGCCGGTCGAGACGCTGCCGCTGGGCATGCCGATCACGACGCGCCTGCGCGCTGAGGGAATCAGAACCGTCGGCCGGTTGCTGCAGTACGGCCCGTACGATCTTTCCGCCATCCCGGGATTGGTTCGCCGGTCCATCAGGAAGATCGAGCGTGTCGTCGGGCAGGCGGGGTTCGAGCTTCCACAGTACGCACGCTCCGACTGCGACCTTGTTTCCTTCGACCCGGAGTTCATCCGTGAGATCGACCGCGACCTGGCACGACGCAGGGCAGATGCGAAGACGTAGCAGGCGCCGGCCGCACCACGAAATCCCCGGTCGCTCCGGAGCCCTCGGGCCGGGCCGGGAACCTTTTCGCGGGCCCCATCGTCCAATCTTGTATGAGAGGTTCAGACAAGCTCGGGAACCTTCTTCCGGGATGGACCGTCAAACCTTTGTCTGACCGGTTCAGACCGCGGCGGGAACCTTCTTCGGGGGTCCGTCGTCTAACTCTTTGTATGGCCGGTTCAGACAAGATCGGGAACCTTCTTCCGGGATGGACCGTCCAACCTTTGTATGACCGATTCAGACAGCGTCGGAAACCTTCTTCCGAGGTCCGACGTCCAACTATTTGTATGACAGGTTCAGACAAGCTCGGGAACCTTCTTCGAGGATGGCCCGTCAAACATATGTCTGACCGGTCCAGACAGCGTCGGGAACCTTCTTCAGGGGTCCGTCGTCCAACTCTTTGTATGACAGGTTCAGACAAGCTCGGGAACCTTCTTCCGGAATGGCCCGTCCAATCTATGTCTGAACCGGTTCAGACCGCGTCGTCAGCGCGTCGCTGCCGGCGTGAACGGCAAGGCGCCCCTCGGGGCAAACGATCGTGAAGAAAGGAAAACCATGACAGACACGAACAACCCTCCAACCTCCACCACCAGTCCGGCAGTAACAGCAGCAACGACCACCGAAGCCATCGCGGCGCAGTATCGCGCCGCAATCGCCAACCTGCGGTCGATCATGCCCGGGTTTCTGAAGTTCGATAAGCGCCAGGCCAAGCGCATCGCCGCAAGCGCGAAGTTCGGCGCCCAGACCATCATGCCCACCGTCACCATGATCACCACGGTCCAGCCGGAGAAGGACCCTATCCTGTTCAACGTCGATGCCGGTCAGCTTGCCAAGGCGTCCGACGATCAGCTCACCCCGCTGGCCGGCCAGTTCGCCGAGTTTGCCGTCGACTTGCAGTACACCATCGACACGATGCTGGCCAACGTGGCGGTGCAGGCGCTTCAGGTGTACCGGTGGGCGCAGCACGCGGTCAAGCAGCCGGGTGGCGAGGTGCTGCAGTCGTATGTCGATCAGATGTCGCGCGCGGTGAAGAAGACGATGAATCATCGCCCGCCGGCACCGGCTTCGGCTCCGGCTCCCACCCCCGGCCCGGCCAAGCCTGCCGGTCCGGCCGGCGCGCAGGGATTCCTGGCGCCGAACCTCGGGGCGAAGAAGACCGAGGATGTGGCGGATCGCTTCGAAAAGGCCCTGCGCGACGTGACCGAGGAGTAACCCGTGGTTTGCGCCGTCCCCCTCGTCCCTGCCGTGGCGAGGGGGGCGGCGTGTTTTCACACCGCCGGCGAGACGCCGGCGAGCCAGCCGGCGGGACGCCAGCGCTCCGGTCGTCAATGCACGCGGGTGCGAGAACTCTTTACCAGCGTTGGAATGTCGCGCTACCGGGCGGTGACGAAGAAGACGTCATAGAAAGTCCTCACTTGCTTCCCTTCGTGCAAGCGGCCTTCAAAGCCAAAGTGATTGCCGTATTGATCGCGCCGGCCGGTCCAGTGATGATCGAGCTCGATGGCGGTGATGGTCGAGTCAGTAATGTGCCGCAGTTCGCCGGGCTCGCTGATCCCGTTATGGTTTTCGTCAACCCAGAGCAGGAGATCGTTCCAGATCGGATCGGCGTCGTCGATCACACCATCACCGTTGGCGTCGTACTGCGCGAGGCCGTCAAAGCCGTTCGCGGCGCGACCGCCGCCAGGTAACGGCGTGACGTTGCCGAACAGCTCCGTCCCATCGTCGATCCTGCCGTTCCCGTTTCGATCGAGCGCGAGAAAGGCCGCGTCCGCGGCACGCGCGGTCCAGCCGACCGTTTGAGGATGGCCGATCGCGTTGATGTCGAACGCCACCGGGTCGTTCAGTCCGGAGAGTGTGTACTGTCCGTGCAGGGGGATGACGATGGGGTCGCTCCCCGCGCCGGAGGAGTTGAAGGTATCGTCACCGCCGCTGCCACCACTACCCGGTGGTGGCACTGGCGCTGGTGGCGGTGGCCCTGGGTCGCATTTCTGCGCGGAGGCGACCTCGTTACTGTAGAAGGTCGATGCGCCGGACACGTGGGCGCGAAAACAATGAGTACGGACTGAAAACGTGCCCCCGAGACCCCCAACCCAGCTAACGTTGCCGGTGCAGGCAAGACCACTGCATGCCGGCAATGTTGCTTCCGATACGGTCGTGGAGGTCGTTTCGTCGACGATCCACGCCCTGGCCGAGAACATGCCTTGATATGGGTTCGTGTATTCGTCCTTACATTGCACGTCACCTTCACCCGAATACCCGGTGGAAGTCAGGTCATTGAGAATCGCCTGCATTGTCAGGAGGCGGCAGGGCTCCGGCTGCTGGCCCGCGGCCTGACTCGCCAGAAACCCGATGAAAAGGATGGCGGCGAGGATGTTTCTCATCGGCACCCTCCGTTCATCCACGCCAGCCACGATTCAGACTGGTCCTCCGATGTGGAGAGAGTCTGCCTCGACGCAAAGTCGCCGTACAGGAACCGGTCGAAATTGGCATAACGCTTCCGCATTTGCTCCAATATCGTCGCCCGTTGTCCGCAGATCGCTCTGGACCCGCTCGTGCTGCGAGCCTTGCCCTGGTTGGCGAGTGCCGCCCGGAAGTAGCCGGCGGCTGCGACGTCGATGTCTTTCCAGAAGGCACTCTCGTTCCAGTGAAATGACACGATCGCCGCGTGGTACTGCTGCCGGGCCGCGGATCGACTTGCGGAAGGCAGGGAGTACGTGTCCAGAAGCATCGCCATCAGCTCCGAGGGCATGAACAGCTCGGGCGTCCGCGAGCCATCAATCACCAGCGCGGCCTGCGGCCGTGCGTTCGCGCTCATGGCATTTGTATGGGCCAGGGACTGTCGCGCCGCGGTCCGCTGAGCAAGTCTGTCGGAAATCGAGAGATCCGACGGGTCTTGCTTTTGATCAGCCCTCGCTCCCAGGGCGGTGATGACGATTACGATTCCAAGGATGTAACGCATACGCACCTCCATTACCTATAGAGTGACGGCTGCGATCGTTTCCCTACCCCCACCCAAAAAGAAAGCGCGAAACTGACTCATATGCGGGTCATGGGCATCGGTGGAACCTATTGGCGGCTTTGCACACGCGCCGGCGAGACGCCGGCGGGCCAGCCGGCGGGGACGCCAGCGCTCCGGTTCGCCAGCGCTCCGGTCACCGCACGCGATCGCGAACTTGGGTGGCCAGATCGCGCAGCGGAGCTGCGCCCGGGCCGAGGTTGGCGATCGAGGAGAGGGATGTTTCTACGAGCTCGTCGCTGAGCTTCTTCGCGCCTTCCACGCCGGCGAGCTTGACGAAGGTGAGGCGATCGGCGTCTTTGCCGACGTCTTTGCCGAGGGTCTCGGGGGTGGCGGTGACGTCGAGGATGTCGTCGGTGATCTGGAAGGCCAGGCCGAGGTTCTTGGCGAAGATTTCGATGCGGCCGAGGGCGGCCGGGGACATGTTGGCGAGCATGCCGCCGACGGCGGCAGCGGCGACGAAGAGGGCGCCGGTCTTGCGGGAGTGGATGAACTCGAGAGTGTCGAAGTCGAGGGGCGAATCTTCGTTGTGCAGGTCGACGGCCTCGCCGGCGATGGTGCCGTCCCAGCCCACGGCATCGACCACGCGCTTGATCACCTGCAGCATCGGCCACTGGCGCGGGGTGAGGGCGGCGTAGTTTTTGGCCACCAGCCCGTAGGCGTGATTCAGCAGGGCGACGGATGAGAGGATGGCCAGATCCTCGCCGAACTCGCGGTGCAACGCGGGCTGTCCGCGCCGCAGGATGGCGTCGTCCATCGACGGCAGATCGTCGAGGATCAGGGACGAGGCGTGGATCATCTCCATGGCCGCGGCGGCGTCGGCGAGCTTCTCCGCTTTGCAGCCGGCCGACTCCCCTACGGCCATCAACAAGACGCCGCGAACGCGCTTGCCGGACGAGGTGAGTGCGCGCTTCAGGGGGCCGGCCAGCGGCTTCGGCGCGCCGGCGCGGGCGGCGATGTTTCTGAGCGTTTCATCGATCAGCGCACGCCGCGCGGCGAAGTAGTCGTTCACTCGGGGTGCATGGTAGCATCGGCCCTCCTCGGAATCGGGAACTCTATGAACCTAAGACACTTCGGGCGCGCCCAACAGATGTGGGTGCTGGTTGCTGCCTGCTTCGTGATGTTCTCGCTCTTCCTGCTGCTGGTGCCGGGGATGTCGTTCAAGATCTGGTGGCCGTCGCTGGTGGCGGCGTTTGTGGCCAGTGCCATCACCATCGCGTTGTTCCAGTGGTGGCTGGGCAACGTCCTCGGGCGCCGCGATTCATCGATCCAGCTTCTCAATCGCATCACCGGCGGTGATCTGGCGCTGCCGGCGCGGGAGATCAAACTGGCCACGCAGTCGGCGCGGATGTCGGCGGCCATGCGCGCGCTGGTCTCGAACCTGGAGCGGACCATCCGCCGATTCGGGCAGTTGGCGACAGACGTGGCCACGGCCAGCGGTCAGATCAGCGGACGTTCCCGCGTGCTGGCGCGCGGCGCGGCGGAGCAACTGGTGTCGACGGAGTCGACCTCGGCGTCGGTAGGCCAGATCGATCAGTCGATCAACAACGTCCGCACATCGATGGAGGATCTCTCCGCGAACGCGGAAGAGACGTCGACCTCCATCCTGGAGATGTCGGCGTCGATCGAAGAGGTGAGCCGCATCGCCGACACGCTGGCGGAGTTCGTGGAGCAGACGGCGTCGGCATTCGAGGAGATGAGCGCGTCGATCAACGAGGTGGCCACGAACACGGAGAGCTTCTCGTCATTCGCCATCCAGACGGCCAGCTCGATGGTGGAGATGAATGCCACCACCGAGGAGATCGGCAAATCGGCCAAGCAATCGGCGGAGCTCGCGCGGTATGTGAAGGACGCCGCGAATGACGGCCGGGTGGCGGTCAGCGGCACGGTCGAAGGGATGCGCAAGATCCAGGTGGCCGTCGACGAAGCGAAAGTCGCCCTCAGCGATCTGGCCGAGAGGTCGCAGGAGATCGGCGAGATCGTTCGCGTGATCGACGAGATCGCCGGACAGACGAACCTGCTGGCGCTCAACGCCGCCATCATCGCCGCGCAGGCGGGCGAGCGCGGCAAGGGTTTCGCGGTGGTGGCCGACGAGATCCGCGATCTGTCAGAGCGCACCTCGGTATCGACCGACGAGATCCGCACGCTTATCCAGAACGTGCAGCGCGCCGTCGAGCGCGCCGCCGAACAGATGACCATCAGCAGCGACCGTGTCTTCGACGGCGTCGGCCTCACCGCGCGCGCCGAGCAGACGCTCGATAAGATCCTGGACATCACCGCGCGCTCGACGAACTCGATCGCCGAGATCGCCCGCGCCACCGGCGAACAGTCGCGCGGCAGCGCCGCGGCCACGGCCGCCATCGAGGAAGTGACGAAGATGGTGCAGCAGACCGCCAGCGCCACGCAGCAGCAGTCGCAGACGGCGCGCAAGGTCGGCGAACAGACCTCGATGGTGCGCGACTACACCAAGCACCTCAAGCGCGCCATGGACGAGCAGGAGTCGGGCAGCCGCGCCATCAGCCGGGCCATGGAAAACATCATGGGCCTCGTGCAGAACGTGCTGGAGTCGACATCGGTGCTGGCCACGGAGAGCTCGGTCATCGTGAAGGCGATGAGCGTCATTCAGCAGGCGTCGCGCGAGTCGAACGTCTCCATCGGCGATCTGAATCAGATGGCCAATACGCTGTCTCACGAGTCGACGCTCCTGAATTCGGAGCTGGACCGCTTCACGCTGCCGACTCCGTCCGAGGGCGGCAAGCTGACGACGTCGACGGTGCTCTGGCAGCAATTGACGCTCGACCCGATCCACATCGGCGCGGCCGCTCTCGGCTACATGTCGAAAGCGGTCCATGCCCATCTGGTCATGTACGGCGAAGGAGCGGAGTTGATCCCCGGCCTGGCGGAGCGTTGGGAGGTGCTGGAGCAGGGGCACGTCTATCGTTTCCACCTGCGGCATGGCGTTCACTTCCACAACGGCCGCACGCTCGAAGCGAAGGACGTACACGATTCGCTGGTTCGCCTGCTGCTGCCGGAGCTGAGCTCGGCTTCGAGCTGGATCATGCGCGATGTGCGCGGGGCAGGCGACGTGATCGAAGGACGCACGCGCACGCTGGCCGGCATTCAGGTGCGCGACGCGCACACGGTCGACATCACCCTGGACGAGCCGCTGGCGTTCTTCCTGTCGCTTCTGACCATGCACGAGGCGGCCATCATTCCGGTCGAGGAGGCGCGCGACCGGGAGCGGTTCCGCCTGCACCCCGTCGGCGCCGGGCCGTTCCGCGTGGCCGAAGCGATCGAAGGCGAGGTGGTGCGGATGCTGCGCAACCGCGACTACTTCATCCCCGGCATCCCGCATCTGGACGAGCTCGATTTCCGGCTCGATCTGCGCAGCTTCCGCGAAGTGGCCGAGGCTTTCCAGCGCGGCGAGATCGACGTCGCTCATGGCGTGCCTCTGAATATCGTCAGCGACGTCCGCAACGATCCGCGCATCGCGCCGTACATGCTGACGACGATCCAGCTCCATACGTCGTATTTCGGATATGACTGCTCGGCGCCGCCGTTCAATCGCGTCGAAGTGCGCCAGGCGGTGAATCACGCCATCAACCGCGCTCGGATCAACGAGCGTGTCTTCGCCGGCCTCGGCGTCGTCGCCAAGTCGCTGCTCCCGCCAGGACTCCTGGGCTACGACGCGAACATCAAGGGCATCGAACATGACCCGGAGCGGGCCCGTTCTCTGATGCGCCAGGCCGGTCACAGCGGCGGTCTTCGCGTGGAGTACAGGACGTGGGACACGGACGAGTTCAACAACTCCGGCCAGCTCCCGCTGATCATCGAAGACCTCGCCGCGATCGGCATCGACGTGAACGTGACCAGGCATTCGGCGGTGGAGGCTCGCAAGCCGCTGTTCAAGCCCGGTCACGGCATGTTCTTCTGCGGCAACTGGTACGCCGACTTCCCCGACCCCGACAATTTCTTCTACGTCTTCTTCCACAGCGAGGCCCGCTCGGTGCGCGGTTTCTACTTCAATCGGCCCGAGGTCGACGCGCAGATCGTCGAAGCGCGTCGGTCGAACGATTCCGAACGCCGTTCGGAGATTTATCGGCAACTCAATCAGATGGTGATCCGGGAAGCGCCGCTGGCCTCCCTGTTCCACGAACGCTTCTTCGTCATGCAGAAACCGGAAGTCCGCGGCCTGCGCACCTCGCTCGTGCCGCCGGCGGTGCGGTATTTCGATACGTGGGTGGAGGAGTAAGGGACTAATCCGGATTTCTCACAATCTCATAGAACCTGCATGCCTGCTGCCGCAAGCCAAGGATCAATGTGGCACAGACACTCTTGTCTGTGCCCCGGCCGAAGCCGATCGCTCCTGAGAGCTTGCAATCTTGAGTCTTGGCGAGATCCCGCACAGACAAAAGTGTCTGTGCCACATCGGTCCTGCTCATCGGCACGTGCGGGCAATTCCAGTCGTCGCGTGAGAAATGTGGACTAATCCGGATTCCCGGGCACCGCGGCCTCGGTCGCGGCTGCCGGAGAGGGGCGGCCGGAGATGTAGACGCCGGCGAAGATCATCACCGCGGCGAGGATGGCGACGGAGCGGATCTGCTCGTGCAGAAAGATCGCGGCCAGGAAGACGGTGAAGACAGGCTGGAGGTACGTGTACGCGGCCACGACGGAACTGTCGGCGTGTTTCAGCGCCCAGGCGTTCATCAGGTAGGCGGCCACGGTCGGCCCGGCGATGACGAGCCCCAGGGCGATCCAGGCCCGGCCCGGGATCGCGGACCACTGCTCGTGCATCATCGGCCAGGCGGAGATCGGAAGCATCACCACCGAGGCCACCGCGAACATCCGGGCGATCACACGCCGCGCGGAGAGGCGTGCCATGGTTGGTTTCGATGCCACGAGGTACAAGGCATAGGCCAGCGAGTTCCCGACGATGAACAGGTCGCCGATGAGCGACCTGATCGTCCCGCTGAAACCCTCTCCCCCGACGACGACGATGGCGCCGGCCGCGGCAAGAGCGATCCCGCCGATTTTCGCGGCCGTGGCGCGTTCGCGCCCGATGATGATTGCGGCACCGAGGGTGAAGACAGGGACCGTAGTGATGAGGATGGCCGCCACATGCGCGCTGGTGAAGGCAAGCCCGGCCAGGAACAGGCACTGATTGATGACGACCGCGAGGATGGCGAAGCCCGCCAGACGCCAGCGGTCGCCCGGCGCGAGCGGCGCGGCGTTGCGCTCGTGGACGACGAAATTGAGGATGACGGCAGAGGCCAGCACC
>Ga0307471_100002060_pt1 | contig 11412 bp, 10 predicted proteins | sample atmos_gasesAM3C__2_FD_204566 | JGI IMG/M metagenome (GOLD analysis project Ga0307471, IMG submission 204566) | Hardwood forest soil microbial communities from Morgan-Monroe State Forest, Indiana, United States - atmos_gasesAM3C_515 | ecosystem: Environmental > Terrestrial > Soil > Temperate... | reverse complement strand
CCGGTCGAGCGCCCGCAGGACATTATCAGGTGCGATAACTGGCGTTGATGCGGACGTATTCGGCAGTCAGATCGCAGGTCCAGTAGCGGGCGACAGCTTTGCCTGCGTGCAGGTCCATGACGATTGGCACATGCTCGGCAAGCAGACGGCTGCTAGCGGCGCGCTCATTGAAATTGAGCGGCTGACCGCGGCGCAATACTGGTATGCCTGCCATTTGGATGTCCACGCGCGAGGTGTCGAAGGTGACGCCAGAGCGGCCCGCCGCAGCGAAAATGCGGCCCCAGTTGGGATCGCCGCCCGCGAAGGCGGTCTTCACCAGCGGAGATGTGGCGATGGTTTCCGCGATGCGGCGGGCAGCGGCTTCCGTTTTAGCGCCGCGCACTTCGATTTCGATAACGCGCTGTGCTCCTTCGCCATCAGCAACGATTTGCAGGGCCAGCGAACGGCAGACTTCTTCCAGCGCGGCGGTGAAGTCGCGATGCGCCTTGCTGCCAGGCTGGATTGACGGTGCGTCAGCCGCTCCGTTGGCGAGCACGAGCAATGTGTCGTTGGTGGATGTGTCGCCGTCAACGCTGATGGCGTTAAAGGTGCGCGCCGCGACTTCGTGGAGCGTCTTTTGCAAAAGCCGCGGAGCAATGGCCGCATCCGTCGCAACGAACGCCAGCATCGTGGCCAAATTCGGATGAATCATCCCCGCGCCCTTGGCGCAGCCGACCAAATGGATTTTCTTGCCGACCATTTTGAAGGAAGCGTCGGCGGTTTTTCCGCGCGTGTCCGTGGTGCAGATCGCCAGCGAAGCTTCTGCGAAGGAGCGCGCGGAAGGGCGGCGATGCCGAACAATCAGAGGCAAGGCGCGGAGAATTTTTTCCACCGCCAGTGGCACGCCGATGACGCCGGTGGAACAGACGAAAACTTCGTGAGCCGGACAGCCAAGATATTTGGAGAGTTCAGCAACCGTGCGTAGGGCAGCAGCATGGCCGGACGCGCCCGTGGCGCAGTTGGCATTGCCCGCGTTCACCACGACAGCGCGCATGCGGCCCCTGGATGCATGCAAATTCGCCTTGGAGATCAACACCGGGGCGGCGACGACGAGATTCTGCGTGAATACAGCGGCAGCCGAAGCCAGCGTGTCGCTTGAAATCAGAGCGAGATCCAGCGCTCCGGTTTTCTTCAGGCCGCAAGCGGTGGCGGCGAAGCGGAAACCGCGTGGAAGGGCTGCTTCGGAAGGTATTGGTTGCATATTGGTGATCAGGCGTTCGTTGCTCGAAATGAGCGCGCCTTTGTCGTTAGCGGGCTGTTTCGCGAAGAGACCTCCCATTTTTCGTTGTCTTTCGTTTTTCGTTCATGACTTGCCTCCTATTTTGTTTTTTGTTTGGTGATGCGGTTCTGCAACTCGGTGATCGCCGCGTGGACCGACTCCGGCGCGGTGCCGCCAGAGACTTTTTTTGCGGCAAGCGCGGCATCCACCGTAAAACCTTTTGCAAAGTCGGCTTCAAAGCTCGGCGAAATCTTTTTCAATGTTTCGAGGGGCAACGCGATCCAAGATGTGCCGGATTGCTCGGCTTCGCGCAATATTTTGCCAACGGCATCGTGCGCCTGACGAAACGGAACCCCCTTGCGCACCAAATAGTCGGCGGCTTCGGTAGCAAGCAGCGCGGGATTCGACGCAGCGGCAGCTAGCCGCCCGGCATTGAATCGAGTGGTGCCAACAGCACCTGCGGCCACCGATACCATTGCCGTGACCTGGTCGTGAGCCACGAAGAGTGCTTCTTTGTCTTCCTGTAAATCGCGCTGGTAGCTGGTGGGCAGACCTTTGAGCGTGGTCAGCAGAGCGAAAAGCGCGCCAGTGATGCGCCCGGTTTTGCCACGGATCAGTTCCCAACAGTCAGGGTTTTTCTTTTGCGGCATCAGGCTGCTGCCGGTGGAATATTCGTCGGGCAGAATCGCGTAGGCAAATTCCTGAGAGGCAAAGATGACGAAATCCTCGGCGAGGCGAGACAGGTGCGTGGCGATTCCGCTCAGCGCGAAAAGGTAATCGAGCGCAAAATCCCGGTCGCTGACGGCGTCAAGGCTATTCGCGGTGATCCGTGAGAAACCAAGCTCCTTCGCGATTGCGCTGCGGTCGATGCCGAAACTGTTGCCGGCCAGCGCTCCCGAACCCATCGGGCAGGCGTCGGCGCTGGCTGCGGCGTTTTGCAAGCGCGTAATGTCGCGGACAAAGGCTTCCGCATGCGCCAGCAAAAAATGCGCGAGCAGAATGGGCTGGGCGTGCTGCATATGCGTCATGCCAGCCATTGGTACGTTGATATTGGTCTTGGCTTGTGCAAGCAGCGCATTCAGCAATGCGGCAAGATGTTGCTGAACTTCCGAGGCCGCGTCGATGACGAAGAGGCGAAAATCAGTGGCGACGAGTTCGTTGCGGCTGCGGCCGGTGTGCAACTTCCAGCCTAGCGGACCGAGTTCCTCGACGAGCGCTCTCTCCACAAAGTGATGGACATCTTCGGCATCGGCCCCCGCACTTTCGAGCCATGCCGGATCAGCTTTCGCACGTTCGGCGATTTTGTCGAGCGCGGTGAGCGTTTGCTTTACTTCGCCAGCGGCGAAAATGCCGATGGGTTCGAGGGCTTTGGCCCAAGCGCGGTCCACGGCGAGTTCATAGGGAAGCAGACGGCGATCAAACGCAAAGGAGCGCTGAAACGCGTCGAAATCCGCGTTTGGCGCGCGTTCGAATCGGCCACCCCAGAGCCGGTCGTCTTTGCGTTCAGTCATAGGAAGTTTTCAGTCGTTCGTTTTCAGTTTTTTAGCAGAGAATTTCGCGGCGTGAACGCCGGTTGGTGAAGCGGCCAATTTAGTTGCCGCCTTCGGCTTTGACTTTGGGGCGGACGGTGACGGGCAAGGCAAAAAGGTTGATGAAGCCTTCGGCGTCCTTGGGGTTGTAGCGGCCCATGGTGAAACTGGCGAGATCGGCGCGATACAACGAGAAGGGAGAAACGCGCTTGGTGACGTTGAGCGTACCTTTCCAGAGTTTCAGGCCGACGGCTCCGGTGACGCGCTCCTGCGCGACTTTGAAGAAGCCGTCGAGAGCTTCGCGGAGCGGCGAGAACCACAGGCCGTAGTAAACAATCTCGGCGTAGCGCACGGCAAGGGCCTGCTGGAAGTGAGCGGTTTCGCGGTCGACAGTGAGCCGCTCAAGCTCCTGATGGGCTTTGACGAGCAGCGTTCCCCCCGGGGTCTCGTATGCGCCGCGAGATTTCATTCCAACGAGGCGATTCTCAACCAGGTCGGTGCGGCCAACGCCATGCTTTGCGGCGAGATCGTTGAGGGTGTTCAACAGATCGATGGGGCCGAGCTTCGTGCCGTTCACGGAAACGGGCGTTCCGGACTCGAAACCGATTTCGACTTCTTCGGCTTTGTCCGGGGCTTTTTCCGGCGAAGCAATCCACTGCCACATGGCTTCATTGGGCGCATTGGCGGGATCTTCCAGTTCGCCGCCTTCGTGACTCAGATGCCAGATGTTGCGATCGCGGCTATAGATGTTCTTCTTGCTTTGCTCGACCGGGACGTTGTGTTTGTCGGCGTAAGCGATGGCGCCTTCGCGGGAGTCGATGTCCCATTCGCGCCAGGGGGCGATGATTTGCAGATTCGGGGCGATGGCCTTGTACGCCAGCTCGAAACGTACCTGATCGTTGCCTTTGCCGGTGCAGCCGTGGGAAAGGCCATCGGCGCCGAGTTTCAACGCCAGATCAGCCTGCCGCTTGCCCAGAACAGGCCGCGCCATAGAGGTGCCAAGCAGGTAGGTATGCTCGTAAATGGCACCGGCGCGAAGCGTCGGCCAGATATAGTCGCGGATGAACTCCTCGCGCAGGTCTTCGACGTGCGCGGACGAAGCACCAGTGGCGAGAGCTTTCTTGCGCGCCGCCTCGAGATCCTCCTGCTGGCCGACGTCACCGATCATGGCGATGACTTCGCAGCCGTAATTTTCCTTGAGCCACGGAATGATGATGGAGGTGTCGAGTCCTCCAGAGTAAGCGAGCACAACTTTTTCCGGTTTGTTCAGTTCCTTGTTCACGGTTCCTCGTCGAGAAGCAAAGTTGAAATATCAAAAAAGCTGGAGCGCAGCAATGCCGTGCCCCTACAGATACAGCCGAGCCCTACGAGTCAAACAAGCATGGATAATCAGAATAACGTATGCAGAATCGCTTTCTGAACGTACATGCGGTTTTCGGATTGGTCGAGGACGACCGATTGCGGGCCGTCGAGTATTTCCGGCGTGACTTCGAGGCTGCGGTGCGCCGGGAGACAGTGCATAAAAAGAGCATTTGGCGCGGCAAGCGCCATCAACTCCGCATTGACCTGATACGGCCTGAACACGGTTTCGCGGATTTTCTCTTCGGCTTCAAAACCCATACTGGTCCAGGCGTCAGTGTAGACGGCTTGCGCCCCCGCCACGGCTTCGCGGGGATCGTTCATCAATTCGAGCTTTGCCTTGGTCTCGCGGGCGACGCGTTTGAAATCAGCGATGACCTCCGGGAGCGGCGCGTAGTCCTTGGGTGTGGCTACGCGTAAATAGACGCCGAGACGCGCGGCGAGATGGATCAGCGAGTGACAAACGTTGTTGCCGTCGCCGACGTAGGTCAATTGAAAACCGCGCACGTCGCCGAATTTTTCGGTCAGCGTAAAGTAGTCGGCGAGCGCCTGACAGGGATGGAACTTGTCGGAAAGCGCGTTGACCACAGGCATTTCCGCGTGCGCCGCCATCTCTTCCAGGACCTTTTGTTTGTAGACTCGAGCGACGATGCCTTGCACCCAGCGGTCGAGATTGCGCGCAACGTCGGCAATCGATTCGCGTGCGCCAAGGCTAGCCTGCGCCTGGGTGTGATCGAGGAAAACGACATTGCCTCCCATACTCTGGATGCCGACGTCGAATGTGACGCGCGTGCGCAGCGAAGGCTTTTCAAAGATCAGCGCGATGAATTTGCCGCTCAGTGTGGAGGAGTAGCGGCCGGGCCGCGCCTTGATGTCGGCGGAGAGCTGCAACAGATCCCGCGTATGCGAAGGGCTCCATTCGGCGCCCGTGAGCAGGTCGTTCGACAAAGAAATCGGGGCAACGAGGCTGTTTGCAGTCATGGATTTACCTTGCAGCAGCGTGGGAGCGAGGCGGCTGACTTTTGGGATGGTCCGGTTGCGTTTCGGAGGCACGCTTCGAGGCGGCCGAGAGAACCTGTTCCAGCAACCGCAGAAATTCCTTTACCTGCGCGCGGGTAATGATAAAGGGCGGCAGGAAACGCAGCGTGAAATCGTGCGTGCAATTGATAAGGAAGCCGCGATTCATCGCTTCCGTGACGATGCTTGCGCCTTCGATGGAGAGTTCGATGCCGAGCATCAAACCCTCGCCACGAATTTCACGGATGAAATCAAACTTGGACGCCAGCTTCGTGAGACCTTCGTGCAACTCAGCACCGCGAACGCGGACGTTTTCGAGAAGCTTTTCATCCTCGATGATTTGGAGAAATTCCAGCGCCGTGGCACAGGCGAGCGGGCCGCCGCCAAAGGTGGTTCCATGCAAGCCGGGGGAAATCCGCGCCGACACGCCTTCGCTGACCAGAATGGCGCCGAGCGGAAGGCCCGCAGCCAGAGGTTTGGCGATTACGGCAATGTCGGGCTTTGCTGTGAATTTTTGATAGGCGAAATAGCGGCCCGTGCGGCCGAGACCACACTGAATTTCGTCGGCAATGAGCACAGCGCCGTGCCGGGCAGCGAGGGCACGAGCACGGCTCCAAAATTCCTCGCTCACGGGATGAATGCCGCCTTCACCTTGAATCGTTTCGATCAGGACCGCACAAACCGTGCCGTCGAATTTGGATTCAAGGTCGGCGACGTCGTTGAAGCGGACGAATTCCACTCCCGGAAGGGCCGGAGCAAACGGCAGGCGATACTTTTCCGTGGCGGTGACGCTCAGCGCGCCAAACGTGCGGCCATGAAACGAGTTTTCGAGGGCCAGGATGCGGTATTTTTGGGGAGTGTCCTGAGAAGCTTCCGCATGGGCGCGCGCACAAAGGCGAGCAAGCTTCAATGCGCCATCAATGGCTTCCGCACCGCTGTTGGTAAAGAAAACGCGGTCGAGGCCAGACCACTGCGTCAGTTTGCGCGCGAGGGGGCCTTGAAACGCATTGTGATAAAGATTCGAGAGATGAATCGCGCGGCCCGCTTCGCGGCGGATCGCTTTAACCACGCGGGGATGCGCGTGGCCCAGGGCGTTCACGGCGATACCGCCGAGAAAATCGAGATACTTCTCGCCCTTCGAGTCATACACATACGCGCCGCGACCGTGGGTGATCAGAATCTGCGGCCGTTTGTAAGTAGGCAAAAGGAACTGCTCGGCATCCGCGATGCGTGAATCAGGGTGCGAGCCGGGTTTCGCCGACCGCGCGTGTGTGGAACCGCCGGCCTTGTGAGCCGCACGCACTACCGCCGCCTTTTTTGCTGAGTTGCGCATCAGGCTACCGAAAGCGCCACCTTGGGCGCAGCATGAAATTCCAGCAGGACGCGCGTGCCGGGAACGAAACCGGACTGACCGGAAGCCGCCGGAACGGTTTTGTGAGAGGCGAGGAGCAGCGCATCCGGCGATGTGCCGCCGACGATGCGAACCTCGCGCACGCCACCTTCAAGGGCGCGCTTGGCGGCTTCGAGTTTGAGAACCATGCCACCGGAAACGACGCGGCTTTGCACGAGACGCTCAATCTCTTCGCAGTTGACCGCCGAGATGACCTTCTCTCCGTCGAGGACGCCTGCGACGTCGGTGAGATAGATCAGTTGGTCAGCGTCGAGATATTCCGCGCAAGCCGCAGCCATGTGATCGGCATTGATGTTGTAAAGCTCATTGTCCGGTCCCAAGCCGAGGCAGGGAACTACCGGCAAGAGATTTTCACGCCAAAGAGATTCGATGAAAGCGGTGTTCAAACCAGTCAGGTAACCGACATAGCCAAGGCCGCCTTCCACCTCATTGTGGACAAGCGGTTCGGCGTGGAAGCACTGTGCGTCAGCGGCAGAAACGCCAACGGCGGGCTGGCCTTCTGCGGAAATCGCGCCAGCGAGTTTCTTGTTCAGCAGGCCGGCGAAGACCATCACAGCGACATCGCGCGTTTCGCGGTCCGTCACGCGCAGCCCAGCCACGAATTTGCTTTCGATGCCCAGACGCTTGAGCGTCGAGGTGAAAAGGCGTCCCCCGCCATGGACCACGAGGATCTCATGGCCCTCCTGCGCGAGCGCGGTGACCTGACGAGCCAGAGACCGAACTGTGGCGTCGTCTTCCAGCAAAGCACCTGCAAATTTGATGACGATTCTCATTGGATTGCGGTTTGCTCCTCGATTCCCAACATGTGATTGAAATTTTGTACGGCCTGACCTGCCGCGCCTTTGCCGAGGTTATCGAGGCAGGAAACGATCACGAGCCGCTGCCCGGACTTATCCAAGGCAAAGCCGATGTCGCAAAAATTGGTGTGCGCGACATGCTGCAACTCGGGCAGCGAGCCCGCCGACCAAATGCGGACCATAGGGCGTCCTGCATAGAACTGGCGATAGAGGGTTTCGATAGAATCCGCCGATTGCGGCGCGGCCAGCGTTACGTAAATTGTGGAGAGTATCCCACGCGCGAGCGGCAACAAGTGCGTCGAGAAGACCACCTGCGACTCGGCCAAGCCGGTGTGCTCAAGGATTTCCGGGGTATGCCGGTGCGAAAAAAGATTGTATGCCTTGAAATTTTCGTCGAGCTCCACAAAATGAAGATCGCGGCGAGGCTCCTTGCCCGCGCCGCTGGCGCCGGACTTGCAGTCACAAACCACGGTGGAGTTTGCGGAGAGCCATCCCGCATCGGTGAGCGGGCGGAGTGCAAGAATCACGCTGGTGGCGTAGCAGCCGGGATTCGCAACCAGACGCGCAGCCTTAATTTGATCCGCGTAAAGCTCAGGAATGCCGTAGACCGCTTCGCCAAACGATCCCGCATGCGGAGTGGGGAGCTTGTACCAGGATGTGAAAGTTTCGGCGGACGAGAAACGGAAAGCCCCGCTCAGATCCACAACGCGCAAGCCAGCTTCAAGCAGAGCAGGAGCCATCTCCGCAGAGACTTCGTGCGGCGTGGCGAGAAAAGCTGTACCCGCTTTGCTGGCGGCGATGGCTTCGATGGAAAGCGTGCGAAGCGGAGCTTCGCCCCAGCCGCGCAGTTGCGGAAAGAGTTCGGCGAGGCACTTTACGCCGTGCGTGTCGCGGACGTAAAAGACCGGCTTCTGTATGGCCGGATGGCGCAGGAGAATACGCGCCAGCTCCAACCCAGTGTAACCGGTGACACCAACGACCGCGACTTGGTGAGGGTCTCTCATAAACTATGCGCGACCGCGAAGCGGCTTGGCCACCAGAGCTTCGATCTTCTTTTGCAGGGATTCGCGCGACTTCTTATTAGGCGTGATGATGAGCACCGTATCATCGCCAGCGATGGTCCCGGCGGTTTCCGGAAACTTGGCCGAGTCCATGGCGGCTGCCAGAGGCTGCGCGCCGCTTGGCGGCGTCTTCAGGACAAGAAGATTGACCGCAGGCCGGATGTCGAGAAGAAATTCGCCCAAGGCGCGAGCGAGCGGAGGCAAGGAAGGCGCCTCTTCGGGAACTGCCGTTGCCGCCTGCTTATAGCCTGCCTGAGTTTTGACGAGCCGAAGTTCCTGCAGATCGCGCGAAAGGGTAGCTTGCGTGACTCGCAGTTTCTGCGCGGCGAGGCGGCGGCGCAATTCTTCCTGATTGGAGATTGGCGTGCCTTCCACCAACCGGAGAATCTGTCCTTGCCGAAATGTCTTGCCGTGAGCCATCGTTTTTTAGTATGCAAGCTACTGTATTTTTATACAATCGAATGCATACGACTGTCAATAAAATTTATCGAGCTCATTCGCAAAAATCGCTAGCCCACCCTGAAAGCCGGAAGCCGCTGCCCATGCAGGATTCGCAGCATGTGAGAAGACATCTGCTGGATTTTCCCCGCAGAGGATGTTTACCTATTCATGCGCGCTATTTGCGCCGCCATGGCCCTATCTTGCCAAGCTTCGGGATGCAAGATCGACACACCACACGCTCTCGCCGAGCAGAAGCTGTGTGTGTTGCACTTTACCCTTTCGTTGGAAGCAAGCTGCGCTGAAATGCGCCGCGAGACCGCTCTTGGAAATACGCCTCACGACCGGCAGCGCGAAATCATGAGATTCATCACGGAAAACGGCGAGCGGCTGGCGCGCGTAGCCACCAGCGGATTGCACCTTACGGACGACTTGAAAGCGCGAATCCTCAGCACATTTCTTACGCTGATGAATCTGCGCGAGAATCTGGACCGCTCCAACATGCGGAGTTCATTTGGCCGTTCCGGCCAGATTCGCTGAGAACTGAACCAAAAGCACCTGGAGACCCGCCTCAAGCGCCGATATAGCGAGCGTAAAGCGAGCGTGCCACGGCAGGGTCCTTGCTTCCTTTAAGAATGGCGCGGCCGTCAACGAATACCGTCATTTCGTAGGGCGGAATTCGAAAACGTAACAGAAATTCATTCTGGCGAATGTCGCTAATGCTAGCGGCCAGGCGTCCCCCCAACGAGACCAGGTCAAGGGTCCGGTTACACTCATGGATCTGTACGGAATCGCGGCCGCACATCGTAATGTGAGGCTGGGCGGCGCCCGTGAGATAGGTAAAGTCGCCATGGCCGCATACCCGGCAGTCGGGATTGCGCTCCACCCTGATCGATTGAAAATGTCCGGTCCAGATGTCACAGGAAACAAGATGATTCGTGAGCGCTTCATAATTTCCAGTGAGGAGCTTGAGTGCTTCAGAAACTTCCAGCGATGCGATCAGATTTACCACTGGGCCGAGAATGCCTGCTGTATCACAAGTTTCTTCGAAGCCCTGACTGTAGGTGGGGTCGAAAAAGCAGGCAAGGCATGCCGTGGCATTAGGACGGATGACCGCCGTCACGCCATAACTGCCAACCGCTGCGGCATAAATCCAAGGAACTTTATTTTTTACGGCAAAGTCGTTGATCAAAAGGCGCGTCTCGAAATTGTCCGTGCCATCAAGGATCACGTCGAAACCACCGAGCAGATCCCCGGCATTGAGTGGGCCCAAGTCCGCAACGATGCTTTCCACGGAGATACCAGAATTAATCGCCAGCAGCCTGCGTTGTGCCGCGACAGCTTTCGGAAGCGCCGCGAGCGCGTCGGCTTCCTCAAAAAGGGTCTGCCGCTGCAGGTTCGAAGGTTCAACAAAATCGCGGTCGATGATCCGAATCTTCCCCACACCCGCGCGAGTCAAAAGATTTGCAGCGGCAGCGCCAATTGCCCCACAACCCACGATCAAAGCACTGGAGTCAAGGAGACGCTTCTGGCCTTCCGGGCCGATTCCTGAGAACAGTATCTGTCTGGAGTATCTTTCGTGGAGGGAATTCACGGATCATCCTTTTGGGAGTACTGCAATATCCGCCCCATCATAGCGCTGGATAACCTTCTCTCTCAACGTTTCCCCTCGTCCCTGCATCCTACCTTCGGGACAATAAATCGCTGCCCTTCGGCTCTGGAAACGCCTCCCCTTTTGGTTTTGACCGCGTTTCGGCTGCATGGGATACTTTTTGTTTCCGGAGCACAATGAAACCACAGAAGATTACCTTGGCTTTCTTTCTAACCATCGGCATGGGTGTCGCCGCCTTCGGACAGGCACCCCAGGCCCAGCCGAACGAGAAGAAAGTACCCGAAACCCAAAGCCCCCATGCCTCTGTCGACTCCACCGTTGCGGAGTCGTCGCGAGCCGATGCCTATTACAACTTCACGCTCGGCCACATTTACGAACAGCAGTACGAAGCGACCAGCCGCACAGAGTACGCAACGCAGGCGATTGAGGCCTATAAAAAAGCATACGCCCTCGATCCGAAGTCGCCGGTAATCGGCGAACGCCTGGCGGAAATGTATTGGAAGGCACAGCGAATTCACGAAGCGGTGACCGAAGCAAAGCAGATTCTGGATCGAGACCCCAACAATCTTGCTTCGCGACGGCTGTTGGGACGAATTTACCTCCGTAGCATGGGCGATCTCAGCGTGGGCAACGGCCAATCGGAAACAGTCGGTCTTGCCATCGAGCAGTACCGGGAGATTTACCGGATCGACCCGACGGACACCGAGTCAGCCCTCTGGCTGGCGCGGTTATATCGGCTTCAGAATAATCACGCGCAAGCTGAAAAAGTTTTGCGCGGCATCCTGAAAGATGATCCAGAAAACGAAGCGTCCGTCGAACAACTGACACAACTGCTTTTGGATGAAGGCAAGCCCGAGGATGCGATATCTCTTTTAGAGAAAATCACGGCTCACTCCTCATCGGCAACTTTGTTGGATCTCCTCGGCGACG
>Ga0307471_100002059_pt1 | contig 11412 bp, 5 predicted proteins | sample atmos_gasesAM3C__2_FD_204566 | JGI IMG/M metagenome (GOLD analysis project Ga0307471, IMG submission 204566) | Hardwood forest soil microbial communities from Morgan-Monroe State Forest, Indiana, United States - atmos_gasesAM3C_515 | ecosystem: Environmental > Terrestrial > Soil > Temperate... | reverse complement strand
CGTGCAGGCGCATCAGCCGGGTGTCGCGCGCGAAGTCGAGGCTGTTGCCCTTCACGTGCACTTCCTGCCCGGCAACGCCTGCTGATGTAAGTCCAGACGTCGAGGTTTTCGACTTGGCCGAGCTTGATGGCGTCACCTGCACCAGCCTGAGCCGCACGTCTCGCAGCAGGCGCACAGTACCTTCGTCGGCGTTGTACTGTATGCCGATCGCTTCGCCGCTGCCGCTGGGAAAACCGAAGATGACGCGCTGATCGGTGCTGGCGAGGCCAGTGTTGCGATCGAAGGTGACTCCCCGGGTTTCGACGCGAGTAGCGACGCTCTTTGCGAGCGACGGCTCCTTATCGATGCGCCTGGCGTCGGCGGCACTCATCAGATCCAGTTGAACGTCACCGGTGCACGTCACGCCGCCGTTCGCCTTGCCGTAGCGACAGCTCTTGGTATGGATAACGTCGTTGCGATCGCCGCCTTTGCCAAAGATGGTGATCTTCACGTCCTCAAGCAATGTGGCGTCTTCGCCCTTGAAGTCGGTGGATTTGGAGGCATCGACGATGAAGACGACGCGGTTCTGCTCGCCAAATTTCTTGAAAGTGATGCCGGCGGACTGGCGGCTGACGTCTACGGGCGTCGACGGAGGTGCGTTCTTGCGCTCGATGTGGCTGGTCCAGCCGCGCTTGAGGTACACGACGGCGGTGGCTCCCGCGAGCAACAGTGCGATGGCTGCCGACCAGCGCGCGTACCGCGCCGCTTCACTTCTCAGCATGGTCTCAGTGTAGGTGAACTGCGCGAAAAGTGTACAGCCGGGGAGCTAGGTCTTGGATTTTGTGGCGGTGGGGGCGGTGTCTGGGAGGATCCCAATGTTGGCGGCGGCGACGCAGTCGCGGCTGGTGTTTTTCACCAGGTACATGGCTTCGTCGGCGAGATGCAGCAAGCCTTCCTTGGTGCGTGAATCGATGGGATACGATGCCACGCCGACGCTCGGGGTCAGCTTGACCTGCAAGCCGGCGTCGTTGAGCCACACGGTCTCGCGAACCAGTTTGTGCAACCTGCGAGCTACGTTCAACGCGTTGTCCTTTGAGGTTTGCGGCAGGAGAATCACGAATTCGTCGCCGCCGTAACGGAACGCGAAATCGATCAGGCGACAGTGCCCTTTGAGGGCATTACCGATCTCCGCGAGCAAGCGCGAGCCGACGAGGTGGCCGTGGGTATCGTTGACCTGCTTGAAGTGGTCGAGGTCGATGAACACCAGCGAAAATTCGTAGTTGTAGCGCTGCGAACGGTAGATTTCGGTTTCGAGGATGAATCCCATGTGGCGCGCGTTGTAAAGCGAGGTGCAGTCGTCGGTGATCGTGAGCTCATGGATGCGCTTGACGTGGCGGGCATTTTCCAGAGCGATGGCGGCAAAATCGGACAACGCTTCGAGCAGCTTGAGGTCGCGCGGATCAAATCCGTCGGGCCCAATGCAATTGATGAGCTCAATGACCCCCAGGCAAGTATCGCGGAACTTGACGGGGACTGCCACTATCGAGCGCGTCTCCATCTTGGTCTTCTCGTCGACCTTGCCGAAGAAGCGCGTGTCCTTCGAAGTGTCGGGAACGACGACGGTTTCGCCGCTTTGCGCCACCCATCCGGCAATGCCCTGACCCATTTTCACGCGGACATCCTTGAGGGCCTGGGATGCCGTGCCGACTGCCAGCTCAAAATAAAGTTCCTGCTTGGCCTCGTCCAGAAGCAACAAAGACCAGTTGTCCGGGCGCAGAAACTCGTCGATCTTCTCCATGATGGTGCGGAGGACCTGATCAAGCTGGAGAGAAGAGGTGAGCGCTTTTCCGAGTTCCTGGAAAACCGCGACCTCGCCAGCTTCACGTTGTTCGTCGGGAACGTTGGAACTACGGCGGCGCTCTACGGCGGGAAATTGTTTGCCGTCTTCCACGCTCGGTTGAACCTGTTCCTTTAGTGGCATCCAGCGTGCCGCCCTTAATCGGTCAGATCGACGTCTGGCAGACGCGATTCGACCTATTCCCCCGAATCCTGGCCAGTATAAACGCCGCGGAAAAATCGGTGCAACAGACTCGTGGTACAGGCGTTGCCATGTCGCCATCATCCTTCTTGCTCGCCTTTGAAGGATTTCATGCTGACGTTGCTAACGAGCGATTTTCCCTATTCGTAGCGAAGGGCCACGATCGGATCGACACGCGTCGCGCGGCGTGCCGGCATCCAGCAGGCCAGCAGGCTCACGCCGGCGATGACGATGGCTCCCGTGATATAGGTGACCGGGTCGATCGACGACACTTCAAACAGCAGCGAATTGAGAATGCGGCCGAGCAGCAGCGTCCCAATCAAACCCGCGATGATGCCGGTACCGATGAGCTGGAGCGCCTCGTGCAGCACCATTCGAGAAACTTCGAATGTCGTCGCGCCCATGGCCATGCGAATCCCGATCTCCTGGGTGCGCTGGCTCACCGAGAACGCGATCGTGCCGTAAAGCCCGACCACCGCCAGACCCGTGGCGAGTCCGCCGAAAATCATTAGCAGGAACAGGCTGAACCGGCGCGCGGCTAACGCGTCTGAAACCGATTGTTCCATCGTGCGGATCTCAAAAACGGGAATCCCGCTATCCAACGTGCGGATGGAGTTCTCGATGGTCTTCGAAAGCGCGCCGGCGTCGGCTCGCGTGCGAATCACCAGGTTGAGGCCGCCGCCGGGCTGCTGGTACTGCGAGACGTAGACCTGTTCGCGGACGTCGCGTGTCAGATCGTGCACGCGCGGATGCTTCAGCACGCCGATCACCTCCGCATAGGCGCGATCGAGGCCCGGCGTGTTGAAGTTGGGGAAATACATGAGCTGAAGCCGCTTGCCGATCGGATTTTGTCCGGGCCAAGCACGATTGGCGAGGAGCTCGTCCACGACGACCACGTAGGGATGCTTCATGTCGTCTTGTTCGGTGAAGAATCTCCCGTGCGCGAGCTGCATGCCCATCGTCTCAAAGTATCCAGGGGTGACCCAGCGCCAGTCGGCGGAGATGCTTTCCCAGGCTTGCTCGGTGGCGGCATCGTATGCGTAGGGAGTTTGCGGGCCGCTGCCGCTGAGCGGGAGCCGGTTGATGCTGCCAACTGATTCCACTCCCGGGAGAGCTCGCACGGTGCTCTGCACCTTCTTGCTGAATTCGATGACGTCCTCGAACTTCGGGTAGCGATTGTTGGGAATGTTCATCCGCATCGTCAGAATGTTGGTGGTGTCGTAGCCGGGATGCGCGTTTTCCAGCCGGAAGAAACTTCGAATCAGCAGCCCCGCACCCAACAACAGCATCAGCGATACGGCGATTTCGGCAATCACGAGCAGGCGGCGTATCCGGCTCCGCCCCATGCCACCCGTGGACTTGCTCCCTTCTTTGAGAACGTCGGAGAGATTCGGGCGGCCAAGCTGCAGCGCAGGCAAAGTGCCGAACAACACACCAGTGACGGCGCAAGCGGCAAAGGAAAAAGCCAGCACGGCGCCGTCCAGATGCACTTCGGCCAGGCGCGGCAAATTGCCGGGATTCAGGCGCAGTAGCAACTCCAGAGCGGTGGAACCGACGAATATGCCCGCGACTCCGCCAAGCAGCGCGAGAACCAGCGCTTCGGTCAGAACCTGGCGGACCAACCGACCGCGCCCGGCGCCTAGGGCGGCACGCATCGCCACTTCGCGCTCCCGCGCGCTGGCCCGTGCCAACAAGAGGTTGGCGACGTTGGCACACGCGATCAATAGCACGAGCGTAACGGCACCGAGCAGAATCAGGAGCGACGTGCGAGCGTTCTTGACGATGTCGAATTGCAACGGCACCACGCGAATCCGCAACCCGCTGGTGCGATGCACTTCATGCTCGCTGCGAAGTTGCGCCGCGATTCCGTCCATTTCACTTTGCGCCTGCGCCAGCGTCACACCCGGCTTGAGCTTGCCGAAGACGGTCAGCGTCGTCAGGTTGCGCGGAAAATTGTCGTAAGGAATCTGCGCCGGCCGCCACAGTTCCGAATCGCGCAGCAAAAGCGACTCCGGAGGCAGCATCAGGTGAAAGTCGCGCGGCAGCACGCCGACGATGGTGACGTCCTGCCGGTTATAGCGAATATTCTTGCCGACAATGTAAGGATCGCCGCCAAACCGCCGCTGCCAGAATCCATAGCTGAGGATGACGACGTTGGGCCCGTTCTGGACGGTTTCCTGAGGCACGAAATTGCGCCCAAGAATCGGTTGCACGCCGAACAGCGGAAACAGGTTGTCGGTGACAAATCCGACGGTAACCTGTTGCGGCCGCTCGTCGCCCTCCACAGTGCCAAAATCGACGGCCGCGCCGCCGCCCGCGGTGGCCGCCGCAATCTGGTCGAACAACCGGCAGCGCTGCTGATAATCGCGAAAATCCGGAGGCGAGACCGCCGGCAGCGACTGCCCTCCCGACCCATAGTCGTTCCAGACGCTGATCAGCCGGTCAGCGTCGGCGAAGGGCAAAGGCCGCAGCAGCACCGCGTGAATCACAGAGAACATCGCGGTATTCGCCCCAATTCCCAACGCAAGGGTCAGCACCGCAACCAGCGTGAATCCCGGACTTTTGGCCAATAACCGCAGGGAATAGCGAATGTCATTGAGCAGGGCATTCATGGCCGCACCTCCGTGCACTGGGCGCACCAATCCACAAAGGCTAGACGCCCGTGAAGCTGCTCCGTTTCCGCCCAAATTGCCTCTTCCATCGCCGTTTGCCCTGAAGCCGAGCCCGGAGCTCGCCCGACTTTTGCTTAGGGGCTGCTAACAAGGAAGCAGTCTCACCGTCCTATGGCGAAAGGAACCATTGCGTCCGCAGGGGACGCAATCACGCCGGAGGACTCCGTGTTCTCACTGATCCAAGACCTACGCTACGGGCTCCGAATGTTGCTGAAGAGCCGTGGATTTACGATCGTCGCGGCGCTGACTCTCGCTTTGGGCATTGGCGCCAACGTCGCCACCTTCAGCGTCGTCTACGCCGTTCTGCTCAAGCCGCTTCCCTTCCCGCAACCCGAACAACTTGTGCGCGTTTTCGACGATCTTCGCGGGCCGGGCGAACAAGACATCGGCATGTCTGCGCCGGAGCTTTGGGATCTGCAGGATCGTTCGGGAGTGTTTCAGGAAATCTCGGCGGTGGCACCGAGCAATTCGGCAGTCGGCGGCGGAGATCGCACGGTTCGAGCCGAGAGCCTGGTGACCAGTCCCAATTACTTCACCCTCTTGGGCGCGAAGCCGGAACTCGGTCGCGTTTACACGCAACAGGATTCGGCGCCGGGATTCATGGAGCCGGTAGTCATCAGCAACGGCTTCTGGCGGCGCTATTACGGTTCGGACCCGAAAATCATCGGGCGGAAAATGCGCCTCGATGGCGACGCGTACACCATCGTCGGCGTGATGCCTCCCGGCTTCCGGCATCCCGGCCCGACACTGGATACCGACGTCGAAGTGTGGCTCGCGACCGGCTTCAACGGCCGGCCGTTTCCTATTCCAGCGATCCGCGGCCAGCGATTTATTCCCGCGGCCATTGGGCGCTTGAAGCCGGGTTTCAGCGTCGCGCAAGCGCAAGCGCGCATCAGTGCGTATAGTTCGCAACTCAGCCACGAATATCCGAATGACTACCCTGTGGCGTCGGCGTGGACGTTGCGCCTGATTCCTGTGAAAGAGGACCTGGTGGGCCCGCAGCGCACCGAATTGTTCGTTCTTCTTGGAGCCGTTGGATTCGTTCTGCTGATTGCCTGCGTAAACATCGCGAACCTTCTTCTGGCGCGATCTTCCGGGCGGCGACGCGAAATCGCGATTCGGCTGGCGTTGGGCGCGAGCCGCGCGCGGCTGATGAGCCAGTTGCTGACCGAGAGCACGTTGTTGTCGGCGATTTCCGGCGTCATCGCCCTCGTCACCGTCCTGCTCCTCAAGAACGCAATCGTCAGCCTCGCTCCCGCCGATCTTCCGCGGCTCAACGAAGTCGACGTCAGCGCCAGCGTGCTGGTGTTCGCTTTCGCGATCTCGATTGTGACCGGCGTGTTGTTCGGATTGGTGCCGGCGCTCCAGTCGGCGAACGCCGACCAGGTCGACAACCTGCGCGAAGGCGGCCGCGGATCGGGATTCGGCAAACGCCATACTCGCGTATCGCGGTTGCTGGTCGTCTCGGAGGTGGCGATCTCAATCGTGCTGCTGGCGGGCGCGGGAGTTCTGCTGCGAAGTTTCTGGCATGTGCTTCAAGTGCGCCCCGGCTTCAACGCTGACCATCTAACCACAGCGCAAATCTGGATTCCGCAGTCCAACGATCCCGCCAACGACCCGTACAGCGTTGAAGAAAAACGCGCCGATTTTCTTCTCGAGCTTTCCCACCGCATTGCCACGATCCCCGGCGTCGAGCGGTCGTCGCTTTCCGGAAACGACACGCTGCCGATGAACTCGGGCAGAAACTACTCTGCGTTTTCTATTCAAGGACGCGACACCGAATCGGAGCGCAAACCGATCGCGGACATCGCGGTCGTCGATGCTGCTTACTTTCGCACCATGGAAGTTCCGCTGATTTCGGGGCGCAATTTTGCCGACCTCGACACCTACAAGACAAAGCCGGTCGCGGTCATCGATGAAGCGCTGGCGCGACAGTATTGGCGAGACCAAAGCCCGCTCGGCCAGGAGCTCAAGTTTGGGTTCGGCCGCGGCTTGCAGGGCGTCACGATCATCGGCGTCGTCGGAGACATCAAGTCCGACGGCTTCGAATCGCCCAGCGTGCCTCATATATATGTTCCGCTGGGGCAATTCGCGCCCGTCAACGCGGTTGTCTTTCTACGAAGCAAGGCGAGCGACGTCGAGCGGCTTGGCGAAGCCGTGCGCCAGGAAGTGGAAAAGATGAATCCCAACGTTCCGGTGCACAGCATCAGCTCGATGGATCAAATCATCGCCCGGTCCGTCGCCAACCGCCGCTTTGCCCTGGAGTTGCTGGGAGTATTCGCCGCCGTGGCACTGCTGCTCGCGGCCATCGGAATCTACGGCGTGATGTCTTATTCCTTCAGCCAGCGAACGCATGAAGTCGGGATTCGCGTCGCACTCGGCGCGCAGCGCCTGGATATTCTGCGTCTGGCGGTCGGGGAAGGCATGCGAACCGTGCTGATCGGATTGGCTTCCGGTCTGCTCGGAGCTGCGATCGTGACACGCGTTTTCCGGTCGATGCTGTTTGGGGTCGCGCCCGCTGATCCCGTAACCTTTGTTTCCGTTTCGGGGATTCTTGCCGGCGTTGCACTGCTGGCCTGCTATCTTCCGGCCCAGCGCGCGACGCGCGTGGCTCCCCTTGTGGCGCTGCGCGAGGAATAAGCTGCGATACCGACTCAGAAGCAGCCGGTTGGCAGCGGCGCGACCGATTCGGCCGAACGGGACTGATTTTGGCAAGTCCCCGTCTGGTTACGCGGAGAACTCCATGAAAGCTCGTACAGCATTCACCCGCGCGTGGCTCGCGGCGCTGCTGGCTTTGGCGTTGACGCTTAGCGTTAGCGCTCAAGCACCACCACCCATACAACCCAGGTTCATTGCCCGAGGTGCCTTCGTTGCGCTGGTCGTCACTGACCTCGACGCGAGCGTGCGCTGGTACCAGACCAACCTAGGTCTTCATCCAATCAAGCGAGGGAAATCACCGCGTGTCGCCGCGGAGACGGCGGTGTTGGGTAGTCACAATATCTTGGTGGAGCTAATCCACTATACTGACCGTTCGCTGCCGAAGCGCGAGATCAACGATTCGACCCCGGTCGCCGGGCCCATCAAGGCCGGTGCCATCGTGGATCCCGCCGGATTCGATGAGATTGCGAAACATCTTCAGAGTCGCGGCATCGAACCCCGCTCCTTCAACGATAAAGAGATGGGCTACCGCAGCTTCATCGTGCGAGATAACGACGGCAATCTGATCCAATTCTTTGCCGCAATAGGCCGGTGAGTTGTGACACGGCTTGCTCCTGACAAACGCATTGATCGCGACTTGGGGAACAGTCTTGGCAAACACACACGGTGTTAACATGCCTCACCTTTAAATACGTGGGCTGGTGAAGATGAAGCTGCGGACCTGGGCGTTGGTTGGTTTTGCGATGTCGGCGGGCGGAACCGCGGTGTTTGTGTTGCCGGGAATGGGTCGAATAGCGAGGATCCGACCCCGATCGCAGGCGTCCGGGAACGGGCAGCTGCCAACGATTGAGGAGTATCACCCGAAGTCGACGCTGGTCACACGGGAACACAAGATCGGTCGGGCCAAGTATCCGTTCGTCGACATTCACAGCCATCATTGGAATCCAACCGCAGAGCACGTGGATCAACTCGTGAAGGAAATGGACACGATCAATCTCCGTGTGCTGGTGAATCTGAGCGGCGGAACCGGAGACGCGCTGAAGCAAACACTGACGGTAATGAAAGGGCGATATCCGAATCGATTCGTCGTGTTTGCGAATTTGGGTTACGACGACCTGAATACACCGGGATACGGGAAGCGGGCCGCAACACGGCTGGAACAGGACGTTAGGAATGGCGCGCAGGGGCTGAAGATCTTCAAAAACTTTGGGATGGATCTAAAATACGCGAACGGCGAACGGGTGCACGTGGACGACCCGGAGTTTGATCCCGTGTGGGACAAATGTGCGGATCTGAAAATTCCGGTGCTGATCCATATCGCGGAGCCTTCGGCCTTTTTCGATCCATGGGACTATCAAAACGAGCGGTGGGAGGAATTGAGGGAATTTCCGCAGCGCGCCAGGCCGCCTTCAAAATATCCTTTGTTTGAAACGCTCATTGCTGAGCGAAACCGGGTGTTCGCGAAACATCCGCGGACGAATTTCATTGCGGCGCATCTGGCCTTTCACGGGAATGATTTGGAGCGGCTGGGAAAATTGTTCGATGCCAATCCGAATGTCTACGTGGACATCGCGGCTGTGCTGGCCGAGCTTGGACGGCAACCGTATTCGGCTCACGATTTTCTCGTGAAATATCAAGACCGCGTGCTGATGGGCAAGGACATTTACGAGGTGAACGAATACAAGTGGTATTTCCGGGCGCTGGAAACCCGTGACGAGTATTTCGAGTACTACCGGAAGCGGCATGCGTTCTGGAGGATTTACGGATTTCAGGTGCCGGATGATGTGCTGAAGAAGATCTACTACGAGAATGCTCTGAAACTGGTACCGGGATTAGCGAAGCAGTGGCAAGCGGCAGGCGCCGAGTAGGCAATTCTTCGTTGCCGCTGATCCGGATAAGCGGCCCAGCGCGTCTGGTCTTTACTGACGTCACTCCTCTCGGAGCGCCCGCACGGGTTCGACGCACGTGGCCCGATAGGCCGGCAAGGAATTGGCCACGACACCGACCACCAGGAGGAGCAGCGATACCACCGTGAAGGTTAGCGGGTCCGTAGGCGGTACTCCGAACACCAACGAAGCCACCAACCGGCTCAGCGCCAGCGCCGCCGTCAGTCCTAGTGCAACGCCGATCAGAATAGGTTTCATGCCGTCACCGACCACCAGCCGCAAGATGTCGGACTGCGACGCACCCATCGCCATGCGAATCCCGATTTCCCGCACTCGCCGTCGCACCGTGTAGGAGAGCACGCCGTAGATGCCCACCGCGGCCAGCAGCAGCGCTAGCCCCGCGAAGGCCGCCAGCAGGGTCATATTGAAACGTTGTGGCGACATCGATTGCGCGATCACGTCGTCCATGCTCAGCACATCAGTGACGGGAATGTCCGGACCGACCTGGTGGACTGCCTCGGTCACGGCAGAAATCGCGTTGTGCGGGTCGGATTTCGTCCGCACCGCCAGCGTCAGGCCGAAGGACTGGAATTTCTCGCCGCGGGGCGGAGTAAGTTGATTCGTCGACACGTAGATGGTATCCACCGGCCGTGTCTCGTTGAGCGAATCAACCTTGACGTCCCCCACGATGCCAACCACTTCGCGCGGGGTTTCGGGGAAAAACGTGAGCGTCAGGTGCTTGCCCACGGGATCCTCATTCGGCCAGAAGCGACGCGCCAGCGCTTCGCTGATCAGCGCCACACCGGGGCGCCCAGCCGCGTCCGATTCCAGAAAGTCGCGCCCGCGAATGATGGGCACGCGCATGGTGCGTAAATAGCCGGGACTGATGCCCCGAACGTCGACTTCCGGCTGGTCGGCCATTGGCAGTACTGGCCGCCCTTCGATCGAGAAAGGCTGATGCGAGCCACCGCCGTTGAGCGGAAGCGAATCAATCGCCCCGGCCTCTTCAACGCCAGGGAGAGCGCGCACACGTTGCAAAGTTTCCTGGAAAAAGCTGACTTGACTGGAAGGCGAAGGAAAGCGATCGCGGGGAACGGCGACATTCACGGTCAGCACGTTGCTAGAATCGAACCCCGGACGCACATTGCGCAACTGCCACAGCGTACGCATCATCAACCCGGCACCAATTAGCAACACCAGAGATAGCGCGACCTCGCAAACCACCAGCAGATTCCTAGTCCTGCCGCCGGAGTCCGAGGTGCCGCGCGTACCTTGTTTCAGAGCTTCATTGACGTCCACACGCGAGAAGCGCAGGGATGGAACCAATCCGGCGAGCACTCCCGCAGCAATCGACAGAAGCAACGTGAACCCGAGCACCTGGACGTCCAGCGTCACCTCTACGAAACTCGGCAGACGGTCGGCCAGCAGCTTCGTCGAGACGGCCAAGCCGAAGCGCGCGAGTAGCAGACCCAGCACACCTCCCAGCACCGACAGGAGCATCGTCTCCGCCAGAATATGACGCAGGAGCACGATTCGGCTGGCTCCCAAAGCGTTGCGGATGGCCAATTCTTTCCCGCGCGCCATCGTCTTGGCCAGCACCAGGTTCGCGACGTTGGCGCAAGCGATCAAGAGCACGAACGCCACAGCGCCCAGAAGTACAAGCAAAGCGGTGCGCACATCTCCGACCAATTGCTCACTCAAGGGAATCAAGGTGGCGCCCCAGCCTTTATCATCTTCCGGATACTGCTGCGCGAGACGCGTGGAAATGGCGCCCAACTCTGCCTTGGCTTGCTGAACCTGGACTCCGGGCCTTAAGCGTGCAATCACCAAGTAATTATGATTGCCGCGCACGGCGCGCTCTGCGTCGGACCACCCCAGCGGCACCCACACTTTGGCGAAGCTGGGCATCAGGAACTTTTCCGGCATCACCCCGACCACCGTATAGCGCTGCGAGTTGACGCTGATGTCCCGCCCGACGACGCTAGGATCGGAGCCAAATCGGTCGCGCCAGAACTTGTACCCCAGCAGTATCACGTGAGCGCCGGGGCGATCCTCCTCGGCACTAAACGTGCGCCCAAGCAGCGGCCGTGAGCGCAGCACCGCGAAGAACTCTGGAGGAACGGCGGCGGCGATAACCACTTCGGGACGATCGGTACCGCCGAAGGTCAAGCTGCGCCCG
>Ga0307471_100002058_pt1 | contig 11413 bp, 8 predicted proteins | sample atmos_gasesAM3C__2_FD_204566 | JGI IMG/M metagenome (GOLD analysis project Ga0307471, IMG submission 204566) | Hardwood forest soil microbial communities from Morgan-Monroe State Forest, Indiana, United States - atmos_gasesAM3C_515 | ecosystem: Environmental > Terrestrial > Soil > Temperate... | reverse complement strand
CAACATGCGAGCGATCGTGTCTCAGTGCAAAAAAAACACGTGCGCGTCTTTTGGAAGTGGAGACCCAGGAGGGGTATCCTTTTTGACTGTGACAACCGCCGAGGACACGGAGTTATGCTTTTGCTTGCCGTCGTAACTGGGCGAGCCGCAGAGAGGCTGTTTGGCTGACGAGACTCGGCGACGAGCGAAGTGCTTCAGCAACGGTCGTCAGTTGGCGGAATGCAGCCAACGTTATGTTCAGGATGCTCGTAGTATATTGGTCAGACCACCATACCGCTGAGTAAGAGGCATATAAACGAGGGCATAGGTTATGACACACGGAGTGCTAGACCCTGCTGCTGATAAGCCGGTTTATCGCACAGTAAGAACCTCGCGCCTTTATGAACAGATCGTCGAACAGGTTGAGGATTCGATTTCGAGAGGTCAGCTCAAGCCCGGCGACCAGTTGCCAGCGGAGCGCGATCTGGCGCAGAGGTTTGGAGTTAGTCGAACCGCCGTTCGCGAGGCAGTAAAGACCTTACGTGAGAAGGGGCTGGTGGAAGCCTACTCTGGCCGAGGGACGTTCGTGACGAATGGGACCTCTCACGCCATCCGACATTCGCTCGATCTGATGATCCGGATTAACCCCCAGGAAGGGTCGGCGAACCTGGCAGAGCTGCGACTGGTGCTCGAGCCCGAGATTGCCGGCTTAGCCGCTCCGAGGATCGAAGAACAACTGGCTGCCACGATGCGGGAAGCGGTCGCAGTCATGGATCGCAATCTGCATGATCCCGACGCCTACGTGGAAGCCGATCTCGATTTCCATCTGGCGCTGGCCGAAGCGGCGGGCAATCCTTTGATTCTCTCGCTGCTGGATTCGATTGTCGGCCTTCTGCGCGAGCAGCGCAGGTGCATTTTCAATGTGGACGGTGGGCCGGAAAGGGGACAGTTCCATCACAAGCGAATCCTGGCAGCCATTGAGCGGCGCGACGCAGATGCAGCGCGGGACGCCATGCGCGCCCATCTCAACCAGGTGATCTCGGATTCGTCTTCATTCGCGAATCTATCGGGCAAGAAGTAGTTCGCATTGCACTGAATTCATAAGTACGGATTCACTCGCGAAAGGAAATTGCTGCATGGCCAAACTTGGCTTCATCGGTCTCGGTGTGATGGGCGGAAACATGGTAGCCCGGCTCCTTGAAAAAGGACACACCGTGATCGGCTATAACCGCACGCGCGCCAAGGCGCAATGGTTAATCGACAAGGGCATGTTCTTTGCGGCCTCCCCCAAGGCCGTGGCTGTTACCTCAGATGTGACCTTCAGCATGGTGACGAATGGGGGAGCCCTGGCGGCCGTCACGGATGGGCCCGAGGGATTGCTCGCAGGAATCGGAGCGGGGAATTTCCACATCGACATGAGCACCGTCAGTCCTGAAGTGAGCCGAGCTCTGGCGGCGAAGGTTCGCGAAAAGGGCGCCGACATGATCGATGCACCAGTTTCTGGCAGCGTGATCACGCTGCAAGAGGGCAAGCTCTCGGTGATGGTGGGAGGTCGCAAGGAGACCTTCGAACGCCTGAAGCCGCTGCTCCTCGATATTGGTCCAAAAGTGACCCATGTGGGCGACAACGGTGTTGCTCTGGCCATGAAGATCGCCGTAAATCTCAGCCTTGCGGTGCAGATGCTGGCTTTCTCCGAAGGAGTGCTGCTCGCGCAGAAGAGCGGTATCCCGCGCGAGGTCGCTGTCGACGTGCTGGTTCACAGCGCGATCGCATCTCCGATGATTCAGTATCGCGGACCATTTGTGTTGCAGCAGCCGGAAGAAGCCTGGTTTGACGTCAACATGATGCAGAAGGACATGCTGCTGGCCATGGAACTGGGCCGCAAACTGAATGTCCCCGTTCCTACCACTGCCGTCAGCAATGAGTTCCTGACCGCGGCGCGGGGCCTGGGCTGGGAGAAGCTTGATTTTGCCGTCATGTTCGACGTTTTGGCCATGATGTCCGGCGTGCCGAAATGAGATCCGGAGTTTCTCAATGAGGACTGCCGCTCAGCCGAAAGAAGCTTCTGAGAAAGTCGACCTGTGGCTGCGCATGTACCGGCAGATGGTGGCAATTCGCCAGTTTGAATTGCAGGTCAACGAACTCTACACGCGAGCGTTGATGCCCGGCCTGGCACATCTTTACATCGGTGAAGAGGCGGTCGCAGTGGGAGTATGTGAAGCGCTGGAGCGAACCGACTACATCACGAGCACACATCGCGGCCATGGACATTGTTTGGCGAAAGGCGCTTCCCCCGACAAGATGTTCGCCGAACTGCTGGGCAAGAAGGCCGGGTACTGCAAGGGCAAAGGTGGTTCCATGCACATTGCGGATCCGGCGACCGGCAACCTAGGCGCGAATGCAATTGTTTGCGGCAGCGCTGGCATAGCAACCGGCGCCGCTTTTTCCGCACAGCGTCTCAGCAATGGCCGCGTCGCAGTTTGTTTCTTCGGAGAAGGTGCACTGGGCCAGGGAGTGCTGTATGAGGTGATGAATCTCGCCCAACTGTTTAAGCTGCCAGTCATCTACGTCTGCGAGAACAACTTATATACCGAGTACACGCACTACTCCGAAACGACCGCTGGAGAAATCTTGGCGCGCGCGACTGCTTTTGGATTGGAAGCTGCCAGTGTTGACGGTCAGGATGTGCGCGCGGTTCACGCGGCAACACAGAAATTCGTGGAACGGGCTCGCCGTGGAGGCGGTCCATCGTTCCTGCTGTGCAATACGTATCGTTACCACGGGCACCATGTGGGCGATGTCAATCGCGAATACTACCGCTCGAAAAAAGAAGAACAAACGTGGAGGACCGACCGGGATCCCATAGCAAATTTCGGGAAATTAATGGTGCAGCAGAATCTCGCCGACGCGGCGGCACTCGAACAGATTCAGTCCGAACTCGAGTTGCAGATGAAAAAGGCAGTCGAATTTGCCGCGGCAGCCCCATATCCGGCGGTGAGTGAAGTGGACGAGGATGTCTATGCCTGAGAACGGCGATCGTGAGCTGACCTTCGCGCAAGCAATCCGCGAGGCGCTGGCGGAAGAAATGCGTCGCGATGCCACGGTTTGTATCATGGGAGAGGACGTAGCCGAGGCCGGCACTCCCTTTAAGGTTCTTTCCGGCCTGCTCGAAGAATTCGGCAAAGACCGCGTCCTCGATACTCCAATCTCCGAGGCAGGTTTCACCGGCCTCGCGGTTGGTGCAGCCATGACCGGAATGCGTCCGGTTGTCGATATCATGTTCGGCGACTTCATCACCCTGACCATGGACCAGATGGTCAACCAGGCAGCCAAGGTTCACTACATGTCGGGAGGGAAGTGGAAAGTCCCGATGGTGATGCGCACCACCCTGGGCGCGACTCGCCGCTCGGCCGCACAGCATTCGCAGTCTCTGCACGCCTGGTTCTGCCACGTTCCGGGCCTAAAGGTGGTGCTGCCCTCGACGCCCTACGACGCCAAGGGATTGCTGAAGGCCGCGATTCGCGATGAGAATCCTGTAGTTTTCTTCGAAGACAAAATGATTTACAAGCTCAAAGGGTCCGTGCCGGAGGGTGATTACACGGTACCGTTGGGAATCGCTGATGTGAAACGCACGGGTGAGGACATAACTCTGGTCGCGACCAGCAGCATGGTGCAGGTAGCACTGGGTGCGGCGACGCTACTGGAAGAGGCTGGAATCAGCGCGGAAGTGGTCGATCCGCGCACCATGTGGCCGCTCGACGAAAAAACTCTGATTGATTCGGTTAAGAAAACATCCCGTGCGATCGTGCTGGATGAAGGCTACGAACGCTATGGAGTCACCGCTGAAATCGCATCGGTGATTGCCACGGGAGCATTCTACGACCTGGACGCTCCGGTCAAGCGGATGGGCGCCATGCATGTTCCCATTCCGTTTTCGCCGCCCTTGGAAGACAGCACGGTGCCGACCGAACAGAACGTGTTTGATGCGGCACGGGCAATGTGCGGGAAGGGGTAAGTCGACGACAGCTTCGAGTCGCGAGCTTGGAGCTGAGGACCAATGTCTGTATCCAGCTAGTTTTGCGCTTGTAGCTCGTAGCTCATCGCTCACAGCTCAAGGAGTTCACATGGCACTCAAGACCTACGGAACGATGGCGGTGGATTGGGAAAATCGGGTGGACTTCGATCTCCTGCGCCGCGAACGCCTGGCGCGCGCTAAGGAACTTCTTGCCAAGTCGGAGATGGGGTCGCTCCTGTGCTTCGACATGAATAATGTCCGCTACCTGACTGCGACGCACATCGGCACCTGGGCGCAGGACAAGGCGAACCGCTTCACGCTTCTTCCGCAGAATGACGAACCGATCTTGTGGGATTTCGGATCGGCCGCGAAGCACCACCAATTGCAATGTCCTTGGCTCGGAGAACGCTCGCGCGCTGGAATCTCCATGTTGCGCGGAGCCATGACTCCAGAGATGGGGCGCGCCGAAGATGTGGCCCAAAAGATCCGCATTGAGCTCGAAATGCGGGGTCTGCACAAGGAACCAGTAGGCATCGACATCATCGAATTGCCGGTGCTATTCGCTTTACAAAAAGAGGGAATCAAGGTCGTCGACGGACAGGCGTTGATGTCGGAAGCACGCCTCATCAAGACGCGGGACGAGATCACGCTGCTGAATACCTCCGCCATGATGGTCGACGCTGCCTATGACGAACTCTACCGTGCGATGAAGCCGGGGATGAGTGAGAACCAGGCCGTCGGCCTCGTCAGCAAAGTACTGTACGACCTCGGTTCGGAATACGTCGAGGCTGTAAACGCAATCTCGGGCGAGCGCTGCAACCCGCATCCTCACGTTTTTTCCGATCGCGTGCTGCGTCCGGGCGATCCCGTCTACTACGACATCCTTCACTCCTACATGGGCTATCGCACCTGCTACTACCGGTGCTTCACCATCGGGTATGCCTCGCACGCGATGAACGACGCCTACAAGCGGTGCCGGGAGTATCTGGATGCTGCCATCGAATTGGTTCGCCCCGGGCGCACGACATCAGAGATCGCGGCCGTGTGGCCGAAAGCGCAGGAATTTGGTTTCGCCAACGAGGAAGCCGCGTTTGCGCTCCAATACGGTCACGGAATCGGTCTTGCGATCTGGGAGAAGCCGGTGATCAGCCGGCTTGTCTCGATGGAACACTCTTGCGAAATCAAGCCGGGCATGGTGTTTGCCCTGGAGACTTTCTGGCCGTCGACCGATGGATGGAGCGCCGCTCGCATCGAAGAGGAAATCGTCGTCACCGAAACTGGCCACGAAGTCATCACGCGCTTCCCGGCTGAAGAGCTCCTGGTTGCGGGCCGGCATTATTTCACTGTGGACGGGCCGTTGCCCGCAATTCGCGAAACCGAATCGCTGCCGAGTACGCGCGTGCGCGAGATGATCGAAACGAGTTCGAAACGCGAGCGAGTCCCCGTCGGCGATTGAGAATGTTTTGACCAGCTCTGAGAAAACATCGTCCCAGTTTTTTTGCTTGCACGAGTGACCTTCTAATCTATGGCAATCAGTGTCGTTATGCCCGCGCTCGAAATGGCCCAGGAGACTGGCAAGGTCATTTCGTGGCTGAAAAAAGAGGGAGAAGCGGTTTCCAAGGGCGAACCGTTGCTCGAGATCGAAACCGATAAAGCGGTCATGGAGATTGAATCACCCGGCGATGGCATTCTTGCGGGAGTCAAAGTCGGCGCTGGGGCCGATGTTCCTGTCGGTCGCACCATCGCATGGATCGTTCGAGCTGGAGAAGCGCCACCTGCGGAGGAAGAAGTCGCGGAGTCGGGTAGAAAAAAGAGTACGAGCGCCGCAACCGTGGCATCGTCCCATCGGACTTCCTCGGCCGCACAGCCCTCCGGCCGACTCGTGAAAATTTCTCCCAAGGCCAGACGTCTGGCCAACGAACGCGGCGTCAGTCTCGCCGATGTTTGTGGCTCGGGGCCCGGCGGAGAAATTCTCGCCTCCGACATTCTTGCTGCGACAGAATCCAAAGCCCCAATGCCGACCGCGGCTTCCGAAACGATCAGCGCGACCTCTCGTCTGATGGCGGAGCGTACCACCGAGAGCTGGACGACCGTCCCGCATTTCTTCGTCACGCGCGAGGTGGACGCGACCGAACTCAACCAGATGCGGCAGAAGCTCGGTTCGGAGATCGCAATCTCTCAAGGCGTGAAGGTCACGCACAGCGACTTGCTGGTCTTTGTGGTGGCGCGCATTCTTGCCAAATACCCTCGCGTGAACGCAAGCTGGACAGGCAAGGGCATCCGTGAAAATGCCGAAATCAACGTTGGATTGGCGATGGCTGTTGACGACGGAGTGGTTGCCCCGGTGATTCGTAACGCCGACAAGGCCGGCCTGGAGGAAATTGCAAGCCGGCGTCGCGACCTTACAGAGCGCGCACGGAGCGGGAAATTACGCCCGGCAGATCTTGCGGGAGGGACGTTCACGATCAGCAATCTGGGGATGTTTGGCGTAGACGCATTCACCGCCATTATCATCCCGCCGCAGGCTGCAATTCTGGCAGTCGGCGCGATCGCGGAGAGAGTCGTAGCAGTCGACGGTCACCCGGCTGTCCGTCCGACGATCACGTTGACACTTTCGAGTGATCATCGCGTAGTGGACGGAGCACGATCTGCTCAGTTCATGAGCGATCTTGCCCAGGCCATTACGCTCTTATCATCGTCTGGGTTGATGCAGCCGTAACGGCCAAGCCTCGCCGTGCCCCGCCACTTCACTCGACCGTCCTCTGAGTGCAAGAAATGCAGACCTGACGTGTCGAATTCAATCCCAGCGGTTCTAACGAGAACCGATTATCCAATGCTAAGGCCGCTAACCGCGCGCACAATCTCGGGCACAATCTGGTCGAGAGGTAAAATTTTGTCCGCAATTCCAGATGGTGCAACAAAGCCGGGCATGCCCCACACCACGCTCGTAGCTTCGTCTTGAACAAAGATGCGGGCACCCCACTCCGTCTCTAGAACGCGTCGGCGGCTTTCTTCTTATCTGCGGGATAGGGCTTCTCTCCCATCATCCCATGCCACAACACGCGATTGAATTGCCTCCAGATTTTCGTACGGTAAAGGCCATATGAAATGTTTTCCACAGCCGCCAATTCGGAAGCCAGGGCAGATGCCTGGGTCGGCACGCCTGTTAACAACTTATTCATAAATTTGTAATTCACGCTCAACCTTCCGGGCATATCAAGAACAATTCCGTAGTTCGACAGGCTTCTACAACAATTCCAACCTCTGCTATCTCTTATCAAGACTCGGAGGACGCATGCAGAAAGACCATCGAGGACGTGCTTGGCCTCGAAAAACTCGGTGTTAATAACGCGGGATTGCCGCCGATGGCGGATGCTTTCAATCCAAGCCAATCGCAGTGGACGTTCCAAGCGACACCGGCCCCAATTCTGTTCCACACGACGCTGCCAATTACTTCGCCGGCCGGGCTCAATCTGGCTTCGATTCCGCAGCCGACGCGTGACGCGGCCATGTGGGAGGAGAGAGCCAAGAACTTCGATTTTAGCCAAGAAGATGGGGGTGGATCCGGAAGTGTTTAACCGGGTTATCTGGAAGGGTCTGATGGGCGATAAGCCGTATCCGACGAATCGATCGGGTGTGGATCTCCGTCAGCACCGCGCGCAGTTGCTGAAATCGCAGTCAACAGCGTCCGTCGCTTCGTGGGGGCGGACGAATGCATCCGCCCCTATGCAAGCAGAGTGTGACTGGGATCCGCTCGAGCGCATTCATCGTCATTTCATATTCGTTTAACAGCTACGTAGCACAAGGTGGGCATGCTTGCGTGGTGCAAAGCAGACGCCGTTTATGTTTGCGCGAGAACGCCGCATTGATATTCGTGATTTATAACGACGCAGGCTATTACGCGAGCGTTCTGCACAATGGATGCAAAGTTACACCTGCTGGAATGACCATGTAGATAGGAATGAATACGCTGGGCGTCGCTCTGACTCCGGACGGCATGTACCTGATCACCAGGAACGATGACGAGCGCGAAACCAATTTCTTTCTTAGAGAGTTTGTTCCCAGGAGGCAACAGGAGTCGTCAACGCCCCAGCTCCGCTGGACGAAGACGACGACTTGAAGGCGTGGATTCGGTAAAATCATCCGCCTGTCCGACTAAGCGGACAGCCGGAACCTCAACTCGCGAATGCGTGCATGCGACGGAAGCAACTGGCTTCTCCAGATTTCAGCTAAAGACAGGAACTCATCCGATGAAAAAACTCTGCTACTTGCTGGCTTTCCTAGTTTCTTTATTTCCCGCCGTTCTGAGCGCCCAGACTTTCGTCGCGTCCGGCACAATCCGGGGTGCAGTGCGTGACGACTCAGGTGCCGTGGTGCCAGGCGCAAACGTGGTTCTTTTCGCTCCCAACACAGGAGCGACTTTAACGAGAATCAGCAACCGTGCTGGCCTCTTTGTGTTTCCCTCGCAACCTGTCGGACTCTACACGCTGGAAGCAACGGCGGCTGGCTTCCAGAAGGAACGAGTGGAAGGAGTGAACGTACAGGTCGGACAAGCCACAAATGTGAGCCTCCGCCTGCGGCCGGGCGCCGGCAGCGAGTCGATCACCGTGAGTGGTGAATCTCCCCTCTTGCGTACCGAGGACTCCGATCAAAGTGCTGTTGTCAACCGGGAACAACTGGATAATCTCCCACTGAGCGGCCGGCGGTTCCTCGACTTTGCACTCCTGGAACCGAATGCCACTCCCGATGGGCAACAAGGTCTCGTCAGCTTCGCGGGCGAGCAGGGGGGCGAAGACACTGGATACGCTAACGCAAACGGTGCCAACTCTTTTTCGGTTGATGGCGCGAGTGCCACAAGCAACTACTTTGGCGCCGCGCGGGGCGGAGAGCGCGTACCGTACATCTTTGGAGAAAATGCGACTGAGGAATTTCAGGTGGCGGTCTCGCCTTACCGTGCGGAATACGGCGGCGCCGCTACAGGTTTTGTGAATGTGGTTACCCGCTCTGGAGCGGACACTTTGCATGGCAACGCCTTTTACTACAACCGGAACTCTGGCACCGGCGCCAACGACGCGGTCAGTAAAGCTAGCGGTCTTCCGCGTCCCGTGGACGTTCTGCAGCAGTTTGGCGGCGCTGTGGGCGGCGCTATCGTGCCGCATCGACTTTGGTATTTCGTGGATTACGAACAGCAGCGGCAGAAGAATCCGATTTCTGTGATCAACCCGGCGTTCGCCGATGTGGGTCAGGAAGATTTCGGTGTGCCCGATGACACGGAACTTCCAAAGCCAAATGGTTCTTTCCCGGTGCCGAGAGCGCTGAGCGAACCCGATCCTTCGAATCCTGAGTACTTGCAGAACGTGGCTAATGCGATCAACGCGATTCAATCAAATCTGGGAGTCCGCCAGCGTTTCCGCAACGACTGGGCCGCTTTTGCGAAAATCGATTATCGCGACGTTAAGGACGACAGGCTTTATCTGAGCTTGAACTGGAACCGGTTCGATTCGCCGAGTGGAATGATCGTGAATACGCAGACTCCACTCTTTGGGATCAGCACTCTGGCCAACAGTTTTGTCCGCGACTATCATGCCAGCGCTGGCTGGAGCCATGCATATGGCAGCGACCTGCTGAATGAAACCCATGCCAGCTTCTCCCGTGACGATCAGTATTCGACTCCGACGGGTCTAGTGAATCCGGTGCTTCCGACGGTTATGGTGAACCCCTCCGGCGGCGAATCCGGCAGCGATTTGCAGCTTGGTAACGCGGGCTTTGCGGGCGGCCGCACGAATGAAGTCCTCTGGCAACTCTCCGACCACGTCAGTTACCTGCGGGGGCGCCATACTCTCCGGTTCGGAGTAGAGTTTACACACACACACCTGACCGACCTGGCTTTTGGAGGCTTCGATCCCGACGCGCAGGCACAGAATGGAACGTTCCGTGGAACGTATAGCTTCTCCAGTCTGCCGAATTTTGCACTGGGTATTTATGACAATTTTTTTCAGAGTACCGGGCAGCCGAAGTTCTCTTTCAACGTTCCCTACCTGGGCTTTTACCTGCATGACACTTTCCAGATTCGGCCGCGTTTAACGCTTGATTTGGGCGTGCGTGAAGACTTCCAGTTGTATCCGCAACCTACCGAAAACCCCGCATTTCCACTGACTGGGCAGTTCCCCAACCAATATCAGCGGGTCGCTCCCAGACTCGGATTTGCCTGGCAAGCACTGGAAAAGACGGTACTCCGTGGAGGTTTCGGAATGTTCTTCGAAAACTTCAATGGGTTAAATTATCGGAATTCAGTGATCTCGAACGGATTGTTGACGCAACAAGCGTCCGTTTCTCTCGACTACGACCCAAACCAGGCACCGAATCAGCAGGCTGCCGTGTTCCCAAATCAGATATCCAGCGAGTCGCTCTTCTCTGCGCCCGACATCTCATTGGTCGATTCTCACTTCCGCTTTCCATACGTCCTGCAGGGAAGTGTGCAGTTAGAGCGGGAGATCCTGCCCGAGACCGTGGTGACGATCGGCACCACCTGGACGCATGGCGTACATCTGATTTCTTCCAGCGCATACGACCTGAACCTGAATCCGCCAACGGGCACGACGACGTACGTTCGTTGCCCCCCAGGAGCCGATGACCCCGACGAGTGCAGCGGACCCGCCGTCGTGCTGCCGAACCTGGATGCTGGCCTTCTGACGGAGGGACGACTCACTTCCAGCTTCAATCAGATTAATGCGCTGATCAGTCCGGGCCTTAACAATTACAACTCGCTGTTTGTGCAAGTGCAGCGACGTTTCCACCACGGGTTGGCTTTGCAGGCAGCTTACACATTTTCGAAGAACATCATGTCGCGTGGCGTGGATTTCAACAACCAATTCGACTTCCGCAACACGCACTCACCCTACCTACTCGATCAGCGTCATCGCTTCTCGATCGCTGGTACGTACGCGCCTGATCTGGGGAGTCATTTTCAGCCGGGACTCATGCGCGGAATTCTTTCGCATTGGACGGTTAGCACAGTGATGCAGTTTGCGTCCGGCAGGCCCTACGCACCGCTCATCGATACCGCCTGCACTTCCTCAGAACTAGATCCGGAAGATTGTCAGGAGTTCAATCTCGTTGACGGCACGGCAATCACGGCCAGCAATCCAATCAACAATACCGCGGCGAATCAAAGCACGGCGAACTCCGCGCTCGGCATCAATGCCGGCAGTCCAAGTCCACTTGCAGGCCTGAATTCTTTTTATGGCCCGTGGACGCAGCAGATTGACCTCGGACTGGCACGTCACTTTAATATTACGGAACGGCACGTTCTTACGCTGCGGGCGCAGGTTTTCAATCTCTTCAATCACGCGAATTACTATGTGCAAAACGGTACGGGTGTGAATCCCATTCAGTACATGCCATTCGGATCGACCTGCG
>Ga0307471_100002057_pt1 | contig 11413 bp, 17 predicted proteins | sample atmos_gasesAM3C__2_FD_204566 | JGI IMG/M metagenome (GOLD analysis project Ga0307471, IMG submission 204566) | Hardwood forest soil microbial communities from Morgan-Monroe State Forest, Indiana, United States - atmos_gasesAM3C_515 | ecosystem: Environmental > Terrestrial > Soil > Temperate... | reverse complement strand
CCATCTGCTGGCTGCCCCCCGCACAGACCCGGACGGGCGCTGATTAGCGCATCCGGTTCTTATCTCGGATGAGTGGCGGCGAAGCGAGCGTCAGGAAAGAAGTTTTGGACGTTGGTACGCGACCAATGCCGAGCCGCGGCTTTCGCGTGTGTGGGAACAAATCACACTCTCGCTGGCGCGTTGATTGCGTTTAGGCTCTTGCGGAACATCGGCGGAGAGGAGATCGAAGACAATAGCCGATGATGATGGTCGGCTGGAAGGCCTTCATGTCTACACCGGGCATCTGTCCAAGTTCAAGAGCAGATTCAACGGCGAGATCTGCAAGATGGGCCGCGAGCGCGAAGGCCCCAAAGGCTTCACCGGCAGGTTTGGCCGCGGCCAATTTTGCTATGTTCGCGTTGAGACGCTGCAACTGCGGATCGTCGGCGCGCGAGACCAAAAACGGCTTGGCTGGGTTAGTTAGAGGGCATAGTCGCCCTCCCCAATCCCTGTGCCAAAACTCCCGCACAGGTTTTTGGCACGCGACTGAGAGGCGCGGCGGGCGGTTCCGATGCCAACCCCTAGCTCTTTCGCGATCGCGCGCCAGGACGTACCTGAGGCGCGCAATGCTTCGATTCGCGATTCGCTGACAAACACACGCGGTCGCCCGAGCCTGACGCCTTTGGCTTGCGTAGGCCGGCCTTCACCCGTTCTTGGATCAGGGCACGCTCGAACTCCGCCATTGCACCCAAAAGTTGCATCATCAGCCGGCCAGACGGCGTGCTTAGGTCAAGGTTGTCGCGGAGGCTGATAAAGGCGACTCCGTAGGCGTCCAGCTCAGCGAGCGAAGTGACCAGGTGCTTCAGCGAACGGCCCCACCGGTCGATTTTCCAGACCAAGACCGCATCGAACTTCCGGCTGTGGGCATCGGCCATTAGCCGATTCAGGGCCGGCCGCGAATCTTTCGATCCTGAAACGCCATTGTCGACGTACTCCCCAACAATCTGTAACTCACGGCGCTGGGCGTAGTCGCGCAGTTCCCGCAGCTGCATCTCTGGATCCTGACTGCCGTTCGAGGTCGAAACGCGCGCATAGATCGCTAATCGTGTCATCCGCTCCCCTTTCTGCGTGGCGGGACTTGCACAGGGCTGGAAGCGGAGACTCCCAGCCCTGTGCCTGGTATCAGTCCCCGCTTTTCGCCAGTGATTCGCTGAGCACTCCAATCGAAACGACCGGACGCCTCGCTGGGGGACTGGCTACGTTCGCGGCATACTCAGGATTGGGCTTGATGCGAATCTGCGTGATCGCTTGCGCCGGGGCTGCTACTTCAACTTTCAGCTTCCACTGTTCGGCTCTCTCGATGCCGTACAGTTTCGTCGCAAGTTGCAGAGCATGATTCTTCCAGTCCACCGTGCGCCGCACCTGGTCCACAAAAGCCAGCAGGTACGGAGAGCTGGTTTCCTGCTCCGCGCCGGCGGTGTGCAGATCGAGTAATTCAGTCCGCAGGGTCTTTTGCAGGGCTTCCAGCTGGGAAAGTTGCGAGGTGATCTCCGCATACCGGGAGATTTCCTCTGAGGTGATGACGTAACGTCTGATTCGTCTGCCGGTCGTTCGTAATTTAGGCAGCAGCCGCTCGTGCGTACGTTTCGTGGACTTTATCTAATCGTTTGCGGATGGCGAGAGGAAGACTTAAGAGGTAATCGGCGGCCACACTCTCCAGGTAATCGCGGTGCTCTTGCAGGGCGGACTGGAGATCATCAAGCGCAGCTTCCAGTTCTGCCTCAGTTGGTGCTAGCACTACCTTCTTGCGCAGTTCATCAATGAGATCTTCGGGGGTCATGGGGGGTAACCCTCCGTTGAATGTTCGATACGGAACCTACTATATTCCCCCCGGAGGACCCCCGTCAAAAATGCCCGAAATGCGGTGAGAAGCTCCGGCTTGACGCTCCACAAAACGCAACCTGCTGGGGCTAGAATCGCACTACTGATAACTCAACAAAGGAGGACCAATGGAACGCATCGCATTCACTCTGCTGTTCCTGGGTCTGCTTACCGGTAGCGCCTTCGCAAAAGACATAGAAGGTACTTGGAAATATCGAACGTATCTCAACGGCGTCATCATGGTGGATCACGACGGCCAAACGTACACTGGCAACTGCCGAGGTACGACAATGGGCGGCTTCAACACCCCTGTACGAGAGATTGAAGGATGCAAAGACGCAGAGGGATTCGCGGGCGATGATTACCTAACGTGCAGCGGCAAAAATCGACGGATGCAGTGCATGAAGGGCGATCAGAACACCATCGAAATCCACATCATGCTAAACCAGCAGTTTGTCGTGGTGACATTCAAAAAGGTCTCTGTGGTGAAGACAGCGAAGTAAAGAACTTTCAGCTTGCCTGGGGCGTCTTTTCGTCGATGTCAGCCAACAGGCTAGCTAGCTTTTGCTTATCCGGTTGTTTCAGCAAGACGCAATAGCTTGGGGTCGGGCGTCGTCGAACGAGTGGAAAGGTCCACGGCATCGCGTATTTGTTTATAAGTTGTAGGCTTGCGCCCGGTTCCAAGGCCGAGCAGGGTCTTGGAACGCGGCCATGGCCTGCCTGCGGCGATTGTGGCGAAAAACAAATTCATCGAGATAGGCCTGCAGCTGATCGTGGCTCACGCCGTGATAGGTCCCGATCAGCCATTGCTGCAGATTCCCGATTGCGCGGTCCGCCAAAGGCACCGCCGACTTCGCGCCTTAGCGCAGCTCGATTCGCAGGGGTTGGCTGCGGGGGGACGTGTTGAAAACTAGCTTCTGGCAATCCGGTGAAGCTCTTCAGGCCGTCGGTATATACCGTGGCGCCTGCCTCCACGTTTTGTTTAAGGAAGGCGATCAACGTTGCACTTTTCGGAAACGACGGGCGAGGCAACCCACTTACACTACCCCTTGTGGTCGGCTGAAACAACCGGATAAGCAAAAGCTAGCTAGTGATCGAATGTCCGATCCATGATCTGGGCTCCGAGCCGGTGCCTCTCTATTTCACGAAGGCATCTTGGCCATGTTTTATTTCAGTCCTCGTCCGAGTTTGAGCAACTCTTCCTTGATCTCGTCCATTCGCGCAACTCTAGCCTCGTCCCGCTTTTGTGAATCCCACGGCACCTGCGATTGACGGCTCAGCCGTTTCTCGTGGTCCACGTTGCGCAACTCCTCGATTTCGTGGCGCAATTCCTGGATCCGTTTGCGAACTTCTTCCAGCCCTGGTCGACCGTCTCTCATTGCCATGGTCAACTCATTCACGGGAAATCATCGGTGACTTTGGGCCATATTGCAAAACCAATCCACAAACTGCAAAGATGACGTAGCCGGCCCAGGCGGAAATCCCGTGGCAAAACGATTCGCGACCAATTTCGTGCAATCGCTAGCGGCTGTTCTGGCGGGGAACGCAGCCTACTTCCTGTTGATGCCCTTTCTGCCTCTTCCAGCTCGCCATGTGCCCTTTCGGACCGACCTGGGCCTCGCCGTGGATGGGTGTTTTTGCCTCGTGGCCTACGCAGCTTTCAGGGCCATAAGTGGCCGGTAAAGGCAGGCCCAAATTGTGCAGGATCAGTCTTCAATACTGAAACACCACTGAAACACCACCCAGGAGAACCTAGATGGCAGCACGTTCAAGCAAGAAGACACAACCGGACCTGACAGGCCTAGTCAGGAGAGAGTTCGCCAGCCCGTATACCGTGTGAATTGAGTCATGCACCGTAGTAAGGGAAAGTCCTGATGGGCTGCCGCTGAATGTAGGCTCTCTGCCGGCAGCGTGCGCTGCATTGCTTTCATGAGGAATGCACCGAGAGTTCCGCGTGCGGATTATGCAGCTTCGTAGTTGGGGGGAAATGTCTCAGGTCGCAATGGCGAGCAATAACCAACTCGGGAAAAAGAGGTCAGGCGTTCGTGAACTAGGCGCGAATTGGAGTAAACTGAAAATAGATTCCCTGGGGACGGGGAAGGCCATGGCCAAACGAATTGCCTTCCTGGCGCGGCCGACGCGCATAATTCAGGTTTTGGTGGCCGCAATGTGTCTGCTCGCACCGGCAGAGGCGCAGCACGGCGGCGGGGGTGGCCACTCCGCGGGAGGACATGTTGGAGGCGGACGCTCTGCCGGCAGCCATACGGGTGGGGGCAGAACGGGTGGTTCGCATTCCGGTTGGTTGCGCCTTGGTTTTGGAAATCGAGCTGCGCGGCGGGCGGGGCTTAGAACGGTGGGCACCCCCGATACCTCGCGCCATTTGCCGCCAGACCTCGTGAAGGGAGCAACGCCGGTCCGTGCAGCGTCTTTGGTATCCATTCAACCGGCACCGCCGCGGTCTCTTCGGTTTCCGGTTTTCTTCCCACCCCGTTTCGTCGGGAGCAGCTTTTTCCTTTCTTCTCGGTTTCGCCATCGTCCCAGTTCTTTGTTCGGCCGCTTTCCGTGTTTTCGGGCATCGGGTTGCTTCTTCAACGGCTTGACCCAGGTTTGTTTCTTTGATCCAGCTTTGCCGCTGTTTTTCTTTTCATCTGGTTTTGATTCTTTCCTTTCTGGGGCTGGCTTTAGTGGGGACTCTCTCGGTGGTATCGGGGACGACCTCAATTCCTTAGGCACTATGCAGCAGGAAATTGCCGTGGAACCACCGACGCCAGGTCCCATGGATGCGGACACATCTGCACCGGCGGGAGAGAATTCACCGACCAACGGCGGAGCAAAGGTCGACGCAACGACCGAAGCGGCTGACGAGGCGGCGGGAAAGGACTCCTTCCTTATGGTGCTGAAGAATGGGACCAGCCACGCTGCGACCGACTACTGGCTCGCAGACGGATATCTCGAATATGTCAGCCCCGATCGCACGCGGAGCCACGTTCCGCTTGAAGCACTCGACCTGCAAAAAACGGTAGTCGAAAACTCTCGCCGCGGCCTTCCATTTGTGCTTCGATCCGCACCTTGACCGTCTCCTCTTACGACGACAACAGGAATTGCGGTAGGACCGGGGGTTGCTTTACCCCGCTGGTGTTGGAGCACCAGGGGTACCAAACCCTGGGTCCTTCAGGTGCAGCCAAAATTCAGCGGAGCTAGTATTGTGACGTTTCCGTGAGTCTCTTTGGCCTGTTCGACACGGTATGCCAGACCAAAGGAGTTTCAGCGATGAAGGCATTGTCTCGTTATTGCTTGTGCTTTGTTCTGTTCTGCGCCACTGCATTCATCCAGGACGTTACACAACCTGAGTTAGACGCCTCTACGACCTGAAGAGTGCCATTCCCTTACGAGGAAATGACACCTGCGTGACACCCGCTTCCTTGCTCCTCGCTAGCCTCCAAACGAGACTCCGACTGGAGAATGTCATGCGTAAGATAGCCCTGATCTTCACCGCAGTGCTTGCTTTCAGCCCGCTCGGAATCGCGCAAGCCTACTAACAAACCAACCTCGTTTCCGATATTCAGGGCCTCGCTCAAAACCCGCCGAGCGGCCAGCCCGATGCGCAGCTCGTCAATCCTTGGGGCCTTGTTTCAAGTTCCACAAGTCCTTGGTGGGTACAGGCGTTGTAAACGTCAGTACATCTCTTCCCGCATTGCAATCACGCTGTAGTGCAGGCTGTTTCCAATGTTGGCCCAGCAACTGTTGTACTGGATGTCGCTGTTGCCCCCGCCGTTCCAGCTGTAAAGCGGGGAGCCAAGAGTAGCGAGCTCTGCATACGGAGAAGTTGCACTCTGGGTCTTAGCGACAAAGACTGTTCCGTTGAACCCGCCATTTCCGCCACCGGATTCGGTCACTATTCCCTGTCCGATGACCAGAACCAGGCCATTGAAGCTCGCATTTCCGTTGAATGAGAGGGTTCCGGTCACCACGAGCACCCCAGCGCCCGAGGCGTCGCCATAGTTGAAGTCGCCGCTGACGTATGTGATCTGTGGATTAGCATTGGTGCCGACCGCCCCCGAAGGACTGCACGGAGTTCCGATGCCACAGCTATAGGCAACGTCGGCCACATTGGCCAAGCTGTTCACCAGAGCGTCCAGTTGCGATGGGCTTGACCAGGCGCCCCCATACTGGCCTGTTCCAGTGGAGCCTGCATTTGCCACCGAGGGGGTGCTACCCGAGCCTGTGTACTGGGAAGATCGGTTGGGATTCCCTGTGATCGTAGTGGTGATGGCGGTGGCACCGGCGGCATCCCCGGTGCTGATAGCCGGTACTGTCGACGGGCCTGACGGGTTGCATGTGCCCGTGCCGCCAGAGGAGGAATACCCAGCCGCGCCGCTGTCGTTTCCATTGATGAAGTACTGGCTCGAACTCGGCCGCGGGGAGAAGGAGGCATTGGGCCCATCCAATCCCAACGCGCCTCCAGGCGGCGTGAAGCTCAGGCCTGCAATTTCATACTGGCCAATCCGACGGCTACCCTGCGGGGTGACCGCCAACGAAACGGCAACATAGACCGGACTGGCGTCCTTCCCCGCAGCTTGTGCCGCGCTGCAACTCGCATACGGGCCTCCCGGAATTAAACTGAGGGGGATCTCCTGGTTCGCGGCGGTCTGAAAGCACACCTGCGTGCCGTCAGGTTGGGTGCTATCCACCTTCGCGCCAGGGATCGTCGCGTTCTGTTTCAGCGTGATCCGAACCCACTTGAATTTCAAGGCGGCAGCCGTATTGGTGTTTGGAGAAAAACTATTCACATAGGCTGCTACGCTCGCGGAGGGCGGACCTGCAGTGCAGGGTACTCCCAAAGTGCCTGACGTCAGGCCGGAGAAGTTTTCTTGACAAAACTCGTCGTCGGCGTACGCGCTTGCCATGTTCTTCGGGTCCACCACATCAGTTGCCCCCGCAGGGTTGATGATGTACACAATCGAATTCGCGGCACCAGGCATCGTTGTGGGTAGAGTCAAAGGAGCGATGCTGTTGGACCGCATCCGGTCGCGCATCTCCTCGAGCCCTGCCCGCATGGCAAAAAAAGACAATTGCGTATCTCGATAGTTGCTGTTGACCGAGGTCTCAGTGTCCGACATATACATCATGCCTAACCCGATGGCCGTGAGCAGTAACAAGGTCAAAAGTACCAGCAACAGGGCCATTCCCCGTTCATTCCGCCTCACATCTGGGCTGCCAAGTCTAAACTTGTCGGTGCACATAGGGCGACTCCTTCTAATTGTTTATCCGGCCGTTACCTACCAGAGTCACTACCGGGCGCACCCCCGTCTTAGGGTCGTAACCGCTAGCACCACTACCCAGGAGATTGATCGTCAGACGAATGGACTTGATGCAAGGGGCGGTCGGCGAATTGCAGGATAGAACGGGCTGGTCTGTAACTGTAGTAATGACCCGCGGCAGGTCTATAATGCTGCCATTCTGGTCGTACGCCGAAAATACAGGGAAGTCTTTAAAGGTGGTTACCGCCGCGTAGTATGCCGTGTTGGTCAGGGTACCGCCCCCAAACAGGACATTGCCCGCGATCGGCAACCCCCCTCCATAGACCGAACCCGCCGCGGGAACGCCGCTGTTTACCACCTCCTGCAGTTCCTGGCTGAAGAGAGGAACCTGGGAGAGTGGCGTACCGTCAACCTTAGTTATCTGGCCACGCTGGATCGTGCAGGGACAGGTTCCCGTCGGCGGGAAATTGCCAGCGGAATCTACTACGCGGTACCAGACGGAGTCCACATTGCCATCGCCGTCCACGTCCCCCTCAAAGACGATTTGGGTGCTGGAAACGGACACCAGTCCTGCGGCCATGGTGTGATCGTTAAAGTGAGCGCTGCAATTCGAACCAGTATTGAACATGCGGCAGTTGGGGTAGCCTGCTTGATGGATGTCCCGCTCAAATTCGTCCACGAAGGCGCGCCCCTCCTGGGTGAGATCGACCTTAGTTTGTTCGGTTTTGCTGCGTTGCAGGGCGATAGTGATGTAACTGACCACCCCGCCCAGCACGACAAGCAGAACCGCAGCCACAACCAAAAGCTCGATCAGAGAGAAGCCTCCGGCGGCTGCTCTTTGCTGTTTCTCCTGTGGCGAAATTGTTTCTCGAAATGACGTCATAAGACTGGGACTCTTTCCCGGTTAGTTCTCGATCAGTGTTCTCAAGGTCACTGGCCGCGCAAAAAGGATGGCACGGTTTGTCGAGCCGCCTGCATCTGCCTGGACCGCAGACCACGGTCGCGCGGAAACCGTTAGCTGGCTGATTCGGCTGTTGGGATTGGGGCTGATCTCCATAACATTCCATCGCACCTCGTAAATATCGCCATCGCAGGTCTGGTAGTCCATCGCGTATCCCTGGCTGGTGGAAGTGGCCAGAGCGGGCGCGGCCTGCGTCCAGTCGATATTGCCGACATCAGATGCACTCGCCCCGGCGTACAGCGCCGCTCCGCTCCCGGCGGGTGCAGCCCCGGCGCCCAGCGACGCTTGGTGAACATTCGCCGCACCAGCGCTGAGAGCGCAATCGTAAATGTTAACGAACGTGGGCTTCGGGTACTGCTTTAGCGTGGCAAATTTTTCTACGATTTCTTGATCCAGGACGGTGGCCGTGGTGTCGGTCTTGTTCCGCGAGTTGGTTTGCATGCCCACCAGGACCATCATCATGCAGGACGGGAGCCCAATGGCCAGCACCGTCATGGCGATCATCAGCTCGATCAGCGTCATGCCTGCCATGGGAGAGCCCATTCCGCGTTGCCCTACCCCAATTCGGCATCGTTCGTGACTAACGATAAGATTGTTCATACTGCACTCACTCATATTTGTGCCCAGTTAGCGCCACCGTAGGACCACACCTGCACGCGTCCGCTCGGAGTGACTACCACCGACGCCCAGCTCGTGCCCAACGCGCTATTGCGGGAGAGGAAATAGATAAAGCCCTGTCCCAGGGTCTGCGGGCAGGTTCCGCCCGACGGAAGACAGGGAAGGCCGCGCGCGTTGAATTTTGGCAGCACCCCGGTGGAATTGAGCGCGAAATTCAGGCTAGCTGCAAAAGCAGCCTCGCCAGGTGCACCACTGCCCGTACCAAAAGAAACGTTGACTTGGTCTCCCAATTCGACCACCGGTTCGCCAGCCGTGAATGTGTCGTTCTTATTCAGGTCGACAAAGTATGCGACCACCCCCCCGGACAGCGTGGTCTGTTCGATCGAGTAGAAAGTGTTTTTTCTGGCCGCTTCGATGCGGGCCTTTTGAATCAGACCGCTCAGGTCATTCGCTGAGTATCGAAGTTTTATCATCGAGATCGCATTCGACACCGAGGGCGTAAAAATCGCCCCCAAGATCAGGATCATGGCCAATGCAATCACCATCTCGATGAGCGAAAAGCCCCGCCCGCCTTTTGGTGCATTTCGATGTGTCATCGTCCGCTTCTGCATTGTTCCCATGTCCGTCTACTCATGAAGCCCTTCTTCCCGTCCATGCAACATTGCTCGAGCCGCAGCGGATCGACACGGCTCACGCTTGACTTCTAGCTGACTGTAAGGGGCATCGACACTTCAGAACAACTTACGAATGTTCAAGTAAGAAGTAACCGAGGTAACACCAGCGACATCGGGCTTGGGGTTGTCAGTCGCCTCCTGTGGCGCAAGCCAGTCGTGCTAAGGGCGCTGATTTTTGCAGACAAGGGGGAAAAACGAATGCATCGACAATGCGCGGATACATCGTGCGCCAATGGCGAAGGCTATCTGAACTTATCTCGAAGTCGCCTTGGTAAAGGAGCTGTCGATGCCAATGTCCGCAACATTGCTTGCGGTAAGAACATCGGTTCATTCGTGCGCAAATAGGCTCAAGCCGGTTCGCCATTCCATGGCAATGAGCGCCAGCCTTGGCATTCATCCGCTTCATCATAAGATATTGCATATGTTGGGATGGTTCAGAGCAGAGGCAGACCGAGCCTCACGGCGGAACCGCTCCAGGGTAGCGTGAATCGCTCGCGGCTTGCTCGGGTAGGAATTTCACAAGGCAACGGTCCTGTCCAGCTTTGCGCCCTCAGCCTGGTCGACCAGCCCATTCCACGAGCGCCCAGTTTCTCTATGATCCGGTAGTGCGATATGATTTGGTCGATCATCGCTAAATGAACGCCGACGGCAGTGTAGGCCGAGGTGAGCCGAGTCCAGCAGCATCTTAGACCATGTGACAAAGGCGAAAACCGGGAACGCAGGAGCGCAACGATTTCTTGCTTTCTCAAATCATAACTGAGGGTCTTTCGCTCGCGGTTCACTGCTTTCGTGAGGCGCGCACACAAACAGACCTTCGGCTAGATGTCCAGGCGCCGAATGGTTCTTAGCGTGGCTTTTACGCAGACACCCACAGCTTTTGGTGGTTCCACTTCGAAGAGTGCCACATGCGACTACGGATTCAGCTCCGCAGTCACATAAACAGTTCCACAGCCCGCCCAATCTATTCTTTCCAACGAGCTTCACAGCCGTAAGCCTGCCGAAACGCACGCCTGCAATGTCAATAAAACGTAAACAACCGCAGCTCCTCGTGTGACCGTTTCTGAGACCACCGCCGACTTCAAACTCACGGCCGCAATCACAGGTGCACAACCAATGCATCCTGCCGTCTTTCCCGCGACCACAGGCTCTCAGAGCCACAAGCCGACCAAAGCGCTGGCCAGCAAGATCAATCATTGCGAATTGTCCTCCCGCATTCCGTATATGTGCCATCCCCAAAGTATGTGTTAGCTACGGTCTTTGGCAAAGATCACGAAAGTCATCTTAGGACCCTAATATGCTGGTTACGCGACAGACTGGATCAAGAGGAGAACAAAATACAGGCTAGCAACAGGACTTCCAAACCAAAAGACAAGTGAATTCAAACTGCACCACTACCGGGGGTTCGGTAGTGTCCTAATAGTGCGTTTGTGCGCTGTGCTAAGCAGGGAACACATTATCAATTGTTCCATATGGTCCGCTACGGAAGGGCGTCGTTGATACCGTACTTCTCACGTAGAAATGTTCGCAACCTTGTTGGCGCCCTCGCCAGGTCTTGCCAGGTCAGCACTTTGCACCGCAGCCGCAGATCGACCGGGCGCACGCACTTCATCACTGCATACCAACTATCGATCAGTTCCGGTCTTCGGGCATCGGTGAGCACGCAGAATGTGCAAGAGGATGCATGTGCGGCCAGAACGTTTCGTATTAGCTGATACGAGCAGTAGTCGCGAGCAGTCTGAGGCAGGTCTTCACTGTCGAATACTTCGCTGAAATCCGACCTTCTGCAAACGGCGACGCCAATTTGGCGTGCGAAGGATCGCTTTGTAGGTGGAGGGCAGGAAATTCCCGCGCCGCGAATCGTCGCAGTATCGTTCGAAGCAGACCGTCGAAGGCTGACCATAGCTCAGACAGTGTGGTAGCCCGTGGGTTCGGGCATAGTGCTCGGCGCGCTGGCTCAGTGCACGACGGAGCGAGCCCGCCGAGTTCATTCTCGTCCGTCGAAGTGCCCCAGGTGCAGAATCGTCTGTCACTCAGCGTCA
>Ga0307471_100002056_pt1 | contig 11415 bp, 10 predicted proteins | sample atmos_gasesAM3C__2_FD_204566 | JGI IMG/M metagenome (GOLD analysis project Ga0307471, IMG submission 204566) | Hardwood forest soil microbial communities from Morgan-Monroe State Forest, Indiana, United States - atmos_gasesAM3C_515 | ecosystem: Environmental > Terrestrial > Soil > Temperate... | reverse complement strand
TGATGACACGAATTGTTACGCGCAGCCTGAAGGAAGACAAAGACGGAATTCCCGGCTATATCGCATATCCGGAGCGGGAGGAGAAGGGGCCCGGCCTGCTTTTGATTCATCAACACTCGGGACTGACTGGCTATCTTAAGACCGCGGCTTACCAATTCGCCCAGCTGGGGTACACCACCGTGATTCCAAATCTTTATCATATGCTGGGCTATCCAGCCGAAACGCACATTGATAAGGGCACGGAAATTCAAAACAAGACGCCGGATCCAGATTTTGTGCGCGTGATTGATAAAGGCTGGCGCTATGTATGCGCGCGCAATGATGTCAATGCTTCACGCGTGGGCGTGATCGGCTACTGCATGGGCGGGCGTATCGGTATCCATTTCGTCGCGGCGACTCCCGGCGCGCGCGCTTTTGTCGCCTATTATCCATCGGTCGCGGACGAACCGACGACGCGCATCAGGCCGCGCCATCCCTGTGATGCCGCGCGGGAGATCAAGTGTCCAACAATGGTGCTTTACGGCGGCAACGATCGGACCAGCACGTTCCCGGTCCAGCAGCGGGTGATGGAGAGTTTTCATGCTAATGGCCAACCGCTGGAGTGGCACTATTTTCATTTTGGCAACCACGGCTTTGCCTCCACCGAATCGGACGGCTACCAGCCGTATCTGGCGAATTTGGTCTGGCCACTGGTAACGGAATTTCTCGGGCGCGAGCTGATCGGTCCGGCGCTGTAGCTAATGAATCAACATTGCAGAGCAATATAGGAAGGTTTTCCGCGTCAAGGAATTGCGACACCCACTGAGCGTTCTTCCCCCTCGAGAGGCTATGTCGCAGTGGCCAAGACCGCATTGTCATCCCGAACGAATGTGAGGGATCTAAGATTTCTCCCTGCGGTCGAAATGACAGAGACGACGTTTTCGGTGTTGCGACACAGTCTCCGATGGGGGAGGTTAGAATAGGGGTGATGGTTGAGTTCTATCCCACGAGTTGAGGAAGGAAGCGAAAAAGCACGATGAGAAGAAAAATTCTCTCCGTGGTTCTAACTATCTTATTTTTAGCTGCGGTTAGTCGCGCTCAGGCCCAGCAGCCGAAGAAAGTCCCCCGAATAGGGTATCTATCGAATAGCGATCCAGCTACTGAGTCCGCCCGTTCCGAAGCAATTCGGCTGGCTCTGCGTGATCTTGGTTACATAAAAGGACAGAATATCGCAATCGAGTACCGATATACGGAGGGGAAGCGTGATCAGGCCCCTGAGCTTGCGGCCGAACTGGTGCGTCTCAAGGTTGATATTATCGTGGTAGCAGGAGGGGCCTCGTGGATCTTGGCGGCCAAGAATGCGACCAAGACGATTCCCATCGTTATGACGGGCGCTGGGGCCGATCCTGTCAAGGAAGGCTTGATTGAAAGCCTTGCTCGTCCCGGCGGCAATGTCACCGGCATTACAAACCTTATCAGAGAACTAGGAGGTAAGCGGCTAGAGCTGCTCAAAGAAGCCGTTCCCAGACTTGCCCGTGTCGCGGCTCTCTACGATCCAGCCATTCCCGGCACTACACGCGAGGTGAAAGAAGACCTCCCGGTCGCGGCGCGCGCGCTTGGGTTGACTGTTCGGTCTTGGGAGGTACGAGATGCGGACGGTTTCGAGAAGGTATTCGCTGCGTTAAACACGGAGCGCCCGGATGGACTCTACGTGACCGGGGGTGGGCAAATGTTTGCTGACCGAAAACGGATCGCGGGCTTTGCGTTAAAGAGCCAGCGACCCTCGACGTACAGCAGCAGGGAAGCTGTGGATGTCGGCGGGCTCATGTCCTACGGGGCGGACCTCGCGGACAGCTACCGGCGCGTCGCATATTTCGTGGACAGGATTCTTAAAGGCGCCAAGCCCGCCGATCTCCCGGTGGAGCAACCGACCAAGTTTGAGCTGGTGATAAACATCAAGACGGCAAAGCAGATCGGCCTCACGGTTCCACCGGAGGTGTTAGCACGGGCGACCAAAATCATTCGGTGAGGCGTAAAGGGCGAGCGGTGAGGAGGTGAAATTCTCACGGACGGGAGTCCGTTTGGCAGCCGGGGCGAATTTTTATATACAAGAGATAACTGCGGAAACAGATTGAGATCGAAGGAGAGTCCTAATGCAAGTCGCGGAATGGAGAAAAGTTATCGGCGAAATGGTGCGGGACCACATGCGCTCGCCGCAGTTGGAGTACTATTTCTCCGTCAAGATGAACCAACGCCGCGCACAGATCATGATATCTCAGCTGGGTTTGTATATTCGCCACCGACGCGATTGCTGGTCCCATGTCTCGGGCAACTGCCCGGTGATGGCGATCAAGCAGAAGATCCTCGAACATGAATACGGCGAAGTGATCAAAGATCAATATTCGCAATACGGCCATCTTCAGCTGATCGTAAAGCAAGCACAAAAGATCGGCATGACGCCAGAAGAAGTTTTAGGGACGAAGCCTCTTCCTACGACCAAGGCGACACTTTACGCCTGGGATTGGGTTACGAGAGAGAAGAGCTGGGTCGAAGGTCTCTCGTCATTGACCGTTACCGAGTGGACCAACGATGACCGGCTGCTTAATGATCTCGGGGGCGGCCACTCCACCCGGATGGGAAAACGCTGGATGGAAGATATGGGCCTGCAGTGGAGGGATATGCCGAACTTCGATGTTCATCGCCAGGCGGACGAAAAACACAGCGATATGTTTTTGCCGTTTTTAACGGAGCATGCCAAGGGAGAAAAAGAACAGATGGCGCTAGACGCAGTGAAAGAGTCCCTGGATCTTTTTGCGCTCTATCGAGAAGGAGTCGGTAAAGCCATGGAGAAAGTCCCGCTGAGTTAGTAACGCGAGTGTTATTTTTTGAACAGGCTTGTAACCCTCTCCCTCAGGGAGAGGAAGAAATCAGGGAAGCAGGGTGAAGCATTAGTCAAAAAGGCGTCAATTTCTGAAGGAATCATAGACTTGATCATTTAAGGAGGAAGTCATGGAAAAACCAAGAATCAGACACATCGCGATCAATGTCGAAAATCTTGACAAGACCGCGGAATATTACAAACGAGTCTTCGGCATGGAAGAAAAACATCGGCGGCCTGGGGGAACTATTTATCTATCCGACGGCCATCTCGATCTCGCGCTCATCCACAGCGAGAAATATCCGTGGGGGATCCATCACTTTGGTTTCAAAGTCGATAGCGTCAAAGAAATCGAGAAAATTGCCGACACGAAAGCCGAGGACAACACCTACGGCGCCATCGCCGAGAGTTGGATCAAAGACGTTGAAGGCAACCGAGTGGATGTCTCCGAGCACGGCTGGCCGGTTTAATCTGATCGATGCATTAACAAATAAGTGGCCCGCCAACTTCGAGGTTTAGATAACAGCCGAGCTTTTCATGCCGGCCGGATGGTTATTTTGTTTCGGGCGTTTTGCCTCATACTATTGTTATCAAGCCCGACCGCTTTGGTCGCGCAAACCCCTTCCAGAGTTGCCATCGCCTATTCCGCCGTAAGCCCCATTTTCGCGGGCGTGTGGATGGCAAAGGAGATCGGCGCGTTTGAGAAGCAGGGACTCAGAGCCGACCTAGTGTACATCAGTTCCGGCAGCGTAACTGTTCAAGCAATGGTGGGCGGAAATTTGGATATGAGCATTGCGGCCAGCAATGCCGTGGTCAGCTCCATCCTGCACGGTGCTCCGCTGATTGCCGTGGGCAGCATCACCAACAGGCCGGCGATGAGCTTGTTTGTTCAGCCTGAGATCGTGAAGCCCGAACAGCTGCAGGGTAAAGTACTCGCCATCACCCGCCACGGGTCGTCCACGCACTTTTTGACGTTGTTCGTTCTGGAGAAGTATGGTCTCCAGGACAAGGTTAAGATTCAGCCTATGGGTGGCACTCGAGAAGTGGATGCGGCCATCCGAGCAGGGATGGTTGCCGGGGCCGTAAGGAGCATGAAGCCAGGCCCGAAGACGCGGATGCTGGTGGACCTGCCGGATTTGGGGATCCCTTTCTCCATGGATCTCATCGCCGTCAAGCGAGACTTCCATAAAAACTCCCCCAAAACCGTTGAGAATATGCTCAAGGCTTATATTGAGGGGGTGGCGGCGTTGAGAACCAAAAAGGATATGGCCTACAAAGTTATCGCAAAATACATGCTGGGTGGTGGCGATTCACTCGACGAAGCTTATGAATACGCCGTCAAATATCTTGACCGCGAGGCGAGAGTGGACCCAGCGGTCATTCAGACAGTGCTGAAATGGGAAGGCAAAAGCGAGATGCCGGCAAATGAGTTTTACGACAACACCATCAGTGATCGAATAATTAAAGAGGGCTTCGTGGAAAGGTTATATCGCTAAGCGCGAAAGGGCGAATATGAAACGAGCTGAGTGGAGGAAAGAACTGGGAGAATTGGTGCGGCAGGCGGTGCGCTCGCCGGAGTTGGATCACTATTTCAAAGTGAAGATCACTAAACCCGGCGCGCAGGTCTTGATCACGCAGCTGGGGCTCTTTATTCACCACCGCCGCGAGTGCTGGTCCCACGTCTCAGGCAACTGTCCGGAGATGTCCGTGAAGCAAAAGATTCTCCAGCATGAATACGGCGAAATCATCAAGGACGAATACACAGAGCATGGGCATATGGAGCTGATCATCCGCCAGGGAAAAGCATTAGGATTGACTACGAGTGAGGTTCTAGGCGTAAAGCCTTTGCCGACGACCCAGGCTTCGCTGTACGCGTGGGCATGGATGACGCGGGAAAAGAGTTGGCTTGAGGGTCTGGCAGCGTTGACGATTACTGAGTGGGCCAACGATGACCGGCTGCTTAGCGATGTGGGAGGAGGTCTGTCGAGCCGTATGGCCAAGCGCTGGATGGAAGATTTGGGTTTTGGCTGGGAACAGATGCCGAATTTCAAAGTCCACAGCCAGGCGGACGAAGAGCACAGCGATATGTTTTTGGAAGATCTTGAAAAATTTGCCACGGGTGAGAAAGAGGCACTAGCCTACCAAGCGGCGAAAGAATCCATGGACCTGCTCAAACTATTCCGCGTCGGAATTGCCAGAGAAATGGAAAGGCTTGTTTGAAACTGTCTCTCAAATCTTCATAAAGCGTCAGAGCGGTGCCTCCGTTGTCATTCCCGCGGACGCGGGAATCCAGGTCTCCCGGTTAATCGCCTGGATTCCGGCTCTCGAAGACTCGGCCGGAATGACGGATCATTTTTGCGGCCGAATTGCTGAGGTACGAGACTTTAGACGAACACCGAAAGAGGAGAAACGCTATGCCGAAGAGTTTGAGGACTTTTTTGGATGACTGTCAGAGAGAGATTCCTAACGAGGTCGTTCACATTTCGAAAGAAGTCGATCCCGCCCACTATGATGTAACTGCGATTATCAAGCACCTCGGCGCGATGAAAAAATTTCCGATTCTCATCTTCGACAAGCCTTTAAACCTACACGGCAAGGTGAGCGATCTCAAGTTGGTGATGAATTGCGAAATCTCCCAGCGCAAGACGCAGATCGCTTTGGGCTTGCCCAAGGAAATGAATCGGATGGAAATGGCCGAGGCCTGTCTGGAGATGGAGGAGCGCCGCGTTCCTCCGGTGGTGATCGACAAAAAGTCGGCGCCCGTAAGAGAAGTCGTGAAAACGGGCCGCGATTTAGATCTCTTCGATCTTCCGGTGATGCGTCACCATGAAATGGACGGCGGACCGTATGTTGTTATGGCGACAGTGACCCGAGATCGCAAAACGGGAATTCATAATTGCTCTTATCATCGGATGGAAATCAAGTCGCGTCATACCACCGGCTGTTCCGCTTCGCCACGCCACTTGTGGAAAATTTACCGCGACAACGAAGAGAACAAGCTCGAAACCCCCGTAGCGACCGTGCTCGGTCACCATCCTGCGTTTAATATGGGCGCGTGTTATACGGGAGCATTTGAGGTGGATGAGTACGAAGTGATCGGCGGATATCTCGGCGAACCATTACGGCTCACTCCATCCGAAGTATGGGGCGACGATTTGTTGGTTCCGGCGGATGCGGAGGTAATCATCGAAGGAGCGCTTTTACCCGGAAAACGGATCGTCGAGGGCCCGTTCGGAGAAGCGCCGGGATATCTCGGACCGCAAGGCTACATACGATCTCCCCACTACGACGTGCGTGCGATCACGTACCGCAGGGGTGGGTTGTGCCAGTCGGTAATCACGCCAGAGGGCGATAAGCCTTGGATGGATCTTCCGCGAGAGGGTGCTTATCTCAGGAGAGTTCGCGAGGCGGTTCCCGGCGTCACGGCGGTTTGCAAGGCGGGGCGACACGCGCATTACAACGTTTTCATCTCGATGAAAAAATTGTCCGAGGGAGATCCGGGTCGTGCGGCCGCGGCCGCTTTGACGATAGATCACACCAAAAACGTTTTCGTCTTTGACGAAGATATCGATGTGTTTAATCCGACTGATATTCTCTGGGCGTTGGCCACACGGGTTCAGCCGCACCGGCAGATTTGCATCACCGAACCCATATTTCGCGGTAACACGTTAGATCCATCGTTGGTTGATTACATAAAGACTTCGTGCATGATTGTGGACGCGACCAAGCCGCTCGATCGTCCATTCTCGCCGGTGTCAAAATGTCCCGATGAGGCGATGCAAAGAATCAAGTTGGAGGACTATGTTCCCGGTGAGATTTTGCAGCACATTCCGTTAGATCGCACGACTTATTGGGCGTAGGGGACGAAAAAAGGTTCAAGCGGTTCAAACCTTCAAACCCCCACCTCTTTCCTCCCCCGCGACGCGGGGGAGGATGAAGGAGAGGGCATGAGCGTCTTCATACTTGGAGAGAGATCTTTTCGGAGTGCGAAAGGAGGACCGATGCGACCACAGCGCAGGACGTTTCGGCAGATTGCATTTGCTTGCCTGATTTGGCTTATTGTTTTCGTTTTCGAATCTCCTGCGGCACGTGCGGAACGCGTGATCATCGCTTATGTCAGTCCTTCCACCAGCTATTTGCCGCTGATGGTCGCTTATAAAAAGGGCTTTCTTGAAGAGGAAAATTTTCAGGTCGATCTTGTGAGAACAAATATTGGCATTATTATCCAAGCCCTGATGGCCGGGAGCGTGGACTATGTCACCACTTCCACAGCCAGCATCACGGCTCGGATGCAAGGCATTCCGGCGGTGGTGGTGGGCTTCTATGCGGCGAAGCCGATGGATTTCTTAGTGGGCGCGAAAGGTATCACTTCGGCGCGGGACCTCAAAGGAAAAACAGTCGGCATCAGCGCGCCCGGCAGCGTCACACACCTGCTGACTCTTAAGGTGTTGCAAGGCATAGGTTTAGACCCCGCGACGGATGTGAACATCAGGCCGATTGGCGGGGAAGATGTCAGATTCCAGGCGCTTGAAAGCGGCATTATTCAAGCCGCTCTGTTGGGATCCCAGGGGGTTATACAAGGGGAGAAGGCCGGCCTCAAAGTGATTGTCGCGGCCGCCGATGTCATCGACAGCTTGGCGTTTTCCGGGCTCGCTACTTCAGCGAAAAAACTGAAGGAGAACCCCGATCAGGTAAGGAGAATGTCACGAGCAGCGCTGAAGGGGCTGCGTTACGTTTGGGAAAACAAAGCGGGGACGGTAGATGTCATCGAAAGCTGGCTCAAACTCGATAGAAAAATCTCCACCATGACGTATGACCTGGCGCTGAAGTCTTACAGTCGAAATGGTGAAGTGGATGACCGCGGTATTCTGCTGACGGTCGATATGATCAATGCGCGGGAAAAGATCGAAAAAAAATTCAACGTCAGTGACTTTGTGGATTACACGCAACTACGCGAAGCGAGAAAAAATCTCGCTTGGCCTTGGCCTTAACAGTATCAATTACCTCAACAACGAAAGGGAGTATCAGGAATGAATGCGAACGAATGGAATGCCGCCTTCGGTAAGCTTGCGCGTGAGACGATGTCCTCGCCGGAGCTGGAACGCTATTATTCTGTGCCGATTACCAAGCCGCGAGCGCAGTTGCTGCTGCAACAGCTATCTCTGTATGTACGCCATCGTAGAGACTGCTGGGCGTTTGTTTCGGGCAACTGCCCAGTGCTGCCAGTGAAGCAAAAGATTCTGGCTCATGAATATGAAGAGATGATCCGCGATCAGCATTCGGAGCATGGCCATTTGGATTTGATCATTCGCCAGGGGAAAGCCATCGGAATGAGCGCGGACGACATTTTGAACGCCAGACCGATTCCGAGCACAACCGCGACGCTCTATGCGTGGGGCTGGATGTGCAAGAAAAAACACTGGCTCGAAGGTTTGTCGGCGATGACCATGACGGAGTGGAATCAGGATGACCGCTTGCTGTCCGATCTGGGCGGCGGCCATTCAGCGCGCATGGGCAATCTCTGGATCAAATATTTGGGAATTACCTGGGATGATTTGCCCAACTGGAAAGCACATCGCGCGGCGGACAAAGAACACGTCGATATGTTCCTTCCTGTTTGGAATGAGTTCGGTCACGGCGAGAACGAAGAAATCATCTTGCAAGCGGCCAGGGAATCGGAAGATCTCTACAAAGTGTATCAAACGGGTGTTGCCGATGCGATGTTGGCGCTGTCGTAATGTCGCTTGCTCTCTGAGGGAAAGCGAAAGCCAGTTTTTGAAGAGTAATGCTACGGAGAAGTAAAACCCTGCGACTGCGCGGGGAGCAGACTCCTTCCCCCTCGACGGGGGAAGGTCGGGATAGGGGTGATGCTTATCTGAGCACCCCTCCTTAGTCCTTCCCCGTCAAGGGGAAGGAGATAACGCGGATGCGTGGGAAGGTCGGTGGGTAACAAACATCTCGGCGTAAAAGCGAGATCCATTATCTTTGTTTCAGCGTGACAATATGAATACCATTGGAAATCGGTGCCAAGTTTTTTTCCGTCTCATCGGTTGCATCATCACTCTCGCCGCTCCCTCTCTCGCCCACAGCGCTGAACCCGCAAGAGAGAGAATCAGCGTCGCCTATGCTTCTATTAGTCCCAGCATGGCCGGTGTTTGGATGGCCAAGGAGGTTGGAGCGTTCGAAAAGCATGGGCTAGCCGTCGATCTGGTTTTTATCAGCTCTGGGTCTACGGCGATTCAAGGGTTGGTCGGCGGCAGCGTGAATGCCGCGCTGGGCGCGAGCAACGCGGTAATTGCGGCGATTCTAAAAGGCGCTCCGATTATCGCCGTGAGCAGCAACACAAGTCGGCCCGGTATGGCTCTATGGGTCCAGCCGGAGATCCAGCGCGCCGAGCAGTTGCAGGGCAAGACGCTGGCGATTACACGCTTCGGATCCACCAGCGATTTCGTCACGCGGTTGATCACGAGGAAGCTTGGACTGGATGGCAAAGTGGACATCCGGCAATTCGGCGGCGTGGTTGAAGCGGATGCGGGTTTTCGCGCTCGACAGGCAGAGGGACGCGTAGCTTCGCAGGCGCCCGGGCCGCAGGCAAAATTGCTGGTCGATGCCGCGGACCTCGGTATCCCTTTTTCCATGAACCTGTTGGCGGTGAGCAACGACTATTATCGAAAATCGCCGAAGTCTGTGGAAAATATTGTCGCGGCCTACATCGAAGGCATCGCTGCGCTCAAAACCAGAAAACCCCAGGCATTAAGAATGCTCGAAAAATACATGGGCCCGCGCGGAGGCGGCCCGGAACTTCACTACGAATTTGTTACGAAGTACCTCGACAACGTGCCGCGCGTCGATCCGGCGGCGGTGGAGACCGTGTTAGAAATGGTCGGCCAGTCAGGACCGAGCAAGACCAAACTTTTTGACAACAGCATCGTGGACCGGTTGGTCCAGCAGGGCTTCATCGATAAGCTCTACAAAGGGGGAAAATCGTGAACGAGACAGAGTGGCACAAACGGTTGGGAGATATGGTGCGCGATTATATTCGCTCACCGGAGTTGGCGCATTATTTTTCCATCAAAATGACCAAGCCGCGGGCCGCTATCATGGTGACCCAGCAGAGTCTTTTCGTGCGCCACCGGCGCGAATGTTGGTCACATGTGTCGGCCAACTGCCCGGTGCTGGCCATCAAACAGAGGATTCTGGAACACGAATATGAAGAGATCATAAGGGATGATTTCTCCGATTATGGCCACTTGCATCTCATTATAAAGCAGGGGAAATCGGTGGGCCTGGAGCCGGACGAAATTCTCAATGCGCAGCCTTTACCGGAAACCCGCGCGGTGCTTTACGCATGGTCGTGGATGACGAGCGAGATGAGTTGGATCGAAGCGCTGGCGGGATTGACCATCACCGAGTGGTGCAACGACGATCGTCTGCTGGGCGATCTAGGCGGGGGACAATCCACCCGCATGGCGAAGAAGTGGATGAACGAAATGGGTTTTACCTGGAAGCAGATTCCCAATATGGAAGCGCACAGCCAGGCGGACGAAAAACACAGCGATATGTTTTTGCCGTTTCTTAAAGAGTTCGCCACTGGAGAAAAGGAAGAGCGCGCAATCCAAGCGGCAAAGGATTCCCTCGCTTTCAATGCGATGTTTCGCAAAGGCATAGCCCTGGCCCAAGAAAAGCTGCCCGACAAATAGATGCATCGTAGCGTGTCGCGCTGGAACGTTTTCTTAAGAGCAAAAGAAGATCTCGTCGGCCGGCTCTATGATCTGATTCTGTCGGCACAACGCGTCACGGCAATATGTTCTTAAGTACTTCGATCCGGTCCCGCGCATTGATCCTGCAGCGGTGGAGTCGATTCTGGCGATGGTCGGCCACTCCGGACCCACGACGGCGAAAATTTTTGACAACAGCATCATCGATAAATTGGTTCAGGAAGGCTTTACCGATAAACTTTACAAATAAAATTTAGAGCGGCAGAGCCGCAACCAAAAAGAAGAGAATTCACCGCAAAGAGCCTAACGAAGTTAGAAAGGATGTATCCATGAGAGCGGTGTCATTCTGAGCCAGAGAGGCGAAGAATCTCGGCGGAGTGTGGTGGTCTTTTCGATAAGCTGTGGAATGAAGACGAGATCCTTCGCTATCGCCTCAGGATGACGCTGGGAAAAACTAATAGGGAGAGAAAACGATGGCTGACCAAACGAAGAGCGTTTTGGAATTTATTACCAAAGAAGCTACCGCAAAGTTGCTGACGGATCTTGTCAATATCAGTAGCCCCACGGGAGAGGAAGGAGATATCGCCAGATATCTTGGCGACCGATTTGAGAGCGCTGGCTTGAAAGCAAAGCTGCAAGAGGCTGATCAAGATCGCTATAACGCGGTCGGCGTGTTGGAAGGCGACGGGTCGGGTTTGAGTCTGCTGTTCAACGGTCACATGGACACGACGTTTACCGGCAGGGAAAAGGTAGGCTTGAAGGGAGGCTACGGTCTCCTGCCTACCGTGTCTTCCGGAGCCAACGCGGTAGTGGAAGGAGACAGGATCTACGGTCTGGGAG
>Ga0307471_100002055_pt1 | contig 11418 bp, 11 predicted proteins | sample atmos_gasesAM3C__2_FD_204566 | JGI IMG/M metagenome (GOLD analysis project Ga0307471, IMG submission 204566) | Hardwood forest soil microbial communities from Morgan-Monroe State Forest, Indiana, United States - atmos_gasesAM3C_515 | ecosystem: Environmental > Terrestrial > Soil > Temperate... | reverse complement strand
CTCGCCGTTGACACGCGGCGCAAAGACGGCGCGCGCTTTCTCGTCGTCCCAGTGATCCGTGATGCGGGCAAGCGCGCCTTCAAGGAGTTCCGCGATGAGTACGAGCGACTCATCGAGCGCGCGCGGAGCAACGCGCTGACCGCCGACGACCTGCAGGGCGCCACGCTGACGCTCACCAATCCCGGCGGCATCGGCACCGTCGCCTCGGTGCCGCGCTTGATGCCCGGACAGGGAACCATCATCGCCACTGGCGCCATCGGCTATCCGGCCGAGTGGTCCGCCGTCAGCGAGTCGCGCATCAGCGAGCTCGGGGTGCGCAAGGTCATGACGATGACCAGCACCTACGACCATCGCATCATCCAGGGAGCGCAGTCCGGCGAGTTCCTCGGTCGCATCGAGGCGCTGCTCGGTGGCGCCGACTCGTTCTACGAGCAGGTCTTCTCCAGCCTGTCGCTGCCTGCCCCGGCGCGTGATATCGCGCGTCCGATCGCGCAGGAGCCCGCGCCGGGCCCGGGTGCACCGGCGGCCGACCGCACGATGCTCGCCGCGATGCAAGCGGCAACGTCGCTGGTGAAGGCGCATCGCACCCACGGTCACCTCGGTGCGCACCTCGACCCGCTCGGCACACCACCGATCGGCGATCCCGCGATGGAACCGGAGACTTATCACCTCACCCCGACGCTCATGGAGTCCATCCCTGCGGATCTGCTGCGCGTCTACGTACCGGGCCGCACACTCGCCGAGGTCCTCCCAAACCTGCGCCGCACGTACTGCGGGACGATCGCCTACGAGATCGAACACATCGCCAGTCACGAGCAGCGCGTCTGGCTGCGCGAGCACATCGAATCGGGCGCATACACGTTGCCGCTCAACGACGAGGAGAAGCTCGTGCTGCTGGGCCGGCTCACCAAGGTCGACGCGATGGAGCGGTATCTGCGGCGCACGTTCCTCGGCCAGAAGACGTTCTCCATCGAGGGCATCGACGCGATGATCCCGATGCTCGAAGCGCTGCTCACGATCATCGCCGACGACGGGATCAGCGAGGTGATCATGGGCATGGCGCATCGCGGCAGGCTCGCGACGATCGCGCATGTCGTCAACCGCCCGTACGAGTCGATCCTCAACGCCTTCGAGCTTGCGGCGCAGCGGCGCGCTGTGGGGGTTCGAGACAAGGATCCCACGGGCGACGTCAAGTACCACCTCGGGGCCACCGGCACGTATCTCACGAACACCGGCAAAGCAATAGCGGTGCGCTTGCTGCCCAACCCGAGCCATCTCGAAGCGGTGGACGGTGTGGTCGAGGGCTGGACCCGCGCTACGCAGACGCACCGTCGCGCCGCGCAGCTCGACCTCGACCCCGCCGCCGCGCTGCCGCTGCTGATTCACGGCGACGCCGCCTTCCCGGCGCAGGGTGTCGTCGCCGAGGTGCTGAATCTCCAGGCGCTGGAAGGGTATTCCACAGGTGGAACCGTCCACTTGATCGCGGACAACCAGGTCGGCTTCACCACCGACCCGGATGAAGCGCGATCCACGCGCTACGCGTCTGACCTCGCCAAGGGTTTCGACAGCCCCATCGTGCACGTCAACGCCGACGACGTCGAGGCGTGCATGGCCGCGGTGCGACTCGCGTACGACTACCGGCGCACGTATCACCGCGACGTCGTCATCGACCTGGTCGGATACCGCCGCTTCGGTCACAACGAGACCGACGAACCGGCGTACACGCAACCACTCATGTACCAGAAGATCCGGGAGCATCCGCCCGTGCGCGGGATCTTCGCGAAGCGGCTCATCGACGAGGATCTGATCACCCAGGCCGACGTCGACGCGATGGCGGCCGAGGCGTACGCGCGCGTTGCCGCCGCACACAAGCGCGTCAAGGAGACGCTCGCCGCGGAGGTGGATGAGCCGCAGCCGGAGTCGAGCGCTGCCGGCGATCAGCTCGAGCTGTCGATCCCCACCGCGGTACCGGCGGAGACACTGGTCGAGCTCGACGAGGAGCTGCTCAGTGTCCCGGAGGGGTTCACGCCGAACGCAAAGTTGGCGCGTCAGATGGACAGGCGGCGCGCGTCGATGAGCGATGGCGGCATCGACTGGGGGAGCGCGGAGGCGCTCGCCATCGCGTCTCTTGTGGTCGAGGGACGGCCGATCCGGTTGACCGGCCAGGACACCGAGCGAGGGACCTTCAGCCAGCGCCACCTCGTGTTTCACGACGAACGCACCGGAGACCGGTGGACGCCGATGCAGCATCTCGCCGATGCGGCGGCGACGTTCGAGCTGCACAACAGCCCGCTGAGCGAGGTGGGGTGTCTCAGCTTCGAGTACGGCTACAGCGCGGCGGACCCGGAGACGACGGTGATCTGGGAGGCGCAGTACGGCGACTTCTTCAACAACGCGCAGATGGTCATCGACCAGTTCATCTCAGCCGCGCGGGCGAAGTGGGGACAGCGCTCGCGGCTGGTGCTGCTGCTGCCGCACGGCTACGAGGGCAGCGGCCCGGAGCACTCGAGCGCGCGCATCGAGCGCTTTCTGCAGATGAGCGCGAACGGCAACATGCGGGTCGCGAACACCACCACCGCCGCGCAGTACTTTCACCTGCTGCGCAATCAGGCGCTGTCACCGGAGCCGCGACCACTCGTGCTGTTCACGCCCAAGAGCCTGCTCCGCCTGAAGGAGGCGGCCAGCACACTGACGGACCTGTCGGCGGGCGCGTTCGCCCCCGTGCTCGACGACCCGCATGTGGTGCGCCACCGCGACCAGGTCACCACACTGCTGCTCTGCTCCGGCCGCATCTACTACGACCTCGCGCTCAACGAGGCGCGTCAGCGCGCGAGCGACCTCGCCTTTGCTCGCGTTGAGCTGCTCGAGCCGCTGCCGGTCGACAGCATCCTCGGCCTGGTCAAGAGCTATCCCCGGCTCGAGGAGATCGTGTGGGTGCAGGAGGAGCCGGCGAACATGGGCGCGTGGGAGCACGTCATGCAGGGGATCGAACCGCATCTGCCGCCTGGGATGCGCCGCGGGTACATCGGCCGTCCGCGTCGCGCCAGCCCGTCCGAGGGATACACGGGCTCGCATCATCTCGAGCAGGAGCGCATCGTCAACGAGGCGCTGGAGAGCTCGCGAGCCCTGCGTGATCAGACCGTTGCCGTGGCGACGCCGGCCGGTTCGAAGGCGAAAAGCGAAGCCAAGACGTGAGCCCCCGCGTGGTCGTGCTCGGCGGCGGGCCGGCTGGTGACATCGCTTCCAACCGTGCGGCGGAGCTCGGCGCCGAATCGACTCTGATCGAGCGCGCCGAGCTCGGCGGCACATGCCTCAACTGGGGCTGCATCCCGACCAAGTCGCTGCTCGCTGGCGCCGACTTGCTGCGCAAGATGCGCCGCGCCGCCGACTTCGGCATCACGATTCCCGAACCGGGCATCGACTTTCCGCGCATGATGGCCCGCAAGGAAGAGGTCGTGCTGAAGATGCGCAACGGTGTCGCCGCGGCATGCAAGCGGCACAACGTGCGGGTGGTCAAGGCGCAGGGCATCGTCGACGGCGACGCGGTGGTCGCGGGCGGTGAGCGATTCGAGTACGAGCATCTCATCGTCTGCGTCGGCACCGAACCGGCCGGGCTTGCCGGCGTGGACATGGCGCACCCCGCCGTCGTGACGTCGAACGGCATCCTGCGGCTCGAGCGCGTTCCCGAGCACCTGTTGGTGATCGGCGGTGGCGTGGTCGGCTGCGAATTCGCCAGCTTTTTCATCGCGTTGGGATCGCGCGTCATGGTGGTCGAGGTGCTGCCACAGATTCTCGCCGGCGTCGACTCCCGCATCGTGCAGCAGTTCCGGCGGGTCGTCGAACGCGAGGGCGTCGCGTTTCTCACCGGTCGCACGCTCGACCGAGTCGACTACCACGACGCGTCGGTGACCGCGCACCTCGACGACGGCACGGCGATCGACTCCGACGTCATGCTCATCTCGGTGGGACGCCGCTCGCAGACTCGCGGGATCGGGCTCGAAGACGCCGGCGTCGTGATCGACGACCGCGACCACATGCAGGTCGACGACATGCTGCGCAGCGCGAATCCGAAGATCTGGGGAGCAGGCGACTGCATCGGCGGCCTGCAGCTGGCGCACCTCGCCAACGCGGAGGCGGAGCGCGCCGTCGAGAATGCCTTGGGGCGCAAGGTGATGCCCATGGACCGCACGGTGGTGCCGTCGTGCATCTACACGCACCCGGAGATCGCCACCGTCGGTCTCAACACGGAGACCGGCAAGGCCGCGGGCATCGACGTCAAGGTGGGCCAGGCCCGCTTCCTCGGCAACGGCAAGGCGCTCGGTGAAGGCGAGCCCGACGGTCTCGTCCAGCTCTACGCTGATGCGGCGACCGACGTGCTCGTCGGCGCGACCGTCATGGGCGTGCACGCGGTCGAGATCATCCACGAGGTTGGCGTTGCCATGAGCGACGGTCTCACCATGGACGACCTCAGCTCCATCATCCATGCGCATCCGACGGTCAGCGAGGTCAACCTGGATGCGGCGCAGCAGGGCGAAGGCACCTCCGCGTATCTGAATTAGCGCCCTCAGACTTCGCGTCGCAGCTGGTTGTCGTGGCGGCGCTTGCGCCGCACGGTGAGGATTCGCACCAGCGCGACTCCCTCCGCCACGGCGGCGGCGAGTACCAGGAGCGCAAGCCCCAGCAACGCGCCACCGAGCCAGCGCGGGCCGAGCACCACCGTCGTGACACCGCCGGTTATCACCAATGCGGCAACCGCGACCAAGGCGACCATCGCCGTCGCGCGCCAGACCAGCGACGCTCCCTCGCGCACCGACGCCATGCCACCACGGGGATGCAGCCCGAGCGGCGGCTTTGCGCGATCGATCGGGCGGCGTGCGCCTCCCGCGGCAGCCCCGCGGCGTGCGGTGACCAGGCGCCATGTGAACAGCACGGCAGCCAGCCGGGCGATCATGCGCAGGACCACAGCCCAGGGCATGAGCCCATGCTACAGTCGCCGTCGCCAAGCCATGGTTCGTGCCTATGTTCTGGTCAGCGCCACCGCCGGGAAGGCGCTCGAGGTGGCGAGCGCGCTGAAGGGTCAGCCTGGAATCGTGCAGGCTGACGCGATCACCGGCGAGTACGACGTCATCGCCATGGTCGAGGCGCCCGACGTCACGGGCATCGGGCGGCTGATCGTCGATCGCGTTCAGGCGGCACCCGGCGTGTTCAAAACCATCACCTGCCTGGTCGTGCAGTGAGCGCCAAGGTGGTCGGGTCTCCGCCACAGGACAGCGCAGACTGACGGGTCTGGCCGGGTTGTACGCGCGAGCGATCGCGCGGCTGCGCAGCAGCGCGCGCCTGCGCACGTCGCTCATTCTCTGGTCGGCCGGCGGCCTGCTGCTCACCGAGGCGTTCGCCGACTCGGTCGCCGCCGTGCACTCACCGTCCTTCGTGCCCATCGCCGCCGCTGCGGCTTTCGTCTGGTGGCTGTTGATCACCGCGGTGTTCATCGGCGGCGCCGCGCTGTTGGTGACGCCTGACGGCGCTGACGTCGACGCATACGGCGTGCCCAACGGCCTGACCGCAATGCGTGCATGGGCATGTCTGCCGCTGATGCTGGTGGCGACGCTCTCCCTGCCCGGCCGGATCGGGCTCGTGCTCTGGGGTGCCGTAGGTGGCCCGGTCGGGTTTCTCGATGCCGTCGATGGCTTCATCGCGCGCCACGGCGGACACGTGACGGTGCTGGGCAAGGCGATGGATCCATTCATGGACTCGCTGTTCTTCATCACCGGTGCGGTCGGCAGTGCCGCACTCGGTGTCGTGCCCGTCTGGCTGGGTGCGCTGATTGCCTTCCGCTACGGCGGGCCGCTGCTGGCGACGCCGATCGTCTTTGTCGTCCGCCGCCGGCCCGAGCTCGTGCATACAGTGTGGGGGCGGCGCAACACCGTCCTCATCGGGGCGGTGCTGACGATCCTGTACCTGGTGGACGTCTTCGGTGGTCCCGTGAGTGTCGTCGCGCCGATCGTGGCGCTGCCCACGCTGGTGCCGACGATGATCGCGCACTTCGTGGCGCTGGGACAGCGAGTTGCCGACGCGCCCGTGGTCCGCTGAACGTCAGGTGTTTTTCGTGGTCGCGCCGCGCAGCATGCCGCGAATCTGGCGCAGCCATTCAGTCGTGGTGATGCCGTCGGCGGACGGAAGGTAGTTGGAGTCGAATCCATGCTCGACAATCCGGGACAGCGCTGCGTCGTCGAGCTGATCGTCGAGCAAGCGGTCGATCTCCCCGATGGCGGCGGCGGCGGCTTCTGGCGGCGCCTCGGAGACGAACGCCTGCACGGCAGCGTCCGGTGCGTCGTGCTCATCGCGCCAGTCCTCGTGGAAATAGCCGCCGAATAGCTGGAACAACGCCGGGAAGTCGGTGTCTGCCTGCGCGATGGTCGCCTCGATGTCGATCGTGTCATTCATCCTGTTGCGCCTCCCAGTGTCAGGCCGCCGCCGGCCTGGAGGTTAGCGACCGCCCGCGCGGCCGTGTCGGATACGCGGTGACGACAGTGAAGCCGCCGCGCAGGGTGTCGTCCATCGCGAGCACGAGTCGTACGCCCGTCACCGGCTGCGGGTCGCGCACGCCGCGGGCAAGGTCCGCGCGACTGAGGCTGCCGCCGATCACCTGTGCCAGGTCGTCGACGAAAGTCAACCGCGCGGCAGGCCGCGGTGCGTGCAGCCAGTTCCAAATCTCGCGGCGATGGTGGCCGATCGCGCGTTCCACGCTCCGTTGAGCGGTGGGCCGGTCGATGAACCGGCCCGCCGCGGCGACACCACCCCGCAGGATGCGACGAATCTCGTCGCCGGGTCTCGTGCCGACGTGGCGGCGCAGCGTGTGGCCACCGTGCGCTTCGTACACGCGGAGGTCGTGCACGGGCAGGTGGCGAGGAACGTGGTGTCCCGGTGGCTCGAGGCCGTCCAGTCGCATCGCGCGAGCTCCCTCTCTGTGGTTGACGGCGGCGCGCCGCTTCGCCGGGCAGTGTCGCCGGGGAGCCCGGACGCCGACCGGACATCCCTCGCCGAGATACGCTGAGTGGAGTGCACGCTGTTCTCAAAGCCACTCCCGCGCCGGGCTTCGTGATCTCGGACGTCGCGGAGCCGCAGCCGACGGGCGGGTGGCTGCTGCTCAAGGTCGCTGCGGCCTCTGTCTGTGGCACCGATGTGCACATCTACGACTGGAATTCGTGGGCGGCCGCGCGCGTCCATCCACCACGCGTCGTCGGCCATGAGGTGTGCGGTGAGGTGGTGGAGCACGGGTCGGGCGTCACCACCCCAGCGCTGGGGACGCGGGTTGCCGTCGAATCGCACATCGTGTGCGGCCACTGCGACGAGTGCCGGCGCGGCGACTTCCACGTCTGCGAGAACACGCGAATCCTGGGCGTCGACGTCGACGGCGCGTTCGCATCGCTGGTCGCGGTCCCGGTCGCCAACGTGTGGCCGGTCGGAGCGAACGTCGCACCCGAGGTGGCGGCGGCGATGGAGCCGTTCGGCAACGCGGTCCACGCCTGCTCCTACGGCGACCTCGACGCACGGACCGTGGCGGTGTTCGGCTGCGGCCCGATCGGCTGCGCGGCGATCGCCGTGGCTCGCGCGCAGGGCGCAGCTCGCGTGATCGCCGTGGATCGCAACCCGTACCGCCTTCACCTCGCCGAGCGCATGGGCGCGCACGCGCTCATCCGTGCCGATGGCGCGCCCGTCGATGTCGAGGTGCTCAGGGTCGCCGGCGGCTACGTCGACTGCGCGCTCGAGATGAGTGGCGCTCCTTCCGCCGTGGTGTCGGCGACGCGCGTCGTGCGCCCCGGCGGATGGATCAGCCTCCTCGGCATCGGCGACGAGCCCACCACCCTCGACCTGTCCAGCGACGTCGTCATGAAAGGCCTCACGCTGCACGGCGTCGTCGGCCGCCGGCTGCCGGCGACCTGGGAGCGAACCATCGCGTACGTGCGCGAGGGCATCATCGACGCCGCCGCGCTCATCACGCATCGCTTCGCGCTCGACGACATCGCCGAAGCAATCGAGCTGATGAAATCGGGACAGTGCGGCAAGGTGGCGCTCGCACCCGCTTGAGGTGGACCGTGGGGGAGGCATACGAGCACCTTCTCGCGGTACGCGGTCGGACCGCCCGCATCCGTTACACAGGATCGCCGCCTAATAGGGGGCGGTCCGCCGCTCGGCTCTCGCCGCGACCTGAGGTCAGGATTCGTTCCGTCGCGGCTCCGAGACGCCCGCTCGATAGGTGCTCTACGCCTCCCCCACGTGCCAACCGCACGAGGGCGGCGGCGCTATCGTTGGCGGCATGATCCCGATTTCATCAGTCTCTGACGCGGTGCGCGCGCTCGATGCGTCGCTCAACGAGGACCTTGATGCGCTGCGGCGCGACGGGCTGTACCGGCCGCTGCGCGTGCTCGAGTCGTCGCAGGCTGCCGAGGTCGTCATCGGTGGGCGGCGGCTCATCAACCTGTCGAGCAACAACTATCTGGGTCTCAACACGCATCCGCGATTGATTGACGCGGCCGTCCGCGCTGCGCAGGAGTGGGGCGCCGGCACTGGCGCGGTACGCACCATCGCGGGGACGCAGACGCTGCACGAAGAGTTGGAGCGAAGGCTGGCGGCCTTCAAGCACACCGAGGCGGCACTGGGCTTCTCGAGTGGCTACACGGTCAACATCGGTGTGCTCGGCTCGATGCTGGATGCAGGCGACTGCGTCATCAGCGACAAGCTCAACCACGCCAGCATCATCGACGGCATCCGGCTCACCAAGGCCGACCGCATCCTGTACGAGCACGTCGACATCGACGACGCGGAACGCGCGCTCAGCGAGGCGAAGGCGAAGGGATATCGCCGCGTCCTGCTGGTCACCGACGGTGTGTTCAGCATGGACGGAGACATCGCGCCGCTGCCGGAGCTGGTCGAACGGGCGGAGCGGTACGGGGCCGCCGTGATGGTCGACGACGCCCACGCGACGGGTGTGCTCGGCAGCAACGGGCGCGGGACAACTGACCACTTCGGGCTCCACGGGCGCGTCGCGTTGAACATCGGGACGCTCAGCAAAGCGATCGGGGTCGTGGGTGGCTACGTCGCGTCGACGCAGGTCGTGCGCGACCACCTGATCCACAAGTCGCGGCCCTTCCTGTTCTCATCGTCGCACCCACCCGCGGTCGTCGCCGCGTGCATCGCCGCCGTCGACGTGCTGGAGACCGAACCCCAACTCATCGATACGCTCTGGGCGAACACGAGGCACTTCAAGCACGGCCTGCTCGAGCTCGGGTTCGACACGGGCCGCGGTCAGACCCCGATCACGCCGGTGATGTGCGGCGAAGCACCCGTTGCCATGCAGCTGTCGGACCGGCTCCTGGAGCTGGGCGTCTTCGCGCAGGGGATCGGGTTTCCGACGGTCCCGCGTGGCCAGGCTCGAGTGCGAACCATCGTCACCTCGACACACACCCACGGGCAGCTTGACCGCGCGCTCGAGGCATTCGCCGACGCCGGCCGGGCGCTCGGGCTGCGGTGAGCACGACATCGAGCCGGCGTAACCGACCCGAGGCTTCGTCCTTCTGTCGATTGCGATGGTTTTGCAGGAGGAGGCGCTGAGGTGGCGCACCGCAGCGCCGCGGAGCTCGAGGAGGAGCGGCAGCAGATCCTGGCGGCGCAGCGCGACCGGGCGGACTTTGCACCGCTCTACGAGCGCTATGTCGAGCAGATCTACGCTTACGCCTTCACTCTGACGAGGAACCCGGAGCAGGCCGAGGACGTGACCGCAGCAACTTTCGCCAAGGCGATCGAGGAGCTGCCACGGTTTGAGTGGCGCGGCGTTCCGTATTCGGCGTGGCTCTATCGCGTCGCTGGGAACCTCGTCGCCCGCGAGCGGCGGCGGCCGGGCTGGATCGAGCTCGAGCCGCACATGATGCCCGGCGCGACGGATCCGGCCGACATGGCCGAGGAGCGAGACCGCGCCTCTGCGGTGCGTGCCGCTGTGGCCACGCTCCCCGCCGACCAGCGCCAGGCCGTGCAACTGCGTTTCGGCGGCGAGCTGCGCAACCGCGAGGTCGGCGAGATCATGGGCAGAAGTGAGGGCGCGGTGAAGCTGTTGACGTTTCGCGCGCTGACCACGCTGCGACGGCGCCTCGGAGCTCCTCTGCCGGCGGAACGCGTACAGGGAGCGGGCTGATGATCGACGAGTCCGAGCTGCTCGACACCGCGCTGGAGAGCGATTCCCGTGCGATCTCCCCGGCTGTTCGAGACCTCGTGGAGCTTGCGAACGAGCTCGGCCGGGTGCTCCCCGCGCGACGCCTCTCCGACTCGGCGCGCGCCGAGATTTACTCGCGCGCTCTCGCCATGGCCGGCGCGCACGACTGGCGGATGCCGTGGCGACGCCTCGGCGTGGATCGACGGACATCGGCCGTACTCGGTGCCGCGGCGGTCGTCACGCTCGCCGGTGCGGCGATCGGCGTTGCGCTGCTTCGCGGGCGGCGCCAGCATGTCCCGGTCGCCGCGTAGCGTTGCGCCGCAGGTGGCGACACCGGAGGATGCGGATCCGACAATCCCCGCGAAAGAGGCCGCGCGAATCCGGCATCGAGACCGCAAGCGCGACACGCGCATGGTCGTCGACGGCGCCGGAATCAAGCGGGTACAGCGTGCGATCGCGGACAAGCGCCGCGCTGATACCGACACCGCGCCTGAGCGCGAGGGGCCCTAGCCGGAATCACGCGACGTCGATCGCCTCCGTTTCGGGGCGCATGAGCACCTGCGCGATGGGGTTGCTCGTGCACTCTGCGCGCACTCGCAACCGGATACGCTCACCGTCGAACTCGAAGCGCTCCCCGATCTCGGACGCCACGTAGACAACAACCTGCGGGTCGAGAGCGCCGGCTGCACGGCACTCGGGGACGTGCATCGTCAGCCCGTTGTGCGCGGCGAGCCGTCGCATACGCTCGTTCCATGCCCGTGCGGGCACGCGCGCGACAGGAGTCCCGAGCACTGCTCCCAGGAGCGCGGCGAGTGCCGCGATCCGGGATCGTGCCGGCTCAGCAACGCCTTCCCAGAGCGCTCGCTCGTGGGCGAGCCCGTCGACCATGTCGCGGGCACGCTCCATCACGCCGTCCGGCGGGATCGCAACCCACACCGAGGTCCGCGCCGATCGCGAGCACCATCCGGCGGCGACCGTGATTTCTCCCGGCGCTGAGAGTGCTGATTCAACGGCGGCCGCGAGGCGCGCGCTGTCGCTGACTCGCGCCCCCGGCAGGACCCCGGTCTCCTCGTCCCACGTTCGGGTCGCCTGCGTCACGGTGTGCTCGCGAACCGCGGCGAGCGGGAGCGCCAGGCGGGTCAAGCCGAGCTCCAGCGTTGATGCGACTGTGCCGTCGCCACGATCGTACGGAGGGTAGACGGTGCCACCCA
>Ga0307471_100002054_pt1 | contig 11421 bp, 10 predicted proteins | sample atmos_gasesAM3C__2_FD_204566 | JGI IMG/M metagenome (GOLD analysis project Ga0307471, IMG submission 204566) | Hardwood forest soil microbial communities from Morgan-Monroe State Forest, Indiana, United States - atmos_gasesAM3C_515 | ecosystem: Environmental > Terrestrial > Soil > Temperate... | reverse complement strand
GCCACGCGATGATCCACAACCCGAAATTCCGGCGTGGACAGCCGGGATGTGCGCCTGCCAAGAATCCGAGCCAGGATGAACTGCGCGCGGGGAACTTCGTCGAAAAGGATCGTCAGCCGGTCAATCGCTCGGGCATGCCGGAAGTAGATCCGCATCCAATCGCTGGGAGCAGAGGGAAATTTGTCCTTGAGCCCAATGCCGGCGGCGGCCGCTTGCGACTGCAACTCGTAGGTCAGGCCGTTCAGGTCGCGCCCCTGCTGGAAGTGAAGAAAACATCGCACCGCAAACAGGAAGTCAATCGCCTGAAGGGCGTCAGAACGAAGCGGGGCCGGCAGCAGATCTTCCGGGGGCTTCCATTCCCGGGAGCGCTTCATCTCTGCGATCTGCGCCAGCCAGGAGGCGACTTGGAAATCCCTCAGGCCGCCGGGTCCCTCCTTGATGTTTGGCTCAAGATGGAAGATGGTTTGCCCGTACTTCTGTCGTCGCGAGCGGGCCAGGCTGGTGAGTTCCTGCATCAAGCTCTGGGCGTGACGCACCACCATGGATGGGAGGACCCTCTTCTCCAGTTGCTCAAAGAGCCCAGCGGAGCCACAAACGTACCGGCAATCCAAGAGGGAAATGTTGAACTCGATGTTGTTGCGGTAGAGCTTGCCGCACTCGGCCAGGGTCCGGGTCGTAGGGCTCACCCGGAGGTGCAAATCCCAGAGCGACTGGCTTAGCGGGGCGATGATGGTCTGGCTGAGATAAGCCTCTTCGCCGCTTTTCTCACAAAGGAATAGGAAATCGATATCCGAGTACGGGAACAGTGCGCGCCGCCCATATCCTCCCATTGCCGCGACGCAAAAACCCTCCAGTGGTTTCCCGGGGCCCGCTGCCTCATTCCAAAGCTCGGTGACAATGGAATCGATGAGCGCCGTGCGCTCGTGAACGGCCTGTTTCCCGTCGCCCGAATCTTCGAACCGCTTCCGAATCTTGGCCGATTCGTCCGCATACAGTTCCGCCAAAGTTGATGTGCGAATCACCGGCGCCATCACTCCATCCAATCGAATTCTTGGCGGCCCACGACGAAATTGAGAATCAATTGTACAGAGGGCCTGCTTGCCCCCTCGGTTCCCTTAATCCAACGCTATGTTCACGTCTCAGAGAGCCGCGACTCCGCGCTCCTGGTTCCGAATGCGGATTGCTTCCTCGACTTTGGACAAGAAGATCTTTCCGTCGCCGATTTTTCCTGTGGAAGCGCTCTGCAAGATGGCGTCCACGGCGGCATCCACTAAGTTTTCGGGGATCACCAGCTCAATCTTCACCTTCGGCAGCAGGTCTACTGTGTATTCGCGGCCGCGGTAAACTTCGGTGTGGCCCTTCTGCCGGCCATGCCCCCGAACGTCCGAGATGGTCATGCCTCCGATCCCGAGTTCCGTGAGAACTTCCTTGACGGCTTCAAATCTGGATGGCTGAACGATTGCTTCCACTTTCATCATCATGTTCGTGTCCTCAGGGTGCCTCTCGAAATGAATGTTGCGTCCGGCAGCAATGCTGGCTTGGGTAGACCCAATCCCAGGAATCGTCCCCTCTGTCCACCGGCGATTTTTTCGCCCGCTGAGAGCTTCTTACGCGATGTGGTCCATCCCCCCACCTGCGGCGATGGCCTTCGCCAAGGTATCCTTGGGGAAGGCAAACCGCAACAAGCCGGGCGTCACCAAATCGGCCGCCAGCACCAATACGACTACTTGCGCGTAGGTCTCCCGCGCTAGCAACCCGGCCGCTAGCCCGACGCTGGCCGCGATCAGGCCCACCTCGCCCCGGGGAATCATCCCCACACCGACGATCAACGATTCGCGAGAGGTGGCGCCGTTGAAAAGCGCGCCCAGGCCACATCCTACCACTTTTCCGAGGATGGCAACGAGTAGCAGGACCGCGAAGAAACCGAGGTGCCCGCGAAGTTGCCAGGCGTCCACGCTCAGGCCGACAGATACGAAAAAAAGCGGGCCAAAAAACGAGTGGATCATGGGATGTATTTCTTTGCTCACGCGCTCGTGGGCCGGCGTCGCTGCCACAAACAAGCCGGCGAGGTAGGAGCCGGTGATGCCAGCCATGCCCCCCGTCCACTGCGCGTGGAAGGCCAGCAGAAAAGCAATAAATACCGCCGCGGCCAGCTCGGTGTGCATTCCATGCAGGCGCTCGGTGCGGTTGAAAATCCACTTCGTGAGCGGCGGACCCAACCAAAAGATCGTCCCCAGGCAAAATGCCATTCGCCCCAGAGTGACCGCCACGCTGCGCCAAGGCGCCGAGCTGGCTTGCCCCAATTGGGGGGCCATTGCAATCACCAGGGAGAGCACGATGAGACCGAGAACATCGTCAATCACCGCGGCGCCAAGCAAAATCGAACCGGACTTAGAGCGGACCTGCTGGAGATTCATCAGCGATTGGGCCGTGATGGTCACGCTTGTCGCGGTGAGCACCGTGCCGAGGAAGATCGCTTGAGGCCAACCGAGGCCCGCTGCATGGGACACTAGGCTTCCCGCCACAAGGGGAAAAATAACGCCTCCAGCGGCCGCCCAGAACGCAGGCGCAATCTCCTGCCTCAACACCTGAGTATTCGTTTCCAGGCCGGGCACAAACATCAATAAGACCACACCCAGTTGCGCCAGGACCTTGAACACCGCCTCTGCACCAATTGAGCCCATTCCCGGCTTGGGCGCGAACCAGGAAAGGCCCCAGATATTCAGTGCGGTCGGCCCCAACAGCACACCCGCCAGCAGCTCGCCCAATACCACCGGCAAGCCCACTCGCCCCGCAAGAGCACCCAAAAGTTTCGCCGCGAGGATGAGCACAGCAACGGTTAGCAGGATTTGAAGTGAAGTATCCATCGCAGCTCTCGCGATCGACCCCCATTTTCGACAAAGACCGATCGCGTTGAAACCCCGACATGTGTTCGCTTCGTGTTCTAGCGAACTGTCAGAGGGGCCTACAGTCTACGACGGTATGGCGCGAGCGCGAAGCGCATCTGTACCTAATCGGACTCAGCTTTATGAATTGCGCAAAGACCCTGTGCAGGGAGGAACGCCTCGATGCGGCTTGGGGTGATGGATGTTGCCATGCCCGTTTCGGGGAACGAAACTGGAGCGGGCGGGAGGCCCCACACGTTCCTCGAAGAGCCTTCCTGCCCCCTGCGCTTACCTCGCTTTCTGGACCGATTGCGTCCGTTCTCTTCGACACAACTTACAGCCTTCTCCCCTCGCCGCTATTTGGCGTCGCGGCTGTCGAACAAGAAGATCAGGCCCATCGTGGCTGTGTTCTGCTGTTTGACGGGGACGGCAAAGTGAGAATAATCAAAGATCGGCCGGGTTGCCCAGTCCCGGCGGTACTCAAACCGAGTCAGCAGGTGTGAGGCCAGCGTCCGCTGGTACGTTGCAGTCACCTCATTCATGTGCAGGTGCGGAAATGTCCCGAGAGTGAATCCATCGTGATCCTCATAGTATTCATACCGCAGCGCCACGTAGTCCTTGTCAGTCGGGGAGTACTTGACATACCCCGCGCCTCCGGTCCAATACACGGGCGGTGAAACGGTCGTGGGAAATGTGGAAATAAACCGATCACCGCGGCCGTAGTCAAAGTTCACCATGGCCGAGAATTTAGTGTTCGGGGTATACATGGCCACCGCATCCCAGGTCTGCCGCCAGAAATTGTTTGTGTTCACAACGGGCAAAGAGCCCGCCGCAAGCGTAGGCGTCTCTGAACCAGCGAGGTAATTCACGGTAATGGCCGTCTTCTTGTCCGGGTTCCAGCCGAAACTCAACCCGTAGGTCTTTCCCGAGTTATTCTCAACGATGTTGTTCCACCCGTTGACCAAGAAACCCGTGATGTTGTACTTATCGTTGAACGTGTACTTCGCCCGCGCGCCGAAGTGAAAGAACGGGATGGCATAAGTGAACAGCAAGCCTCGCGAGTAGTTCCAGTTGTCCTTGGACTCGATCACCTCCGCTCCCATCGGCGTCACGAATTTCCCAACATCAACCTGAAGCCCTTTGCCGACTGGGGCCAGATAGGAGAAATACCCCTCCTTCAAGTATTGGGCAAATCCCAAGCCGCCGGGGTCCGTCACGTTCACACTATTCATCGCATCGCCAAATCCAAGCGACACGTGGTAGCCGGTCCGGCCCGCCGGACCACTGGCATCCGGCGCCTTGTCCAGGATCAACTCAATCATGTTCAAGGCAATCTGATGAGACCGGAAATCGAAGGCCCGGAAATCTGCGCCATTGTCCGCTGGATGATTGAAATTCACCTGGTAATAGGTGTCCACGAACCCGCTCACCGACGTCGGCCCAAGCAAACTCGCGACTGTCACCTTTTCCGGCGGCTTGGCGGCGTCCTGCGGCGCCACGGCGAGACCCGGAGTTGGCGCGGGAGCCATAGCTACCGCTGACGCCGCTACCGTTTCTGCCTCCTTCCGTGCCGTTAGTTCCGTGCGCAATTCCGAAAGCTCTTGCTCAAGCGCTTCAATGCGCCGGTCCAGATCCGCAGGGCTCGACGCCGCCGGCGCCGGCGCCGGCGACATGCTCGTCGCAGACCCCGAACTCGCACCGCTCCCGCCGTTTGCTTCCAAGCGGCTCTGCGCTCTGCCCACAGGCGTCCCTACAACTGTCATCCCCAAAGCCAACATTCCGAAACACACCCCATATCGTTTCTTCATATGATCTGCATCTCACTTTCCGCCGACAGGCCACTTTTCTACCCTTGCGCAGCCCTGGTCGGCGCACCCACGGTATCCACCGCACTGCTACGGGTCCAATTCATACTTCTTCTCCCAACAATCAGCGATGTGTACGGGAAAACGCGAATGGAATGCATAAACAAACCGTATGGGTTTCATAATGAACGCATAGAAGGATCAAATGCGCTCTGGCGGGGTAAGGGTCGCTACCCCCCGCACATTTCTTGGAGCCCCTTTGACCCAGTCGCCTAGCGGGAGTACAGCTGGCCGTCGTACGGACGGAGTCACGATTCCAACAGAAGAAGGGCTGGATTCGATATTATGATGGAGGCCCGAGGAGAAGGACCCTGATGCAACCTGCGCTGGTGGACTTGAGACACGTGCGCGTGATCCGAGGAGAAAACGTCGCCCTCGACGATTTCTCTCTGCGGATTGATGCGGGGGAGCACATTGCCATTCTGGGCCCGAACGGCTGCGGCAAGTCCACGCTCATTAAGACCATCACCCGGGAGTGCTACCCTATTGTGCAGGAAGGGTCCACGATGACTATCCTGGGCCGCGAGCGATGGAACATCTTCGAGCTGCGCTCCGTGCTCGGGATCGTCTCGAACGATCTGATGGCAGACGTGACCAGCGACACGAGCGGCCGCGAGGTCGTTCTATCCGGTTTTTTTAGCAGCACGAAAGTCTTCGAACACCAGCAGGTGGAGCCATCTCAGAAAGAGAAGGCCAACGAGGTGTTGGCAAGGCTGGGGGTGCCGCATCTAGCCGACCGGCCCGTCGAAGAGATGTCCTCCGGCGAGGCTAAACGCATCCTGATCGCCCGGGCGCTGGTTCACAATCCGCAGGCGTTAGTGTTCGACGAGCCGAGCAACAGCTTGGACGCGTATGCGCAACATGGCCTTCGAGAAACCATGAGTTCGCTCGCGAGGTCGGGGATAGGAATTGTCTTGGTGACCCACCACCTGTCCGACGTCATCCCGGAAATTGACCGCGTGGTTTTGCTGCAAAATGGGCGGATTCAAGCGGACGGACGCAAGGAAGATTTGCTGACCCCGGAACAAATTTCGGCACTATTCGGAATCGGAGTCGAAATCACCCGGCGGGATGGCTACTACCATCTGTGGTGATCCAGCGTTACACCGAGTAAGAAACATCCTCGTTGTGAATGCCCGGCTCGGACGCGTTCGCGCTCGTGGGCGTCGGCGAGGCCGTGGCCGCGGCCGAAGATTTGCTGCCGCGACGCAGGGCGACCACGCCGGTTCGCACCATCTCCAAAACGCCATACGGTCGCAGCACTTCGAGCAGGCGGTCAATCTTGTCTTCCGCGCCGGTGATTTCGATGGTCACCGATTCCGGGGCCACATCTTCGACGCGGGCGTTGAAGACCTCCGCCAGCTTGAAGACCTGTGTTCTCGCCTCTTGCGTGACGGCCACCTTAATCATCGCCAGGTCGCGGAGAATGGCCGGCTCATTCGTGATGTTCTCGACGAACAGGACGTTGACCAACTTATAGAGAGTCGCTTCGATGCGCAGCGCCTGATCGTGGTCGGCGTCCACGACGATGGTCATCCGCGAGACCTCCGGCTTTTCAGTGCGCCCCACGGTGAGGGAATCGATGTTGTAGGCGCGCCGGCGAAATAACGTGGACACACGCGCCAGCACGCCGGGCTTGTTCTCCACGTAAACGACGAAGGTATTCAGCATAATTGGCTCACGAGTCGGCCGCGGTTTCCACGATCGGACTCGGCCGGCGGATCATTTCATGCAACCCGGCCCCTGCCGGAACCATTGGAAAGACCGAGTCTTCCTGCTCCACCTGGAAGTCCAGGAGGACCGGACCATTGTGCTGCCGCGCCGCTTTGACTGCGGGCACGACTTCAGCCCTCTGCGTCACAGCGCAGGAGCGTATTCCATACGCTTCCGCCAGCTTCACGAAATTGGGATTCAGCAGCGGCGTCGCTTCATAGTTTCGGTCGTAGAAAAATTCCTGCCACTGGCGCACCATGCCCAGATAGCCGTTGTTGATGATGGCGATGTGGATCTTCAGTTTTTCCTGGACCAAAGTGGCCAGCTCCGACATGGTCATTTGGAAGCCGCCATCGCCCACCACGACCCAGACCTCGGCGTTGGGGCGCGCCACCTTTGCGCCAATTGCTGCCGGCAAAGCAAATCCCATGGTACCGAGCCCGCCTGAAGTGATCAGCGTGCGCGGCTCTTCGTGCTTGTAGTATTGCGCCTCCCACATTTGGTGCTGGCCCACGTCCGTGGTCACAATCGTCTCGGTCCCGAGCGTTTCGCGCCAGATGTCGTTGATGACGTGCGCGGCATACAGGTGGCCGCTGTCGGGGAGGTTCTGAATATCGCGAACCGCGGTCTCGCCCTTCATCCGATCGATGTAGGCGATCCATTCGCGATGTTCCTGCTGCTTGACGTGCGGCAGAAGCTCGCGCAAGACCGCGCGCAAGTCACCCACCAGGGGTACATCCACCTTCACGTTCTTGTTGATTTCGGCGCGGTCAATTTCGACGTGAATCTTTTTGGCATTCTGCGCGTAAGTCTTCAGGTTGCCGGTGACGCGATCGTCGAAGCGCATCCCCAAGGCGATCAGCAGGTCGGCTTCCTGAATCGTCGTGTTCAGCCAAGCTTCGCCGTGCATGCCCATCATGCCGAGGCTCAGCGGATGAGATGCCGGGAATGCCCCGAGCCCAAGCAGCGTCAGGCCCACAGGAATGTTGGCGCGTTCCGCCAGCGTGCGGACTTCCTGCATCGCGCCCGATAGGATGATGCCGTGGCCGGCCAGGATCACCGGGCGCTTGGCGCTGTGGATCAGCTCGAGAGCGTGCTTGTATTCCTCGGATGTCGGCGACAAGTCGGGCCTGTAGCCGGGAAGCTGCGGCTTGATGGGTTTGCCGTCGAACTCGCAAGTGCCCTGCTGGGCATCCTTGGTGATGTCCACAAGCACGGGACCTGGGCGGCCGGAGCTCGCCACATAGAAAGCTTCGCTGATCGTGCGGGCCACCTCGTCGGCGCGCGTCACCAGATAATTGTGCTTGGTGATGGGCAACGTGACACCGGTGATGTCGGTTTCCTGGAACGCGTCGGATCCGATGAGCTTGCTGCCGACCTGCCCGGTAATACACACGATCGGCGAGGAATCGAGCATGGCCGTGGCGATGCCTGTGACCATATTAGTCGCGCCAGGCCCCGAAGTCGCCACAGCGACCCCCACGCGCCCAGACGCACGCGCGTAGCCATCGGCCATGTGCGTGGCGCCCTGTTCGTGGCGGACCAAGATGTGATGAATATTGCTGTACTTCAGCGCGTCATACGCCGGGAGAATGGCGCCGCCGGGGTATCCAAAGACCTCCGTCACTCCTTGCTGCTCCAGGCATTCCCAAAGAATTTGCGCGCCTGATTTAATCATGGCACTTTCCGCCGAGACGCGTTCGGACGTTGCTCCCCTTCCCTAGCCTGCTGTTAGCCCCAGAATACACTATCACCTAAAGGCGGCATTCAGCCCTTTGAGGATTCTGCGTCCCCGGCATTATACTAGATTATTCACGAAAACGAGGTTCCCGGTACCTTATTCGGCAAGCATTCCGAATCCCGGTGCAACGCACCCCCATCAAACTCAGGGCGCGCCACCCGGCCGTTTCCGTCCAACGAATTTTACCCCGTCGCGACGGGGAACTCCGTCGTCGCGAACGGTTCATTACCAACAATCGGATGGAGCGGGGATTAAAATTGCATCTGAACTATGGACCTGACTCAAGGCGAAAACATCGGCTCCGTTCTTCCGCGCGGGTAACAGGTGGGGGAACCACGACGATTCCTTTCGCACGGGCGCAGGCCCTCCGCTACTTCCCTGGCCCTGGGAATGTCCAATTCCCCCACTCGTCCTGCCGACAACTCCTGTCCATCAGTTTTTTGCGATTTCCAACTCACTCTGTAGCCGCTGGAGTTTCAGCTGCGTTTCCTCGTAATCGAGGAACTTGTCCACCGTCTGCTTCATGTCGCGGGACCGGTCTCCAATCGTCTTCAAATGGTTTCTGTATTCTTGAATGAAGAGACGGTCTTGATTTTCGCGGAGGTGAACGATGGCCGCCTGAGTGCTAACCGCCACCTTGGCGGCGTGAGAAGTCACCTCGGTGATCGCCTGCTGCTGCCAAGGTGAGGCGTAGTCTCGGATGCGTTGCAATTCGGCAATGCGTTCGCCTATGGCGTTGATGTGGTCTTTGACGCCCTGCAAGTCTACTGCATGGCTTTGCCAGCTGTGACCCGGGGCCCGGGAGTAAGTCTGCAACGTCTCTGCATGAGGGGTTAGTTCCGCCGCCTCACCTTGGATTTCAGCCAGGAGCGTGGATGCCCGCACGGACAGATACGTTCCCAACCGGTCTTCGTCGGGGGCCCCTGGTGCTGGGACGAGGGCCGAAGCAAAGGTTGACCCAGTCCAAAGGAGAGTAATCGCTGCAACAGCAAGGATCGATCGTTTGATGTCTAGTCGCATTCCTATTCCTCCTGTCATAGTTTCCTCTGACGCGCGGGCCGGGGAAGGCTTGGTTACAACCGGGTGCCAGCCCCCACGCCAGTCTCGTTTCAGCTTTCACGGGCGAGCTTAGAATGAGCGGGCCTCGAGGGCTATCCCGACGGCAAGGTATGTTGGGATTGAAAATTAGCTAAGCGCCTAACAGAAAGTAAGGGATGAATCCGCGTGGTTTCACTCCCATTGAGCTGACCGTGCAGGACCACGAGGGAGCGCCACAGGTGGGGAAGTGCATACCGACCAGAAGCCGCTCGGAAGGCGAGGCGACATCGTCGAACAATTACTTGAGGGCGACTTCTTCGTCAGGAATGCCTGCGGACAAGGAATTTCGGCGGGCTCCCAAACCGGCAGCTTCGCTTTCGCCGGACCTAATCTCACCGTCTAGCACCTTGCTGAGCGCCTCGATCAAATCACTCGAGCGCAGCATCGGAGCACCGACACAGCGCTTTCCACGATCGAGCATCGGCAGCCACAAACAACCGCTTTCGACGGAAGTAGATAGGAATAAGGTGGTGTGCGATCCCGTCAGCGACTCCAGCAATGGGAAGGCGGTTCGGTCTGGCAATTGGTACTGAGAGAGGACCAGATCGAACTGCGTGCGTGAAATCAAACTGCGAGCCTCCTGGAACGAGGCCGCGAAGTGACATCGGCATCCTCGCAGGTACAACCAATTCAACAATCGAAGAGAGCCCCTCCCCGTCTCGCCAACCAGCAGAACCATTCTGGGGCTGACAGTCATGTCAGGTCTCCTCTGCGCGATGGCTAGAGGAATTCAACTTTCTCGGTGTTTTTTTGGCGCTGACGCTGGAGGAACGCATTCCGGATGCCCCGTCGAAGCTCCCCAGGAATGGGCGGGTAAGCCAGGTAATCGAACACGCCGGCGCATATCGCTCTTAAATAGTCGGGCCAGTCACCCGTGCGAGAAACCACAATGACCGGCACATTCGAGTCAAATTTCTTTACGAATTCGACTACCGCTTGATAATTCCCCTCGGCTAAGCGTTCTACGCAGAGGACCAGGCAAACGTCGTGCTGCGCCAAAGCCCTCTTACTCTCAGCCACGGTAGAAGCAAGAATCGACGCGAACCCGCAATGGCACAGAATTTCGGTCAGCTTTCGACGAATTTCGTCATCCGGGCTCACCACCAGAGCCTCCGGCAAGTTCAACACGATTGCCTCTTGGGGGGCATCATCCGGGAAGACGATATCAAGCTTTCCCCTTTCCCCCGATCGCGCTTTTGCAGCATCAAACGCATCGGTTGCCTCGTCGAACCTAATCATGGATTTGTCCCTCCATTAGGTTTTCCGGCCGCACCCAATCCACCCCCAAAAGTCCGGCCGCGCCCGGTCTGAGAATGAGGGAACGAGGAGCTTCCCGGGCGCGGCTATTAAAATACGTGAGGAAGCCTAAAACGCCGGGAGATATTCGTCTATCCCACCTGAAGGGTATTTGTGAGCCGGAATTTAGCTATGCCCGCAGTAGGATTAAGAGCGGACTTTCTAACAGCCCCTAGTCATGGCGCACGGGACTGAGACCTCTTCCCCGTCAGTCTCCAAGGGGACACCTGCGACTCCCAGTTCAGCTGATGATTCCCTTCCGAACTGCATAGAGAATCAGCTCGGCCGGAGTGTGCAGGTTCAGTTTCTCCAAGATATGACTGCGATGGGTTTCGACCGTATACGGGCTGATATTGAGCGAGGTCGCCACTTCCTTATTCGATTTCCCTTCGGCCAGAAGTTGGAGGATTTCGCGCTCCCGGCTCGTGAGCAGGTCATAACTATCCACCGCGCCCTTTTGTTTGAGAATCCGGACGTAGTCTTCCGCCAGGATGCGGCTCACCTTCGGGCTGAAAAAGGATTTGCCTTGCGAAACGGCATCGATGGCGCCGATCAAGTCCGCTGCGGCCGAGTCCTTCAGCAGATAAGCGCGCGCTCCGGCCTTCAAAGCGCGCATCACATAGCTTTCATCGGAATACATACTGAGGATGACCACCGCAGCGGCTGGGTGCTGATTCACGATTTCTTTGGTTGCCTCGATCCCGTTCAGAATGGGCATGCCAATGTCCATCACCACTACATCCGGTCTGAGGGAGGAGGAGAGCTGCACGGTTAAACGTCCGTTCTCAGCTTCCCCCACGACCTCCAGGTTGGGCTGCCGCTC
>Ga0307471_100002053_pt1 | contig 11426 bp, 8 predicted proteins | sample atmos_gasesAM3C__2_FD_204566 | JGI IMG/M metagenome (GOLD analysis project Ga0307471, IMG submission 204566) | Hardwood forest soil microbial communities from Morgan-Monroe State Forest, Indiana, United States - atmos_gasesAM3C_515 | ecosystem: Environmental > Terrestrial > Soil > Temperate... | reverse complement strand
GCGCTGACCGAGAGGATCAGAGTTCCGTCGGTGCCTGCATGCGTGACATTGATAGGTTGAATCGCGAGTTTGTTGGGCGCGAGCTGATCACCTTGCGGGACCTGCGCGCGGAGGTCGGCGAGCACGTCGCTGCGCACGGCCGCGGGATCGTAGACGGCTTCGGTGCCGCTCGCGTTGATCGTGATCGTCGTCGTCGTGAACTGGCCGCCGGCGGCGGGCAGCTGCGGGCTGAGCGCGAAGGTGAGGCTGTAGCCACCGCCGCCCGGGTCCTTGGCCACGACCTTGCTGCCGGCCTTGTTCTGCATGTCGCCGTTGACCTGATTGGTCAATGACTTTTCGATGGCACTGACCTGCTGATTCCAGTTGTTGACGTCATCGCTGCTCGCGACGGTCACCTGCTTCGCGTCGGCGCCCCCTGAGGTTGCGGCGGGATTGGTCGCGCTACAGAGATCCGCACCCTCCGGGGGAGCCGGCTGGCACAGGTTTGGCTGTTGCTGCGGGGGCCAGTAGGTCAACGTGTCCGGGCCCACATTGCCCTTTGCTTCGGGTGTCTCATCCTGAACGGGAACCTGGCTGTTCGGTTGTGCACGCTGCCCGTTGTTCGTGCACGAGCCGGGAGGTGGGCTGCCCGTGGGCGCGACGCACACATACGTGTCATGCGTGACGCCGAACACGATCGAATGCGATGGGTCGGCGCTTTCGAACTGCGTGCCGGCGGGGATGATGCCCTGGATTCCATTGGGATACGTGGTCGAGATGACCTCTGTTCCGGATGCAGGTGTCGCAGGCAGTGATTGGTGGCCGGTGGGCGTGGCTTGAAAGCTGCTCGTGCCGTTGCTCGACACCACGGTCGTGAGGATGTGATCGCCGCCGCTCGCTGCGCTCGCATCGGGACTCCCCTGGATCGTCGCATTCACCGACAGCGGCGTTGCCGCGACAGAGACGGTGATCGTCGCAGTCGGGCTGAGGAGTAGAAACAGGAGGATTCCCACGACTGCGACAGCTGCGCCGGCGAAGTACCAGGGCCGCCGGTTCTGAGGCAGCTTCACCTCGGGACCGCCGGGGAAGATCCGGCGGCGTTCGCCGTCCCCACCCGTTCGCGTCGCGGGCGTCCACCGCTGTGGAGCTGCAGGGACCGCCGGCGGCGCGGCGATGCCGGCAGCGCTGTCGGCTCCGGTCAATCGGTATGCCGACGGCGTGCGCGGGGGCATCGGAGCCACGACCTCGACACCGCGCTCGAGCGCCGTCTCGGACGCGTAGACGGGGAACCCCGACGATCGCGCGAGCTCCTGCACTCTCGGGTCGCCGCTGATGATCACCGTTCGGCGACCCGTCTGTTTGCTGAACTGGCTCAGCAGACGAGCGTTGAGCGGGGTTCGGAAGGCGCGGCTGTCCTGAGGGATGACGAGAGCGACGTCCCCGTCGCCGTTGGAGCCGGTCGCCGACCGCAACCGCTCGATGAGGTCGGAGATCTCGTCGTCGTGTTTGGAGTGGACTACGGATGGCATGACTGAACTCTCGGTGGTCAGACCTTCATCGTCTTCAGGACGCGACGCATGAGACCGCCGAGAGGTTCGTCGGCGTCTTCTTCCAGTGACACCGCGTGGCGGGCAAGCCCCATCGGGGTGACGTCCTGGCTCCCGACCAGCAGCCCGGTCGTGTCGTAGATCCCCTTGACGTCCTCGGGGCTGAGCACCTTGACCGAGGGAGCCTGCGGAAAGCGAACGCTCTCAGACCAGTCCACGGCGCGCAGCTGCTCGGTGACCTCGGGCAGCTCCGACCCACCGCCGCCGAGATAGATCGCAGCCGGCAGTGGCTCGTCACCGGCGAGCTCTTCGAGCGTGAGTGCGACGCCCTGCGCGAGCACCTCGGCCGTCGGCTCCAGGCTCTTGCGCGCAACGGCACTCTGCTCGCTCGCCAGCCGCCCCTCGGCGTGGGCGACCTTGAAGCGCTCGGCCTCTTCCAGGCTCATGCCGAGGTCGGTCGACAGCCGCTTGGTGAAAGAACGCCCACCGAGCGCGAACATCCGCGTGGCCTCGATGCCTCCGTGGCGCACGACCGCGACATCGGTGGTGCCGCCGCCCACGTCCACGAAGATGCCGCCCATCTCGTAGACCTCGTCGGTGGAGCAGCCTCGCGCCAGTGCGTACGGCTCGGCGACCGTCGCGACCAGCTCGAGGTCCAGCTGCTGGGCGATGGTCTGCAGAGCGCCGATGTGAGTCAGCGGCGCGAACGTGTTGAACACGGTGATCTCGACGACGTGGCCTTGGAAATCGACGGGGTTGCTGACCGAGTATCCGTCGATGCGCACCGACGTGATCGTGCTGTGCACCAGCTTGACGTTGACCTCGGCGACACCGAGGTCCTGCGACATCTGGCGCACGGCGTCGCGCAGCGCTCTGCGCTGCACACCCTGCAGCGCGGTCGCGAGATCCGCCTGCGTGATGCGTGCTTGCGGCTGCGGTCGCGGCATGGTCATCGATGTGCTGAAGCCGCGCACCTGCTCACCCGCGATGCCGATCACCGCCTGACCCGGGATCGTCTCGCACATGTCCTCCGCCTCGGTCAGCGCGCGATCGCAGTTGTCGATCACGGATTGGATGTCGGCCACTGCGCCCGCCTGCATGTGGCTCGTCGCCTGGCGTACCTTGCCGACGCCGAGCACGATGCCGTTCTCCCCCTCGCGCTTGACGACCAGCGCTTTGACGAACTCTGTGCCGATGTCGAGGACTGTGAAGTGCGTGAGGAACTCGTCGCGGCGCCGCATCAGCGTGAACTTGCGCTTCGACATCAGCGCGACTCGGTTGCCGATCGCACCAGCGATCTGATCGCTTCGAGCGCTTCGCTCCGCTTCTCCGGGTCCTTGACGCCACCCTGCGCGAAGTCTTTTCGGCCCCCGCCACCGCCGCCTCCCGCCGCCCGCGCCGCGGAGCGCGCGAGCTCAGCCGCGTCAACGCCCGCTGAGAGTGCGCCGCCACCGACTTTGACCGCGAGCCGCGATGTCCCGATGACCACTGCGACACCGTCACCCTGCAGGCGCTCGCCGAAGACGCGGTCGATGGCCTCGATGCCGTCCTCATCCACCAGCAGATGCGCCAGTGGTATGGAGCCGATCTCTTCCAGGGTGGCGCTGTCTGGAGCGGCTCCGCTGGACCTGGCCCCGCGGCGGGCCTCCTCCACCTCGCGCTTCAGCTTGGCGACCTGCTCCTGGAGGGCGGCGACGCGCTCCGGCACCTCCTCACCCTTGACGCGCAGCGCGCGGCCGGCCTCGTGCAGCGCCGATGCCGCGCCCTGCCAGGTGCGCTCCGCTGCTTCGCCTGCGACGAGCTCGATGCGGCGAATCCCCTGCCCGATGCTGGATTCGGAGGTGATGATCGCGGCGCCCAGGTCTCCGGTCCGAGCCACGTGCGTGCCTCCGCAGAGCTCGCGAGAGTAGCCGCCGAAGGCGACGACTCGAACCAGGTCGGCGTAGCTCTCGTCGAGGAGCGCGATCGCGCCGCTGGCGCGCGCTGCCGCGAGGGGCATCTCCTCAACGCTCCGCTCGAGGTTGCGCCGGATCGCCTCGTTGACGCGGTGCTCGACGTCGTCGAGCTCGTCGTGGGTCAGCTGGCGAGGGAAGCCGAAGTCGAAGGTCGTGTGCTCGGGGCCGACAAACGATCCCCGCTGCACGATCGACTCTCCGAGCACGTCGCGAAGTGCGCGGTTGAGCAGATGGGTGGCACTGTGATGGCGGGCGGTCTGCCCGCGCCGGGCTGCGTCCACGCCGGCGTGCACGGTGGCGCCGACCGCGAGTTGTCCAACCTCGATGCGCACCTGGTGCGCTCGTGCGGTGGTCCCCGGCACGTAGAGCGTGTCCAGCACTGCGGCGCGACCGCCGGGCCAGGTCAACAAACCGGTGTCTCCGACCTGGCCGCCCGCCTCCGCGTAGAAAGGCGACACATCGAGGAAAACCGCGCCGGACGCGCCCGCGACCAGGACCTCGACTGCTGCGTCCGCGCCGATGCGCGTCACGCTCGCGTCCGCCTCGAGGGCGTCGTAGCCCACAAATCGCGTCGTGGGCAGGTCCGTCGCGCCGCCGCTGAATCCGGTGCGGCCCGCCGCGGCGCGGCTCCGCGCCCGCTGCTCTTCCATGGCCGCCGCAAATCCTTCGCGGTCCACCGCCAGGCCACGCTCGGCTGCCATCTCGACCGTTAACTCTATGGGGAGCCCAAAGGTGTCATAGAGGCGGAACGCGTCGTCACCGCTGATCGCGGTGGCACCGCCCTCGAGCAGTCGCTCGAAGCGGTCGATCGCGCTCTCGAGCGTGCGATCGAATGCGTCCTCCTCGCCGCGAAGCGTCGAAATGATCAGCTCGCGTTGATCGAGCAGCTCGCGGTACGTCGATCCCATGACGCCGATCAGGTCGTCGACGCCGTCGGCCAGGCCCCCCTGCAGCTGGATCCGCCGGCCGTGCACCGCAGCCCTGCGGACGACACGCCGCAGCACGTACCCGCGTCCCTCGTTGCTCGGCAGCACGCCGTCGGCGATCAGGAATGACGCCCCCCGGAGGTGGTCGGCGAGGACATTGAGCGAACGCTCCGCCGCCGTGCCTCCTCCCCCGGCCGCGCGCCTGCCGAAGCCCTCAATGAGGGGCACGAAGAGATCGGTCTCGTAGTTGCTGCGCACCCCCTGCAGCACCGCGGTGATCCGCTCGAAGCCCATGCCGGTGTCGACGGTCTTCTTGGGAAGCGGGTCGCGACTGCGGTCCTCGTGCTGATCGAACTCCATGAACACGAGGTTCCAGATCTCCACCCAGCGGTCGCCGCCACACTCGTCCTGCGGCGTGCACGCGGCGCGGCCGCAGCTGCAGGCACCACCCCAGTCCCAGTACACCTCGCTGTCGTATCCGCATGGACCGGTGGGACCCGCCGCCCACCAGTTGTCGGTGAGCCGGGCGATCCGCTCCTTGGGAATGCCGATCCGCTCCGACCAGATGCGTTCCGACTCTGAGTCCGACGGGTAGATGCTCACCCAGAGGCGCGAGGGATCCAGCGCCCACTCCCTGGTGAGCAATTCCCACGCCAGGTCGATGGCGCCCTCCTTGAAGTAGTCCCCGATCGACCAGTTGCCGAGCATCTCGAAGAAGGTGTGATGCTGGGTGTCGCCCACCTCGGCGATGTCGTCGTAGGTGAGCACATCACCGCGAAAGCACTTCTGGCAGGAGACCAACCGCGGCGAGGGCGGGGTGCGCACGCCAGAGATATAGGGTTTCAACGGCACCATCCCGGCCACTGTGAACAGCAGTGATGGGTCGTCGCGGGGGATGAGGGAGGCGCTGGGCAAACGGTGGTGCCCGCGGTCCTCGAAGAAGTGGAGAAAACGCTCCCGTATCTCTGGGCTACGCACGCCTGTCTCGAGGGGGGCGGAAGTGGACAGCCCCGATTCTACCGAAGGCTTATGACAGTGCCCGGATCAAACAGGAAGTTCGGCGCCGAACTCGCGCCGGAGATGATCGACGGCCGCGCGCTGGAGCCGCGAGACGTGCATCTGCGAGATGCCCAGCCGCTTGGCCACCTCCGTCTGCGGCAGCTGCTCGACGAAGCGCAGTGCGAGGATCGTGCGCTCGCGGGGGGTGAGATGCGCCATCACCCGGTCGAGGAGCTCCTTCATTTCCACGCGCTCGAGGTTCTCGTCAGCACGCCCGATGCGGTCCCCCAGGGTCCCGGCTTCCTCACCCGCTGCCGTGGTCCCAGTCGCGTCGAGCGAGATGCTGTGCTGGGCCGGCGACACCTCGAGTGCCGCCAGCACCTCGTCGGGCTCCAAGCCGACCCGCTGCGCGATCTCGGCGACGGTCGGGGTCCGGGAGAGCTCTCCCTGCAGCTGCTGAGCCGCCGTGTTCACGCGAACCAGGTTCTCCTGCAGGCGGCGCGGGACCCGCACGGCCCAGGAGCGATCGCGGAAGTACCGGCGGATCTCGCCGGTGATGGTGGGCGTCGCGAACGTGCTGAATTCGTTCTCGAGTGAGGGGTCGAACCGCTCGATGGCCTGGATCAGGCCGACGAACCCGACCTGCTCGATGTCCTCGAGCGGCTCACCGCGATTCGCGAAACGTCGCGCGATGTAGTGCACCAGGTCGCTGTTCAGCTCGACCAACCGGTCGCGGATCTGGGGATCACGCGTCCGGGCGAACTCTCGCAGGAGACGACGTACCTCGTCGCGTTCTGGCGTCGACGCCGGCTTGGCCAGCGTGCGCGTACCGACCGCGGTGCCCGCGCCGCGCCGCGGCGCCGGGCTCACGAAACCCGGTACTTCGTCAGCCGGACACGCAGGCCTCCGGTCCGCTCGTCGAGGCGGTAGCTGTGATCGTCGACGAACAGGCCCATCAGCCGGAGCGCGAGATCGGTCGCGGCGGCTCCTTTCAACGCCTGCTCCTGCTGCTGAACGGTCCGCAGCGCTCGCTCGCGGCGCAGGGCGTCGAACTTCGCTCGGGCGGCGAGCTCCGCGTCGCGGCTCACCGTCGACTTGACGGTCACCTCGAGCGACTTGTCCTCGAGTCGAAACGTGAGCCGGACCTGCCCGGCGAGGGCGCCGGCGTGCTCCAAGCAGTCGATGGCGTTCTCGCAGGCCTGGGCGACGGCGATGGTCAGGTCATCGATCGCTTCGACGTCGAAGCCCGCCACCGAGGCCAGCGCGGACGCCGCCCGCTTGGCCACGATCACGTGACTGCGGTCTGCCGGCAGGCGCAACTCGCTGATCTGGCCCATCACACCAGACACGTACCCGTCCGGATGCAAGTTGAAACGGTCAGTCGCTACTCGCGCCCGTCGTCGCCTTCTCGGCTGCGGCGCTGCCCTCGTCGACCGCGCTCGACATCTCGGCCTCCCACTCGCGTGTCTCCCGGTCACGACGCCGGGCACGCGCCTTCCAGAACGCGACTCCCGCGGCGGCAGCACCGACGACCGCCAGACTCTTCCGACCCAGGGGGAATTTCATCGCACCGGCCTCCAAGTTTGTGGACGGCCGATTATAGGTGCGGCGATTCGCTGCGTTTGCTCTAGCGGACTCGCGGCGAACGCCCAGGCGAGGTCAGCTGGCTGCCGACCACCTCGACTGCGGCGATCCCCACGGCGTCGGCGAAGGGGTGCAGCGCGCCGAGCGGCGGGCCGCCGATGTTGGTCGCAAACGCGAAGAGCTCGGCCGCGACGAAGCCTGCTGCGGCGAAGACGAACGCCCACGGGTACGACGCATGGCGCGGCGCGACGACCCGCGTGACCTGGGCTCCGATCAGAACGATGATGGCACCGAAGGCGAGCCCGGGACTCACCCGGGCGGGGGACGTCGCGTGATGCTGATCCCGAGCTCGCGGAGCACAGCCTCATCGACCGGCGCCGGCGCATCGGTCATGAGTTCCTGCGCCTGCTGATTCTTTGGGAACGCGATGACGTCGCGGATGTTCTCTTCTCCGAGCCCCTCCATCACGAGGCGGTCGATCCCCGGGGCGCACCCCCCGTGCGGCGGCACCCCGTACTCGAATGCCTCGAGCAGGAAGCCGAATCGGCGCGTTGCCGTCTCCGCGTCCATGCCGATGGCCGCGAAGACACGGCGCTGAATGTCCGGGTCGGTGATGCGGATGCTGCCGCTGCCCACTTCGCGACCGTTGACGACGATGTCGTACGCGCGAGAACGGACGGCGAGCGGGTTGGTTTCCAGGAGGTCGATGTCGTCCGGATTGATCATGGTGAACGGATGGTGCGCCGGAGTGATCTCGCCCGTCTCGGCGCTGCGCTCGAACATCGGGAAGTCGGTTATCCATACGAAGTTGCGCTGCTGCTCATCGGCGAGGCGGCGGGCACGGCCGAGATGATTGCGTACCGCTCCGAGGGCCGCGGCCACCACGTGCGGCTCGTCGGCAACCATCAGCACGCAATCCCCGTCGCGCGCGCCGACCGCATTGCCGATCGCCGCCAGCTCCTCCGTGTTGAAGAATTTGGCGATCGACCCCTGCCACCCGTCGCTGCGCTTGTAGAGGTACGCCAGCCCCTTGGCGCCGTGCGCGCGAGCGATGTCAGTAGGCGTGGCCTCGATATCCGCGCGACTCAGGTCGTCCCCGCCGACTACGCAGATCCCCTTGACGACGCCACCACTGGCGATCGCATCGGCGAACACACGAAACCCAGCTCCACGTACGGCCTCGGTGAGGTCGTGCAGACGGAGGTCGAAGCGCGTGTCGGGCTTGTCGACGCCGTATCGCTGCATGGACTCCGTCCAGGTGAGTCGGGGGAACGGGGCAGTGAGTGGCGCGCCGATGAACTGGCATGCATTCCACGCATTGGCAAGCACGAACTCCAGCGCTTCGAACACGTCCTCCTCGTCGATGAAACTCATCTCGACGTCGAGCTGCGTGAACTCTGGCTGCCGGTCGGCGCGGAGGTCCTCGTCGCGCATGCACCGAGCAATCTGGAAGTAGCGGTCGTACCCAGCCACCATGCAGAGCTGCTTGTACAGCTGCGGAGACTGGGGCAGCGCGTAGAAGCTTCGCGGAAAGATCCGGCTCGGCACCAGATAGTCCCGGGCGCCCTCCGGGGTGGCGCGAATCAGCATCGGTGTCTCGATCTCGACGAAACCCAGCTCGCGCATCGCCGTCCGTATCTCGGCGATGAAACGTGCGCGCGCGCGCAGGTTGGTCTGCAGTCGAGCGCGCCGCAGGTCGAGGTAGCGATAGCGGAGGCGGAGCTGCTCGTCGACCTCGGTGTCCTCATTGACCGGAAACGGCGGCGTCTTGGCGGCCGAGAGCACGGTGCACGTGTTTGCCCGCAGCTCGACCTCGCCCGTATCCCTACGCGGATTGACGTTCTCCGGCGCACGCAGCGCGATCACGCCCTCGACGCGCAGCACCCACTCGAGGCGCACGTGCCGTGCAGCGTGATGTGCCTCGGGTGCAGCGGCCGCGTCGATGACCACCTGCAGGATTCCGCTGTGGTCACGCAGGTCGAGGAAGATCAGGCCACCCTGATCGCGGCGACGGTCGACCCAGCCGAACGCAGTCACGTGCGCACCCGCATCCCCGGATCTCGGCGTTCCGCATTGCGTGCGCGGTGTCGTCATCCTGAGGTCTCGAGTAATGAAAGGATCGTTTCCTCGAGCCGCGCCTGTGGCGCTGTGTGCTGCGAGCGGTCGCGCAGATCGCGGATCGCGGCAGTGCCCGCGGCGACCTCGTCATCCCCCACGATCACGCACACTCGAGCACCGAGGCGATCGGCGTTGCGCAACTTTCGATCGAGACGCCGGTCAGAGGCGTCGAGGACTGTGCGCACGCCGGCGGATCGTAGCGTGCGCGCCACGGCCGCACACGTGAGCGTGCTGGCGGGACCGAGCGCGCACACCACGACCTCGCAGGCAGGTGCCGGTCCGGGGGCTGTGCCGAGCGCTCGAGCAACGATCAGCGTCCGCTCGACACCCAGCGCGTAGCCGATGCCAGGGGTGGCGGGCAGACCGAGCAGCTCGGCAAGCCCGTCGTACCGGCCGCCGCCGCCGAGCGCATTCTGCGCGCCGTGCAGCGTTTCGTGCCAGAACTCGAAGGTGGTGTCCGTGTAGTAGTCGAGCCCGCGCACCAGACGCGGATTGACGCTGCCATCGACGCCCGCGTGCTCGAGCCCGGCCTGCACTGCCGTGAAGTACACGCGGCTCGGCTCCGAGAGGGAGTCCCAGATCATCGGAGCTCCGGCGACAAAACGCTGATCGGTCTTGCAGTCGAGCAGGCGCAGCGGATTCGTCTCCAGACGGCGACGGCAGTCGTCGCAGAGCTCATCGCGGTGCGGCCGGTAATAGTCGACCAGCGCGCGGCGGTAGGTACTGCGATCGTCCGGCGTACCCAGTGAGTTGATCTGCAGCTTCAGACCGGTGATGCCGAGCCCTGCGAAGAAGCTGTTCGCGATCTCGATGACCTCGACGTCGAGCTCGGGAGAGCGATCGCCGATGCACTCGATTCCGATCTGGGTGAACTGATGCTGGCGTCCCGCCTGCGGGCGCTCGGCGCGGAAGAACGGCCCGGCGTAATGGACGCGCAGCGGCCGGATCTCCTGGTCGAGGCGGTTGCCGGCAACGGCACGGACCACGCCAGCCGTACCCTCGGGTCGCAATGTCAGGGAGCGCCCACCGCGATCGGAGAACGTGAACATCTGCTTCTCGACGATGTCGGTGTCCGCGCCGACTCCCCTCGCGAAGAGCTCCGTCGACTCGAATATCGGAGTCTCGATGGCTTGGTAACCGTGCCCCTCGACGACTCGCCGGTGGGTGTCGAGCAGCCACCGCCACGCGGCCGACTCAGACGGGAGGATGTCTTTGGTACCGCGCGGGGGAGCGATCGCCGTCATAGGAATGAGCGAGTCTACGTGGTGGTCGCGGCCGTGCGCCGGCGCTAGTTGATATCGCGCGCGACTGTGTGCACGTCGCGGACCGACTCCAGGCGCTCGAGCAGACGGCTCAACTGCGTGAGGTTCTGAATCTCGACGATCGTGGTGATCACCGCGGTTCGGTCGTCGTACACCTGCACGTCAGCGCCGCTGAGGTTGATCTTCGACTCTGCGATCACGGCCGCGATGTCGCGCAGAAGCCCGGTGCGATCCCAGGCCTCGATCTTGATGTTCACCGGGTAGACCTGCTTCGCGCTGGTCTCCCACTCCACTTCGACCAGCCTGTCGAGGTCGGCAGCGTTGCGGACGTTGATGCAGTCCGCGCGGTGCACCGTGACACCCTTCCCCCGGGTCACATAGCCGCGAATCCCCTCTCCCGCCACGGGTTTGCAGCACTGCGCCAGCGCGGTGAGCATGTCGTTGTGGCCGTGCACCCTCACGTATCCGGTCGGTGCCGGCGAGCTCGTGAGCGGAATGGCGAGCGTGTGGCCGTCGACGGCGACCCCTTCGCCGTCGCTGAAGCGGAGCACGGCGCTGCGCGCGCTGATGTCGCCGTACCCCACGGCGGCGAGGAAGTCTTCGACCGACGTGCACTTGAACCCGTGCGCGAGCTCTGACAGGCGTTCCTCCTTCACGGAGTTGAGCGGAAACTGGCGAAGCCGGCGGAACTCCTTGTCGAGTGCCTCGCGACCCTTCTGAATGTTCTCCTCGCGCCGCTCCTTCTTGAACCAGGAGCGGATCTTCTCCTTCGCGCTCGACGTTTTGACGAAGTTGAGCCAGTCGCGCGACGGGCCGTGCGGCCCCTTGGTGGTGAGGATCTCGACGATGTCGCCGTTCTGGAGCACGTGGTCGAGCGGCACCATCCGGCTGTTGACCTTGGAGCCGATGCAGCGGTGGCCGACCTCGGTGTGGACCCGGTAGGCGAAGTCCACCGGGGTGCTCCCCGCGGGCAGGCTGCGGACGTCGCCCTTGGGGGTGAAGACGAAGACCTCGTCCTGGAAGATGTCGACCTTCACGGTGTCGACGAAGGCCTCG
>Ga0307471_100002052_pt1 | contig 11427 bp, 8 predicted proteins | sample atmos_gasesAM3C__2_FD_204566 | JGI IMG/M metagenome (GOLD analysis project Ga0307471, IMG submission 204566) | Hardwood forest soil microbial communities from Morgan-Monroe State Forest, Indiana, United States - atmos_gasesAM3C_515 | ecosystem: Environmental > Terrestrial > Soil > Temperate... | reverse complement strand
GTGTGAAATCACAGGTGTGAAATTTTGGGCTGGTCTGCTAAACCATTGAGAGATATGGTGGCCAGGGACGGAGTTGAACCGCCGACGCCAGCCTTTTCAGGGCTGCGCTCTACCACCTGAGCTACCTGGCCACATTTCGGCTCACAGCTTGTCTGCCGGCGCCGGGCGCGTCGTGGGGCACGCGAGGACTTGGGCGGAATTGCCAGTCACTGCAAGGCAGTCAAGACGCTGGAAGCGTTTGAACAGGCACGATTATAGCAACGGAGTTGGGTTCGCTCAAATCGCTGCGGCCATCGTCTCCCCTACTTACTGTGGCCATGGCGACGCCACGGCGCCGTTGAGAACTGAAAATGCGCAGCGGTTCGACGCCACCCAGTAGGCGATTTCGCGATAGTCTTCTACGTCGAACACCGCGAGGTCCGCGTCTTTGCCCGGCTCGATGGATCCCTTTCGCTCCTGCAGCCGCAAGGCCCAGGCGCCGTTGACTGTCGCTGCAGCGATTGCCTCGGCCGGCGACATCTTCAGATGGGTGCATGCCAGCGATAGCACGAACGGCATGCTGGCGGTTGGGGACGAGCCCGGATTGTAGTCCGTGGCCAGCGCTACCGCCGCGCCTCCATCGATCAGTTTGCGTGCCGGCGGAAATTTTTCCAGGCCGAGAAAATAATTCGCGCCTGGCACCAGCGTCGCAATCGTTTCCGTCTTGGCCAATTGCCGTATGTCCCCGTCAGTGACGTGGTCGAGGTGGTCGAGAGACGCCACCTTGAAACGCAACAGCGGCCGCAACTCGGTCTCGCTCAACTGACAGACGTGCGCCCGCGCGCCCAAGCCATGCTTCTTGGCAGCGTCAAAAATCTTTTCTGTGTCGTCCGCCGTAAAGGCTCCGCGGTCGGTGAATACGTCCACAAACTGCGCCAGCTTGCGGTTGGCCGCCTGGGGGATCATCTCTTCACAGACGACCTCAACATACTCTTGTGATCGTCCGTGAAATTCTTTGGGGACAACATGCGCGCCCAGCAATGTTGCGACCACTGTCCCCGGCCATTTAGCGGCTGCGCTGCGGATGGCCTCGAGCGATCTGATCTCGGAGTCGACCGTCAATCCGTATCCCGACTTGGCTTCGACCGTGGTCGTGCCCTGCTCCGCCATCTGGTGCAGCGCGTCCAACACTTTCTCCACCAGCAGGTTTTTTCCGGCCTTGCGCACGCCCTCTACACTCGAACGGATTCCGCCGCCGGCTTCCGCAATCTGTTCGTAGGTTCCGCCGGCGATGCGCTTCTCAAAATCCACCAGCCGTGGCGTGACGAACACGGGATGGGTATGCGAGTCCACAAATCCGGGGAGAACAACCTGCCCCGCACAATCGATCTCGACGATTTTCTTGCGATTTCGTTTTAGCCAGGGATCGCGCAGCGCGTCTTTGGTTTTCCATGCCGAGACAATCTTCCCGCCGGTGCAAAGCACTGCGCCATCCTTGATGATGCCGAGTTCGTGCAGTTCGGGACCACGGCGTGGGCCGGAGTTTCCGGAGGCGGACCGCAGGGTCAGTAGTTGGCTGATGTTGACCAGGAGCAGCGCGTGATCTGCGGTCTTGTTTTTAATTGGAGGAGTCACTCGATGGTTAGTTTAGCAGCGCCTGTGTGGGGATGGCATTGTGTGGGGACGAGTCCGAGACCCATCCCTACACGGCCTGTGCCCGTCCTCCATGGTCTGTGCTAGGTCCTACTTCGCCATTGGCACTTTCACGCCGGTCTTCTTCGCAAAGTCTTTCGCCTCGCCGTAGCCTGCATCCACGTGGCGGATCACACCCATGCCTGGGTCGGTGGTCAGCACGCGCTCGATTCGCTTGGCCATCATTTCAGTGCCGTCGGCGACTGTGACTTGGCCGGCATGCAGCGAATAGCCAATACCCACACCGCCGCCATTGTGGATTGAAACCCATGACGCTCCGGCCGCGGTGTTGAGCAGCGCATTGAGCAGCGGCCAATCTGCCACCGCATCGCTGCCATCCTTCATGCTTTCGGTTTCGCGGAATGGGGACGCAACCGATCCGCAGTCGAGGTGGTCGCGGCCAATCACAATCGGCGCCTTGATTTTGCCTTTCTTCACCAAATCGTTCATCGCCAGGCCGAATTGCGCGCGCTCGCCGTATCCCAGCCAGCAGATGCGCGCCGGCAGGCCTTGAAACTTGATGCGTTTGCGCGCCAGGTCAATCCAGCGGCGAAGAATTTTGTTCTCAGGAAAGAGCTCGAGCACCAGATCATCGGTCACAGCGATATCCGACGGATCACCCGAAAGCGCGACCCAGCGGAACGGTCCGCGTCCCTCGCAGAAAAGCGGCCGGATGTACTCCGGAACAAAACCAGGAAAGTCGTATGCGTTTTTCACTCCGCGCTGGAACGCAAATGTCCGGATATTATTTCCGTAGTCAAAAGTCACCGCACCCATTTTCTGGAGGCGCAGCATGCCTTCCACATGGCGGGCCATCGAATCTAAAGAGCGCTCCTGGTAGGCTTTCGGATCGCGCTGCCGAAGTTCCAGCGCTTCCGGAAACGTCATTCCGGTCGGGACGTAGCCATTCAGCGGATCGTGTGCAGAGGTCTGGTCGGTCAGGATGTCGGGCAGGACGCCACGCTCGGCCAGTTCGGGAATAATATCGGCGCAATTCCCCACCAGCCCGACGGAAACATTTTCTTTTTTGCGTACTGCGTTTTTCAGGATGCGCAACGCTTCGTCGAGCGTTGTGACCATGAAGTCGCAGTAGCCGGTCTTCAGCCTCTTCTTGATGCGTTCGGCGTCGACATCAATTCCGAGAAACGCCGCACCGGTCATGGTTGCGGCCAGCGGTTGCGCTCCGCCCATGCCGCCCATGCCACCGCTGACGATCAGCCGGCCCGCGAGATCGCCGCCGCTGAAATGTTTTTCTCCCGCCGCAGAGAATGTTTCGAAAGTTCCCTGCACGATCCCTTGTGAACCGATATAGATCCACGAACCAGCGGTCATCTGCCCGTACATCATCAGGCCGGCCCGCTCCAGCTCATTGAACTTTTCCCAATTGGACCAGTGGCCCACCAGGTTGGAATTCGCGATCAGCACGCGCGGCGCGTATTCATGGGTCTTGAACACGCCCACCGGTTTGCCGGACTGAACCAACAGGGTCTCGTCATTTTCAAGACTCTTCAGCGACGCCACAATCGCGTGATAGGCCTCCCAGCTGCGCGCTGCCCGTCCCGTGCCGCCGTAGACCACCAGATCTTTCGGCCGTTCGGCGACTTCCTGGTCGAGGTTATTCATCAGCATGCGCATGGCGGCTTCCTGCTGCCAGCTCTTGCATGAGATCTGGGTGCCGCGCGGGGCGCGAATGGGCGTGTAGGTTGAGGGAGTGATTTCGGTTTCAACCGGCATGGTTAGATGTTAGTGCCTGGGCGGGAAGTGTTCAAATGCGGGGGGGATTGTGTATGTGGTCGCGGGCGACTCGCCCGCGAGATTTTTGAGTCAGAGCCAAAAGCCGCGGGCGAGTCGCCCGCGAACACACAAACCACCCAGACCACAGCAAGCTACCAGGTGCTGTAGGCCGTGCCATCGCTCGATGTCTGGGACGCTCCGCTGTGTACGTCGCTGATGCCGGGTTCCTGCTGGTCTACCGACATTACTGTGTCTTCCTGATCGACCGTCCACGTGCTGTTGCTGCCGGTCATCGGATCCATGGGGATCTGCTTGATGTAGCCCGCCTGCACCAGGTCGTCGAGCGACTGCGGCGCCTTCTGCTTATCCAGGGTGTATTGCGAAATGAGGGAGCGCAGCTCGAACAAATCCTGCCTCAGCACCGACTCTTTGGCGCGCAGGATGGACTGGTTGTAGGCCGGAATTGAAATCGATACTAGGATCAGAATCATGCTGATGACGATCATCAGCTCGATCAGGGTAAAGCCGCGTTCTTGCCTGTTTCTTCGTTTAGCCATTACCAGGTCTTGTATTCCGTGCCGTCGAGCCCGGTGCCCTGCGACTTGGTGAACACATCGAATATGTTCTGTCCGCCCCAGGAATCTGAGTCGGGATCATCCTGCATGGAACGCAGGCCCCATTCCGTGCTGCCGGTCATCGGGTCCTGCGGAATCCGGCGCAGGAAGCGCACCTTCTTGCCGCCCACGTCTACACCCTTCACCAGTGTATCGAGGTCTGGCGGATATCCTTCGGTGCCCACCTTGATCTGGAATGCGTTGCGATCGGCGGCGTCTTTGTAGCGGTCGATGGCATCGCGCAATTCCCAGAGAGCGCTTCGCAGCTCGCGTTCTTTCTCGCGCTTGATGGCCACCCGTGCCATCGGCACAGCGAGCCCGGTCAAGATCACCAGGATGGCGGTGGCCACGATCAATTCAATGAGCGTGAACCCGAGTGGGCCGCGTGCGGAGGCGGGTTTCAAGGCGGCAGACTTCATTAGACACTATCGTCGAAAACGGCCTGGACTTTAAGCCGCTACTGCACCGTAACGGTGGCCACGGCCCCGGCTACAGCCACGGCCTGCATGGCTGGGTCCCGCGCTCCGCCTTTCGAGATGGCCAGAGTGGACTGTCCGCTGCCCTTGGCCAGGAAGGTCAGAGTGACTACGGTGCCCTGCCCGGAAACGCCGGTGGCTCCCGGCGGCCGGGTTGCGGTGATCTGCAGCGCGCCAGTGGTATCGTCGTCGCGATGCACCAGCGCTACCGGCTGGCCATCCTGCGAAAGCAGGCCGCCGTTCGAAACGTTCACCACTTGCAAAACCTTGGGATCGTAGCTTACCTGCAAGGGCACGGAATATACATTCTGCGCTCCTCTGAGCAACACATTGACCGCGAAGGTAGAACCCGTCGCCTGCGTCATGCTGGCCGGATCGAACACGAAACTGGCTGCGCCGGCAGCCATCTGAGGTACGGGTTGCTGCGCCGGAGGCACCGGCATCGGTGCCTGGGCAGCCGCCGGGGTCGCATCGCTCGCCGGTACTGGAGGCGGCGCCTGGCTGGCCCGACGCAACTCGATGGAGGACGCAGTGCCCACTTCCAAGGCCCGCTCGTTCAGGTCAGTTACATCCCGGGAACGGATAATGTGCGGGATCAGGGCGAATACGATCTCGTTTTCCTTGTGCTCAACATTGCTCTGGGCAAAGAAGTATTTCAGAATCGGAATCTGCGCCAGCCCGGGAATGCCATTCAGAGAGCGGATGTCCTGGTCTTCCAAAATTCCGCCCAGGATGTTTACTTCGCCTTCTTTCAGGCGGATTTCATGTTCGATCTTGCGCTGGCCGATCACCGGCTGGCTGATGCCGCCGATGTTCGATTGCCCGGTCACCGAGGAAATATCCATCAGGATCTTCAACGTGACTTCGCGCCCGGCATGCACCTTGGGCGTGATATCAATGTTCACGCCAACATCGGTGTATTGGAATTGGGTGTTGACGAGAGGATTGATGCCAACTCCACCGATGCCGGGCTGAAACGATCCCGTGGCGATCGGTATCCTGTCGCCGATCTTCAGCGACGCCTTCTGTCCGTCCACCGCGCGGATCTGCGGATTCTGGATAATCTTGGTGCTGCTGTCGCTGAACAGCGCGGTGGCCGTGGCAGGCGGAATGGTAACTGTAAAGTCGGTTGCGTTCAGATTCCCCAGGCGGTTCAGGTTGACCTGGTTCGCGGTCCCCGAAGTGCTGGTCACGGTATTGTTGGTGTTGGTATTCGTGATGGTGTTGTTGGTGGTCAGATTGTTCTGCAACGCAACCGTGGCGCTGGTGGGCGGACTGATTCCCAGGTTCCGCGTCTTGTCGCGGCTGACCTGCATGATGGCCACTTCCACGATCACTTCCGGGCGCGCCTTGTCCAAATCGCCTACCAGCTTTTCCGCGAGCGCGATCTGGTCGGGCGTCCCGCGCACCACCAGTGCGCCCTGCGAAGGCAGGGGCTGGATCCGGGAAATTTCCAGGATTTGCCGCAGGGCGTTGACCACATCCTGCAATTCCGTGGGCTGCGAAAGGTTCGCCAGATAGAACGTCTTGATGACGCTTTGTTCAACTTCTTTGCGCTTGGCGGGATTGTCCGACGCGACGAAAATTGTATTTGGCGTCACCGGCCGCCAGAACGTCTTCGATTCCAGCGCGATGATTTCCAGTGCCTCTTGCAGCGTGACGCCGTTCAGTTCGATCTTGACGCGTCGCGAAGTGTAGTCAGGGTCGAACAACACGTTAATTCCCGCCAGCTTTCCCACGGTCTCGTAGATGACCTTGGTATCTTCGGTGAGCTTGAGGGTGATGGGGACGTTCGAGATGGCGGCCAGATCAACCGGTCCCTGCGCTTCCTGCACACGCTTTTGCAGGCCGGTCGGCGGACGCTCCACGCTGGTCGGCGCGGGTGCGTTGCCCGCGTCAATAATCAGTTTCTGAGTACGCCGGATTTCCTGTTGCGCGATGAAGCTTGCGGAATCAATCTCAGCTGCCTTCTGGAACTCTGCCAGTGCTTCCTGCAGTTTGCCCGCTTCCCGTAATAATTGGCCGCGATGCACATGCGAGGCGCCAGCCAGGAACCGGGTGCGCTGGTAGGAGGCGCGGTAGGCCAGATCTCTGGGCTTTTGTTCGTAGGCCTGCTTGTAGAAATCGAAAGCGGCTTCGTAATTCTGGCGAGCTTCGGCGTCCTTGCCTTTGTTGTATAACGACTTGGCGCTATCGGCAGCGATAGGCAAGGTCACCGCCAGGACAAGCAATGTAATTGCTGCCGGGCGAATCAGGCGTGTCTTCACTGGTCCCTCGCAGGCAGTCTTCCCTCGGGGATCGGCCAAAGACCCCGGGCTAGGCCGCTGAAAATGCGCTGATTTGAGAAGTAAGCTGGCTGATTATAGCATCGGCCCTCAGCCGTGGAAGTGACTGCTCTGGTAGCAGTTACTCATTAGGATTAGTCCCAACGGCGTTACCCGTTTTGGGCTCGTGCGTCCCCGCTGGTGCCAGCCAGCACTCCAAATCCCAACGCAGATACCCAGATGACTAGATGCGCCAAACCCCGCGACAGTCTATCGGGCGTGCACGAGCGTGGACGCTCGCGCCCACATCCCCTCGTGTGAGATAACTTATTTACGTCATGGCCCGCTCAAGCTCACATCAGACCAACCCGAGTCCCGAGAAGAACCCCCGCCGCGATCCCACTGCCGCAGGCCAGCGCGATGCCGCAGTCAACCGGGTCGCCTCGCACAACTATTTCCTGCTGGAAAAATTTGAGACCGGGGTCGCGCTGACTGGTACCGAGGTCAAGTCGGTCCGCGCCGGACAAGCCAACCTCAAAGACTCCTATGGACTGCTTAAGGATGGCGAACTCTGGCTGCTCAACTGCCACATCGGTCCCTACGACCACGGCAACATTTTCAACCACGCGCCCTTACGCACCCGCAAGCTGCTCGTCCACAAGGAAGAGATTCGCAAACTCATCGGCAAGACCCAGCAAAAGGGCCTCACACTGATCCCCACCCGGATGTATTTCAAGAACGGTAGAGTGAAGGTTGAACTCGCCCTGGCCAAAGGCAAGCAGTTATGGGACAAGCGCGAGACCGAACGCCGCCGCACCGCCGACAAAGAGGCGAGAGAAGCCGTCAACCGATCGCGCAAAGGGCGTTAGCGCTTCTTCACGGCGAGAGGAATGTCCTTATTCCTTAGTACACAACTCCGCATTCCTTAGTACACAACTCCGCAGTGTTTCGTCTTTCGATTTTTTGACGACTTGCTGGTGGAAAAGGCGCCACGGGCCTTACGATTCCGCCTGCGCGTTCAAACTTTCATCCGACGTTAACGATCCTGTCACCAAAGCTCAATACCCTTCCTCATCGCCCGACAAAACAGTTGGGTGACTGACATTGGAGGAGAGAATGTTACTGCCTATCGTTCTAAAAAGCTGGTTGCAACGTGCGACATTCGGGTCGGTCCTGATCGCGCTCGTGTCGATCACCACCCCCACCTCGAGCCAAAGCACCGGCATCGATCCCGATCATCAGAAGACCGCAACGCCGAGTGCACCGTCCTCCGCTTCTTGAAGGGCGGGGCTTTTAGTTAAAGGGATTGAATAGGAAAGGTTACGGAAACTTATATCCGGGCTTAAGTTCGCACCGATAGACTTTCGTCTGATCTCTATTGACGCGCGCGTTGCAATCCGCCCAGCTCAAGTAAAGATTTGGTCCAAAGGGGAAAGTGATGGTGTCACCATTGATCTCGGCGAGAATGCTGACCCCTTCCGCCGAGCCGGGCACGGTAAAGTTCAGCGCCTGGCCGAAGATCACGGGATGGGATGTCCGGACCATGTCGCTGACCATGGGCCGAAACACTTCGGCTTCCAGCAGAAATGTCGCCGTATCCGACCAGTTCCGGGCTGATACTTTGACCTCGCGGCCGCCTCGCAAGAAATCTTCCGCTTCGATCTTGGTGAAGGGACAGGGCCCTGCAATGCACGATGTGCGGGCATTGCGAAATTCGTTTCCCTCTCCGGCATCGAGCGACGCCGAAGCCATCGCAGCCTTCCACTTCCCGTCGGGCGAGCAGGGAGGCTGTTTACGGCAAGGCACATTCCCGGTATTCGCGACTTCGAAGGTCTTGACCGCGCTGCCCACATTGGCCGTGTTGGTGGTCTTGATCGAATACCGGGCCAGGACGTTCGACACAATGACCGGGGGATGATTTGCGGTATTGACCTCGTGCGGCAGGGGCACCATGCGGGCCACGTAGAGCTTATCGCCGATGTACTCTTTCAGGTCCAGCGGCTGGTAGTCCGGATGCCGAAGTTGGAGCGTAACCGGGCGTCCGATCCAGAGCCGGTTGCGCAACAGGACAGTGTAAGCACCAGAAGCATCCGACTTGCCCCCTCCGATCGCTGCGCCACGGTAGAGTGCGGTGACATCAACGTCGGCCAGCGGCAGTTCCTTGGTGGGATCCGGGTCCTGCTTGACCACCGCGCCGCTCAACGTCAGAGGCCGGGTGTGCGGACGAGTCAGGACGATGACGGCGGCAATCACTCCCCCAGCGACCAGAGTCGCCGTCCACATGATTAGCCTTCGCTTTCCCGTCATCCTGCCACCTTAGGGTTATTCTACGACGCCCGCTTCCAGACCCGATTTTTAGTCTCGCACTGTCTTTCGTCAAGGTCTTTAGTCTCAGGCGGTGTAACCATTCCTGTTACCATCGTTTGCGCTAGGGCGTCGTTCCTCAGGGCAGGATCGTTTAGATTTGTGAGGTGGATGAGAGGAAGTTTGGCCCCATAGCGCGTTCCCGCCGGGAGTTCCTCAGACAGATAGCCAGCCTGGGGATTTGTCTGCCGGCGTGCGCGGAATTGGGATTCGCCTCTTTCCTGTCACCATCGCCTGAGCAGCACGCCCGACCGGCACCTCCTCCGGTCAAGACTTATCTTTCGCGGGACGATGACCAATTCCTCGACGATCTGGAAAGGACCACGCTCTGCTACTTCTGGGAGCAGGCCAACCCACAGACTGGCCTGGTCAAGGACCGCTGCAACGCGCGCAAAGCAACCACCGATAACGCTGTCGTCGCCAGCATAGCCGCCACTGGCTTCGGTCTCTCGGCGATCTGTATTGGAGAGAAACGCGGCTTTATTTCGCTGAACGAGGCGCGCGCTCGCGTTCTCAACTCCTTGCGTTTTCTTTGGAAGACCCTGCCTCACCATCGCGGATTTTTCTATCACTTCGCCAACGTCCACACCGGCGAGCGGTTGTGGGACTCGGAAATCTCTTCGGTGGACACTGCAATTCTGCTGTGCGGCATCCTGTGCTGCCGGCAGCATTTCGAAAATTCGGAAATTCGCGATCTGGCCCGTGCCATCTTCGATCGCGTGGACTGGACCTGGCTCTCGGAAGACACCACGCTGCTGCCTCACGGATGGCTGCCCGAAGCCGGCTTCCTGCCCTACCGCTGGGACTATTACAGCGAACTGATGATGATGTACCTACTGGGCATGGGTTCGTCTTCGCATCCCCTCAAACCGGAAACATGGGACGCTTGGAAACGAAACATATTTGAGTATGACGGCTTGCGTTATATCGGTTCGTTCGCGCCGCTGTTTGTGCACCAGTATTCGCAGGCCTGGTTCGATTTCCGCGGCAAGCGCGACCGCTACGCGGATTACTTTCAGAATTCTGCCATCGCGACGGATGTACATCGCCGCTTCTGCCTCGAGCTGGGAAAACAATTTCCCGACTACAGCGATGACCTCTGGGGCATCACCGCTTCGGATTCGGAAACCGGCTATGTGGTTTGGGGTGGCCCCCCGGCGATGGGTCCCATCGATGGCACCGTGGTTCCCAGCGCGGCCGGCGGCTCAATTCCGTTTCTTCCCCAACCGTCAATGCGGGTTCTGCGCAATATCAGGAAGCGCTATCCCGCGGCGTGGTGCACCTATGGATTCGTGAACGCCTTCAACCCGCTGAAAAACTGGTACGACAACGACGTAGTTGCAATCGATACCGGAATCACGCTGCTCATGGCGGAAAACGCCCGCACGGGCTTTGTCTGGGAGACTTTCATGAAGAATCCGGAGGCGGCTCGCGGCATGCTACGTGCCGGATTCAAGACCTATCAGTCGCCAGGAAATCAAAAACCTGGACCGCCGTCGAGTGCCGGCAGTCCAGGTAATTCCATCGCGGATTCGCCAACCGGTTAGAAGTTTGGCGCGAACGCCTCGTGTGCTGGTGTACTTGAAGAGTCGGCCGGAGTAGTTGCGGCTACCGCCGGCGCCTGCGTTTCCTGCTTCACAGCGGGCCGAAGTTTTACCGTGGCCAGAATCTTTTCCAGCCTGGCAAATACTACCTCGCGATCCACAGCCGTGATTTCTTCCGCCGTCCCCTGAGCCGCGCCGTCTGTGGCGATCCCCAGTGCAAATTCGTAGCACACGCCGTTGTTGAAGGCGTGATAGTACTTTGCGTCTGCCTGTTTCGTCGTGACGTCGGCGTTGTTCTCAAACTCCTGGAACTCGGTAGCGCCGAACTTCAGTTGCTTGATTTTTACAGGGGTTGAAACGTCTGTTCCCATGCTCAGCGCAGGAACTGCAAATTGGGCGCAAGCTTCGGGGGTCATGCTCGGATTCACCCTGACGTTGACGAAACCGGACTTGAAGTTGGTTCCGGGAAACGAGTTGCGGGGCATCTCCACGGTTGCCAGGATCACTCCGCCGGGATGGACAAAATTCGTCAGCAACGGCTCGGTCGCGGTAGAACCAAGTTGCGTCTCACTGCCGGTCTTTGTCGCCGGATCGGTGGTCAACTCGGTCTTCAGCTGGTAGTTGCGTGGAAAGTTCAATGAGAGTCCGTACTCTCGGTTCACGTAGGAAAGAGTTGCCGCCCGGTGCTTCTTCGCCTTCGCCACGACAGGCGTGGGAGTCGGGGCCGGAGTCGAAACCGTGGGAGCCGGAGTCGAAACCG
>Ga0307471_100002050_pt1 | contig 11429 bp, 10 predicted proteins | sample atmos_gasesAM3C__2_FD_204566 | JGI IMG/M metagenome (GOLD analysis project Ga0307471, IMG submission 204566) | Hardwood forest soil microbial communities from Morgan-Monroe State Forest, Indiana, United States - atmos_gasesAM3C_515 | ecosystem: Environmental > Terrestrial > Soil > Temperate... | reverse complement strand
TGTTTTTCGGTGAGACCGGTATTCTTGAGGCGAGCGATCTGCGACGAGCCGAGCGTGGGGCGGCGGCCTTGAAGCCGGCGCCGGAGCACGAATTGAACGAAGTTGTCGGAGAGGCCGATCAAACGCAGGGCCACGGCGTCGCCGCTGATGGAATCGAGCTGATCGGCACGGGCAATCTCTAGGATTTGCGCTTCGGAATAGCCGGCGTTGGCGAGATTTGCGGTGGAATCGCCGCTGATGAAGGGATGCTTGCGGTCGTGGGCGGCGGCGACGAGGGCGACGCAGGCGTCGTCGCTGAGGCGAGCCTGTTTGGCCTTAACGAGCTGAGCGACTTCAGAGTCAGAGGTATTGAGGGCCTTGAGTTGTTCGAGGCCGCTGGACCACATACCGGCTTGGTCGAGCGGACGATAGTCGGTTAGCGGGTGCTGATGACAGCCACCCGCGAGGAGGACACAGGCACCGAGAAGCAGAGCACGAGACTTCATGCCTCCATTGTAGTGTGCGGGAAGGCGAGGAGGTTGGCGTGTGCTGTGGAGGGTACCCGACCAAAGGACAGGTGAACCAGCGGAGGCTGGAGGGTTAGGGCTTAGCGTCTAACAGCGGGCCATCACACCTGGTAGACGCGTTCTACACCGTAAACACCGGAGACTTTGCGAATGTTGGCGAGAATGGTTTCGAGTTGGCGCCGATCGGCGATTTCGAGGCTGGCATCGATGCGCGCATTCAAACGATCGGGGCGGCTCTCGAGGCTGTGGATGTTGGAGCCGGCACTGCTAATCACGGTGGTAATTTCGGCCAGAAGGCCGGGGCGGTCCTTGGCGCGAATCATGAGCTGCACCTGGAAAGTGGCGGCGCCGGCGCCGCCCCACTCGACGGCGATGCGGCGCTCGGTCTGATAGATCAGGTTTTGGACATTGGGGCAAGCGCGCGTGTGCACGGCCACGCCACGGCCGCGGGTGATATAGCCGATGATGTCGTCGCCGGGAATGGGGTTGCAGCACTTGGCGCGATACACCAGCAGGTCATCGTAGCCCTTGACGATGAGAGGCGCTTCGCCAAAGCCGAGCATGCGCTTGACGGTCTTGACCAGGGTGGGCTTGGCATCTTCGGCTGGCGGCTCAGCGGGCTTTGCAGCATCGCCAAGAACACGAGTGAGGATCTGGCGAGCGGAATATTTTCCAAAGCCGACTGCGGCAAAGAGATCCTCGATTTTAGACAGGCCATAGTCCGATGCGAGCTGCATGAGGTCCGCTTCAGGAATTTTCTTGAGACTGCGGCCGAACTGGCGTGCTTCCTTTTCGAGAAGCCGCCGGCCCATCTCGGTGGCTTCCTCGCGTTCTTGAACATTGATCCAGTGGCGGATTTTACTGCGCGCGTGGGAGGACTTGGCGAAGCTTAGCCAGTCGCGGCTGGGCGTGTGGCCCTTCTGGGTCAGGATCTCGACGACGTCGCCGCTGACAATTTCGTGACGAAGGGAAACCATCTGACCGTTGACCTTGGCGCCGACGCACTGGTGGCCGACCTCGGTGTGCACGTGATATGCGAAATCCACGGGCGTAGCGCCGCGCGGCAATTCGAGAACGCGGCCTTTAGGAGTGAAGGCGTAGACCTCGACGGGTGCGAGATCGACTTTCAGAGTGCTGAGAAACTCGCCGGGCTCTTCCAGTTCCTGCGACCACTCGATGAGCTGGCGCATCCAGGTGATGCGCTGGTCGTCTTCCTGGGCGGGCTTGCCATCTTTGTATTTCCAATGAGCGGCGACACCTTCTTCGGCGATGCGGTGCATTTCCTGGGTGCGGATTTGCATTTCGAACGGTTGGCCGCCGTGAAGCACGGTGGTGTGCAGAGACTGGTAGAGATTGGGCCGAGCCATGGCGATGTAATCCTTGAAGCGCCCGGGAACCGGCCGCCAGATGTGGTGGACAACGCCCAGAGCGGCATAACAATTGCGCTCGTTGTCGGTGATGACGCGGAGGGCGAGAAGATCGTAGACCTGATCGAGGCTGCGCTCCTGGCGCACGATTTTACGATGAAGGGAATACAAGCCTTTGACGCGCGCTTCGAGCTCCGCGGGAATGCCGTTTTCAACGAGTTTGGATCGGATAGTGGCTTGCACTTCCTCCAGGAATTTCTTGTGAGCCGGAGCTTTGTCGCTGACCTCCTTTTGCAAGGAAAAAAACGATTCGGGTTCGAGGTAGCGGAAGGAAAGGTCTTCCAGCTCACCGCGAATGATGCCCATGCCGAGACGATGGGCGATAGGCGAGTAGATGTCGAGAGTTTCGCGGGAGATGCGCTGCTGCTTGGCGGGCTCAAGGTATTCCAGAGTGCGCATGTTGTGCAGGCGATCGGCGAGCTTGACGAGGACCACGCGAACGTCGTTCACCATGGCCAGCAGCATTTTGCGGACGCTTTCGGCCTGACGCGCTTCCGGGGCCAGTATGTTGAGGCGTCCAATCTTAGTGACGCCCGCGACGAGGCGAGCGACCTCGGCGCCAAAGCGCTCCTCAATGCGGGAGATGGGGAACTCAGTGTCTTCGACGACGTCGTGAAGGAGGGCAGCGGTGAGCGTGGTGGCGTCGAGTCGCATGTCGGCAAGGATGTGGGCGACTTCGAGCAGATGCGTGAGGTACGGATCGCCGGAACTGCGGAGCTGATCGCGATGGCGTTCGGCGGCTATCTCATAGGCGCGGCGAACGATCCAAGGGTCTTCGGAGGGGCGGTTGTTGCGGAGTTTGGCGAGGAGTTCGTCGAGGCGGGCGTCGAGCTGGCGCTCGGTGCGGTCGCGATGGAAATTCAGGGGCAGATTGCTGGGCGACGGCATGGCCCAGTTTACGACGGAACAGGTGTTGCGCGCGAGCCGGAGTGGCCCCCAGCCGCGCTCGGCTGTAAGGAAGAAGGGGCGCCCGCTAGGCGCCCCCGAAAAAAAATCACTCCCTGTTTAGGGACTCTCAGGTGGTGGGTTGAGGCTGCTCGGAGCGCTTCTGCTTGATTTCCTTGACCTTGTCGACAAGATCCTCGGCCTGCTTCAGCAACGCCTCGCGTTCCTCCTTGCTTTCCACCATGTCAGCCTTGCGGCGATAGAGCAGGTTGAGGTACGCCATAGCATCGTCATAGTCTGGCCTGAGCGAGATAGCCTTTTGCAAAGACGAGATGCCTTCGTCCACCAGCGAACCATACTTACTAGCGTACTCGGTGCGAACCGCCGCAGGAAGCGGATCGTCGTCCCGGACCTGTTTCTTGCTATTGCTCTTGTTGTAGTCCATGCGCATTACGCCGTTGGCGCGGAACGCCAACGTCCAATCTATGACGCCGATCCAGTAGTAAGGCTCGGGATCGTCGGGCTTCAACTGAATGTGCCTCTGGTGGTAGGTCTTGGATTCCTCGAATTTCTTGGGATCAAAAGGCTGGCCGCCCATCTGGAACAAAATGGACCCGATGCCGTCAATGGCCGGAATATTGTTGGGATCCTTATCCAACACTTCCTTGAATTCCCGGACAGCCTGCTCGCCGCGGGCCATGTTTTCCTTGGAAGGAGCTCCGGGAATATAAAGGCTGGCGTAGGCGGTGGCCAGGTACAAGCGAGCATTAAGCAGATCGGGGTCCGCTTCCTTGGCCTGCTTGAAGTATTCGATCGCTTTATCCGACTGGCCGTTCTTGAAAGCGTTAACACCTTTGTTGAGGAGGTCTCGAGCTTTCAGCTTGTTGCAGCCGGAAGCCGCAACTACGAGGACCAAGAGCGCAGCCAGAGCAGCGGCGCGGCGAGCCACTTGAAGCGATGCATGAGTCATCGAAGCATCCATCCCCACTGTGCGCGGCCTCAGGGTTAACCGAAGCCGTCGCTAGAATTCACGTCCGCCTGCGAGAGGCAATCTAATCTGTTTCCGCGAGTTTTTCCAGTCCAGGAGTCATTAAACCAACCGAGGTTACACCTGCGGCGCGCATGGTGTCTATGACACTGGCTACTACCTGGAACTCAACCGCCCCGTCACCACAAATGAAAGCCGTATGATTGGCCTTGGATCCAAAAACTTCTTCCAAGCGGCCCCGCAACCCAGCCCATTCCACCGCTTTGCGATTGATGCGCAACGATCCGTCCTCCAGAACCTGAACCACAATAACTTCCGGCTGAGGATCGACACGGAGCGTGGGCGCGGGCTGCGGCAAATCCGCCGTGAGACCGGTCTGTTTGTGCGGAATGATCATAAAGATGACCAACAGCACAAGCAGAACATCAATCAGCGGAACCACATTAAGATCGACAAAAGTTCCGCGATTCGAACCGCCGACTGCGATTGCCATGAGCCACCTCGAGAGTTGAATTTCCCGCGAGGAGGACTCACATCCCGGAGCGGGTGAGGCAAGCCCCACCCCCAAAAGACCACAAAGTTACTGACCGGCTTCGAGCTTGGCGGTAATCAAGCCAACTTTGTCGATGCCGGCGTCGCGCATGATGTCAATAGCGCGGGCGACTTCGGCAAACAGTACATCGTTATCGCCTTTGACGAAAGCGATTTTCTCCGCGCGATCCTTGAATATTTGCTCGAGGCGCGGGCCCAGCCGATCCCAGGCGGAGTCTTCGTTGTTGATCTTGACCTTGCCGTTGGTCAGCACCTGCACCACTACCGTCTTGTTTTCCAGCTCCTGGTTCTGCTGCTGGTTGGGATTGGGCTGGGGCACAAGCGTATCAAGTCCCTTGGGGGTGAGCGGAGTGATGACCATGAAGATGATCAAGAGGACCAACAGAATGTCGATGAGCGGAACGACATTCATTTCCGCGATCGCACCGCCTTTACTTTCGCCTACCTGCATTGCCATTGGGCATCTCCTGTCGGCCCGCCTCTAGCGAGTGTTGCGAGCCGTGGTGCCGCGCGCCGTTGTGGGAATCGGCGCGACGTTGAAACCGATAGTAAACGAATGGTAACTACGTACCGCCCCGCCACTAGTCCGCTTGAGGAGGAGGCGGCGGAGGGGTACTTCTTTCGTTGCGCTCGGTCAAGAGCCCGACTTGGTCGACGCCCGCGGAGCGGATTTCGTCGACGACCGCAACCACGTCGCCGTACTTGGCGCGCGCGTCGCTCTTGACGTAAACGGTCTTGTCCAGACGGTTGGCAATACGGTCTTTGACCTCGGAGGTGATATCTTCCTTGCGAATCTGCGTGGTGCGAAGAAAGATGTTACCGTCGCGAGTCACGGCGATGACAATGGCGTCCTCTTTATCGGCATCCTGCATGTCCTTGGCGGTATTGGTTCTGGCCAAGTCCACCGGATGGTCCTTCTGCAACATGGGCGTGACCACCATGAAGATGATCAACAGGACGAGCATGATGTCCGCCATGGGGATGACGTTGGGAGTCGACATCTGACTCCCAGCTTGCGGCTTGTACCGTGCGTGTGTTACCGGTGCAGCCATGGTTACCTACTTCCTGGCGCCGCGACGCAAAATAAAATAGTTGATGAGCTCCATCGAGGAGTTGTCCATCTCCACGTCGAAGGCTTCCACCTTGTTCGTGAAATAGTTGTAGGCCCACACGGCAGGGACGGCGACGAGGAGACCGAGTGCGGTGGTGACCAGCGCTTCAGCGATACCGCCGGCGACTGCGGACAAGCCCGTAGCTTTGCTCTGCTCGATGCCCTTGAAGGCGTTCAAGATGCCGACCACGGTGCCGAACAAACCGACGAACGGCGCAGTGGAGCCGATCGTGGCCAGAGCGGACAGGCCGCGCTTCATTTCGGCGTGGACGATGGCGACGGAGCGCTCCAGACCGCGCTTGGCCGCTTCTATGACGTCCGCGTCGGAGACCTGCTGGGAGGCGGATTGGAACTCCGATAGGCCAGTGGCGACAACTTTGGCGATGTGACTCTTCTTGTTGCGCTCGGCGATGGCGATGGCTTCGTCGAGCTTGCCGTCCTTCAAAGCACCGGCGACCTGCTGGACAAAGACGCGCGACTGCTTGCGCGCGGCGCTGTACATCAGGGCGCGGTCAATCATAACGCCGAAGGAGTAGATGGAAAGGACGAAAAGGATGACGACCACGGTGCGAGGCAGAGCGCTCATTTGGGACCACATGGAACGGAGATCCCAACTCGAGCCGGTGGTCGACTGTAGGAACAGGATCGCATAAACATAAATCGTAGCTACCATTCGTTTGCTCCTTAAAGTGTTTGCAAATATTCAGGCACCCGGAACAGTGCGCCGTACTACTGGTTAAGCGAGAAAATGACGTCGATCGTGGTATCGACCTCCACCGGTTCGCCATTGAGCAGCGTCGGTTTGTACCTCCATTGCTGCACAGCGTCCATCGCGGCGCGGACCAGCAGGGGATGCCCGGAGATGACCTCCAGGGATTCAACCGAGCCGGTCTTGGAGATGAGGGCGTGCAAGCGCACGGTACCGGAAATGCGCGTCTGACGCGCGAGCGGCGGATAGACGGGTTGCACTTTGTTTACGAGCAACGCAGCCTGCACGCTTCCACCCTGGCGGATGCGCTGCTGCGCCGGCTTCGGCGGCGGCGGAGCTCCGCCCATACCACCGATTACGCCGCCGATGACGCCGCCCATCGAACCACCGGCGACACCGCCAGGAACGCCGCCGGCCATACCGGCGCTAACATCGGGTGCATCTTCCTTAATGATCTTGATGTCTTTCGGGATGACTTTGGGCTGAACAAGTTTGCCGGCATCCATCAAGTGGACCTGGGGCTTGACGTGCACCACCTGCGTCTGCACTGGCGGTGGCGGCGGAGGAGGCGGCGGCGGCGGGGCAACCAGTAACGTCGACATCATTGTTCTCGGCAACGCTTCGGTATAGATCAGCGGAATAAGAATCAAAATGGCCAGGAAGATGGACTGAGCAACCATGGATATGACCACGGTCCACGGCTTGTTGGTTTTCGACGGGTGCGGACTCGAAACCACCATATCTTCAAACATAGATGATTACCTCCTCCCGGCAGGAGCGAGACGCGCTGGGGCCGTTTCGCTACCGCGGGTTTTGTTACCGGCTGCGGGTCCGGGACCTGCTACCGCTCCCTGGCCGCGCCAGCGATTCCAGGCGACCACAAGCGGAGCAGCAATGCCAAAACTGGAGTACGTTCCTACCACAATCCCCACCACCAGGGCAAAGGAGAAAGCACGAAGCACCTGGCCGCCCATCAGGAACAAAACGAGCACGGTGAGGAAAGTCAGACCGCTGGTCAAGATGGTCCGCGACAAAGTTTGATTGATGGATTTGTTGACCACGTCGGCGAACGACTCGCGGCGCAGCAAGCGATTGTTCTCGCGGATGCGATCGAAGATGACGATGGTATCGTTCATCGAATATCCAACTAGGGTGAGAAGCGCCGCAATAACCGTCAGCGAAATCTCAAATTTAAGTAACGAAAAAAAGCCCAGGGTAATCAAGACATCGTGAAAAACCGCGAGGACGGCGGCTGCCCCGTAAACCCACTCGAATCGGAAGGCAATATATACCAGCATGCCTGCCAAAGCATAGAGGGTAACGAAGATGGCTTGGCGGCGCAGCTCGCCGCCCACTTTGGGCCCAACAATCTCGACGTTGCGAATGGCAAAGCTGCCAAGCGCGTAGTTGCTCTTCAAAGTAGCGAGCACCGTCGGCGTAACCCCATCAACCGCAGAGAGCTCGTCAAAATTCGTGAGCACGCCGCCCTTGGTATCGTCGCGATAGGCCAGGATTTTCTTGGCCAACTGCTGGTAACGGTCGCCGGCGTTGATGGAAAGGTGCAACGGATCATTGGTATTGAGCACGGCAGCTAGAGACGAAAGCGTCGCGGAGTTGAAGTCCGGCATGCTGGAATCTTTCACGCCGTAGATAGAGTTCAGCGCAATGATAACTTGGGCGCGCGCGGTACCTTCCGCCTCGTCGCCTTGACCTTTCTGCTCGACGAAAATCAGAACTTCATTGGATTTCGAGGCCAAGCCGCCGCTGCTGATGCTCTGGATCTCGCTGCCGCCCAGCCCCTGGGCCGTCAAGCCTTTGCGGATTTGGTCGATGTCGGGAGGCTGCGCAAAGCGGACGTCGACGTTGGTGCCCCCTTTGAAATCGATGCTGTAGCGTAGACCGTGATTGAGGAAAATGGAGGTCCAGCCAGCCAGGAGGAGAATGCCGCTGAGCGCATAGAAATACTTGGCCTTACCCATCCAATCGATGTTGGGTTCTTTGAAGAACTCGATCATGCCACACGTACTTCCCTTCTTTAGACTCCAGTGGGCATCCCTTTGTTCCCGCGACCACAGTCGGCCAAATTTAGATTACGGAAGGGCGCAAAGTACCCTTATCTGGGAAAAGCCACGAGCAGTTCTAGTACGAGCCTAGATGCTGAGTACCGCCTGACGATCCATCTTCGTTAAGTGGTACTCGAAAATTGTCCTGGACACGTAGATGGCGGTAAACACGTTGGCGATCAAGCCGATGGTGAGGGTGATCGCGAAGCCGCGAATCGGTCCGGTGCCGAACAAGAACAAGAAAAACGCGGAGACCACGGTAGTGACGTGGGTGTCGATGATGGTAAGGAAAGCTTTGTCGAACCCGGCTTGCACGGCGGAGGCGGGGGACTTGCCGTTGCGCAATTCCTCGCGGATGCGTTCGAAGACCAGAACGTTGGAGTCCACGCCCATGCCGATGGTCAGAATGACGCCGGCGATACCGGGGAGGGTCAGAACCGCGCCGAAAGCAGCGAGCACGGCGAGAAGAATGACCAAGTTCAGGATCAGCGCGAGCACGGCATTTCCGCCGGAAAGCCGGTAGTAGAACAGCATAAAAATCATAACCACCAGCAAGCTGAGGATGGAGGCTTGCACGCCGTGGCGGATGGAGTCTGCGCCGAGGGACGGGCCGACGGTGCGCTCCTCGAGATACTTGATGGAAGCGGGAAGAGCGCCAGCGCGCAGGACCAGCGCGAGGTCGTGAGCGGATTCCTGGCTGAAATTACCTTCGATGAAGCCTTGATCGTCGATGCGGCTGTTGATGACCGGCGCGGAATAGACGCGGTGATCGAGAACGATGGCCATCTGGCGATGAATGTTTTGTTCGGTGAAAGGACCAAAGCGATGCGCGCCTTCGGCGGAGAGCGTGAAATTGACCTGCCACTGGCCGGGATTATTGGTGTTGCGGTTTTCTGTCGCGCTGCGGAGGTCGCGGCCGGTAACCACCGGAGCGCGGCTCAGTACGTACCAGACTTCTCCGGTATCGGCGCTGGCAGCGCGGCTCTCGGAGCGGCCGGGAACCAACTCGGTGCCGGGAGGAAGAACGCCGCCATGTTGCGCCAGTGCGGCGACCTGCGAGGGATACGGCGTGGGATCCTCAACGAGCTTTAATTCGAGCTGGCCGCCGGCTTGAATGACCGCCCTAGCGCGCGAGGAGTCGCCTTCGCCCGGGAGTTGCACGAGGATTTCGTTGTCCTTGCGGCCATGGCGCTGGATGATGGGCTCGGTGAGGCCCAAAGCATTGATGCGGCGCTCGATGGTTTCGAACGACTGCTGCATCGTTTGTTCTTGAATGGCGGCGACAGCGCTGGGACGAAGCGAAAGCGTGTAGCTCGAGGGTTCGCCCGCCGTGGGCGACATATCCCAGACGTTCTGGAGCTGCGACGCTACCAAATCACGGAACTCGGAAAGCTGCTCAGAGGGAACATTGCGGACGACGATGTGCGTGTCATCTACGCGGCGCACTTCATCGTAGCGAATATTCTTGGCGCGCAACTGATTGGTAAGGCGATCGACGGTCTGGTCGGTCTCTTGCGCGATGGCTTCCTGGACCTGCACCTGAAGAATGAAGTGCGTGCCGCCTTGGAGGTCCAGGCCCAGCTTGATTTGGTGCGCAAAGTTGGATTTCAGGTCCGCCACGGAGGTCGGAAATGTGGGCACACCCAACAGGCCATAGATGCACCCGAGGATAACGACAGCAATAAAAAGCGCTTTCCACTTCAGATTGGGATTCATGGTCAGAAAATAAAACGCGCCATCGGAAGGCGGGTGGGCTTATTTCGCATCTTCTGATGCCTCCACCTGCGTGATAGCCGAGCGCGCGATGCGGATTTTTACCTGATCGGCAATTTTAAGGATAACGGTGTCACCGTCAATGCCGCTGATGGTGCCGTAGATGCCGCCGTTGGTGATCACTTTATCGCCGGATTTCAACGCCGTCAGCATAGCTTGCAACTTCTTGCGCTGCCGCTGCTGGGGAAGGATGAGCATCACGTAGAAGATGCCCATTACGATGACCATCATGACCAGAGGGCTGCCCAGCGCGGCGCCCAGTCCGTTGGGAGCTTGCAACGTCATCGTGGCGAACATGACTTAGTGTCATTCCTTTCGTTCCCCGCTCAGCGCAGCACGCGGGAGATAGCAACAGCTTGGCGCGGGTTTTGCCCGCTTCCACAAACCCTACGCGCTCTCTTCTGGTGGTGCCGAGCGGACGGCCCGCGCGCCCTTCGGAGTCCGAAGAACCCTCAGGCCTAAAAGCCTGAGTTACAGGTTCAAGCCGGACCCTCCGCATAGCGCGCGTGCATCGCAGATGAGAATTTCGCTAGGTTCCCAAACCCGATAGCCTCGCGGATTTGGCGCATGATGTCAAGGTAAAAGTGGACATTGTGGTGGGTCGCCAGGATGGCCGCGGTGATTTCACCGGCGGCGAAAAGATGCCGAAGGTAAGCGCGGGAATAGCGGCGGCAGACGGAGCAGGCACAGGTGGGATCGATGGGCCGTGGATCTTGGGCGTAGCGGGCGTTCTTGATCAGGACGCGGCCTTCACTGGTGTAGAGGCAAGCGTGTCGCGCAGCGCGCGTGGGCAGAACACAATCCATCATGTCGACGCCCAGCGCCACGTAATCGGCGATTTGCTCGGGGCGGCCGACGCCCATGAGATAGCGCGGCCGATCCTGCGGCAGAAGCGCGGTGACTTCGGCGGTCATCTCGCAGGTCATGGAGTGAGGTTCGCCGACTGCGAGGCCGCCTATTGCGTAACCGGAAAAATCGAGATCCAAGAGTTGATGCGCGCTCTGGCGACGCAGGTCGCGAAACGTGGCGCCTTGCACGATGCCGAATTGCCACTGCGCGAGCGGCTCAATACGCGCCGCTTGTTCCTGAAAAAAGGCGCGAGCGCGGCGCGCCCACGCCGTGGTGCGCTTCACCGCCGACTCCGCCGCTTCACGAGTAGCCGGCGTCTCGATGCATTCATCGAGCACCATGGCGATGTCCGAGCCCAGTGCGATCTGAACTTCGGCGGCTTTTTCCGGGGTGAGCAAGTGCTCCGAACCGTCGAGATGCGAACGAAAGCGCACGCCCTCGTCAGTGATTTTTCGAAGCTCGGAAAGGCTGAAGACCTGATAGCCACCAGAATCGGTGAGGATAGCGCGCGGCCAAGACATGAATTGATGCAGGCCGCCCAGTTTGCGAATCAATTCGTGCCCTGG
>Ga0307471_100002048_pt1 | contig 11431 bp, 7 predicted proteins | sample atmos_gasesAM3C__2_FD_204566 | JGI IMG/M metagenome (GOLD analysis project Ga0307471, IMG submission 204566) | Hardwood forest soil microbial communities from Morgan-Monroe State Forest, Indiana, United States - atmos_gasesAM3C_515 | ecosystem: Environmental > Terrestrial > Soil > Temperate... | reverse complement strand
GAAAGCCGGCGGTTAGGTTGTCGATTTGCGGCGCTCCCGTTCGACTAACCAACAGGAGGCAAGACCATGCAATATCTGCTGCTGATTTATCACTCCGAACAAGGATTCGAGAAGACGACGGAATCGGGCCGGGCCGCGATCTACCAAGAATACGGGCAACTCCGCGAAGAACTCTCGGCAAAGGGCAAGTTCCTGGGAGGCAACCAACTTGCGGCAACCACCATGGCGACGACGGTGCGCGTGAGGGAAGGCAAGCGCGTCGTTACGGATGGCCCGTTCGCGGAAACCAAGGAGCAACTCGGCGGCTATTTTCTGGTGAATGCCTCGGACCTGGACGAAGCGATCGCGATTGCGGCGCGGATTCCTTCGGCCCGTAACGGAACCATTGAAGTGCGCCCGATCGCGGTTCGCGGGCAAGTTGCGCAAGCGTAGAATTCATAATCGTTGACCGATCGGCACGTTGCGCCACTCTTTGCCCTGAGTGCCAGGGTACTTCGGATAAAGAGTGGCGTTGAAATTCCTCCCAAATGGATCTTGAAAAACTTCACCGCGAGGAATCGGGACGGATTCTGGCGACCCTAATTCGCCTGCTGGGCGATTTCGACCTGGCGGAAGAAATGTTGCAGGAAGCATACGCCGTCGCGATGCAGAAGTGGCCTTCCGAGGGAACGCCGGCGAATCCTCGCGCATGGCTCATCAGCACGGCGCGCCACAAGGCCATTGACCGCTTGCGGCGCGTTCAGCGGTTCGAACGGAAAGCGGAAGAAATTGCGCGCACAGCCGAGATCGCCGTGCAGCCAGAAAGTAATCTGGATGAAGAAATGTTGGTTGATGACGGCCTGCGTCTGATTTTCACGTGCTGTCACCCCTCGCTACCTCTTGAGGCACGAGTGGCGCTCACCCTTCGCACCGTCTGCGGAATCACCACGGAGGAAATTTCGAGAGCGTTTCTAGTTCCTGCAGCGACGATGGCGCAGCGACTGGTGCGCGCGAAAGGGAAAATTCGCGAAGCCGGGATTCCTTATCGCGTGCCCTCGCCGGAAGAATTGCGCGACCGGCTGGATGGCGTGCTCCTAGTTGTCTACCTAATTTTCAATGAAGGCTATCTGGCCACAAGCGGCGACGCGCTGATCCGGCGGGAGCTTTGCGCGGAAGCAATCCGGCTGGAACGCGTTTTGTGCTGCCTTCTTCCGAAGCAACCGGAAGCGCAGGCGTTACTTGGGCTGATGCTGCTGCACGATTCGCGACGAGACGCGCGTGTGAGCGCCGAAGGGGAGTTGATTCTGCTGGAAGAGCAGGACCGCAGCTCGTGGGACCGGGAACAGATTCGCGAAGGAACGGACCTCGTGGAATTGGCGCTGCGTGGCGGTGCGGTTGGTGTGTATGCGCTGCAAGCGTCAATCGCGGCGCTGCATGCCAATGCGAAGACCGCAAAAGAGACGGACTGGCCGCAAATTGCGGCACTGTATGACGTTCTACTAAGAACGAGCCCCTCGCCGGTGATTGAAGTCAATCGCGCCGTAGCAGTAGCAATGGCTCGTTCGATTGAGGAAGGGCTAGCGCTTCTCAACGAAATCGAGAGGCGTGAAGAGCTGAAAGAATTTCATCTGCTTCCGGCCGCGGAGGCGGATTTGTTGCGGCGACTGGGCCGGAAGTCTGAAGCCGCCGAGGCCTACCGGCGCGCGCTGACGCTGGCGACGAATGACATCGAACGCCGTTTCCTGAGGCACAGGCTGACGACACTAACGGAGTGAGCGGAGGTCCCCAAGAACGCCCTCACATGCTAGAGGCCGAAAACGTAGAGAACACGGTCGGCGGCAATGGCGATGCATTGATGGCCATCGATGAGGAAAGACACCGGGTTAGCACCGATGGCTCCTCCCGTTTGAAAGTCCCACAGAGGTTTTCCGGTTCGGGCGTCGAGGGCGTAGAAATTCCCTTCATCGGAGCCAGAGAAAACCAGACCGCCTGCGGTTGAAAGCACACCAGCCCAAGGAGGCGACTGCAGTTTGAACTCCCATCGCAGATCGCCGGTCTCGGCCTGAAGCGCTTTGATGACGCCCCATGCATCATCCGCGGGCAATTCGTTTTCGCCACCGCCAGGGAAAATGGTGCCGGGCCGATAAGGAGTGTCGCGCTTAAAATAGCGGGCGCCGATTTCGCGAGTGGCAACGTATACGAGGCCGGTTTGCGGGTCATAGGAAGGGCTGAACCACACCGTTGCGCCATTCGCGTTGGGCCAGATCAGATTTCCTTCCTTGGAGGGGTCGGAGTCGCCTGCAGGAATGGGGCGACCCTTGGGGTCAAGACCGGCGGCCCAGGTTTGTTTGGCATAGGGTTTGCCGGCCAGGAACTCGCCTGTGGCGCGATCCAGAACGTAGTAAAAAGCGTTGCGATTAGCGACGGCGATCAGTTTGCGATTCTTGCCACCAATGGAAGCATCGAACAGCATCGGCACATGCGTAGCGTCCCAGTCGTGAGTGTCGTGCGGCGAAAATTGAAAATACCAGCGGAGCTTGCCGGTGGCGGCATCCAGAGCGACAAAAGAACAGGTATAAAGATTATCGCCGGGACGAACGTCGCCGTTCCAGTCGGGACCGGGATTGCCCACGCCCCAGTAAACCAGCTTTAGTTCCGGATCGTAGGCGCCGGTAACCCACGTCGCGCCGCCCCCTGTCTTCCACGCATCCCCGGACCACGTCTCATGTCCAGGTTCGCCGGGACCGGGAATGGTCCAGAAACGCCAAGCCTGCTGGCCAGTTTTGGCGTCGTAAGCATCAATGAACCCGCGAATGCCGGCTTCTCCGCCGCTCACACCGACGATGACTTTCCCATCGATGGCCAGCGGAGCCATGGTCATGCTATATCCGGTTTTGTAATCGAGGACTTTGGAGGACCAGCGTTCAATGCCACTCTTCAAATCGAGCGCGACGAGATAGCCGTCCAGCGTGGCGACAAAAAGTTTGTTATCCAAAACTGCCGGGCCGCGATTGGTGTGGCCAAACCCGATGGACTGGTAATCGGACGGAATCGCGCGCTTCCAGGTCCACAGCGTGCTGCCAGAGCGGCCATCGACCGCGGCGGCGGAATTGGGACCGGTAACGTACAGAATGCCATCAATCACGATGGGCGAAACTTCCGTGCGCGGCTCCGGAAACTGCAGGGCCCATTTGACCTTCAGGTGAGAAACATTTTGTGAATTGATTTCCGCGAGCGGGGAAAAGCGATGCCCCTGAAGATCGCGAGAATAAGTAAGCCAGTTGCCGGGTTCCTTGTCGGCGTGGACGATGCGTTCGAACGGAACCTGAGCGAAAGCAGCTGAGCAAAAAAAAAGAAAAAGAGCCAGAAGCCTCATGGTTTGCCTCGCTGGGAAGCCAGAAAATGAATGAGGTCATCAAGTTCGGCGGGAGAAAACATGGAGCCGAAGGAAGGCATGGGAGTTTCGCCGCGGAGTTTTTTCAAATCGCGGAGTTCGCTTTTGCGAAAACTGTAAAAGCGCCCTTGCTGATCTTTGAATTGAATCGAAAACGTGTCTTCATTCAGCCGGATGCCACGGATGGTCTGGCCGGAACTGGTGATCGCTTCCACCAAAAGAAAATTCTCGGGAATAGTCTTGGCCGGATTCTGCAAAGTCTGGCGAAGGTGAGCGGAACCGCGGCGAGCGCCGACGTCCGTGAGGTCCGGGCCAAAACCGGAGCCTTCGCCATCCAAAATGTGGCAGGAAGAGCAGGAACTGCGCGAATAAATATTTTTCCCACGCGCGGGATCGCCCGGGAGAATTTCTTGCGGGACATTTCCCAGGCTGCGGACGTAGGCCGCGGCGTTGGCGATTTCCTCTTTCGAGAGGAACCAGGCTGGCGGCATTTCCGGCGCGATGCCATTTTCGATGAGGGATTTCAACGCTTCGTCATCGGCAGCGTGACCGAGCTTGGGCCGCCGAAGCGAGGGGCCCCTGCCTCCGCCACCATCGAGGCCGTGACAAAGGGCGCAGTGACCTTCGAAGATGCGCTTGCCGGAGGCTACATCTGGTTGCGAGGAAGCTGACGCCTGCGCCGGAGGAAAAGCACCTGGCGTGGAGGCAGCAAGAAGAATCGCAAAAAGAGTTGTGAAGGCGCGCATAAGAGCCTCGTGCTCAGTCGGCCGCGTAGCGGCGGAAGAAGGAGTCGGCCTTCCAACGCGGCCGCGCCGTTGTATTGGCTGTGTCGAGCAACAGCCGGCGGGTGAATTCTTCGTAGCCCGCGGCAGCCTGGAGATCGACCGGCTGGTTCACGTCATCGGATGGAGCGTGGTAGCGGTTGGTCAGCCAGTCCTTGAAGATTTTCTGCTCGGGCGTCCCCAGCTCAAAACCGATGTCGCATTTGACAGAGGGAACACCCTTCTTGATGAAACTGTATTGATCGCTGCGGATGAAGGCGTTGCGGAGTGGTTCTGGATCGGGAGTTGGTTTGATGCCCATGGACTGAGCGATTGTGGCGGCACGCGTGCCGAGGTCGGATTCCTCAAGGCCACCGATCTTGAGAATCTTCAGCGGAACGATGGGCAGAAACATGTCCACATTGACGTCCGCGATGATGGCCTTCGCCGCGACCGTAGGATGCGCGGCAAAATATTTGGAACCGAGCAGGCCCTTTTCTTCGGCGGTGACGAGAAGGAAGAGGATGGAGCGCTGAATTTTCTCGGGATGCGCTTTCAGACTCGCGGCGATATCCATAACCAGCGCGCTACCGGAGCCGTCATCCATGGCGCCGTTATAGATGCGGTCGCCGTTGATGGGCGCGCCGATGCCCACATGGTCTATGTGGGCGGAGAGGACGACGAATTCGTTCTTGAGCGCGGGATCGGAGCCGGTTAGTTTGGCAACGATGTTGGCCGATTCGAGCGAAGTGGTTTGAATGACGGCGTTGGCTTTCAGCGAAGTGGACAGAGCGAAGTGCGGAAGCGCCTTGCGGTCTTTGCCCAGTGCGGCGATTTCCGCAAACGTGTGGCCGGAACCGGCGAAGAGTTTCCCCGCAGAAGCTGGATTGAATGCGATGCCTATCTGCAGGCCCGGCGTGTCAAAGAACTCAGCGTCGGCAAGATCCATGGACGGGTGATTGCGATTCACGGAAATGCGAGACCACGGAATATCCATGGAAGCAGGATTGAAAATGGTGATGATACCAACGACGCCGGCAGCGTGCAGAAACTTCCAGCGTTCCCCCGCCGTTTGATAGTGCGAGGCGAGAGCCGTGGGAATATCCGAGGGAGAACCAGCCAAATAGACGACGATTTTCCCCTTGAGGTCGAGACCGGCGAGTTCATCGAGATTTTTCTCCGGGATTTTCAGCCCGTAGCCGACGAAAACCAGCGGCGCAGAAAGGTTGGCCGAAACGCGGGTAGCGCGGGAGCTGATGTAGGCATCATCGGCGAAGGAGAGTGGAGTGGTTTGACTGCCCGAAACAAGAGCGAGAGAGGACTTAGCTTCATCAACCTGGAACTGGCTGAAATGCACGGGTTGGTAGAAACCATTGCTGCCCGCGGGCTCGAGGCCGGCCTTCTGAAGTTGCTCGACAGCGTAGGCCTGCGCTTTGCGAAGACCTTCGCTTCCGGTGTCGCGGCCTTCGAGCGAATCATCCGCCAGGAATTTGACGTGCGCCCACCAGGAGTTGCCGTCGAAATGGGAAGCCGGCCCAACTTGCTGGGCTGAAGCAATAACGGCGGCAAACGTGAGCAACAGAACTGCTGAAAGCGTGCTTCGCATGCGTGTTACTCCTGAATTGAATTGAGGAGCTAGAGGATATCAGGTACCAAGGGAAAGAGTCACGCAATGCAGTAGCAGCCTATGTACGGATTCCATTTCTTCTCAGTCCTTCAACGCCTGCCAGGACTGATATCAGAAAATATGTGGTCGCTGATTCACCGCAGACTGAATATCCCATAAATGTCGAAGAATCCGTGCGCAACGATAACGGGAAGAACGCGTCGTGTGCGTGCATAATAGACCGCGAAAACCAGAAACTGAAAAGACAGCGAAATCGCTCCCACCCACCCATAGTAGAGGTGGTAGGAGAACTGAACCGCGACGCTGACGGCGACAGCCAGAATGGAAGAACCTGTCAGGTCGCTGACCTCTGTCATTAGGTAGGCTCGCACGATCAATTCTTCGAAGAATGGATTTAGGAGTGAAAATGGAATAGCCGCAAATGGCGGATGTAAGTAGAAGTCTTTGCCGCTTAAAGACTTTGCGAAAGCTCCATATATCAAGTGATGGACAGTTTGAACCAGCATGGAGCCAAAAACGTATGCGATATAGCCAAAGCCGATAACCAGGAGGCCAGCAAGTACGTCTCTTAAACGCCAACTCAAACCGATATCCTTGAAACTAAGGGAACGTCGGGACAAAACATAGGTGAGAAGGAAAAGCCCAACGACTTCTTGAAAGATCCCCAACAACCATCTTTCGTTAGAATTGGTTGGAACGGCATTCGGTCCGTTTCTCAAAATATACAGAGAGTGTAGAAAGGAGCTCCCGCAGGCGGCAAGCAATACAAGCCAAACCTCGACCCAACGTTGCCGTTGTTCGCTGGCTGTTAGGGGAATTTTAGGGTGGAGCGAAATAATGTTAGGGGACGTCGTCGGTAAATCTGACATTACTGAGTTATACCTCGCTAATGAATTGAAATCCCTCGAAAAACTCTGCCCTCCCGCGCAAGAGTAATGTTCAACGAATACGCGAAGCGAAACTGATGCAACATGGGTGAGTTAAGAGTGTTTACTGGACCGTTTTGCGGGAGTAAAATGGGGTGAATTGATTTCGTTGCGTCCCGCAAATAGCCTTTTGGCACAAACCCAGTTACCGATACCCGCTAGGAGCGACCAAGATGGCCACTGCTACTCTCACCAAGCCCGCAGCAAGGGGAGGCAGTTTCCTCCTCGAAACGCCGCTGCCGGCCGATGTGTTCACGCCCGCCGATCTCACCGACGATCAAAGGCTGATTGGACAGACGGCGGAGGAATTTGTCCTCAAGGAAGTTTTCCCTTTCATCAAGGAACTCGAAAACAAGAAGCCTGGGCTGCTGCCTGAATTAGTGAAAAAAGGCGGAGAAGTCGGTCTGATGGGCGGCGGCGTCCCAGAGGAATACGGCGGCGCGGGTCTAGATAAGATTTCTACAACCGTCCTCACGGAAAAACTTTCTATTTACGGCGGATTCGCCGTCACGCATGGGGCACACGCGGGCATCGGGACGCTGCCCATCGTGTACTTCGGCACCGAAGAGCAAAAGAAAAAATACCTCCCGAAACTGGCCACCGGTGAATGGATTGGCGCCTACTGCCTTTCCGAGCCGCAAGCGGGCTCCGACGCGCAGAATTCGCTAACACGGGCCGAACTCAACCCCGAAGGCACGCACTACATCTTGAACGGCCAGAAAATGTGGATTACCAACGGCGGCTTCGCGGATGTCTATATTGTTTTTGCCAAGATCAACGGCGAAAAGTTCACCGCCTTCATCGTCGAGCGTACCTTACCCGGATTCAAGCCCGGTAATGAAGAACACAAGATGGGCATCCACGGCAGCTCCACGACGCCGATTTTCCTCGAAAACTGCAAAGTGCCGAAAGAAAACCTGCTGCACGAAATCGGCCGCGGCCACATCGTGGCGTTCAACATTTTGAATGCCGGCCGATTCACTCTCGGAGCGTCCTGCGTGGGCGGTTCAAAGCACGTGCTGATGACCTCTTCAAAATATTCGAAGGAACGCAAAGCATTTGGAAAACAGATTGGCGATTTCGGGATGATGAAGGAAAAGCTGGCGGAAATGGCCATTCAGATTTTCGCCGTGGAATCGATGGTCTACCGCTCCGCGGGAAATATCGAAGCCGCCATGGCCGCGGCTTCCGGCTCCGGCGACAAAATCCAAAACACCATGAAGGTTCTCGAGGAATACGCCATCGAAAGTTCCATCGCCAAAGTTTACGGCAGCGAAATGCTCGACTTCGTGGTGGACGAAGGCGTGCAAATCTTCGGCGGCTACGGCTTCCACGAAGAGTACCCCGTCTGCCGCGCCTACCGCGATTCGCGCATCAACCGCATTTTCGAAGGCACCAACGAAATCAATCGCATGCTCATCATCCAGATGTTGATGAAGCGCGCCATGGGCGGCCAGCTCGCGCTCATCCCCGCGGCCATGAAGCTGGCGGATGAAATCCTGGCGGGACCATCGTTCGAAGAAGCACCCGAAGGCGTACTCGCCGACGAAGCCCGCGTCGTGGCCAACGCCAAGAAAATGTTTCTGCAAGCCGCCGGCGGCGCCGTCCAGAAGTTCCGCGAAAAGCTCGCCGAAGAACAGGAACTAATCGGCGCGCTTTCGAATGTCGTCATGGAAATTTACGCCATGGAATCCTGCCTGCTGCGCGCACAAAAAGCCGCCGCAGCCAAGGGCGAATCCGCAACGCAAACGATGATTGACGCCGCGCGCATTTTCATCAGCGACGCCGCCGAGCGTGTCGAACACGAAGCCAAGCGCGCCATTGCCGCCGTCCACGAAGGCGACATGCTCACCGCGCAGATGGCCGTGCTGAAGCGTTTCGCGAAGCGCGGACCCGTGGACACTATCGGGTTGCGCCGGCGCGTCGCTGCAGCCGTTCAATCACAGGACCGCTACCCCTTCGAAGGAAGGTAAGCGGTCGTCCGGGCAATTTCATTTCTCGCGAAGAAACCCAGGAGACACGGGCTCCTCGCCAGCGCGGCGGGCGCTCTTTTACTTTGTGGAACTCCTCTCTGCAACTCTTTTTCTCCCCGCATAAAACTTCAATAAACTATAGTTGGAGCCACCCGCGCTCCAAGTTCGAAGGAGCACCTTGGGATGTCCCGCAAGTTAGTCGTTTTGGCATTCGTTATTGTCGGCTTGAGTATTTTGGTCATTCCGACCTTCGGGACGTCTCCCGTAGGGTCCTTCCTCACCAATTCCCTGCAAATCTGTTCCTGTGGCGTGGCGGTGGCGCTGTGTTTTCTGGCCCGGAGCCGCGGACGCGGCCTCAGCCGTCCGTTCTGGTTGCTGGTCGGGTGCAGCATGGCTGCCTGGGGCGTGGCCAACCTGGGCTGGATGTACTACGAAAACTGGCTGCACGCGCCGACGCCGCGGTTCAGCCTTGTGCGCGTCCTCTTTGACGTTCAGGGTGTCTTCTACGCAATTGCTCTCTTTCTGGACAAGGAAAAAGATTCTCCAGACTTCAATCCGGAAACTCTCCTGGACGCCGTCCAGATCGCCATCATTTTTTTCTCCGTTTTCTTCGGCCTTTACTACGTGCAACTTCTTCAGGGTTCTCATCCCCAAGCCAACGAACTGGTCCTGACCTGGATTTTTGTCGCCACCAACCTGACCTTGACGGTAATCGCCGCGGTCCAGGCGGCGGCCGCGCAAACCCGGATTCGTTCACTCTATGGAGGGCTGGCGCTTTTCCTGCTCGTTTACACGCTCGGTTCAGGCCTCGCGGAATCTCCGCAAGCCAACCTGCAATCGCAAACCGGAAGCTGGTACGACCTGGGATGGTCGTTCCCTTTCCTTGTCGGCGCGATCTGGGCGGCACGCTGGAAGGAACCGGAAGAGCTCGCGCCTTCCGCCGCATTTCCAAAAAAGACCATCGTCCACCTAGCAACCAAAAACATCATGCTCGCCCTCGCGCCATTAATCGTTCTCGCCCTGGTCTCGCAACTCGGCTCGGAATGGCGCCTCACTGGCCTGGCGCTCATGAGCATCTCCATCATTTGTTATGCCGCGCGCTTGGGCCTCACCGAGTATCGCCAATGGCAGACCGCGGACATCGCCCGGCGCAACACGTTAGCCATGGATTCCGCCATCAACGGTATGGCCATTCTCGATGCCCAGGGAAACTACATTTACGTCAACGCGGCCTACGCAAAGATGCTGGGTTATCCAAAGGCCGAAGCGCTGATTGGGAAACCGTGGCACGAGATGTCCGATCCCCAGGAAGTATCACCTGTCCGCACCGACATTCGCAAAGGCATCAAAGAACACGGCAAGTGGTTTGGACCGATCACCGTGCATCATAGCGACGGAACGGTGGTTCCTATGGAAGTGGCCATTACCTTGCTTCCCGATGGCGGGACCATCTGCGTGAGCCGGGACATTACCGAGCGCCGTAAAGTCGAGCGCGCTCTTGTGGAGACCGAAGTCAAATATCGCACGCTCGTCGAGCAGGTCGCTGCCGTGAGCTACATCGCCGAGGTCGGCGTGCATGGTGAATGGCTCTACGTCAGCCCCCAGGTCGAAGGCATTTTCGGCTACACACCTGACGAATGGCTCACCGACTCGGGTCAATGGATGCGCTTCGTTCCCCCGGAAGACCATCCCACTATTATTGCGGCCGAAGAAGCCTGTGCCACGGCACAGCGTTTTCAAGCCGAGTACCGCGTCACGCGGAAAGATGGGAAGGTCATTTGGGTGAGTGATACCGCGGTCGCCGTTCCCGGAAGCGGCAAGCATCCGCTGATGGAAGGCATCATCCTCGATATCACTGACCGCAAGCTGCTCGAAAATCAATTGCAGCAGGCCCGCCGCATGGAGGCCGTGGGAAGGCTTGCAGGCGGTGTCGCGCACGATTTCAACAATCTTCTCACCATTATCAAGGGATATATCGAGCTCGCTCTGAATCGCTGTCAGGATCAGCCCGAACTCCGTAGCGACATTCAGCACATCGAGGAGGCTTCCGACCGCGCCGTCGCTCTCGTTCGCCAGCTATTGGCCTTCGGCCGCAAGCAGGTGCTGAAGCCCAAGGTCCTCGATATCAACACCATCGTGCTGAATCTCGACAAACTCGTGCGGCGACTGATGAGCGCCAACATCGAGATGAAAACAAATGTGGGGAAAAACCTCGGAGCGATCAAGGCGGACCCCGGGCAAATCGAGCAAGTCATCATGAATTTGGTCGTCAATGCCCGCGATGCCATGCCGGACGGCGGCCGCTTGCTTATTGAAACGAGTAATGCGGACCTGGACGCCAGTTACTTCCGCGATCCGGTGGCCATCAAGCCCGGAGCCTACGTCCTGCTGGTGGTCAGCGACACCGGCGTGGGGATGTCCGCCGACACCGTCGCCCACATTTTCGAGCCTTTTTACACCACCAAGGAGAGTGGCCGGGGCACGGGCCTTGGTCTTTCGACCGTTTACGGGATCGTCAAGCAGAGTGGCGGCTACATCTGGGCCAACAGCGAACTTGGAAAAGGATCTACTTTCAAAGTTTATCTGCCGCGCGTTGATGAACCCGCCGAAGCATCTTCGGCAACCAGAACTGTCCAGCTTGCTGACCGTAAAGGCCGTGAGACCATCCTGCTTGTTGAGGACGAACCTGAACTTCGAGAACTCGCCCGCATGGTGCTCACCGGTCGCGGTTACTCCGTCATTGAAGCGGGGAATCCGGATGACGCCGAGCG
>Ga0307471_100002047_pt1 | contig 11432 bp, 6 predicted proteins | sample atmos_gasesAM3C__2_FD_204566 | JGI IMG/M metagenome (GOLD analysis project Ga0307471, IMG submission 204566) | Hardwood forest soil microbial communities from Morgan-Monroe State Forest, Indiana, United States - atmos_gasesAM3C_515 | ecosystem: Environmental > Terrestrial > Soil > Temperate... | reverse complement strand
TTCACGCAGCTGGATGAAAAACCCGTGCTGCTGCGTAATGCCGTGGGTCAAGATCACCCCTGGGTCGGCTTCGAATTGCGGGGTACAAAAAGCAATCGCGATGCGATCGGAGCGAAAATCACAGTGGACACAGGGAAACGAAAACTCTTCCGATGGATCACCGGTGGGGCGAGCTATCTTTCCTCGCATGACAAGCGGGTCATCGTGGGTCTAGGTGATGGGTTTGTCACAGGAACAGTGGATGCCGAGATCCGCTGGCCTAGCGGAACCTTGCAGCGTCTCCTAAACCTTAGGCTGCAGCAATATCATAAAATCGTCGAGCCAGCCGGAGCGCAAAACTAGGGCAGAGCCGCACTCCACGCCAAAGGCTCGCACCGGCAAGCCTTTCGAAGCATGCACGGTCCGGAAACAGGGACTCCCCGATCTTCAACAGCTTCGATTTTCCGGTTCCCCGGAGACACACCCCCCGAGATTCCAAAACTTTCCCTTGACAGAAAGTTTTAAATCGATTCAATAGTTCCCTATCGGTGCGCTTTGGCGTTTTCAATTGGTGAGGACTGCGAGGAAGCGGCTCTTGAAATCTTACGGGCATATGCCGATCGGAGGAGGAATCCCATGGATATGCGTGAGTCTAGGGGTGTTTGCAACAGTTTTGCGGTGAAACAAAAAGTGAGACCGAATTCCATCTCGCTCAGGATGGGATTGTTTTGCATCGCGACTTTGCTAATCTTTTGTTTGTTCGCGCTCAGCGCCAGCGCTCAACTCTATACCGGTTCTGTGTCCGGCAGCGTGATGGATCCTTCAGGCGCCGCGATCCCATCGGCGCGCATCACGCTCACGGATGTGGAAAAGGGCTTCACCTTTACGGTTGCCACCAGCGAGACTGGCCGGTTCTTGCTGCGAGAGATCCCGCCTGGTTCTTACAGCATTAGAGTCGAAGCGCCGAATTTCCAGTCAGAGCGACGCGAGGGAATCAAGCTGGATATCAATCAGAATATCTCCCTCGATTTTTCATTGAAGATCGGCGCGGCAACGGAAACCGTGGATGTCGTGGCCAGCGCGGTACATCTGCAAACGGAAGATGCGGTCACCGGTCAGGTCGTAAACCGGAAATTCGTGAACGACCTGCCGCTCGTTGACCGAAATTTCTTCAATCTTGCGACGCTTGCTCCGGGAATTGTGGAGACCAACGTCGGTGGCGGTCCTCCTACCAACTTCAACTCCAATGGCAGCAGAAATGCCACCGCCGACGTCCTGATTGATGGCGCCAGCGCGACGAACTTCGAACAAAACAGCGGAATTCAGGTTCCTCCGTATACGCCTTCGGTGGATTCCGTGGAGGAATTCAAGGTTCAGCAGTCCAACTTCACCGCAGAGTTCGGGTTCGCCGGCGGAACGGTCATCAACGTAGTCACTCGCTCGGGAACCAATTCGTACCATGGAAACGTCTACGAGTTTTTCCGGAACTCGGTCATGGACGCGAATGAATGGTTCGCGAATAGAAACGGTGATTCGATACCACCGCTCAAGCGAAATAACTTTGGAGGAACTTTCGGTGGGCCGATCAAGAAGGACAAGACGTTTTTCTTCTTTGATTACGAGGGTTTGAGGGAGCATTCATTTGCGTCGTCGGGCAACCTTGGTGTGCCCACGCTTTGTGAAAGGGGACAGGGCCCGTGCCCTGCTGGCCAGTCCGCCTTGGGAAACTTCAGCGAGATCTGCACCCTCAAGGATGACGGTACTGGAACTGGAACAAACGCGCATTGGGACACCGTCGCTGGCAGCCCGACATTTGGCCGTTGCCTGGATTCCTCAAACAGTATCTTTGCGCCAGGTCAGCTTTGGGATCCGTATTCCGGTGTGTTTAATTCGGACCCTGCTGGGGATGGCAGCATCAACCCCGGCGCGGTGCGTTCTGCGTTTATTCCATTCAACGATCTGTCCAGCTACACGAGTGCAGGAAATCCGAATTTGAATGGAACTCAGTTCCAGCCGGCACCGGGAGTTCCAGGCAATCTGATCGATCCCGTCGCTGCGAAAATGTTCATGCTCTTTCCCCAGCCTACCAGGCAAGCACAGAGCTTTGACGATCTTCAAAACAACAACTTTTCGACGACCGGCACGAGGGGCAACTGGAACAATCAGTGGGATCTTAAGATCGACCATCGTTTCAGCGACCGCAACCTGTTGAGCATTAAGTATTCTCAGCAGAATGGTCACGGCACCAGCTTCAATTGTTACAAGAATTTTGCCGATCCCTGTACTGGCGGGCCAGCTGAAACCACGCGCCACGTACTATCTATAAATCACACGCATACGTTCAGCCCGACGACAGTGCTGACGGTCACGTTCGGGTACGTTCGGGGCTTCGATTTTTCACATGGCGTCGGCGGAGAGTTCTCGAACTTTGATTCGTTGTATGCCGGTACGGGATTCCCGTCCTATCTTAACAACGGCTTCAAGTCTCTCCCATTCATTGAGTTTGGCAATGGCTACAACACTTCTATCGGCTCCCAACCCTTCGCCATTCTCCGTGAAGGCCAGGATTCGTACCATCTCGGCGGAGCGATCAGCTGGCTGCGCGGGAAACATGACCTAAAGTTTGGCGGGGAAGGTCGCATGCATCGGATCAACTTCGTTCAACCGGGCTGGCCTTCAGGTGACTTCAGCTTTAACCGTGCTTCCACGTCCCAAATCTCGACCGCTACGGACGACAGCACCGGTGGGGACGCCATTGCGAGTTTCCTTACCGGTGTGGGCGACCCGCGAAACGGAGGAGGCGGATGCACGCCATGCCAGCAAGGATTCAACAATTTTGTAAGCACGCAGAGCTTCCGATACGGTGCTTTTGCGCAAGACAACTTCAAAGTCACGCCGAAACTGACGCTCAATCTCGGCCTCCGCTATGAGCTGTCTCTGCCGCGCACGGAGCGCTTCAATCGCATGAATTGGCTGGACCCCAACGCCGTGTCACCCCTTTCTGTGCCCGGAGTATTTGATACCTTGCACGGAGCGGAAGTCTTTGCCAGTTCGAAAGATCGCTCAAACTATTACACGTCCTACAATGCCATCCAGCCGCGATTCGGCTTTGCCTATCAATTGCCCCGCTCTTTCGTTCTCCGCGGCGGATACGGCATCTATTATTCAACGCCGCGCAGTGGCGCATCCGGGACGGGACCGTGGGGTTTCCAGGGTTTCAATATTCAACCACCCTGGCTGACCACTCTCAACATCGATCATGCGACACCGTTTAATACATTGAAAAACACCGCCTGCTTGTTCACCAATGCCTCGAGCTGCGGCGTTGCGCCGCCTCCAGGCAGTTCCCTCGGTGCGTTTAATGATATTGGATTCGATGCGGTCGGCCCTGTTCGCAAGATCAGCCAGAACATTCCCTACGAACAGGCCTGGAGCTTCGGATTCCAAAAGGAACTTCCCGGGAAGGTGCTGTTCGATGCCTCCTACGTCGGCAAGAAGGGGACCCACCTCTATCTAGGCGGGTTCCGCAATATGGATTATCTCCCGGCCGGCGCAATCGCAGGCCTGTCACCGAGCGACATAGGAAATCTAAACAACCAGGTTGCCAATCCGTTCTTCTATGACCCCACCGCGCCCGGGCACGTCGGGCAACCCTGCGACAATACGCATTTCATCTGCGACCCCACGAGCCCGCTTGCGGGGCCAACTGTTTCTCAAGTACAGCTTTTGCTCCCATTCCCCCAGTACACGTCCTTTGCTGGTGACTCCCCGCCGATCGCAAACTCCATTTACCATGCTCTCCAGGTCCGCGTGGAAAAGGAATTTTCGAATGGCTTGCAGTTCCTGCTTACCTATACGTGGTCCAAGTCCATTGATGACGCATCCGCAACGGACGACAGCATCTCGTGGCTTGGCGGCGGCACGACGGATGGGAGCACGATTTCGGTGCAGAATCCGTTTAATCTGCGGGGTGAGCGGGCCTTGTCAGTCTTCGACATCCCCCAAGTGTTGCAGTTCAGCTACGTTTACGAGCTACCCGTTGGCAAGGGGAGGCATTTTGGAAAGCAGATGCATCCTGCGCTCAATGCCGTCGTTGGCGGATGGCAGGTGAACGGCATCATTCGCGTTGACGATGGCAGACCCATCATCCCGGGGCTAGACAGCTCAACCCCGATTCCGACGTATGGCCAGCGGCCGAATATATCCGGAAATCTGGGACGTAGTTCCGGGCCGCCGCAGAACTCCACCGACCCAACTACTGGGACCAATTACTTTGCGAATCCCAATGCTTTGTCACAGACGCCTGATAACACATTCGGAAATGCTTCCAGGACCATCGGAAACGTTCGCCAGCCGGGAGCCAGGGATGTGTCCATGTCGCTCTTCAAGGAATTCCCGCTGGGCGTGCTTCGAGAAGGAATGCGCATGCAGTTCCGCGCGGAATCTTTCAACACGTTTAACCACCCACACTTCGCCGGACCCAATGCAAACTTTGGAGCCAGCGACTATGGATTCATTTCCAGCACGATTGGCAGCCCGCGCGAGCTGCAGTTGGCTCTAAAGCTGTATTTCTAAATGCCGCACAAAGTAGTACGGCTCTCAGCATGAGAAGATGCGATCAATTTCCACCGCCTCATGCGCAAGCAAGACGCCCGCGGTCCACGCCAAACGCTGGCTATGCCTTTCCACAAGAGTAGGTTCGGTCACAGGGAGGGTTTTCGATGAATATTCGTGTTTTCAAATGTGGGACAGCTTCGCATGGACATTCGGCGGATATCGTGCGCGCTTTGTTTGGGTTGCTTATTGTGCTGATGGCTGCCGTTTTCGCCTCGGAAAGCCTTGCGCAAACCATTCGCGTAGACGCCACGCCAGAGCATACAGTCAACACATTTCGACCGACAGAGGCGCTCGGCGCTGGCGTCGACCGCATTCCGCGAGCGGCCACCGACAAGATCTTCACCGAGCCCATGCTCAAGCAGATTCTTTCTGCGGGCTGGCAAACGGTCACGTATCGCCAGAACACGGAACTCTACGTCGAAGCTTGGCACTGGAATCCACAAGGCACCTGGAGCGAGCCCGGCGACAAAGGCTACTTTGTCGGCGACTCCGCAACCACCGAGTTCATTCGTCACTCCTTTGGTTACCCCCTGCCCCATGCGGGTTTCTCGCGTCCCGATGGCACCAGCTATTCACGGCTGACCGACGGCGACACGAATACTTATTGGAAGAGCAATCCTTATCTAACGAAGGCTTACACCGGAGAAGACGACAGTTTGCACCCTCAATGGGTCGTGGCGGATTTGGCGAGCCCGCAGCAAATCAATGCCATTCGCATCGCTTGGACCGCGCCGTTCGCCCGGAAGTACCTCGTGCAATATTGGACGGGTAAAGATCCCATGCATCACCCAACCGCAGGAACATGGCTGACATTCCCCAGCGGCTCAATCACCACCGGGAAAGGGGGTGACGCAACGATCCAATTGTCCCGCGCTCCGCTGCCAGTGCAGTTTGTCCGCATTCTTATGACCGATTCGTCAAACACGTGTGACACCCACGGTTCCGCTGACCCGCGCAATTGTCTCGGCTACGCCATCAAGGAACTTTATCTGGGGACTCTCACGGCCGACGGCAAGTTCCACGATGTGATCCGCCACACGGCGGACCGCGCACAGACAAATACGATTTGTTCTTCCGTTGATCCCTGGCACGAAGGCGCAGTCGTCAATGAGAGCGGAGACCAGGTGGGCTTCGACCTCTTCTACACCAGCGGCATCACGCGCGGACTCCCCGCCATGATCCCCGTGGCCATGCTATATGACACGCCCGAAAATGCCGTCGCGGAAATCGCTTATCTCGAAAAACGCGGTTATCCGATTTCCTACGTGGAGATGGGTGAAGAGCCCGATGGAAAACATACCCTGCCGGAGGATTACGGCGCGCTCTATCTCCAATGGGCCACAGCGCTCCACCGCATTGACCCCAAACTAAAATTGGGCGGCCCGATTTTCGAAGGGGTCAACAACGACATCGAAGTTTGGCCTGATGCGCAGGGCAACACTTCGTGGATGGGGCGGTTCTTCGAGTATCTGAAAAATCGCAACCGCCTCGGCGATCTCTCCTTCGTTTCGTTCGAGCACTATCCGTTCGAGCCCTGCAAGATACAGTGGAGCGACCTTTACGAAGAAGCGAATCTGGTCCGGCACATTCTTCAGGTGTGGCGAGATGACGGCTTGCCTGCCGGCGTCCCCATGTTCATCACGGAATCCAATATTGCCGCTGGCGACGACGAATCTTTCGTGGACATATTTGCCGCACTCTGGTGGACCGATTACGTCGGATCGTTTCTCGAAGCGGGCGGCAACGCCGTCTACTATTTCCATTATATTCCGCTCGGGCAGTCTCTCGGTTGCCACGGGACCTCTCCCGGAACGTTTGGTATGTTCACGATGGATTCCTATTACCAGGTGAAGCAACCCATCTCTCAGTTTTTTGCGGGCCAAATGATCAATCTGGAATGGGTTCAGCCGGGCAATGGCGTGCACCGCCTATTCTCCAGCGAAAGTGACATTCACGACGGCGCCAGCCACGTTCTGGTCACATCCTATGCAGTCCTGCGCCCTGATGGAGAATGGTCGCTGATGCTTGTCAACAAAGACCAGGAAAATTCACATCCCGTGCGGATCGTATTTCAAGACCAAAAGAGCAAAAAGGACAGCTTCTTCGCGGGCTCCGTGACAGTAGCCACGTTCGGCAGCGAACAGTATCAGTGGCATTCGAACATCAAGGGTGGCACCGCGGATCCCGACGGTCCCATCGCGAAGTCTTCCATTACAGCCGACGCGCGCACCATCTTCACACTGCCCAAAGCTTCCGTCACGGTAGTACGAGGAAAACTTGCATCCGACACCTTTCCAGCTAAGCAGAATAAATAAATCCACAGATCGTTTGACTCCAACTGTTCGGCTTGGGCGGCGATCTCCGAATGACGCTCTCACTTTCACGATTGTGCTTTCAGTTGCGACTTCAAGCGTGACGTTTATTTTTCGAGCCTGCTATCGGGATTTTGAACTCGAATGACGACTACTTTCATACCTTTCTAGGTTCTACGGCTACATGGGAGAAAAAGTTGACCTATTTCGCAGTGGACACTGGCACAACGAACACAACTGTTTGGCTTATGAAGGATGACAGGATTCTGCGGGAGTCCAAGCATCCCGTTGGAGTTCGGCAGACCTCCATCCGCGGCGACCGCGAACTGCTTGAAAGCACGCTGCGCGGAACCTTCCGGTCGCTATCGAGACGAGCACCATCGCCTCCTCGGTTTGTACTGGCGGCTGGTATGCTGACTTCACAATTGGGGCTTCTAGAATTGCCCCATGTCCTTGCTCCCGCTGGCGTCGGCAAGCTCGCGGAGAATGTACGAATGAAAAGCTTTGCCCGAGTGAGTCCACTGCCATTTTTCTTGGTGCCCGGAGTGCGAATCGGTAGAGCCCCATGTGAATTATCAGAAGTGGCATACAGCGATGTCATTCGGGGTGAGGAGACTGAGATTGTGGGATTTCAGGCGAATGCCCAACCGCGAGCTCATGGAGCGCCGTGGCTGCTCTTGCACGTGGGGTCGCATTCCAAAGCAATCGAGGTGGATCCCCGGGGTCGAATTGTGCGATCGGCCAGTACGCTCTCTGGGGAAGCACTGCACGTCCTAAGAACGCAGACGATCCTGGCGAGCCGGTTGCGCGATCTGAGGTCGCAGGAGCTGCAGAAGAGCTTCTTCGAAAGCGGAATCAGATGCAGCCAGCGCTATGGTCTATCACGCGCGCTCTTCATGACCCGATTGCTTGAGGGGAATTCGCGGTATGGTCAGCGGGAGTTGTATAGCTTTCTCCTGGGCTCTCTCTTGGCGAGCGATCTCCAAGCTTTTCGCAGCCTCGGATTCCTCGCACCGCGTCGTATAAGAATCGTTTTGAGCGGCCAGCCCAATCTGCAGTTGGCTTGGCGCCTGATACTCAAGAAGGACTATGACGTTAAGGTTGTCAGTCCAGAAGTGAGGGCGTTGGCATTTCTTGCTGGTCTTCGTGAGATCGTCTTTGCCAGTTCCGCATATCGTCGATTTCAGGCCGGAATTGCGGGAATGAGAGATTAGCCGAGGCGCGTCTCGCAAGTAGATTTAGAGTGGGGACCGGTGCTTGTTGAAGGAGATCCGATGAATAGGCGATTATTTCTGAAATCGATGGCCGCGGGTGTGTATGCGCTCGCGCATCTCCCGATGCTGCAAGCCGCGTTGCCCAAGATGAAGATCACGCGAGTACGGGCTTACGCCCCACCCAATCCGAATCCGCTGTTCAATCAGGCCGACACCGTAGTGACTATCGAGACCGAAGCGGGAATAACGGGTGTCGGTGAAGGCGGTTTACCGGATGCACTGAAGCAGTGCGCCGGACGCCTGATCGGGCAGGACCCGCAGCATATCGAACGCTTATGGCAGGACATGTCGCGGTCGTTCTTTTATCCGCCTGGACGTGAAAAGGAACATGCGCTCGGCGCGCTCGATCTGGCCCTGTGGGATATCAAAGGCAAGGTGCTGAAGCTGCCGGTTCACGAAATCCTGGGCGGCATGGTGCGGAATTACTGTGAATGCTACAACACCGCCGGCATCATCCCTGGCATCAAGCCTGGCATGAGCGTGAAGGATCGCGCGGCGGCCACCATCGCGGCCGGTTATCGTGCCTTCCGCATGGGCGCGGCTGACACGCCCGCGAATACTACCTTCAATACCCGTCAGAAACTGAATCAGCTTTACGAGGAGTGCCTGCAGGCGCGCGAAGGCGTAGGAAAAGACGGCGACTTCTGCATCGATTTTCATCAGCGATTCGATCTGTCCGACGCAATCCGGGGTTGCGATCTGATCGAGAGCCTTGCGCCGTTGTTTGTCGAGGATCCCGTGCGGGCGGAGGGATTCGGCGAAGACCTTCCGCACCTCCGAAAGTTAGTAAGGGTTCCGATCGCCGCGGGCGAGGAATGGGGAAATCGCTGGGACTTCAATCCACTGGTAGAGAACCACGATATCGACTACGTTCGCGCTACGCTGCCGAACGTGGGAGGCATTACCGAGATGATGAAAATCGCGGCAATCTGCGAGACGCATTTTGTCGGAATTGTGCCTCACTTCACCGGGCCGATTGCCACTGCGGCGCTGGTGAATTCGCTGGGCACATTCTCGGGTCCGCTGCTGATGGAATATAACTTTGAAGGCAAGGAGCTTCCGCACGTGCCCGTCTGCCTGGATTTTAAGCACGGAAAGCTCTATCCCAACGACAGACCCGGACTCGGCGTCGAGCTGGACATGAGCAAGCTAATGCCGATTCTGGAAGTAACGAAATACGACACCAATCGCGCGCAGACGTACTTTCGCCCGGACGGATCAATTACCAATTGGTGAAATAAAGAGGCGGGCAGAGTTTGCGAACCAACAGTTCTACAACGGTCTCACCGAGTTTTATCCTGTGGAGGTGACCTCGCCAACATGCCTGGCAAGTTGCTCCCAGTACCCGGTTCTCTATCGGAAGAATAGAATGACCAATTCCCTGAAAGAAAACCCACGCTGCGAATGCAACGAAAAACGCAAACACGCAGAAGAGTGTAATTGTCGAGGCTTTGAGTGGTCTTTTGGGAAACAGTTGTGGAGGGGGCTTTAATGCGTTCTATTGTGCTAGCTCCAATTCAAGCTGTTCAAGTTCTGCTTTAATGCGTCTATTACGCTCAACTGGTCTTTGCCAGAGTGTTTTCACTGTGGAAGCACCACAACATAATTCTAGTTCCTCGGTCAACTCCTTAGTTGGCATTTTGTCAAACCTCTTTAGAAATGTCCCCTCTCTTACCTCATTAGGAGTGTCCCCTTTTTCGATTTCATTTGGTTTTTGTGTTGGTTGTTGGGATCGCGGAAACCCTCACCGACCCGGGCGCCGAGTCGTCCATCGGCCTGGTGCGGAACGGGGGCTGGTTCGATTACCAGGACTGGGAGATCGGCGACAAATGCGCGTGGGTCGGCGACGGCCTCCAGGTCCCGGGCGCGCCATTCAATTTGATCGGAAACGACGGCCGCGCGTACCCAGTGCAGACGTTGTGGAGCAATAAGAGTCTAAGCGGAGTCGGTTACTGCTCGCAGGGATTCTAGAGCGTGTTTCGACAACTGAAGACTGAAACTTGGACTATAACTTCAGGGTACCCTGTCAAATTCGGAGAGACAGGGCGCTAGGCCGTCGACGCTGCTCCTCACTTGGACGCTGGTCTAAGTGTTCGTTCAATGCGACTCGATTCCGGCGCTGGAATGTGATTCGACGCCTGAGCCGGTGAGGGATGGTTTACCTTGGACGGTCTCCCTTCTTCCGCCATGCGTTTATGTACCTCTTGCCAAAAGGGGATTTCGGAGGATTCCTGGGTCCAATGCACAACAGCTGCCTCGTTGCACCAGTTGAGCAGCTTGGGCATGGCTCTGCGATGTGCGCCGCCTGTACGATAGGCATTCATCGCCGCCTCGTCTATCCATGCCGTCATGGTCCAAAAGACGTTCTTGGCGTTGACTAGTAGCCTGCCGCCGAGGAAACCAGAGCTGCGCTCCGCCTGGCGCATGGACTTGAATGTGTCCCAGAAGAACTGCGGAAGGTAGATAAAAGACCGAACTCGCAAACGCGTCACGGAAATCCATGCCATCTTGTCCTCTGGCGTCCATAGATTTGGACGACCGCGCGCATAATATTACTCCGATTCTCGTTGAGTGTTCCGTGTCCCGCACTCTCAGACCCGCACCCATAGAGTTCGTTGCGATGCCAGGGCCCTGTGACGCGACGATGATCATCGTGGGTTGGCCTTCTAGGCGTATCATCGGGAGTCCGGAAATTGGGATCGCTTCCCACGTAATTTCCGGATAGCCAGGCACAATTTCGCGACGCGCACGATCAGAGCCGATAGCCGACCAGCGTCCCCGGCGCAGTCCGCAGGAAGAGCATGTCGGCGACGTCGTCGACTGCGTACACCGGCTCACGCTCCTTACCCAGATCCACCCGCGCGCGCGGCTGCCCGCTGTCCTTGTCGATCTGAAGCAGTACATTTCCGTTCCCATCGGGAGCGCGAGTCAACATAAAAACCGAGCCTGGGACGGTGAGCGAGGCCTTGAAGCGTTTCGTCGCAAGCGCCGCGGACTGGCGCGAGTAGCCTGTGAGCTGTGCGCCGGACCGCGAGTACGCCGTCGCCAGTTGCCCGGTGACGTATCGCGCGTTGGGATCCATGGTTTTCTGCGACGCTTGGGTCAAAGCGTCGCCATACGCCGAGGCGGCGGCGCCGTACAGGCCGGCGCGCACGGCGTTCACCGCATAGAGCGCGCGCACCGCCCCTGGAAGCTCCGGCGCCGGGTAATAAACCTGCTGTTTCACCTGCCCATCCCGCGCCACGAGCAC
>Ga0307471_100002046_pt1 | contig 11433 bp, 10 predicted proteins | sample atmos_gasesAM3C__2_FD_204566 | JGI IMG/M metagenome (GOLD analysis project Ga0307471, IMG submission 204566) | Hardwood forest soil microbial communities from Morgan-Monroe State Forest, Indiana, United States - atmos_gasesAM3C_515 | ecosystem: Environmental > Terrestrial > Soil > Temperate... | reverse complement strand
ATTGGCTCTGCTTGCGCAACCGGCGCTGTGGTGACCTGAGCTGGCGCGAGCATGACCTGCGCATGTGCCGGTTGATTCGGCGGGGATGCCGGCTTCGTTTCCGCCTGCGGCGCCGGCGCCGCGTGTACGCCGCACATCGCGGAAGACAGGAGGATCAGCGCAAGAATTCGGTTTCTCATTGTGGGTTGGCAGATTCGGGGATGAGAACCCTAACGGGTTGCTCCCGCCAGGCTCGCCCGCCTCTGTTCGACGAGCTGAAAGAATTTCGGCTTCTCCCTCAGCCACAGCGCCTCCAGTTCTTTGCTGAAGCCAATCATCACCCACGGCATGCGCCGCTGCAGCGACTCCATCATTTTTGGAACCGAATCCTTCTTCCCGCTGATTTCCACGGACTGGCCCTTGGAATCGCGGATGATCGCCGAGTAAGTCTTCCCCGTGGGAATTCCGCTGTGGTCGTGCTTGGTCACTTTGGGGTAGGCCCACACCACGTCCCGCGTCGCCATCACGTTCGTCTTGTAGGCCGCCGCGTGGATCAGCCAGTTGGTGGTGACTTGCATGGCCCCGAATTTTTCGCCCCCGCCCGCGCTGCGCATTTCCGAATCAATGCGCATCCGCACGTCCTGCAATCCGCCATATTTCGCCAGTTGCATCAGGAGCGGGTGGCTTTCGGGCTGCATCTTCCTTCTCACAGGGATCCCGATTAGCACGAGCCCCAGCACTCCTAAACCCGCACCGACGGCCGCCACCACCAGATTGTCACCCTTACGAAAACCCGTCGCATCCAGCATGAACGGAAGATACGCGCCCTTCAGGTCAGGATGCTTCTCATTCCACCGGCGTACCGCGCCGTTGGCGACCTCCGCCGGAATTGCGGTCAGCGTTCCTGTGAACTGGAGCTGATGATTGTCCGTGGGCGTCTTCACCAACAACAGTCGCTTCTCCACCACAAGTGCGACGATTTCCGCGCGAATCTTGTCGTGGTCGCTCGCATCTACTTCTCGCATCCCCGTCGCAAACGATTTTTCCCCCTGCACTTTCAAGAAATAATGTTTGGACGAGTCGGGATTCGTGATGGAAATCAACTCCGAACTCTGGATGGGGAACGGCCCGAAAACAAAGTTGTACGTATCCCGCCACCCCGCTGCCAAGAGCAGCCCGAGAATAAGGAGAATGGCCCCGCCCATCAGGAAAAGGTTGCGGCTGGTGCGCCGGATTTGCCCGCTGATGAAGTCATCCCACATGAGGTCACCTCGTATTCGCCCGCGCGGCGAAATTTGGAGCGATACCGTTCAGCCTATCGGTCCGTTCCGAAGTGACGCAATAGAACCGCAGTCTTTCCTTAGCCTGTGGGTTACTGTTCCAAGGTACGGGCACCCTGCCCTTTTTTTGAACAGAATCCTCCTTGACGTCCTTATCCATTCTGGTAATATACGGGGTGGGTATTTCTACGTCATCTGGAGTGCGGGAGGTTGCTCCCGCTTTTCTTTTCACGTCAGCCATTTCGGCCCTTGCTAGCCCCCAAACAACGCAATGTCGCGTGCTTTAGAATCAACAACTTACGAATTGCTTTTCTGTAAGTCCTTTCTTTCACACTCAGCGAATTTCATGGCGGCGGTTGGGGGCCTCTTTCTGCCCCCAAGATTCAACTTTCGACTGTCGACCTCGGCCTAGGTCCGATACGAAGCATTGATGCGCACGTACTCCGCCGTGAAGTCGCAAGTCCAGTACGTTGCCTTGGACTTGCCCGCGTGCAGATCCATAATCAGCGGAACGTGCCCCGTGAGAAGTCTGTTGCTGGCGGCGCGCTCGTTGAAATCGAGCGGCTGGCCACGCCGCAGCACAGGAATGCCGGCCATTTTGATGTCTACGAGCGCCGGATCAAACTTCACTCCGGAGCGTCCGGCCGCGGCAAAAATGCGCCCCCAATTGGGATCGCCGCCCGCGAAGGCCGTCTTCACCAGCGGAGAAGTCGCAATCGTTTCCGCGATGCGCTTGGCAGCAGCTTCCGACTTTGCGCCGCGCACCTCGATTTGAATGACGCGCTGCGCGCCTTCGCCGTCGGCCACGATTTGCAGCGCGAGCGACCGGCAAACTTCTTCAAGCCCCGCGGTGAACGCGCGGTGCGCCGACGTCCCTGCTTTGATCGCAGGCGCGCCCGCTTCGCCGTTGGCTAGAACCAGCAAAGTGTCGTTCGTCGAAGTGTCGCCGTCCACGCTGATGGCATTGAACGTCCGGCCGGTTACCTCGCGCAGCGTTTTTTGTAGCAACGATGGAGCAATCGCCGCGTCCGTCGCGACAAATGCCAGCATTGTCGCCATGTTCGGATGAATCATTCCAGCGCCCTTGGCGCAGCCCACAAAATGCACTCGTTTCCCGGCCATCTTGAACGAAGCCGCCGCTGTTTTCGGCCGGGTGTCCGTGGTGCAGATCGCCAGCGATGTTTCCGCGAAGGAGCGCGCCGAAGGGCGCCGAAAGCGCGCGACGACCGGCAGCGCGCGCAGAATCTTTTCCAGCGGCAGCGGCACGCCGATGACGCCAGTCGAGCAAACAAATAATTCCTGCGATTTACAGCCAAGCCGCTTCGCGGCTAGCTCTACGGTTCGCACCGCCGCGGCGTGCCCCGCTTCACCGGTAGCGCAGTTGGCGTTCCCGGCGTTCACTACAACGGCGCGCATGCGGCCCTTGGAGGCGCGCATATTTTCTTTGGAAATGAGAACCGGTGCAGCGACGACAAGATTTTGCGTAAATACAGCGGCGGCCGACGCCGGCACATCGCTCGAAATGACCGCGAGATCCAGCGCCCCGGTTTTCTTCAAGCCGCAGGCGGTCGCGGCAAAGCGGAATCCGCGCGGCAGGGCGGCTTCGGAGAGGGCATGCTTCATCAGCGGAACGTCCGTGTGACTAGCGCGCCGCCCCCGGAAGGGACCTCCGATCCTCCGCAACGGCGGCGAAGGAAGAGTGCTGTTTTGTTGCTTGGTTTAGATTCATGACTTGGCTCCTGTTTTGCTGGCTTTTTTGTTCAAACGTCGTTCCAGATTCGCGATTGCATCACTGACACTTTCGGGCGCCGTGCCGCCAGGAGCTCTCTTCGCAGCAAGTGCTGCGTCAAGGCTGGCGTTCTTCGAAAAATCAGCTTCAAATGCGGGCGAGATTTTCTTCAAAGTCTCGAGGGGCAGCGCAATCCACGAAATGTCTTGCTTCTCGGCTTCGCGCAACACTTCGCCCACAATGTCGTGCGCCTGGCGAAAAGGAATGCCTTTGCGGACTAGGTAATCCGCCGCTTCCGTCGCCAGCAGTGCAGGATTGGACGCTGCCGCCTTCAATCGCTCTGCGTTGAATCTAGTGGCGGAAACAGCGCCCGCCGCGACGGCAAGCATGTCCGCAACCTGATCGTGAGCGGCAAACAACGCTTCTTTGTCTTCCTGAAGGTCCCGCTGGTAGCTCGTCGGCAAGCCTTTCAGCGTCGTGAGCAAACTGAGCAAAGCTCCGGTGATGCGCCCGGTCTTGCCGCGGATCAATTCCCACGCGTCAGGATTCTTCTTTTGCGGCATCAGGCTGCTGCCGGTCGAAAATTCGTCGGGAAGTACCACGTACGAGAATTCCTGCGAAGCGAAAATGACAAAATCTTCGGCGAGCCGAGAAAGATGCGTCACGATACCAGTGAGCGCAAAAAGATAATCGAGCGCAAAGTCGCGGTCGCCGACGGCATCAAGGCTGTTTGCGGTGATTTTAGAAAAGCCCAATTCGCGGGCAATCGCGTTGCGGTCAATCGCAAAGGAGTTTCCGGCCAGCGCGCCCGAACCCATCGGACACGCATCGGCGCTCTCTGCCGCACGTTGCAAACGTGTCATGTCGCGACTGAAAGCCTCGGCGTGCGCGAGCAAAAAGTGCGAAAGCAGAATCGGCTGCGCGTGTTGCATGTGCGTCATGCCTGCCATCGGGACGCTAAGATTCGCCTTTGCCTGCAATAGAAACGCGTTCAACAACGCTTCCAGCCCGCCCTGCACCTCACTGGCCGCGTCGATGACAAATAATCGAAAATCGGTGGCGACCAACTCGTTGCGGCTGCGCCCGGTGTGCAGCTTCCAGCCCAGCGGACCAAGCTCTTCGACAAGCGCTTTTTCCACGAAGTGATGCACGTCCTCGGCATCAGCGCCGAATTTTTCAAGCCAGGCGGAATCGGTCTTCGCCCGCTCGGCGATTTTATCGAGCGCCGCAAGCGTTTGCCTCACCTCTGTTGCCGTGAAAATCCCGATGGGCTGCAAAGCTCTCGCCCACGCACGGTCGACGGCAATCTCATACGGCAGCAGCCGCCGGTCGAACGCAAACGACCGCTGGAACGCGTCGAACTGTTCGTTCGGTGCGCGCTCGAAGCGTCCTCCCCACAGCCGGTCGTCTTTTCGTTCCGTCATTTGGTTCTCGTGGGACTGGCATTCCTGCCTGTCCCGGTTTTGTCGCCGTCTGCAAACAACGGACAGACAAGAATGTCTGTCCTACTTATTTCCTTCGGCCTTTGCTTTTGGGCGCACCGTCACCGGTAGCGCAAACAAATTGATGAAGCCCTCCGCGTCTTTCGGGTTGTAACGGCCCATCGTGAAGCTGGCCAAATCGGCGCGGTACAGCGAGAACGGAGAAACGCGCTTCGTCACGTTAAGCGTGCCCTTCCACAGTTTCAGCCCGACAGCGCCGGTGACCCGCTGCTGCGCGACGCTGAAAAACCCGTCCAGAGCTTCGCGAAGCGGCGCGAACCACAAACCGTAGTAAACGAGTTCCGCGTAGCGCAGCGAAAGCGCCTGCTGAAAATGCGCGGTCTCGCGGTCGACAGTAAGCCGCTCCAGTTCCTGATGCGCCTTCACAAGCAGCGTTCCGCCGGGCGTTTCGTACGCGCCGCGCGATTTCATTCCCACGAGGCGATTCTCGACAAGATCCGTCCGTCCGACCCCGTGCTTCGCAGCAATTTCATTCAACGCGTTGAGCAGATCAACGGGACCGAGTTTCGATCCGTTGACGGAAACGGGCGTGCCCGATTCAAATCCGATTTCGACTTCTTCGGCTTTGTCCGGAGCTTTTTCCGGAGAAACGACCCACTGCCACATCGCCTCGTTCGGGGCATTCGCGGGATCTTCCAGTTCGCCGCCTTCGTGGCTGAGGTGCCAGATGTTGCGGTCGCGGCTGTAGATATTCTTCTTGCTCTGTTCGACGGGAACATTGTGCTTCTGCGCATAGGCGATGGCGTCTTCGCGGGAATCGATGTCCCACTCGCGCCAGGGCGCGATGATTTGTACGTTGGGCGCGATGGCTTTGAACGCCAGTTCAAATCGCACCTGGTCGTTGCCTTTTCCGGTGCAGCCGTGAGACAGGCCGTCGGCGCCAAGCTTCAGCGCAATTTCCGCCTGGCGCTTGGCGATGACGGGCCGCGCCATGGAAGTGCCGAGCAAGTAGGTGTGCTCGTAAATCGCTCCGGCGCGAAGCGTCGGCCAGATGTAATCGCGCACAAATTCTTCGCGCAGGTCTTCGACGTGCGCGGAAGAAGCGCCGGTGGCGAGAGCTTTCTTGCGCGCGGCTTCCAGGTCTTCCTGCTGGCCGACGTCGCCAATCACGGCGATCACTTCGCAGCCGTAATTTTCCTTGAGCCAGGGAATGATGATGGAGGTGTCCAGTCCGCCGGAATAGGCGAGTACGACTTTTCTCGGTTTAGGCAATTGCGCTTTCACGATTCCTCTCTTGCGTAAGAATGTCGCCAAGCTGGAGCGCAGCGATACAACGCTCCCACAACGAAAACCTGACGCGTTGCAACAAAAAGTTCCACCACGCTAGAACAAAGTATGCAGGATGGCCTTCTGCACGTACATGCGGTTTTCGGATTGATCGAGGACCACCGACTGCCGGCCGTCAAGGACTTCTGGAGTGACTTCCAGGCCGCGGTGCGCCGGAAGACAGTGCATAAACACAGCGTCCGGCGCGGCGAGCGACATCAGCTCGGCGTTCACCTGGTATGGCTGAAACACGGTGTTTCGCACTTGTCCCTCGGCTTCAAATCCCATGCTGGTCCAGGAATCGGTGTAGACGCCCATCGCGCCGCTGACGGCTTCGCGCGGGTCGGTCATCAACTCGATTTTTGCTTTCGTTTCGCGGGCGACGCGTTTGCCATCGGCGACGACTTCGGGCAGCGGCGCGTACTCCGCGGGCGTGGCGATGCGCAAATGCACGCCCAGCCGCGCCGCGAGATAGATCAGAGAGTGGCAGACGTTGTTGCCGTCACCAACGTAAGCAAGTTTGAATCCGCGCAGCGCACCGAATTTTTCTTCGAGCGTGAAAAAGTCCGCGAGCGCCTGGCAGGGGTGAAACTTGTCGGAAAGCGCATTGATCACGGGAATGTCCGCATTGGCCGCCATTTCCTCGAGCACGCGCTGATGGTAAACGCGAGCGACAATGCCCTGTACCCAACGTTCCAGGTTACGAGCGACGTCCGCAATGGATTCCCGCGCGCCGAGCGATGCGGAAGCCTGCGTGTGGTCGAGAAATACGACCGAACCGCCCATGCTCTGGATGCCGACATCGAAAGTGACGCGCGTGCGCAACGACGGCTTTTCGAAAATCAAGGCGATGAATTTACCGTGGAGCGTGGAAGCGTACCGTATCGGGCGGGCTTTGATGTCCGCCGAGAGGTGGAGCAATTCGCGGGTGTGCGCCGGGCTCCACTCCGCTCCGGTAAGAAGATCGTTCGACAATGAAATAGGCGCAACGAGACTCGTCGTAGTCATTTTTTCACCTTGCCGCGGCATGGGCAACGCGCCCGGAATTCGCGGATTTGCCGGAATCCGAGGCAGAGGCCGGCTGCGAAGTTGTTGCAAGAACCAGTTCAAAGAGGCGGAGAAATTCGCGCACCTGCGCGCGGCTAATGATAAAAGGCGGCAGCAGGCGCAACGTAAAATCGTGGGTGCAATTGATCAGCAGGCCGCGCTGCATGGCCTCGCGGACAAAAGGCGCGCCATCGACGGAGAGCTCCACCCCGATCATCAATCCTTCACCGCGGATTTCGCGGATGAAATTGAATTGGGATGCCAGCTTGCTGAGGCCCTCGCGCAGCTCCGCGCCACGCAAGCGGATATTCTCCAGCAACTTTTCGTCCTCGACGATTTTGAGGAACTCGAGAGCCACGGCACAAGCCAGCGGCCCGCCGCCAAAAGTCGTGCCATGCATCCCGGGCGAGACGCGCGAAGCGACCTCGTCTGTGGTGAGAATGGCGCCGAGAGGCAGGCCAGCAGCGAGCGGTTTGGCGATCAAAACAATGTTGGGCCTCGAGGAAAATTTCTGATAGGCAAAGTAGCGGCCAGTCCGCCCCAGTCCGCATTGAATTTCGTCGGCGATCAGCAAAGCGCCGTGTTGCGTGGCAAGCGTCCGTGCGCGATTCCAGAATTCCTCGCTGATCGGATAGATCCCTCCTTCGCCCTGGACCGTTTCCAGAACAATGCCGCAAACGGTGTCGTCGAATTTTGCCTCGAGATCAGCGATATCGTTGAAGCGCACGAACTCCGCGCCAGGAACGACGGGCGCAAAGGGCAGCCGGTACTTTTCCGTGGAGGTGACACTGATGGCGCCGAAGGTGCGCCCATGAAAAGAATTCTCCAGCGCCAGAAAGCGATGCTTTTTTGCAACCGTCTCCACAGCCTCGTCCGGCTTCCGTCCACAGAGTCGCGCCAGTTTCATCGCGCCATCAATCGCTTCCGTGCCGCTGTTCGAAAAAAAGACGCGGTCCATCCCGGACCAACCGGAGAGTTTGCGCGCGAGCGGTCCCTGGTAGGCGTTGTGATAGAGATTCGACAGGTGAATTGCGCGGCCGGCTTCGCGGCGAATCACCTTAACGATGCGAGGATGCGCGTGCCCGAGCGCGTTTACCGCGATGCCCCCAAGAAAATCCAGATACTTTTTCCCCGTGGAATCGAAAACGTACGCGCCGCGGCCGTGAGTCATGACCACGGCCGGGCGCTTGTAGGTCGGCAAAAGAAACTGCTCGGCATCCGTCAAGCGAGTGTCCGCCCCAGTAGCTTTAGCTTTCCCAGGCCCGCTTTTGATCTTGCCTGCAAAACGCGACGACGATTTCTTTTTTGATGAAATGAACATCATGCCGCCGAAAGAGCCGCTTGCGCGGCGGACAAAGGTTCGCGGAGAACGCGCGTTCCCGGGATCAACGCGACTCCATCATTGGCGGAAGCTTCCGCGGCGTGCGACGCCAGCAACAGAGCATCGGACGAAGCTCCGCCGACGATGCGAACTTCACGGACCCCGCCTTCAATGGCGCGCTTGGCGGCTTCCAGCTTGAGAACCATGCCGCCGGAAACGACGCGGCATTGGACCAGGCGCTCGATCTCTTCGCAGGTGACAACGGAGAGAACTTTTCCCCCGTCGAGAACGCCCGCGACATCCGTGAGATAGATCAATTGTTCGGCGCTGAGATATTCGGCGCAGGCCGCGGCCATGTGGTCCGCATTGATGTTGTACAACTCGTCTTCCGGACCAAGACCAAGGCATGGCGCAACCGGCAGAAGCCCTTGATGCCAGAGCGATTCGATGAACGCCGCGTTCAATCCGGTAAGGTAACCGACGAAGCCGAGGCCGCCCTCGACTTCGTTGTGCACCATGGGCTCGGCGATGAAGCATCGAGCGTCCGCGGCAGAAATGCCGACAGCGGGCTGCCCTTCCGCGGAGATCGCCGAGGCCAACTTCTTGTTCAACAGACCAGCGAAGACCATGACGGCGACATCGCGCGTTTCGCGGTCGGTGACACGCAGGCCGGCGACGAACTTGCTCTCAATAGCCATGCGCTTGAGCGTCGCGGTAAAAAGCCGGCCGCCGCCATGCACGACCAGAATTTCGTGGCCCTCCTGCGCGAGTGCCGCGACCTGCCGCGCGAGGGGGCGCACTGTGGCGTCGTCTTCGAGCAATGCTCCTGCGAACTTGATTACGATTCTCATTGAAGTGCGGTTTGCTCCTCTATTCCCAGCATGTGATTGAAATTCTGCACGGCCTGGCCGGCGGCGCCTTTTCCGAGATTGTCGAGGCAAGAGACGATGATCAAGCGGCGTCCGGATTTGTCCAGCGAGAATCCGATGTCGCAAAAATTCGTGTGCGCAACGTGTTGCAATTCCGGCAGCGTGCCCGCGGCCCAGATGCGGACCATCGGACGGCCGGCGTAGAACTGGCGGTAGAGCGCCTCGATGTCAGCAGCGGTTTGCGTTTCGCCGAGCGTGACGTAGACGGTCGAAAGGATACCGCGCGCCAACGGCAGCAGGTGCGTCGAAAAAATAACTTGCGATTCGTCAAGACCCGTGTGCTCGAGAATTTCCGGCGTGTGGCGATGCGTGAAAAGACTATAGGCCCTGAAATTTTCATCCACTTCGACGAAGTGGAGATCACGGCGAGGGTCTTTGCCCGCGCCGGTGGCGCCGGACTTGCAGTCGCAAACGACGCCGGCCCCGGGAGCAAGCAAGCCTGCTTGCGTGAGCGGCCGCAGAGCAAGAATCACACTGGTGGCATAACAGCCGGGATTCGCAACCAGCCGAGCACTGGCAATTTCGCTCGAATAAAGCTCCGGAATGCCGTAAACAGCCTCCGCAAGCCATTCCGCGTGGGGCGTGGGCAGCTTGTACCAGGACGCAAACGTATCCGCTTCGCGAAAGCGGAAAGCTCCGCTCAAATCCACGACGCGAAGTCCAGCGCCGAGCAAATCGGGCGCCAATTCCGCGGAGACCTCATGCGGAGTCGCAAGAAACGCAGTGCCCGCGCCGCTGGCAGTAATCGCGTCAACCGAAAGCGGCCGGACCGGCGCTTCGCCCCAGCCGCGGAACTGCGGAAACAGTTCGGCGAGGCATTTCGCGCCGTTCGGTTCGCGAACGTAGAAGACCGGCGGCGGAAGCTCGGGATGGCGCAGCAGAATGCGCGCAAGCTCGAGACCGGTGTAGCCGGTGACGCCCACAACCGCGACTTGGCGGGGATTTTTCATTTCACCAGGGCTTCAATCTTTTTCTGGAGGGATTCGCGCGATTTTTTGTTGGGAGTGATGATCAGGACAGTGTCGTCACCGGCGATAGTTCCAGCGATTTCGCCGAACTTCGCTCCATCCACGGCGGCAGCCAGAGGTTGCGCGCCGCTGGGGGGCGTTTTCAAAACCAGAAGATTCTCCGCGGGCCGGATGTCGAGAAGAAATTCGCCGAGGGCGCGGGCGAGCGGAGGAAGAGGCGCGGACTCTTCGGGGAGAGCGGTGGCAGGCTTGTAGCCCTCCTGGGTCTTAATCAGCCGGAGCTCCTGGAGGTCGCGCGAGAGCGTGGCCTGGGTCACGCGAAGTTTCTGCGCGGCCAGGCTGCGGCGCAGCTCTTCCTGATTGGCAATCCGCCGGTCCGATACCAGACGGAGGATCTGGCCGTGGCGAAATGTTTTGTGCGTGTTCATCGAATATCGAGGAAAGTATCCTCTGTATTTTTATACAGCCATCTGCATACTGGTGTCAACGGAATTTGCAAATTATTCCGGGCGAGCGGGTTTTCGGGAGGGCCGTCGGGGGAAGGGGCAAGCCATGTAAGATTCGCACCATTGCCGCGATGCGCACTGGATTTTCCGCGCGGGAGAGGTAACCTATCTTTTAGCCCTAACGTCCCCATGGGAACGGCTTGCCAAATTTCGGGATGTAAGAACGATCCGCCGGCGGCACTCGCCGAGCAGCGGCTGTGCGTCCTGCACTTCACGCTGTCACTGGAGAGCAGTTGCTCGGAGATGAGGCGCGAGACGGCATTGGGCAACGCGCCGCAGGACCGGCAGCGCGAAATCATGGCGTTCATCACGGAACACGGAGAGCGCCTGGCGCGCGTAGCCACCAGCGGCCTGCACCTGACGGACGATCTGAAAGCCCGAATCTTGAGCACTTTCCTTACGCTGATGAATCTGCGGGAGAATCTCGACCGCTCGAACATGCGCAGTTCGTTCGGACGCTCCGGGCACCTGCATCGCTGAATCACAAACTCTGAGGTGAGGGTTTCAGGCGCCGATGTACCTGGCGTAGAGGGAACGCGCCACGGCGGGATCCCTGGTGCCCTTGAGAATGGCGCGTCCGTCGGCAAAGACCGTCATTTCAAAAGACGCAATTCGGAAGCGAAGCAGAAAATCGTTTTGACGGACGTTTTCGACGAGTGGCCGCAAGCGGGCCTCAAGGAGGCTCAGGTCCAGAGCCCGGTCGCGTTCGTGAATCTGGACGGAATCACGGCCGCACATGGTGATATGAGGCTGGGCCTCTCCAGCCAGATAAGTGAAATCGCGCTGGCCGCAGGCGCGACATTTGGGATTGCGCGCCACGCCGATGGATTGCATGCGGCCGGTCCAGACGTCGCAAGAAAGCAAGCGCCCGTGAAGAGCCTCGGGATGGCCGGAGAGGAGTTTCAA